>BNJU01000407.1_pt1 | contig 79290 bp, 114 predicted proteins | sample 8539281 | NCBI WGS metagenome assembly BNJU01 (sample SAMD00202456, study PRJDB9452) | human saliva metagenome | isolation source: human saliva | place: Japan
GTGGATGTTAGAGAATTGGATGAAGTGAAATAATTCATACAAAAATAGAAGGAGATAAATAAAATGAATAAAAATGAAATGATTAAGGAAGTGCAACAACAACTTGGATGTGATGAAAAATTTTTTCTCAGAAAGTTATCAATATTTTTTTGAGAGTTGCTCAGAAATAGGGAAAAAAAGGAAAGATCAAATTGTAAGTCGTTATGTAAAAGAGTTAAATATTGATGAAACTGAAGCAAACAATATTTTTGATTGTGTTATCAATTTAATCAAAAAGGGATAAAAGACAAATTGAAAAAAATCCTTTTTAAAAAAAGTAGTTAAAAATAGGATTTTTATACAAAAAAATGAAGGAGAAAAAAATATGAAACCATTTACAAAATATGAAGGAACAATTGTTCCAATAATGAATAACAACATAGATACAGATCAATTAATTCCAAAACAATATTTGAAAAGTGTTGAAAAAACAGGATTTGGAAAACATGTTTTCGATGAATGGAGATACAACGAAGACGGATCTGACAATATGGATTTTAATTTGAATAAGCCAGAATACAAAAATGGAACAATTTTGATTACTGGAGAAAATTTTGGTTGTGGATCGAGTAGAGAACACGCTGCTTGGGCATTGCAAGATTATGGAATTCATGTAATCGTGGCTGGAGGATATTCAGGAATTTTTTACATGAACTGGTTAAACAACGGACATTTGCCAATAACATTGCCAGAAGCAGATAGAATCGAATTATCAAAATTGCCTGGAGATGCGAAAGTTACAGTTGATTTGGAAAATAACAAATTGATTGCGAATGGAAAAGAATATGTTTTTGAGTTGGAAGAAAGCTGGAAACAAAGATTGCTTAAAGGATTGGATTCGATTGGGTTGACTTTGCAGCATGAAGATGAGATTAGAAAATATGAGGAAAGTCATAAGTAGTCGATAAAGATTGTGAGAATCTTAAATTTTGATGGAGAAATAGAAGAATTTTTTATGGATTAAAGAATAAAATGTGTTTGGGAACTGTAAAATAATAGAAAAAAATTTGGAAAAAAAGAAAATGTAATTTTTTGTAAAAGTTTGTTGAATTAAATATTTTTGAGTTTTTCAGGCACATTTTTTTAAAAAGAATTGATTTTTTTGAATAAAAAAATATAAAAATCTAACAAGAAGGAGAATTTGAATTTGAAAAAAATAAAAATTTTAAAAAGAGATAAATGTTGATGAAATAATGGAGGAAATTAAAAAAATCCAGAAGAAAAATAGACGAATTCAAAGTTTTTGTGGAATGGTGAGGAAAATTGAAGTATACTTGGATTATTATGATTTTTGAAAAAGAAGTTGATGAAGTTCGAGAAAAAAATTGGAGAATTTGAAAATATTGGTTGAAAATGCGAAAGAATGGGACAAGAAAATAAAAAGATGCGGCAGGAGAAGATTTATTTGAAATAATAGAAGATGATAATTGGGACCTAGGTCAGATTTTGAAGAAGAAGATATACCAAATTTAATTAATGATATAGAAAAATATATTGGGAAAAGAAGAAGCTGATAATTTGAGAAATGGAAAATTTTACAAGAGAAGCATTTAAAAAAATTTACTTTATGTAAGTTCAATTACGATGGATAATAATGGCTGTTTTAATGTTGGATTATTTGATATAGATTATATAATGTTTGGAGGTCATATTTTATTTATTGATGGAAATATAAATGGAGAATTTTTATGGTGGAGATATGGCAGGATAAATTTTTAATAAAAAAATATTGATTTTTACGCTATTTAGTAATACAATTACATTGTATAACAAAAAGTATTACAAAGGAGTGGTAAAAATGGCTACAGTAACAGCGAGAGTTGATGAAAATGTGAAAAAGGAAGCGGAAACTTTTGTTTAAGAAAAATAGGGGCTTAATATGAGTACAGCAATGAATCTGTTTTTGAAAAAATGTATTTTGGAGCAAGGAATTCCGTTTGAATTGAAAGTGCCGAATAAGGAAACTTTAAAGGCAATGCAGGAAACTGATGATATTTTGAGTGGTAAAATTGAAAGAAAAGGGTATAATAGTGCTGAAGAATTATTTGAGGATTTAGGGGATTTAGTGGATGAAATTGACAATAAAGACGACCAAAAAGGTTTGATAAGGACTTGAAAAAAACTAAAGAAAAGAAAAATATGATTTGAAGTTATTAGCAAAGATTATTAATAAATTATCTGATAGTGAAATTTTGCCTGAAAAAAATATAGAGATCATTATCTTACTGGCGATTATAAAGGATTTAGAGAATGTCATATTCAACCTGATTGGCTCTTAATTTATAAAAATTGAAAAAAATATCTTTGATTTTGACATTGTCGAGAACTGGGACACATTCGGATTTGTTTTTGAGTTGGAGGAATTTTGATGAAAAAAAGTTTATTTTATTTTTGTCAGTTATTACTTTGTGATAAATTTATTTTTCTCAAGATAGGGAAATATCAAAGAATTTTATACAGTTTAAAAAAAGGAAACATCTTTGGATATTCAATGGCAGATTTTGATTTTTCAAAGGGATATTATAAAAAAAATTAAAGAATTTGAAGAAAAAAATTGAAAATGACGATGTAAAAGCAATGAACAATTTAGCAAATTTTTATGCCAGAAATGACCAAATTGAACAAGCTGAAAATTATTATAAAATGGCAATCCAAAATGGTTCTAAAAAAGCTGAGAAAAATTTGAAGATTTTGGAAAAATTTCCGCTTATGAGTGATCCGATGGTTATGGATGATTTGGCTTGGGATATTCCAATGGAAGATGCTAAAGGTGAGATAAAAATTGCAATTAGAGGATTTAAAGAAAATGGTAAAGATTTAAATGAGTATGAACGAAATAGAATGAAAGGTATTGTTAGAAAAATTTGGAATAAACTTTATGAAAGTGCAGATTTAGAATTTATTGGATATAATGATAGTATAGAAAATAAAAAAATTATCATTGGAAAGAGCTAAAAGACTTGCAGAATTATTTCGTGAAAGTGGATTAAAAGATGAAATGCGAATTGTAAAAGTTTTGGGAAAAGGGTCAGAAAATCCGGTGGATAGTAATGATACAATAGCAGAAAGATATAATAATAGAAGAGTTGAAATTATTGTAAAAAAATGTAGTTAAAAAAAAATTTTTGATTTAAGTTTGCTTAATGAACTAAAAAAATCAATTGGATGATGAGTAATTTTTCTATAAATATAAATACAGTTATAACATGATAGGCTAGTAATAAATGCTAAAAAAAATATCTATGATTTTTGATAATGATGTCGAGAGTGGGACACATTAGATTTGTTTTTCAGATTGAGGGAGAAATGATGATTAATAGAATTAGTAGAAAGCAATGGATGATTTGTACAAATTTGAGAAATCGGCAGTAAGATGTTCTAAACACAGTATATAGAAGTGAGTATAGAAAAATATACTTTTTAATAGACCGTATAAAAGTGGCGAAAAATCATATTTAGAAGTATATGATTTGAATGGAGAAAAGAGAAGGGAAAGATTTTATTATCAAAATGGAAACTTTGCTAGATAAAAAAAGTGATATAAAGATGATAATAAAAGATAGAATATGGGAGTTTTTTTAAATACAAGATGCGTAGTAAAAGAACATTGTAGAAGTAAATTATAAAAACATGGGCTATTTTTGTACGAATGATTTTGAAAAACAGAAATTATTAATGTAGAAAAACTATTTGGAATAAAGATTTCTTTTATGAACATTTTTATATGTTCCTTCAATAAATGGAAGTAGAGGAATAGAAGTTTCAAAAAGATATAGAGGGAAAAAAATCTTATAGAAAATTTTTGAAAAATGTACTTGAACGTTATAAAAACCTAATGATAATTAATTATTTTTTATGAAAATGGAAAATACCTCTTTTTGAAAGGAAATCTCATTCAAAAATATTTAAAAAAAAGTACATGATGGAATTTTGGGACATCCATCTATCGACTGAGAGAGGAAATTTAAAAGTAAAAAGGGAATATAAAGAAATATAAAACGAAGTTTATTTCAGAATTTGAAAAAAATAGACAGAAAATATTTGAAAAAATTAAAAAATATAAAAAAAGTTTAAAATGAATAAGAAAGGAAGTAAAAAAATGAACTATAAAATTGCATTATTAAAAGGGGACGGAATTGGTCCAGAAATTGTTGATGAAGCGGTAAAAGTTTTGGATAAAATTGGAGAAAAATTTGGGCATAAATTTGAGTATACGCAAGGATATTTGGGAGGAGAATCTATTGATAAATATGGGATTCCTTATTCTGAAGAAACTGCGAAAATTTGTAAAGAGAGTGACTCGATTTTGTTAGGATCAGTTGGAGGACCTAAATGGGATAATGTTGAGCCTGATAAAAGACCTGAAAAAGGACTTCTTGCGATAAGAAAAGATTTGGGAGTTTATACAAATTTAAGACCAGCGGTTTTGTTTAAGCAATTGAAAAGTGCTAGTCCATTGAAGGATGAAATAATTGGAGAAGGGCTAGATGTAATGATAGTTAGAGAGCTTACAGGAGGAATTTATTTCGGTCCTAGAGAATATTCTGATGAAAAAGCTGTCGACACATTGCCATATACAAAAGGGGAAATTGAAAGAATCGCAAAAAAAGCATTTGAAATTGCAAAATTAAGAGGGAAAAAAATTACAAGTGTGGATAAACATAATGTTTTAGATACTTCAAAATTGTGGAGAAAAACAGTAAATGAACTTGCAAAAGATTATCCAGAAGTGGAAGTTTCACACATGTATGTGGATAATGCTGCAATGCAATTAATTGCAAATCCAAGACAATTTGATGTAATTTTAACAGACAATATGTTTGGAGATATTTTTATCAGATGAAGCTTCAATGCTTACAGGTTCTTTAGGAATGTTGCCATCAGCAAGTTTAGGAGACGGAAAAAGTTGGACTTTATGAGCCAAGCCACGGTTCAGCACCAGACATTGCAGGACAAAATATAGCAAATCCAATTGCAACAATTTTTATCAGCATCAATGATGTTAAGATACGCATTTAACTTAACAAAAAGAAGCAGATGCAATTGAAAAAAAGCAATCGAAGAAGTGTTGGAAGATGGATTCAGAACAGTAGATATTTATACTGATGGAATGAAAAAAAGTTGGAACGGCTGAAATGGGAACTGAAATTGCTAATAGAATATAATTTACTTTTTTTGAATTATAAATTTTGACATTAAATTCAAAAAAATTTTTTTAAATTTTCTCAAAAATTAATTTTATGTAAATAATCGAAAAAAATAATTTTTATAAACAATAACAAAAAAAGAAAGGATGGTTTTTTTATGGAAGAAATTTTTACATTACGAAAACATAACTTTCAGACGAGAAGGAAGAGAAATTTTAAAAGGTGTTGACTGGCACATAAATAAAGGAGAAAACTGGGCTTTGTTAGGATTAAATGGTTCTGGGAAATCTACCCTTTTGGGAATGATTCCAGCCTACACTTTTTCCAACTTCAGGAGAAGTACGAGTTTTTCGGGCATAAATTTGGAAATTATGCTTGGACAAAAATTCGAGATAGAGTTGGTTTTGTGAGTTCTACTTTGAATAATTTTTTGAGTACATTAAATTCGCAAAAATTAAAAGATATTGTAATTTCTGGGAAATTTAATTCGATTGGAATTTATCAAGAAGTGACGGATGAAGATAGGAAAAAAGCTGAAAAAATAATTGAAGATTTTGGGATAACTTACATTAAGGATAAATATTTTGCAACATTGTCACAAGGTGAGCAAAGACGGACATTACTTGCACGGGCATTTATGAATGAGCCAGATTTATTGATTTTTAGACGAACCTTGTTCAGGATTGGATGTAAAAATCTCGAGAATATTTATTGTCTGTTTTGGAAAAAAATTCTAAAAAAATGAAAAATGCGATTCCATTTATTTATGTGACACATCAAATCGAGGAAGTGATTCCAGCGATAACTCATGTGACATGCTTTTTAAAAGGATGGAAAAGTTTTTTTGCAAAAGGTAGAAAAAAAGACATTTTGACAGATGAAGTTTTATCGGAAAATGTTTGAGATGCCAGTAAAAGTTGTTTGGGAAAAATGATAGACCTTGGTTGATTGTGAAGCAATAAAAAAATTATTATAAAATTTTTAGTTTAAGAGATCAATATTTTTTTTATTAGCAAATAAATTATTGATAAAAAAAATTGAAAAATAAGTTAAAAAAATGCTATATTTTTTTAAAAAAATAATAATTGTATTTAAAAAAAAATTTGAAAAAAATTTGAAAAAAAATGTTATATTATATAGGTGTGTAAATTTAAATAAAAATTTAGGAGGACTTAAAAATGGCAGGAAACATTTTAGGAACAACAGTTTATTATGACGCTGATTGCGATTTAAGTAAATTGGAAGGTAAAAAAATTACAGTTTTAGGGTATGGATCTCAAGGACATGCTCATTCATTAAACTTAAAAGAAGGTGGATTTGATGTAACTGTTGGACTTAGAAAAGGTTCTAAATCTTGGGATGCAGCTACAGAAGCTGGATTTACAGTAAAAGAAACTGCAGATGCTGTAAAAGGTGCAGATATAGTTATGATCTTAATTCCAGATGAATTACAAGCAGAAGTTTATGCAAAAGACATCGCACCAAACTTAAAAGAAGGAGCATATATTGCATTCGGACACGGATTTAATATTCACTTCAAAAAAATAGTTCCAAGAGAAGATATAAGTGTATTCATGGTTGCACCTAAAGGACCTGGACACTTAGTAAGAAGAACTTTCCAAGAAGGAAGTGGAGTACCTTGTTTAGTAGCAGTAGAAAAAGATCCAGCAGGAGATGCTATGGAAGTTGCTAAAGCTTGGGCATCAGCAATTGGTGGAGGAAGAAGTGGAATTCTTGAAACTACATTCAGACAAGAAACAGAAACTGACTTATTCGGAGAACAAGTAGTATTATGTGGTGGAGTTGTAGAACTTATGAAAGTTGGATTTGAAGTATTGACAGAAGCTGGATATGACCCAGTAAATGCTTACTTTGAATGTATTCACGAAATGAAACTTATCGTAGACTTAATTTACGAAGGTGGACTTGCAACAATGAGAAATTCAATTTCAAATACAGCTGAATACGGAGATTACTTAACTGGACCAAAAATTATTACACCTGAAACTAAAGAAGCTATGAGAGGAATTTTAAAAGATATTCAATCAGGAAAATTTGCCAATGACTTCTTAGCTGACTACAAAGCAGGACAACCATTCTTAAAAGAAAAAAGACAAGAATTTGCTAATCACGGCGTAGAAAAAGTTGGAGCAGAATTAAGAAAACTTATGCCTTGGATTAAAAAATAATTGTTTAATGCAATTAATTTTGAAAGATAATAAATAATAAAGCACTCTAAATTTAGGGTGTTTTATTTTTTTATTATTGTATGCTTGCTAACAAGGGTTATAAAAGAAATTCATAACTATTTTTTTCTATTTAAATAGAAATAAAAAAAAATAAGCCCCAAAAACATTTAGGGCTTAATAAGATTTTTTATTTAACTAACATTACAGTAGGAACACTAGGAACTCTGAAACCTTTCCTTATGTCCTGGTGTAGAATTTCCTAACCAGTCATAGATAAATTTAATTTGATCATCATAATGTCTTATGCATTTATGTGATTCTGGATAAGTTCCAATTTTTTAGCTGTTGCAGCTTTTCTTTGTTCTCTTGTATTTTTTAGGTTCAAATAATGACGGAATACTATGCATATAACCTCCACCACTAAATCTTACTGCATTTTTTTGCATCTCCAACGACAGTTTTTATTGTCTGAACCTGTGTATTGCATTACTGGTTTAGAATAGGCAATTAAGAATGTTCCCATAAGGAGTGGCAAATGAACTTCCACTATCTTTTTCCAGTAGTTACAAATGAAGAAGTTACAACATTCCAGTTATCTCCAGTTTTTTTCAATAACCATTTCATTTTGGCTGGCTCTGTCAACATAGATAAATCTAGTTATTTCTCCTGTAATTCCAGCATCTTTCAAATATTTGCCTGTAGAAGGCTTTTAAATAATAAATACCGTTATCATAGGCATCTATTTTTAACTTTTATATATTTATCATTTTGTTCATCAACAACCATGATAGTTCTATCTGGAATATTTATATAATCTTTAAAAAGTTTTATCTAAATATCCAAATTCGCTTTGGTTAGCACGATTTCCAAATTTATCTCGCTTTCCATTTTCTCCGCCGCCAAGAGGAGTATAGTCATCTAAAAACATATAATTTTTTTATTTGCTGAAAGTGCCTCATTTATGAATTTATTTGTTTTTTTCTCAACTTTATTCATCATGTCATTCCAGTCAAATTCTCTTTTTTTCAGCAGCAGATTTTGGAATATATCCAATCTGATTGTCAAAAAAATACTTCATACCATTCATCTGACTTGCTTCCTACAATACCTGTAGTTTTTATATTTTTTTGAGAATATGATGCAGATTTTATTGTTTTTAGAATTTGAATTTGGCTCTTTTTTTATGCTTTGTTGCAGTTTTTATGAAAAACAAATTCATCCATATCCTTTTGGAGAATGTTTATCATATTGAAAATTAAAAAGTAAGATTTTTTTAGGTCTTTGTGCTGAAAATTCCTTTATGTAGGAATGAGATCCTTTTGAAGGATTTGTATTTTTTTAGGTGTTTCTGTTTTTGCATTTCCCCTTTATATCATCTTCTTTTTTTATTTTTTTGTCAATTATAGGATCTTGAGCTTTTTTTCCATATTTAGCTGCATTTTGAGATTCTGTATTATTTTTCTATGGTTTTTATTGTTTTTTTCTGATTTTCTTTGAAGTATCTGTATTTTTGTTTGCAGCAGGTTTTTTTATTTTGCTTCATTAACTTTTAGCATTTTGCTGTTGTGTTATATTTTGTTTATTTTGCTGTATTTGAGTCTGAGCATTTTTGTATTTGGTGTAGTTGAAATTCCTCACTTTTTAGGATATTCTGATATAAATCCCTTTTATAAAAGTGTCAAATTTTGATTCAAATTCAGATTTGCTTATTACTTTTTCTACGGTTTTTTCCCTTTTACAAACTTTAGCTTTTTCACCAAATATATATGGAGTAAACTTTGTAAATGAACATTATCTCCTTCCACTGCATAATCTACATCAATCTTTATCTTTAATTCCATCTCCATCCAAATCTGGTTCTAGTGAAACTTTGTTTCCATTCTACTTTTTTTAGGTTCTGCTTTTTTTAGTTTCTATCTTTTTTTCGTTTCTTTTATTTTCTGTCTTTGGTGCTGAAAAAGCATTAATTGACATTATAGAAAATGTTGCTAATGCCATTATTAAAAAGTTTCTTTTTTTGTTAAATTTATTTTTTTGTCATAAATCTGTTCTCCCTTTTTATTTGAAAACTTATTTTTATAGAAACTACTGCTATTACAGGTTCTTCAGGTATTGTATTATCTCTGTCTTTAATTTTTACTGTCTGCATTTATCCATTTTAACGATAAACTCAATCTGATCATCAAAAGTGTCTTACACATTTATGAGAATCTTTATAGGTTCCTATTTTTTTGAGCAGTTCCTGTATCTAAAGTTGAACCTTTAAAATTAAAGTCTCGTTGGAATTCCATGCATATAACCTCCACCACTGAATCTTACTGCATATTTTTGCACTTCCTCCAATAGCTAAATCAGATCTTCCAGGAAGTGTTTTATCTCCTCTCTTGCATGTCTTGTAAAATGTCATGTATGGTCTTGTGAATGCTATTAAAAAAATGCTCCGTGCGGTGTTTCATAAGAACCGCTCCCATCTCTTCCAGTTGTTACATAAGAATACGTCACAACTTCATATTTTTTTGTGTTTCAGGAATTCTTTGGAAAAAGAACTTCAGTTTGGCTGCTTGGATCAACTGCAACAAACTTATTAACTTCTTCTTTTATATTTTTCCACCTTTTGATAAGTTCCTCCTGTTTTTTTCAATAAAAATAAGGTCCTCCATAAAATGGTGTCTCAATTTTTTTAACATATTGTTTTTCTTCACCAATTATTCTAAAAATTGTCTGATCAGGAATATTAATTATTTCCCTTCCTTTTTAGAATTTGTATATCCAACAATGCTTTGATTATTTTTTTATTTCCAAATTTATCCTTTTTACTTGGCTTGTCACGTGATAAAGGTGCATATTCTGTAACAATATATAATTGCTGGTTAGCTTTTTATTGCCTTTAACGATAAAAATCATTTACAATTTCTATTTTACTAATCATTTTATCCCAATAAAAATCCTCTTCTAGAAACGTTATCATCTCCGCCTGCAATAAATCCTTTAACAGTAGTTGGATTTTCTGGAATAACTTTACCATTTTTTTATCTTTTTTTAACTTTTTTTGCTTACATTAGTAGTAAGTCTTTTTGTAAATTCAGTATAGTACCATTTTTGTCTGTGCATTTGGAGCATCTGACACCATATCAAACAGTATTTCAGGTTTTTTTCGCTAAATCCCTAAGTTAGCTATTGCACTTCCATTTGGAGCATCTAGCATACTCGATGATTTTTTTATAAATAAAAAAAGTTATTTGTGTTTTTCAGGAGAATGGTTATTAAATTTTTATCTTTATCAAAAAAACAATGTCATTTGTTTTTGTTATCTCCATAAATTGTGATATATCTAGTTTCATTTGGCTGAATATTTTTTTAGAATATTCAGGATAATATTCCTTTCACTTTATCAAGCATTTTCTGTATAGCCTGAAGATCCATTATATCAAATTTTTTTATCAAAAGTTATCTGATATGTCAAAAATATCCTTTTCCGCCTTGATTTGTATAAATTGAAACAACGGCTCCAATTAAATTGTCAACCATATTATAAGTCACAACGACTTTTTTTCATCAGTTCCATCATTGTTAAAAATCATAATCAAATACATCTTTTTCATACCCTTTTACTGCAATATTTTCAGAATATTCCTTAGGCAAGTTTAATGGCTCTGCATTTACATTAAATCCTACGACTGTATTAATTAAAGCTAACATTCCAATTTCTATTTTTCTTTTTATCTTTTCTTTTCCAGAGTTAATAATTTTATTTATTTTTTTCTCACAATTTCCCTCCAATACTTATTTTTCTTCAAAAAAATTTAAATTTATTATCAAAAAAAACTACTCACTTTTTTTCATTTTTTTATATTTCCATCCCTTTCCAAAATTTTTTTATTAGATAAAGTGTAAAAAAACTCGCACTTTTTAAAGTCCTAAAAATTTTTGTTATGAGCAATTCACTTTTTCCCGTATATTATACCATAATTCTCATAAAAAAAAGTAATATATAAAATTAATTTAACTTCATAATAAAACCATTTTTTTAAAATAAATACAAAAATTATAAATATTTTTATATCATTTTCCATTATAATAATGGAATATTATAAATTTTACTTTAACAAGGCAGCTTGATCCCTTGCCAGAAAATAAATAAAATATGCTTTCTATTTTTTTAATAGGATCTAATATTCCTGGTATTATTTAATACTTTATTCAAATTTTGTCTAAAAATAAGCTGATAAAAATTTACTTACAAAATCTAGGATATTCTTTCCTTAACAGCATTATAAATTCTCTCTAAAACTTCCTCAATATATCTCGTAGGCACCGCCAAATTAATTCTCTCAAATCCAGAACCAGCTTTTCCAAAAATGTATCCTTCATTAAAAAACGCATTTGCCTTTTTTGTCATAAATGCCTTTAACTCTTCATCTTTCAATCCTAAATCCCTAAAATCAAGCCATTGTAAATAAGTTCCTTCAATTAACGGAGCTTTAAATCCAATAAACTTTTCTTCAAAAAATTGTTTTACCAACTTTTGATTTTTATCCACTAATTTCAAAAACTGATCAAACCATTCTTCTGCTTCATTATACGCCAACTCACAAGCCTTAAATCCAAGTGCTGCAAACACATGTGAACCATCTTTCGTCATTTGAGCTTCAAACTGTTTTCTCAATTTCTTATTTTTAATAATAATATTCGACACTCCAATTCCAGCCAAATTAAAACTTTTAGTAGGTGCAGTACAAGTAACTGTTATCTCTGCCAATTCATCCGATAAAGTCTGCAAAACAGTATGCTTAAATCCAGGCATCAAAATATCACAATGAATCTCATCAGAAATAATTATCAAATTATTCTCCAATGCAATTTTCCCTATCTTTTCAAGCTCTTCCCTTTTCCAAACCCTTCCAACTGGATTATGTGGACTACACAAAATCAACATTTTATTATTCTCATCTTTTGCAAACTCTTCAAACTTCTCAAAATCAATTTCATAATATCCGTCAGTTTCAATCAATCCACAATCGACAATTTTTTTCTATTAGAAGATTTAATCGCATTATAGAAAAGGATAATACACTGGCGTAAAAAAATAATTGCACCCTCACCTTCTTGTAAATAAGCCTTCACTCCCTGTATAAAAGTGCCGCAACTACACCACTCGTACAAACAATCCAATCTTTTTTTCCACTTCAAAATTATGTCTCTCTTCATCCAAGAAATAACCGCTTCATAATATTTATCAGTCGCTCCAGTATAACCTAAAATCGCCTCATCAATATATTTTTTTCAATCCTTCTCTTATCTCAGGAGCAATCTTTAACTCCATATCCGCCACAGAAAACGGAACAATATCATCTGATAAATTAGGAACTTCTCTGTACATTGCTTCCCATTTAAATGAACCTTGTCCTTTTCTGCTTAAAAAGTGTTTCAAAAATCGTAATTTTCTGACATTTTTTTATTTTTTTCCTTTTTAAAAAAATTTATTTTATATTTCTAGTTTTTTCCTGTAATTTTTCAATTTTATAATATTCATTTAGAAATATTGGTATTGATGGATAAATCTTTACTTTATTTTTTTACTTTTTAGTAATTCATTTTGAAATTTCAATATTTTTATTTTTTTCTACATCTTTAAATTTCATTTCTAATATGTTTTTCTGAATTATTAATATAAAAATTTTATAATTTCCTTATATTGTGATTTAAGAGCCGTCATTCCCATGTTTCCAGTTTCATTTTTTTATTTTCTTTTTAAAAACCTTAAAATCCTCCAACTTTTTCTTCAAAGTTATTTTTTTCATAAATATAATTGCAACCAATAGGTTTATGGTATGCTTCTATCATTGGAAAAACTTAAATATAATTTACCATTCTCAGTTTCATTTTTCAAAAAAACTGTTTATTTCGATATTTCATTTATCCTATCATATTTTTTTCAAAATTTTTCATATTCTTCATTTAATTTTTGAATGTAAATCATAATCAAAAAAATAAATATACATAAGATATTTCGCTTGCTTTAAATTCTTTACTGATTTTATCTGAATATTTGTATTTTATATATCTGATAACGTCCATATTTTCATCATACTTTTCTTTAATATCTTTATAAAAAGCATAAATTGTTCCAATTTTTCGCCCAAATAACTTCCCTTTTATTTGAAATTCTTTTTACTATATGTTCTATAAGTTTTTTTATCAGGATCTTTCCTTCCGTAAGTATCAAAATTTTACTCATATTCAAATACCTCTGTACGATACATTTTTTTCTATATTATGGTATTCTTCTATTTTTTTATCAGTAATTTCTGAAAAATTGTTTAATTTTACCTTTATCGTTTAAAAACAAAATAACAGTCTGGACGTAAAATTTCATTATCTATCAAACTTGTCGCATGTGAAGATAATGCTACTTGTTTTTATATTGTCATTTGAAAAATAATTTTTTTCAAGTATGAATTTTGATAATGAATAATGAAAATAGGCATCAAACTCATCTATAAATAAAAAAACTTACGTTTTTTTATGGAAATTTCCATCCAAAAAAATAACAATGCCAAAATTTTTAGTTCCACTTGAAGCAATTTTATAAAAAAATCCACTTGTTTTTCCTGACTTAAACTCTATCAGTATTCTATCCTCATTTTGTACTAATTTTTGCTTTTATTCCAGCTTCTTCTAAAAATTTTCTCAAATTCTTTGACTTTATTTAAATCTATTATCCCTTTTAATATTTTTCTCGCTCCCATTACTATAACCCATATAAGTATTTCCTTCCTGCAAGGAACGAATCCATAACATATTGTCAATGAAAATCAAAAATTTATATAATGCCTTTTTCTTTTTATAATCGAGGTATTTCCTTTAATGTATTTTTACTAATGATATTTTTTTCAAATTCATTAACAGATAAATCTCTATTGAAATTTTTCAAAATTTTTTAACATATTCGCCTATCTCTATTTTCTATTATATTGTTATCTTTATTGTATTCAATACAAAAGTTTATCATTAATAGAAAGTTTTTTTCTTCTATTACAGTTTCACTGTCTATTTTTTTATATTCATATTGAACTTTATCTTTTTCCAAATTCAAAAAAATATAACTAAAAAGAAGCATTATCTTTATCATATAAGTTATAATTTAAATAGTTTTCATAATCTTTTTAATTTTTTGCTTATCTGTTAAATGAGTTAATAATATCAAAAATTGCAAGCCCAACGTTTGATTTACCGCTTCCATTTTTTTCCTAATATCAACATTTTAGAAATTATATTATTTTTTTATTACATTTTCTTTTAAAATTATAATTTCCGATATTTCCAAAGTCCAATGTAATATCTTCAAAATTTTTAAAATTTTGAACTGTGAATTTTTTAACATCTTCCCTCCTCACATCCTTTTTTTAGTTTTTTTCTACTCATGCTCCTTACAGCTCATCTCCTCAACCACAAGTTTAAACACACAAACCGCCTTTCAACATTCTTTCATCAAATTCCCAGTCAGATTTTTTCCAGTATTTTTTTCTTCATGAGTTCCAGCAACGCCTTCATTTTTTTCCTGTGAATCTTCAATAATCTCAACTTTTCCATTTCGATTATACTTTGGAATCTGGCAGTGTAATCACAGGCTTTATCGCCTTTTTGTGTAAATTTTTGTGATTTGTGTCAAATTCAAATCCTGCGTAGTTATTTTTGTTTTATTATATCAAGTTTTCTCCCTGTCTTTGCACCATGAAAGTAAAATGTATAGTTTTCGTTTTCTTCGGTAAAGCCAAAATTTAGTGGGACAATGTAGACTTTTCCGTTGTCATTTAAGCCAAGACGGCAACAGTCACAGGCTTTTTATAATTTCTTTTATTTTTTTCATTGTCTGTAATTTCTCTGTCCCGTCTTCGCATTTTTACCTTTTTTATTTTTCCATTTTTTTATGTTCTTCCATTCTATTATATCTGTATATTAAATTTAAAATAATCCTGAAATTACCCCATTTTCATCAATGTCAATTAACTCCGCCGCTGGCTTTCTAGGTAATCCTGGCATATCGATGATTGTTCCTGCCATTGCTACTAGGAAACCTGCTCCTGCTGATAATCTAACTTCATTAATTGTTATTTTAAATCCTGTAGGACGTCCCAATAGATTTGGGTTATCTGACAATGATTTCTGTGTTTTTGATACACATACTGGCAATTTGTCGTAGCCGATTTTCTACGTATTTTTTAATATTGTTAAGTGCTTTTGGTGCAAAATCCACTCCATCTGCTCCATAAATTTCTTTTGCAATTTTTTCAATTTTTTCCTGAATTGATAAGTCCAAATCGTAAAAGTGGAGTATATTTTTTTCTCAGATTTTTTTCATTTTTTTCAATGGCATTTAGAACTTTTTCTACAAGCTCTTTTACCCCCTTCTCCACCTTTTTCCCAAATTTCACAGTTAGCGACTTCTACATCCATTTTTGCACAAAAATCTTTTATCACTTGAATTTCAGCATCAGTATCAGTTATAAACTTATTAATCGCCACAACAACTGGCAAATTGTACTTTTGCATGCTTTCAATATGTGTTTTTCAAGGTTTACAAGCCCTTTTGTCAATGTTTCAATATTTTCCGATTTCAAGTCTTTGTCTCCGCCGTGATGCTTTAATGCACGAACTGTTGCAACAATTACAATAACATTTGGCTCTAGATTTCCAAGTCTGGCCTTTATATCCAAAAATTTTTCAGCTCCTAGATCAGCAGCAAATCCAGCTTCTGTAACAACATAATCTGACAATTTCAATGCCATTTTTGTAGCTAATAGCGAATTACATCCATGTGCAATATTCGCAAAAGGTCCGCCGTGAATAAATACAGGTGTATTTTCCAAAGTTTGTACTAGGTTAGGCTTTATAGCATCTTTTAGCAATGCTGCAACTGCCCCTTGAATATTAAGTTGTTTAACTTTAAGCATTTCCCCTTTTCTGTTATATGCAAAAACTATTTCTCCGATTCTTTCCTTTAAGTCAGTAATTGAGTTAGCAAGACAGAAGATGGCCATAATTTCTGATGCAACTGTTATTTGAAAAGAGTTTTCACGAGGCACGCCATTTACTTTTGGTCCAAGTCCGACAACGATACTTCTTAAATTTCTGTCGTTCATATCAATAACACGTTTAAAAGTAATGTTATTCACATCAATATCAAGTTCATTTCCAAAATGTATATGATTGTCAATACAAGCAGAAATTAAGTTATGCGCAGCCGAAATTGCATGAATATCCCCTGTAAAATGCAAGTTTATTTCTTCCATTGGCACAACTTGTGACATTCCTCCACCAGCAGCTCCACCTTTCATTCCAAATACAGGCCCTAAAGACGGCTCTCTAAGCGCTGCAATTGATTTATACCCAAGTTTATTTAATGCTTGAGTCAATCCAACAGTAACAGTTGATTTTCCTTCCCCTGGAGGTGTCGGAGTAACAGCAGTCATCAAAATCAGCTTTCCATCTTTTTTCTCTGCATTTCTTTTCAGCACGTCCAAACTAACCTTAGCCTTGTATTTTCCATAAGGTTCATAATCATCCTCTGTAAGTCCAATACTTTGTGCAATTTCACCAATCTTTTTCAATTTCGCATTTTGAGCGATTTCAATATCTGTCATCTTTAAAACCTCCTATATTCTCTATTATTTAATAAAAATCGAAAAAGCCGCAAACTGCTAATTAGAAAACTTTTCCGATATTCATTTATAATTTGTTCTTTTCAACTTTCTTTCAAAAATTTTATTAAAAGACTAATCATGCCTTTTTTGTTATATGATATTATATCTTTTTGTAATTGTCAATTAATATTTATTAAATATTTTTCATTTTGAATAAAACCTAAAATAATGTTTGCTGATTCGTATTTGACAATCCTTGGAAACATCCATATTCCTTCATTAGTTCCACAATTGTCTTATTCAGTTTTGTACGTTTTACCAAATCTTCAATTGATAAAAAACTGTCTTTCTTTCGTTCAGAAACGATATTTTCAGCAACAGCATCTCCAAGTCCGTCCATTGCGATTAACGGCATTCTTATTTTTCCATCCTGTATTGTGAAAAGTTTTGCCTCTGATTTATAAATATCAATTTGTTCCAGCTCAATTTTACGATAGTGCATTTCAATTAATATTTCATATAAAAATAATTCCTGCTTTTCTTTTGCATTTAAATTCCCTTTTTTGTCCATTTCCATTTTTGCTTTTTTTAAGTCATCTATTGACCTGAACATTGCTGTCATTTTAAAGTCTCCAACTTTTCTGTTCAGGAAAGCCGTATAAAATTCAATTGGATAGTGGACTTTAAAATAGGCGATTCTGACTGCCATCATTACATAAGCCACAGCATGCCCTTTTTGGGAACATGTATTTTATTTTTTTCACATGAATCAATGTACCATTGCTCTACACCATGCTCCTTCATTTTTAGAAAATTCCTTCCATTTTTCAGGATTTTTTTAGTAGGCTGCCCTTTTCTGACAAATTCCATTATAGAAAATGCCAATGATTTATCCAAGCCATCATCAATCAATTTATTCATAATGTCATCCCGTACCGTGATAATCTGGCTCAAGGTTGCAATCCCGCTTTTTACATAGTCTTGTGCATTATTCAGCCAAACATCTGTTCCATGTGAAAGCCCAGAAATTCTAACTAATTCTGCAAAAAGTTTTTTTGGCTTTGTGTCAACGAGCATTTGTTTTACGAAAGATGTACCAAATTCAGGTATTCCCTGATGTACCTGTTGGAGATCCTATTTCTTCTGGAGTTACACCAAGTGCCTCTGTACCACTGAATAAAGTCTCATTACTTCCTTATCATCAAGCGGAATCGTGTAAATATCAACACCTGTCAAATCCTGTAAAATTCTAAGCGTTGTCGGATCATCGTGCCCCAGTATATCCAGTTTTACAAGCTGTTCATCCATTACGTGGTAATCAAAGTGAGTTGTCTTGGAAGTTGACTTCATATCGTTGGCAGTACTGCTGGATTGGGCAAAAGTCGTAAATTGACTTGTCTTTTTGGAACGACTATCATTCCACCAGGATGCTGTCCAGTTGTTTTTTCTCGCACCTTCACAGCCTTTCGCAATTCTCATAACTTCTGCTCTTCTTTCCTTTATTTCAGGTGTTCCTTCCACTTCTTCAAGATATTTCTTCACATATCCGAAAGCATTCTTTTCAGCAAGCGTAGAAATCGTTCCCGCACGAAAGACATTGTCGCTTCCAAACAGTTCTTCCGTATATTTATGAATTTCCCCTTGATATTCTCCAGAAAAGTTCAAGTCAATATCTGGCACTTTATCTCCATTAAATCCCATGAATACTTCAAATGGAATAGCATGCCCATCTTTTATGTATTTTGTACCACATTTTGGACAATTTTTATCAGAATAGTCAACTCCGCTTCCTTCTTCATTCATAAACTCAGTATGCTTACAGTTTGGGCATCTATAATGTGGATAAAGTCCGTTTACTTCGGTAATTCCCATAAGATAGGCGACAATTGAAGAACCGACTGAACCACGTGAACCTACAAGATAACCTGCATCTACCGATTTATGCACAAGTTTTTGTGCAATTAGATAAAGTACGGCAAATCCGTTTTGAATAATTGAATTAAGCTCCTTTTCCACTCTTTCTTTCAGGCTTTCATCAATATCTTCTCCGTAAAGCTCTTTAAGTCTTTTATAAGTCATTTCCCTTACTTCTTCTTCAGCTCCGTCAATTTTTGGCGGATAGAATCCAGTTGGAACCGGTCTTACCTGCTCAATCATATCGCTAATTTTATGAGTATTTTCCACAACAACTTCCATAGCTGCATCTTCACCCAGATAGTCAAAGGCTTTTAGCATTTCTTCAGTAGTTTTAAAATACAGTTTTCTGTCAAAAAATTCATATTCTCTGACTCCTTCTGAAATTTTAGTTTTCCACATTGTTCCGCTTCCCAAAAGCAGGACATTCCTGTTAATTGCTTCCCGTTCTTCAAGATATTGTGCATCCCCTGTTGCAACAACAATTTTATTCTGGATTTTTCCAAGTTCGTAAAAATATTTGTTCATTTCCTTGACTATATCGTAGTTTTCAATTTCTTTATTTGTTCTTTCCACCATGTCGGCATAATTTGTATGTGGCTGAATCTCGATATAGTCATAAAATCTTGCTTTTTCTTCAATGTCAGTTTTTTCTGCTCCACGTAGATAAAGATTTACAAGTTCACCTCTATTTCTTTCAGAAGCCGAAGCAGAACTTGCTATTAACAGATTTTCTCTCATGCTGTTTAACAGAGTCTTGGGAATTCTAGGTCTACGCATTCCAAAAAATTCTATATTTGAACGTGATACGAGTTCGTACAGGTCACGAAGCCCAGCCTGATTTTTTACTAAAATCATTGTATTCAATGTTTCAGAATTTTGAATATTTGGCTGCAGTTCTGTATTAATTTCAGTTAGTTTCATAAGCCCTTTACTTAAAATCATATATAAAAATTTCTGAAAAACTTCTGCAGTCGCCTTCGCATCATCAACAGCCCTATGGTGTGTTTCAAGCGTAATCTCAAAATAGTCTACCAGACTGGCAAGTCCATATTTATTCAATTCTGGAAGCAGCGTTCTAGCCAAAGGCAACGTATCAATTACACTTGGAGAATATTCAAGCCCTTGATCAATAGTTTTTTTGCTTTATAAATCCCACGTCGAATTTTTGTATTGTGGGCAACTACTCGTTGTATTAGCACAAAATTCTAGAAATTTTTGGCAGTACAGTTTCTATTTTTTCAGCATTTGCGACCATTTCATCAGTAATTGTTGTAAGTTTTTGTTATTTTTTGCGGAATTGGAATTTCAGGATTTACAAATTCAGAAAATTTCCCCTGATAATTTCCTTTTCCACGCATTTTTTACAGCCCCAATCTCAATTATCTTATCATTAAATGGATCAAATCCGGTTGTTTCAATATCGAATACAACATAAATTTCATCTTCAATCATTTTTATCCTTAGGATTCGTAATCAAGTCCTGCTCATCATCAACCATATAGCCTCTATCCCCAAAATAACCTTAAAATCCCTCATTTGCCTCCTTAAATGCAAAAGGGAAAAGAATGAACTACCCTGTAATCTGTCACAGCAATCCCGCTATGTCCAAATTCTTTTGCTCTTTTTCGCATAATCCTTAATTGACATAACTCCGCTCATTTTCACTCATGTTTGTATGTGCATGAAGTTCTATTCTTTTTTTAGAGCATTATCTTCTCTTTTCACATCTTTAGAGTCAATAGCTCAGTTTTTTGTGTTCTGACATACATTTCTCCAGTATACATGTCTGATTCAAAACTTCCAGTAACTTTTTACCCATTCTCCAAGCTTTTACTTGAATATCTTCACTTGTATTAAAGAAAAATTCTGCAAATTGACTGAATTTGTATAATCTGTAATCATAAAGTCGCACATAAGTTTCCCGTTTTTAGTTTCTCTCATATCCAGATTAAATACTTTCCCTTCCAAAGCAACATTATCTCCAATGTTCAAGATATCAAGCGTAGAAAAAGGCACAGCATCCATATCAGGAATTTTTTTCCGTCTATACCCATTATTATTTCCATTAAAATTCCCTCCATTTGAATACCCATTTCCATTCTTTACCCCAGTATTTTCATATTTAGGAAGTTCGCTAGCCTTTACCGAATTTAATTCACTTTGAGCCTTCAATTTTTCCTTGATTTCCTTAAACTCGCCATCTGTAAATTCAACTTTTATCAAATCATCAGTACATTCACAAATCTTATTTTTCAGCTCTTCCTTTACATTGGTTTTTTGAGCCTCTTCGATCAAATGACGAGATGGCAATTTCACAAATACATTATTTTCTACATTTTCCACTTCATAAGTTGCAAAAATATACTGGTATCTCTTACTTTCATCCCTATAATTCTCAATCATGAATTTTACAAATCCAGCAACATTCTTCCGTATCAATTCAGGATTAACATCTAAACTTTAATTTTTCGACTTTTACCCCATCTTCAAAAATTTCTATAAAGCATCTGTCTTAAATCCTGTATTTCCCCATGGGCAGCAAAAATCATGAACCTTTACAAATATCTCCATCTCTCTTTTTAGAAAACAAATTAATATACTCAATCTCAAAAATTTTTAATCCCTGTATTTCCTGAAAAATCATCTGATGGCTTAATCTTCAAATATTTAGCGCTCATTTTTATTTATCCCCCTTACTTTTTATTTTTATATCAAATAATCATAATTTAATATTTATTCTTAAATTTAGTTATAAAAACAAATTTATTATATAATTTTTACAAAAGTTTTTAGCAATATAATTTTTCTTGAAAACCTTGCCATTCGCAAAACTTCCAGGTATAATTAAGGTAAAGAGGTGATTTTATGAAAATGAAAAGAAAAAGTTATCGAATGGATAAAAAAATATTTTGAAGAAAATGGAAAAAACTGTAAAGCAGTTGTAGGAATTTCTGGTGGAACGGATTCTTCGGTTGTGGCAGCACTTTGTGTGGCAGCTCTGGGACGAGAAAATGTAATAGGAGTTCTTATGCCAAAAGGTATGCAGCATGATATTGATTATTCCAAAAAATTGGTTGAGTTTTTGAAAATAAAACATTATGAAATAAATGTGGAGAAGCCTGTGAATGACTTAAAAGAATTAATTTCGCAGCAAACGGGAGTAAATCCTGATGAATTTGATGCCTACAAGACTAATCAGCCTGCCAGAATACGAATGGCTGTGCTTTATGGAATTTCTGCCATTGTTGGCGGGAGAGTGGCTAATACTTGTAATTTGTCGGAAGATTTTGTGGGTTATTCAACAAAATTTGGAGATGCTGCTGGGGATTTTTCTCCAATTTCTGATTTTACAAAAACTGAAGTGCGAAAACTTGGATCTGAACTTGGACTTCCTGAAATGTTTTTGAAAAAAGTGCCTGAAGATGGAATGAGCGGGAAATCTGATGAGGAAAAATTGGGATTTAGCTATGAAGTTTTGGACGAATATATTAGAACGGGGAATATTTCGGATTTGAGAATAAAAGAAAAAATAGACTATTTACACAAAATAAATTTACACAAAATTTTACCTATGCCATCGTATAAAAAAGGAGAAAAATAAAATGAAACTAAAGCCAATTATAACATCACTGCTTGATACAGATCTTTACAAATTTAATATGAACCAGGTAATTTTTCACAAACATACTGATTTAGTCGGAGAATATCACTTTAAATGCCGTACTCCAAATATTTTCTTTACAAAAGAAATGGTTACGGAAATAAACGAGCAAATTGACCATTTGTGCAGTTTACGGTTTAAAAATGAAGAATTAAACTACTTGCGTTCGATAAGATTCATAAAGCCAGACTATGTCGAGTTTTTAAGGCTTTGGCATCCGATTAAGGATTATGTGACTACGGTTCTTGAAAATGAAGAACTTAGAGTTATTGTCTCTGGACCACTTTTTTAGTGCAATGCAGTTTGAGATTTACTTGCTTGAAATTATTAACGAAGTGTATTTTAGAATGAAGTTTAATTATGATGAATTGCTTGTTTCTGCAAAAGAAAAATTAGAAAAAAAGATTTTGGATTTTAAAAATAAAAAATATAACTTTAAATTTGCTGAATTCGGCTGCAGAAGACGGCTTTCAAGAGAATGGCAGGAAGAAGTAGTGAAAAAATTATCCAGCGAAACTCAAAATATGGTAGGAACTTCTAATGTATTTTTGGCAATGAAATACAATTTAGTGCCAATCGGAACTTATGCACACGAGTATGTCCAAATGTACCAAGGAATCGACTCAATACCGCTATCTTACACAAATCATTACGCATTAAAAGACTGGTATGACGAATACAAGGGAGATAACGGGACAGCACTTACCGACACAATAACGACAGACTTATTTTTAAGGGATTTTGACAGAAGCATGGTAAATAACTACACAGGAGTGCGTCATGATTCAGGTGATCCATATATCTGGGCTGAAAAAATATTGAATCACTACGAAAAATATGGAATAGATCCAAAAACAAAGATGCTTTTATTCAGCGATTCGCTAAATTTTGACGAAGCAGAAAAAATTTACAAGACATTTAAAGACAAAGTTAAACTTTCTTTTGGAATTGGGACATTTGTAACTAATGACACAAAAGAAAAACCATTAAATATTGTAATCAAACTTCAGTATGTAAATGGTAGACCAGTTGCCAAATTAAGTGATGTGGAAGGAAAAAGTCATGTGATGATGAAAAATATTTAAAATATTTGAAGGCGTCGGTAAAATTTAGGCTGGAGCGGGAAAAAGAATATTAAAAAAAGTTTAAATCTTTAAAATAAGCAGTTATAGCAGCAAGAGGTCTTGACACCCTTGTAAAAAAATATAAAAAGATTTTGAAATTTTAATAAAAACGGAGAAACTTTTAATGAAAAAAATATAAGACAGGCTTGGTTCTGGGAAGATTCCAGACATTTCACAAAGGACACGAATACATTATAAATAAAGTCTTTGAGATATGTGACAAAAGTTTTGGTATTTATCGGTTCTAGTGATAAATCTGGAACAATAGAAAATCCTTTTTCCTATGAACTAAGAGAAAAATTGATAAAAATTTATGGAATGAAATCGTGGAAAATAAATTGATAATTTCTCCACTCGCTGACTTGGGTGCTGGAAAATGTTACAAAATGGGGGATTATTTATTTTTGTGAAGTGGAAAAAAATTTTGAGAAAAGTCGATTGTATTGTTTATGGAGAAGAATCTAAATGCAAGAGCCTGGTTTAGTGAGAAAATAAAAAAATCTGTAAATTTTTATTGTAATTTCTAGAGATGACATAAAAATAAATGCTTCCACTTTGAGAGAATATATGAGAAAAAAATGATTTTGAGAGTTGGAAGAAATTTGTGAATGAAAAATTGGGGTGAATTTGGAAAAATGAGGGAAATTTTGATTAAAATATGAAAAAAATTAATAAAAATTTTTCCTTACTAAATAATGTTAAATGAAACATGGAATTATTCTTGTGTATCAATCTTTATCTTTCAACTAAAAACTGGCTCATTATTTTAAAACGAGTTTAGTTTTTATTTGATAATTTTTTAATAAAAACTTTAATTCTTTTACAAAATAACAGTTATTTATCACATTTCCAGCATTTGATTCTATATAGAATTATTTTACAGAAGTCTTTCATAAATTTCTTTTAATACTTCAGCCAAATCTTTGTTAAATTCATCATCACTTTGTTGTGCTGACAATCCTTCAGTTAATGCTCTTGAGAAACTTATGATAACTCCTTTATTTTTTTAGCAAGAATTTCGTTTGCTTCTTTTTCTTGGATAACCTCCTGATAATGCGACAACTCTACAACTCTTGGATGTTTTGTCAAATCTTCATAAAAGTTTTCAACTGTTGGAAGTGTAACTTTTAACATAACATTTGAAGTTTCAGGCAATTTATCAAGATGTTTTTTTAATTTCATTTTTCAAGATAGTTTCACATTCTGCTTTTATCAACATTGTGAATATCTACTTGGTTCAATAATTGGAACAAGTCCAACCTGCAATAATTTTTATCTGCAACTTCAAATTGTTGATCTACAACTTTTGCAATTCCTGTTTGAGATGCTTTTTAATAACAGAACGCATTTTTTGTTCCGAAAAATATGTCTTTTCGTTTGCTCGGCTCAAAAAGATCGTCCAATCCAGGAATAGGTTTCATAACTTGAACTCCATCTTCCAATTCTTCCAGTCCTTTATCAACTTTTAAGAAAGGTAAAACTCCTTTTTCTTCCCACAAAAAAAGTCACTGTATATTTATCATCAATTTTTTTCTATCCATAGTTTGTTCAAATAAAATAGCCCTACAATTTCTTTTATCACTAAAAAGCAGGACTTTTTATAATTCTAGTTCTCATTTTATGAATCAAGTCAAACATTTCTGTATCATTAGAATATTCACTTTCATCAATTCCATACAATTTTAAGGCTTTTGGAGTACTTCCACCACTTTGATCCAATGCTGCAATAAACCTTTTCCGTTTCTCATTCTTTCTAATCTTTCTTTCATTATAATCTTCCTCCTAATTTTAAAACAAAATAATTTGATTTTCAAATTTTTACTTCTATATTTATAATATCACTTTTTTAAAAATGTCAAGGATAAATATAAAATTTTTTTAAAATCAAAAAAATCCTTTAATTTTCCCATTGATTAGACTTTTTATGATATAATTTTTATATAATCAATTTAGGAGGAAAAATGGGAAGACATGGTACAATACATGGGCGTAAGGAAGCACAGGATAAAAAAAGAGCCGCATCATTTACAAAACTTGTTAGACTTATAACAGTGGCAGCAAGAGGAGGAGAAAAATCCTGAATTTAACGTTGCACTAAAACACGCAATTGAAAAAGCAAAGGCGATTAATATGCCTAATGATAACATCAACAGAGCAATTAAGAAGGAGCAGGAACTGATGGTTCAACAGCTTTTTGAAACATTGAATTATGAAGGTTATGGACCTGCTGGAGTTGCTATTATTGTAGAGTTCTCACTGATAACAAAAATAGAACTGCTTCATCTGTAAAAATGGCTTTTTGATAGAAAATGGCGGAAATCTTGGTGTTTCTGGGTCAGTTTCATATATGTTTTGGAAGAAAAAGGTGAAATTATTATTGAAAAACAGATGACATTGATGAAGAAGCATTGATGGAAGTGGCACTTGAGGCTGGAATGGAAGATATGGAAACTTTGGAAGACAGTTTTTTATATTACAACTGAAACAGCAAACTTTGATGCTGTGGCAGATGCCTTAAGAAATGCAGGATACAAATTATTAGAAGCAGATATTCAATATTTACCATCAATTGAAGTTGAAACTCTTGAAGAAAATGATTTACAAAAATTAAGAAAAATTAATTGATGTTTTGGAAAATGATGACGATGTTCAAAAAGTTCACCACAATTATGCTGGAGAATTATAAAAAAATACAGATATTGCGGAATTAATTTCCGCATTTATTTTAAAAAGGAGCCATATTTTTATGAAAAAAACTGGAGAAGAAACAATTACTCTAATAAAAATATGAAAAATAATTCAGGAAATGATTTTTCAAAAACTTCACGCTTGATTCAGTTTTACTTTCTGATTTTTGTAAAAATTAATAGGAAGACAAAAAAATTCTTGATATTGGAACTGGATGCGGAATTATCGCTTTACTTTTTGGCACAACGCTCAAAGGCACAAATTACAGGTGTTGAATTGCAAAAAAACAATGGCGGAAATTGCTGAAAGAAATGTTGAAAATAATAAATTTGAGAATCAAGTCAAAATAATAAATGAGGATATAAAAATTATAAAAAAATATTTTTAGCCGTGATGAATTTGACACAATAGTTACAAATCCGCCATATTTTGAATTTACTGGCGACATTTCACAAAACCAATGACCTGGAGCAAATTTGGCAAATGCAAGACATAATATAAATTTATCACTTGAGGAAATTATAAAGATTTCTTCCTATTTATTAAAAAAATATGGGCAGTTTTTCAATTGTGTTCCGAAGCGAACGGCTGGTGGAAGTTCTAGCGCTTTTACAAAAATATAATTTAGAGCCGAAAAGAATGAAGAATTGCTATACAAAATGGAATGAAAACTCAAAAATTTGCTTATTGGAAGCAATAAAAGATGCTAAGAAGGGATTTTTCCGTTGAAAATGCCTATTTTTTTGTTTATGATGAAAATGGACAAAAGAACGAATATATTGAAAAATTTGTATAAAAAGTTAGGACTTAAAAATTAAAAAGAATAAAAATTATTATTTCCTTGCATTTTTGCCAAATGCTTGTATAATAAAAGTCTGTAAAAATAACTATAAATGATTGTAATAAAAAATATAATGATGTTTAGGGATATTCCATCTATAAAAACCTTTTGAAAAACACATATTATTCAAAAGGATAGTATGTTTTTTTTATTGCTTAAATTATAGAAAAAAATAAAAAATAAAAATTTTTTTAAGGAGGAAATGAATGCTTAATTTTTTAAATCACCTGCAATTTGGAGTAAATGAATTATTATGGCTAGGATATCTAATATTGAATTTTTCAGCAGTTGCTCTGGCTTACAGATTTTGGGGAAAAGGAGGACTACTATCGGTTGTACCGTTGTCAATCGTTCTAGCTAACATTCAAGTTGGAAAAATGATGACTTTGTTTGGTTTTGATGGAATTACAATGGGAAATATTGCTTATGGAGGAATTTATTTGGCGTCGGATATTTTGACAGAAAACGAAGGGAAACATTATTCTAGAAAAGTGGTTTCGCTAGGTTTTGCTGCAATGTTATTTACGACATTTATAATGCAAATTGTGCTAAAAGTAAAAGTTTCGCCTGATGATACAATGCAAGGTGCTTTATCAGCAGTATTTGGATTTATGCCAAGACTTGCAATTTCAAGTGTATGTGGATTTGCAGTTTCTCAGTCGTTTGATATTTGGTCTTATCAATTTATTAGAAAATTTAGACCATCTTATAGAGATATTTGGATTAGAAACAACGCAAGTACAATGATAAGTCAAATTTTAGATAATATTGTATTTTCATTTTTGGCATTTACAGGAGTTTATCCATTTAAAACAGTAATCGGAATCATATTTTCAACATATTTATTAAAAATCGTAATTTCACTGCTTGACACACCTTTTGTGTATATTACGACTTTATGGAAAAACAAGGTAAAATAAGTGATTAATATTAGATTTGTTATAAATTATTTTAAAATTAAATAAATAAGATGAAAAATAAAAAAAGGTATAAATTATAACATGGAAAGATATAGTGTAATAAAAGAGAAAAATCCTCGTGAAATCGTATTATTAAAAGGGTTTAGCTGTGCTTATGGAAAGTGTGCTTTTTGTAATTATATTTTGGATAATACGAATGACGAAGAAGAGATGAAAAAAGTAAATTTTGAGGCTTTGAACAGAGTTACTGGGGAATATGGAGTTCTTGAAGTTATAAACTCTGGGTCGGTGTTTGAGTCTAAGTGGTACGACATTAGAGAAGATAAGAGAAGTTTGTAAAGAGAAAAACATAAAAATACTTTATTTTGAAGCGTATTTTGGGTACTTAAATAGATTGAATGAAATTAGAGAATATTTTTCTGAACAAGAAGTAAGATTTGCATTCGGATTGGAAACTTTTGACAATAATTATAGAGCTAAGGTTTTGAAGAAAAAATTTTATTTTTAAATGAAAGAGTTTTGGAAAAAAATTAAAAAGCGAATATCAAATGTGCTTATTAATGATTTGTACAAAAGGACAGACGAAAGAACAGATTTTAAGCGATATTGAGCAAGGAATGGAAAAATTTCAAGGAGTCTAGTTGTAAGTGTATTTTGTAAATAATGGTACAGAAATTGAAAGAGATGAAGAGACTTTGTACTTTGGTTTTTTTGACGGAAATTTATCCAAAATATAAAAGATGTTCCAAATATTGAGATTTTAGTTGACAATAAAGATTTTTGGAGTGTATGTTCAATAAAAATTACTCGAATTTTTAACATTGAATTTTAATAGACTATGTTTTATTTATTTTTATGACAAGGGTTTTAGCCCCTTGCTAAAATTAAAATTTATAATGGATTTATTACGTGAAAATGTGAAATAGTATGAGTTTTTAACTATGGAAATGCCAATACCGTTTTTCAAACATATCAATTTCATTTTCCAATTCTTTTAAATCACTCCGGACATAATGGTCGTTATCGGTTCCAAGTCTAAAAGGTTCTCACTAATGGCATATTTTTTTGTGATTTATTTCAAATAAGTATTCTTCTACAATCATTTTTTTGTCTTATTATTTTTATCATCATCTTCAAAAATCTATGACAAGTGTTACATTTAAATCCGAGAGTTCATTAATGTCAATTTTCTTTTCATTTACAAAATAGTTTAAAATGTATTGCTTTTATTACAAATTCTAGTTCCTCTTCGATTACTTCACGTGGCTTTTTCGATATTTTTGTGTTAAGTACAAAATAGACTTTTTATCTAAAAAATCATATTTCCTTTCTTCTTACGATTATATTTCTTTTTCAATTATATAATAAAAAAATATTTTTAAAAACAAATTTTTTTACTAAATTAAATCATTTGTTAAATTTTTACGTAGTCAATTTTAAAAAAGTAGAAAAAGCAAAAATGATTTATAATATATCGAAGTAATAATAATTTTAAGAATTTAAAATTATTAGGCTTGCTCGGAAACTACATGTATTTAGAATTTAATAAAACAAATGTTCTGAAGCAAGGAATTTTTGATTTCTTGTAAAATAAAAAGATAAGTTGCCGAACAGATCTATTGAAGTTAAAATAAAATAAACGACATTGAAAAGAAAAATTAGAAAATGTAAAAATGAAGGCTGTAAAATTGAATGATGATAATGTTTATAGTGGAGTGAGATTTTTGAACCTTGTAAAAAGGAAGAAAAATAAAAATTAGAATTTTTATAAAAGAATAGAAAAAAAGAGAATAAGTAGGAGAGAATATGGCTAGAAAAAAATTAGTATAGAAGCCGATAAACTTTGAAAAAGATATATAAAAACAGGGAAGTTGTAAAAAGCGTAAGCCTTACGATGGAAAAAGGGCGAGGTTGTGGGACTTCTTGGACCTAATGGGGCAGGAAAGACAACTACGTTTTATATGATCACAGGAATTGTAGGTACCAAATCACGGAAGAGTTATGTATAATGGGCAGGAAATTACAAACTTGCCAATGTACAAAAGAGCTAGGCTAGGGCTTGGATATTTGCCACAAGAGGCATCTGTTTTTAGAAATTTAACTGTGGAAGAAAATATAGTTTCAGTTTTGGAAATGCGTGGAGTTCCTAAAAAAGAACGTATTGCTACAATGCAAAGTTTGATTGAAGAATTTAAACTTTCACATGTTGCAAAAAGTTTAGGGTATGCACTTTCAGGAGGGGAACGAAGACGTGTGGAAATTGCTCGAACGATTTCTACAAATCCAGATTTTTTATTTTTGCTGGATGAGCCTTTCGCAGGAGTTGACCCTATTGCAGTAGAAGACATTCAAAATATAATCATCCAATTAAAAGAAAGAGGATTAGGAGTTTTAATTACAGACCATAATGTGCGTGAAACATTGAGAATTACTGAAAGAGCATATATAATGGCTGAAGGGACAATCTTGATTTCTGGAACTGGTGAGCAAATTGCGAATGATGAAACTGCTAGAAGAGTTTACCTTGGAGATAACTTCAAGTTGGATTAGGAGGTTGATTTTTGAAAAATATGATTTTGACGTCATCTTTATACGAAAGTATAGGATTTGTAAAAGAATTTTTGGATAAAAATGCTAAAAAGTAAAAAAATATTATTTATTCCAACGGCAGACTAATGTGAAGAGTATAAGAACTATATGTATCTTACAGAGAAGGTTTTTGAGGATATTGGATATGAAGTGGATAATTTTGATATTTCTGTTTTTCAGAAAAACTATAAAGGAGAAATTATCGAAGGCAGAGATAATTTTTATTTCTGGTGGAAATACATTTTTATTTATTACAAGAATTGAAAAGAAAAAAATTTAATTTCTTGTTTGAAGGAAAGAATAGAGAATGGATTGCTTTTATATTGGAGAATCAGCGGGATCTGTAATAACAGGTCCTGATATCGAGTATGCTTCTCTTGCAGATGATAAAACGTTAGCAAAGGAACTAAGTGATTACATGGGAATGAACCTGATAGATTTTTTTATAGTTCCTCATTTTGGTGAAGAACCGTTTGCAGAAAGTTCTGAAAAAAATAGTTGAATTGTATAAGGATAAATTAGATTTGGAATTAATAAATAATAAAGAAGTTATATTGATTGAAAATGATGATTTTAGGATAATAAAAGAAAAATAAAAATAGGTGAGGATTCCTTGTGGTATAAGGAGGGTAAGAGTGTTATTAGATATAGAGATAAAAAATTTAAAATCTTTTAAAAATCAAACAATTTTTTTCAATGGAAGTTCTGAAAAATAAAATTGAAGATAGAAATTCTTTTGAAGTTGAAGTAGGAAAGAAAAATTTGAATTATTGAAAACTGCTGTGCTGTTTGGAGGAAATGCCAGCGGGAAATCAAATTTTACTTCAGTTTTAAGTATATTCAGGTATTATTTGTTTAATAAAGGGATAGAAAAATATAATAAAGAAGGATTTAGATTTGGAGAAGAAGATAAAAATTCAACGATAAAAAGTAAGGAATGTAGTAGATGATAAAATTTATGAATATATATTAGAAATAAATTTTAATACATTATAAAAAGAAAAAGTTATATATAACTGCTTTAGAAAGAAAAACTTGTTTTTGAAAGAGAAAACAATAAAAATTGTAAAATATGACAAAAGAAACATTTTCAGAATATGAAATAACTATAGGCTTTATAAATGAGACTCTGACAGACAGTGACAGTGTAATATCAAGAATTATCGAATGGAGAGTTCCTGAAGAAATAGAAAAATATATATTTTATATAGATAAAATAAAAATTAATAATTATAGTGATGATTTGGGAAAAATATATATGAAAAATAAAAAAATAACAAAAAGTTAGTCATAGAATTTTTAAAAATAGGAATTATTGTGAATGATATTGAGGTGTATAGAGAAAAATGAATTTTTTTCTTAAAAAAATATACGAGAAAGTAAAGAATTTCAGATACTGAGTGAAAAAGAACGGGAGAAATTGTTATCTCAAATAGCTTTTATATTTATAGAATACACTTTTGTTTATGAAGATAACCAAAAACAAAAAAATATAAATTAGAATATTATGAGCAATCGGCAGGAACACAAAAAGATATTATCAATGTTTTTTTCCAATCTATAATTTATTAAATAATGGGGAGTAATGATAATAGATGAATTAGACATTACTTTGCATTATAAACTTTGATAAAGGAAATCATAAAAATGTTTAATTCTGTAGAATATAATAGAAAAACGCTCAATTAATATTTACTACTCACAATTTATTATTATTGGATTTTAATTTATTTAGAGAAGATCAAATATGGTTTTTGGAAAATAATGATGTGTCAACAGGAACTGAACTTTATTCATTATCAGATGTAGAAGGATACGAAAAATAAATACTTGTTAAGAGATTATTTGAATGGAAATTTCGGTGGAATACCTAAATTAAAAGATTTTGGGGTTGATTTATGGCTAGAAAAAGGAATGAATAACAAAAATCGAAAATTAAAGAAAAAGTATATTTATTTTTTATGGAAGGCTCTAAAAATTGTAGTGAAGATAAGTATATAAAGGATTATTACGGACAATTTCAAGATAAGGCAGTAGATATTGGATTTAGATTTATTTCCTGTGGAGATGGAGTTTGGAAAAAAATATCGAAAAAGGAAATAAATAAAGAAAAAGAAATATAATTGATGAAAAATATTGAAATTTGGTGTGTTTTAGACAAAGATAGAAATGATTTTGGATAAAATTAACAAGGAATGTGTGAAAAAAATAATTATAAATTGATTTTTTCAAATTGCTCTTTTTGAAGTTTGGTTGCTATATCATTATGAAAATATAAAGATAGGTGAATGCAGTCAAAAAAATTATGAAAATATTCTTACAAGGAAACTAAATAAGAAATATAAGAAAAGTGAAGGAATAAAATTTACTCTTGATGATAAAGAAAGAGCGATTAGGCAATCTAAAAAGATACATGAAAAATATCAGAGATTGGAAGAAAAATAAATAATAGTTTTAATTGTACAAATTTTTTATATGATTTTTAGAAAAATTTAAAGAAGTTTTTTTATAATTTTTGATTTAGAGTAATAATTAAAATTTTAAATTTATTTTTAAAAATAAGATAAGTAAAAATTTATAAATAAAAAGATATAATTAAAGAGAGGATAGAAAAAAATGACAGGAAATGAAATAAGAAAAAAAGTTTTGTAGATTTTTAAATCAAAGGAGCATAAACATTTTTGAAAGTGCTTCGTTAATACCAGATGATAAAAAGTTTGTTGTTGACGGTTGCTGGGATGGTGCCGTTTAAGCCATTTTTCTTGGGAGAGAAGGAAGCTCCGTTTCCAAGAATTACGACTTATCAAAAATGTATAAGAACTAATGATTTGGAAAATGTAGGAAGAACGCCTAGACACCATACATTTTTTGAAATGCTGGGGAATTTCTCGTTTGGAGATTACTTTAAAAAGGAAGCGATTGAATGGTCTTGGGAATATATAACAAAAATTTTGAAATTGGATCCAGAAAGACTTTATGTTTCTGTTTATAAAACAGATGATGAGGCTTATGAAATTTGGAATAAGGAAATTGGAGTGCCTGAAGATAGAATTGTTAGACTTGGAGAAGAAGATAACTGGTGGGCAGCTGGACCTGTAGGTTCTTGTGGGCCTTGTAGTGAAATTTATTATGATACACAAAATATGGGTAAAAATAATGAAGAAATTAACTGTAAGCCAGGAGATGAAGGAGATAGATTCTTAGAAATTTGGAACCTTGTGTTTACTGAATGGAATAGACTTGAAGACGGTTCACTTGTGCCACTTCCAGAAAAAAATATTGATACAGGAGCAGGACTTGAAAGAATAGCTTTCAGTTGTGCAAAAAAAAGATAATAACTTTGAAACTGATATATTTATGCCGATAATAAAAAGGTATTGAGAAAGTTTTTAGATATTAAGAAAGAAGAATTTGAAATTACGGTAAAAGTTATTGCGGATCATATTAGAGCCTCAGTATTTTTGATAGCGGATGGAGTTTTTGCCATCAAATGAAGGTCGTGGATATATTTTAAGAAAAATTATAAGAAGAGCATTTGGTGCGGGAATCGTTGCAAAACAAAAATTGGATATTACGAAAGATGATTTGTTCTTGTATAAATTAGTGCCTTATGTTGTGGAAAAATATGAAAGAGGCATATCCAGAATTAGTTGAAAAACAAGAATATATTGAAAAAGTTTTAAGACTTGAGCAAGAAAGATTTGCGTTGACATTGAAAAATGGAATCGAAATGCTAACTGAAGAAATTGAAAAAATGGATAAAGAGGGAACTAAAAAACTTTCTGCAGATGCTTCATTTAAATTATACGACACATTTGGGCTTCCATTTGAGTTAACAGAATTAATTTTGGAAAATCAAGGGTATGAAGTTTCTGAAGAAGAATTTAATCAAAAATTAGAAGAACAAGTAAAAAGATCAAAAAATAGTAGAGTTACGGTTTCAGATATGATAAAAGATGATTTTATTGATAAATTCTTTTGAAGAACACGGAAAAACTGAATTTACAGGATATGAAAAAAATTTAAAGATGAAGGAAAAAAATTTTGCATATTGCTAAAAGTGAAGGAATTTCAGGATATGAAGTGATTTTTGATAGAACGCCATTTTATGCGGAATCAGGAGGACAAGTTGCTGATACTGGAATTATTACTTCTGGAGAATTTGAAGGAAAAGTTGTAAATGTTGTGAAAAAACATGATGTGTTTATTCATCAAGTAGAGATTGTAAAAGGAATTGCTCCAGCAGTTGGTGCAGAAGCAAAAATGAAAATTGATGCGGATCGTAGAAAAGATATCCAAAGAAACCATACTGCAACACATATTTTACATAAAGTTTTAAGAGAAAATTTAGGAACTCATGTTGAGCAATCTGGTTCGCTTGTGGATGATGAAAAATTGAGATTTGACTTTTCACATTATGAAGCAATTGAGCCAGAAATGATTGAAAAAATCGAAAAATCTGTAAATGACATTATTTTGTCTAACTTGAAAGTTAAAATTGATTTTGAAAATATTGAAGATGCGAAAAAAAGAGGAGCGATGGCACTTTTCTCTGATAAATATGGAGATGTAGTTCATGTCGTTGAAATTGACGGATATTCAATCGAGACTTTGTGGAGGTGCACACGTTAAATCTACTGGAGAAATCGGATTATTCAATATCGAATCTGAAAGTGGAATAGCCTCAGGAACTCGTAGAATTACAGCAACAACAGGACATGCAAGTTTGAAATATGTTAATAAACTTGAAGAAAAATTAAGTAAAGTTGCTGGAATGTTGAAAAACTGATGGAAAAATGTGGTTGACGTTGTAGAAAAATATATTGCAGAAGCTTTAAAAAGTATCGTAAAAAGAATATGAGCAATTACAAACTAAATTAGTAAAATATGAAATTAATGAATTACTTGAAAATGTAGATGAAATAAATGGAGTAAAAGTATTAAAAAGCTGCATTTGCAAATAAAGATGTAAATGAATTAAAAGAAATCGTAGATAGAGGAAAAAGAAAAACTTCAATCTGGAATTATTATTTTGGGAACAAATAATGATGGAAAAGCGATTTTCGTAGTTGAGTTACAAAAGACTTGATTTCAAAAAGTAAAAAGCTGGAGAAATCGTAAAAGTTGCAAACTCAAGTTGCTGGTGGAAATGGTGGAGGAAGACCTGATTTTGCACTGTTTGGTGGAAAAGATGGAAATGCTGTAAAGAAGTTTCGTTGATAAAAGCATTTGAGTTTGTAAATGAAAAATTATAATTTATATAATTGAATAAATGTCAATTAGCAAGGGGTTTATCCCTTGTCAAAAAAATTAATTCATAATTTGAATAATAAAATTTAGAAATGAGAAAAAGATGAGAAAATTTATTGGACTTGATGTCGGAGATGTGAGAATTGAGGGTTGCAAAAATGCGATCCTTTGGGAATTCTGCGACTGCTCTTGAAGTGATTGATAGGACGAAAATAGATCCGATTGCAAGAATAAAAGAGATTTTAGATGATGAAGGTACGAAAAAAATTGTCGTAGGAATGCCGAAAAGTCTTGATGGTTCAAAAAAACGTCAAGTTGAAAAAGTGGAAGAATTTGTGGAAGAATTGAAAAAAAATATTCCAAATATTCAAATTTTCTTTGTAGATGAGCGTTACACGACGACAGAAGCGGAACATTATTTGAAAAATTATTCTAAAAAGAATGGGAAAGAACGAAGGAAAGTTGTGGATATGGTGGCAGCTTCGATAATTTTACAAAAATATTTGGATACATTACTAAAAAGTCTAAATATAGAGTTTTTTTAACAAAAATAGCAAGAAGTTACCGACTTCTATAGGCGGGAGTAGTTCACTTATTTGTATTAAAGATAATTGAAATTGAAAAGCAAGTTCTATTTCTCTTTTGTAAGAAAGTTTTGCGTAAAGCAAAAGGACATGGTGTTTGATATTCTTGCTTAAAGAAACTTAAAAATAAATAAAACTTAAAGAGTAATAAAAGTATATTTATTTTTAAAATTTATTAAACATATTTATAAGAATAGATATTTAAATAAAATAGAAAGGATGAAAAATGCAAAATAAAAAAATCACATTATATTTGGCTGCTTTAGAAGATTATTGTTCCAATTGTTATTTTAGCATTGAATAAAATAAAATTGGGGGCTTGATTTACGAGGTGGAACATCAGTTGTATTGCAGGCACAGGGGAAAAATTGAGCCTGATACGATGAGTAAAGTTAAAAAGTATTATTGAAAGAAGGGTAAAATAGTATTGGGGTGGCTGAACCTGTTATTCAAATCTTTAGCGGAAATGATAAATTGATAGTGGAGCTTGCGGGAATAAAAGATCCTCAAAAGGCTGTTGAATTAATTGGTACGACTGCAAAACTTGAGTTTAGAATAAAAAATAGGGATGGTTCTTATGGGCCTGTGCTTTTAGAAGGATCTGCCTTGAAATCTGCAGGGTAACAAGAGATCAAATGGGAATGCCATCAGTTAGTTTTGAATTGAGTTCGCAAGGGCAAATACACTTTGCTAAGATTACAAGAGAAAAATATTGGAAAGCAATGGCAATAATGCTGGATAATAAAGAACAGTCGGCTCCTACGATTAACAGTGAAATTAGTGGAGGAAGTGGAGTTATAACTGGAAGATTTTCAATGGAAGAAGCAAATAACCTTGCAAATCTATTAAAATCAGGAGCATTGCCTGTGGAAATCAAAATTGTTGAAAATAGAACAGTTGGTGCGACACTTGGAGTGGATTCGATAAAACAGACTGGAGTAGCAGGATTAATTGCTTTATGTGTAATTTCAGTATTTATGATTGCTATTTATAAAATACCTGGAATTGTGGCAGATATTACGCTTCTTATAAATGGAGTTCTAGTTTTAGGATTGCTTAGTGGAGTTGGAGCTACTGACACTTCCTGAATTGCTGGATTTATCTTGACACTGGGAATGGCAGTTGACCTCGAATGTAATTACTTATGAAAGAATAAAAGATGAGACTGCGGTTTGAGAATCACTGCACGATGCAGTGGAAAAAGGGTTATGAAAATGCTTTTTCCTGCGATAATTGACGGAAATATAACAACGTTACTTGTGGCGGCTGTGTTATTCTTTCTTTTGGAACAGTACCAATAAAGGGATTTGCTGTAACATTGTCACTTGGTGTGGTTGCTACGGTAATTACAGGGTATTTGTATCAAAAATATTTTTTTAAGATTGTTTATACAGGTGTTTTAAGATAAAAAGAGAGCAGTTGTTCTGGAAAGGAGCTTTTAAATAATGAAGATTAATTTGAAAGTTATTAAACATAGAAAACTTTACTTGGGAATTTCAGCGGCAATGGTTTTAATTTCACTAATTTCACTATTTACTATAAAATTAAATTTAGGTGTTGACTTTAAAAGGTGGAGAATTAATTCAACTGAAATATAGTAAAAAAATAGATCAAAAACGCAGTAAGTAGCACGTTAAACAGTCTAATTGGGAAAATTCCTCAAATGAAGGCAAAAAGAGTACAGTTTTCTGATACGGATAATACAGTTATTATAAGAACTGAGCAAATGAGCGGTACTCAAAAAGCAAAAGTAATGTCAGAGTTAAAACAGAATACTGGAAAATTTGAAGTTGTAAAAATGAAACTGTAGGTGCGGTAATTGGTAAGGAATTGACAGCGAATGCATTTCAAGCGCTATTGATAGGAAGTATATTGATTATTATTTATATTACAGTAAGATTTGAGTTTATTTTATGCAATAGCGGGAATTGTGGCATTAATTCACGATGTTATTATTGCTTTTGGAGTTATTACAATGCTTAGATACGAGATAGATACTCCATTTATTGCGGCAATTCTACAATTTTGGGATATTCCATTAATGATACGATTGTCGTATTTGACAGAATTAGGGAAAATATTAAGAAAAAAATAGATCAGGAAGAAATAAAGTTTCAATGTCATTTTGGTGAAATAATAGAAAAATCTATAAATCAAGTATTTACAAGATCGATTTATACTTCATTGACTACTTTATTTTCTGTAATTGTACTTCTTATTCTTGGAGGAGATACGTTAAAGACATTTAGTATGACATTGTTTGTGGGAATGTTAGTTGGAACATATTCATCAGTATTTGTAGCAAGTCCTTTGGTTTATATCATGAAAAAAAGGTAAAAGATGAGCCAAAAAGTTTCAAAGATACTACAAAACATTCAGGAAAAACAGTAAATGGATATGATGAAAAGGATAAAGTTTTAGTTTAGTTAAATTGTTTGAAAGATAGGATAAAATAAAAATAAAATGATAAGTTTAGAAGGTGAAATGAAAAATGCGATGCTGGGCAGAAATAAATATAAATAATTTGTATAGCAATATTGATGAAATTGAGAAAATTGTGCCTAAAGAAAAATAATAGCGGTAATAAAGGCAGATGCTTATGGGCATGGAATGTTAAAAATCTGTGACGCTTTAATAAAAAAGGGAATTAAGAATTTTGCTGTGGCGACAAGTGATGAAGCACTGAAAATAAAGGAGCTTCATAATGATATTATGGTGCTGATATTAGGACCTGTGGAAAATGAATATATGGATCTCATTGCTGACAAGAAGATTTATTTTATGGTGACAGATTTTGAAGAAATAGAATTTTTGGAAAAAACTGGAAAAGAAAACGGGAAAACTGTGGACGTGTTTATAAAGATAGATACAGGAATGGGACGTGTAGGATTTCAAGAAAGCGAAGTGGAACAATTAAATAAAATTCTTAAAAATGTAAAACATATTAATCCAATAGGAATCTTTTCGCATTTTTCATCATCTGACAGCGACAAAGAATATACAAAATTGCAGGAAAGAAAATTTAAAGCAATGTGTGAAAAAATATCAAGTGGGATACCATCAATACGATACAGACATCTGCACAACAGTTTTGGAACTTTAAAATTTCAAGAAAGCATACAGGATTTTGTGAGAGCGGGAATTATAATTTATGGAGGAGTTACAGATAAGGAAACTGCACCGTATAAATTTAAGTCTGTAATGTCTCTTTTGCTAAAATAAAATTTATATAAAAACATTAAAGGAAGACGAAATTTTATAAGTTATGGAAATACTTACCTTGGAAAAAGTTTGGGGAAACTTATGCGACTGTTTCCATCGGGTATGCTGACGGAGTAAGGCGTGATTTGTCAAATAAAGGCTATGTTTTTTATAAAGGGCATAAATGTAAAATTGCAGGACGTGTTTGTATGGATCACACTTTATGATTTTACTTCCTGATGAATTAAAGGATGAAAGTCTAAAAAGGCGATGTTGTGGAATTTTTGGTGAAAATATAAGTGTTGTGGAGTTGCTGAATTGTGTGGCACTATTTCGTATGAGATTTTATGTGGAATAAGTCAAAAGGGTGCCTAGAATTTATGTAGAAAATAGGAGTAAAAATGATACTGGATATTGGATTTGTAGTTTTGCTGATAATATTTATGTTTCTTGGGTATAGGAGAGGTTTTTTTCGCTGGAATTTTTAATATGTTTAAGTATATTTTTATTATTTTTTTATAACAAATTATGTTTATAAATTTTTCTGGATTCAGAGGGAATTAAGTCTCAAAATCAGTTGAAAGTATTTATTGTAATCATTGCAATCCAATATCTTGCCTATTCTGCTATTTTGATAATTAATAAAAAAAGTTTTTAAAGAGTATAAAAATAAATAAATTTGATAAATTGTCTGGAATGATATTTGGAATAATGAAATTGTTTTTTTGTTGCAATTATTGTATACATTGTAGTAATTGCAGGCTCTCTAAAAAGTAAAAAGCATAAAAATGCAAGGAATAAAAGTTTTTGCATTAAGATTATGACAAAATATGCACTAAGGTTTTACGGATTCTTTTCCTGGATTTATAGAAAATGATGTGAAAAAGATATGTTATAAGTCAACGGGAAAAGGAAGTAATAAATGATGTTTTACATGATTATGAAAAATCCAGAACCAGATAAATTTGAAAAATCAAAAGAGATTAATTAAAATAAATAAAAATTTATGATGGAATAAAAGAAAAAAATAAAAAGGAAAAATTGATAAAATGAAAATAATTGACAGGTATATTTACAATTCACTTATTTTGCCGTCATTGTTTGGAATTAGCATATTTACATTTATTATGATGTTAAATGTTGTAATGGAAGTTATGGAGCGTCTGTTTGCAAGTGATTTGCCGTTTATATCCATAATAGACTATCTGTTTTATGCAATGCCAGGAGTTCTTGTGCAGACAATACCGATGGGAGCGTTTCTTGGAGTAATGCTTGTCTATGGCGGACTTTCAGAAACAAATGAGATTGTTGCAATGGAAGGTTCTGGAATAGGGCTTTTTAGAATACTTAGACCAGCATTTATTTTTGGTGTAGTGTTAACATTGATTGGATTAGGACTTGAAATTTATGTAAATCCCCGTGCCTTGGAAAATATAAATGCTCAGACAAAGCAGGTGCTTGCTTCAAAGCCTAGTTCACTGACGGAAGAAAAAGTATTTCTGACAAATGAAGAAAAGGGATTTGGTTTTTATATTGATGAAGTAAATAATGAAGCGGCAACAGCAAAAAACTTTCTAATAATAAATAAACGTGGGGATAACCATTATCCAATAGTTTTTTTGGCTGAAAATGCAAGATTTGATCCAGGAATCATAAATTTGAGCAAAGTAAAAGGGTATGCTTTTGAAAAAGATGGCAGCAATCAAGTTTCAGCTGAGTATATGGAACAGGAAATACCTATTACTACTTTTTTTAGAGAAAGCAAGAAGGAAGTGAAAAAAAGCCGTAAGGAAATGAATATAAAAGAGTTAAATAAATTTTATAAGGAAAATATAAACAAGCCTGGAGAAAAGGAAACAGCTTTAAAGGCACAGGTAGAAATTTACCAAAGGTTTATAGGCCCGCTAGCAAGTACATTTTTATGCTGGCTTGGAGTGCTTCTTTCAGTTGGGCATAGAAGAAGTGGAAGAGGAATAAGTTTTGGTGTAAGTTTAATCGTTATATTTGGTTATATAGGAATGGCAAGTTATGCAAAAATTATGGTGCTGAAGAATAATGTACCTGCAAATATTGCAATGTGGGTTCCTAATTTTGTTTTATTTATATTGTGTATATATTTTCAATAAAGAAATATAGAGGAAAATAACGAAGGAGGAGTATGAACAAATTAGACAAGTATATAATTTCAAATTATGTAAAAAGTTTCCTTTTGGGTATGATGATGTTTTTTTTGATTTTCTTATTAGCAGAAAGTATCAGCTTGACAGGATGGATTATGGATGGAAAGTTTAAAAGTACCACGATGCCATAAAGTATCTGAGATATGGAACACCTGAAATTATAACAAATACAGCTCCTCTTGGAGTATTGCTGGGAAGTCTTCTATGTATAAGTAAAATGGCAAAGCAGCTGGAAATAGCCGCAATGAAAACAAGTGGAATAAGTTTTGCAAGAATAGCGTTATTTCCTATGATTTTTTCATTTCTTGTAAGTATGGGAGTATTTTGGATAAACTATGACATATTAGGGAAATCAAATACTAAGAAAGAAAATTTAAAGTCCCTTAAAATTGATAATAAGGAGCCTGTAAGGGCGCAAAAGAAATTCGTTTTCGTAAAAATTGATAAAAAGACAGTTCTGTATAGTGAAAATGTAAATAAAAATACTGGAACAATGGAATATATTGAAATTTTTAAATTTGAAAAGGGATTTAGTAAAATCAGCAAGATATATACTTCGCCATTTGCAAAAATTAATCCGAAAAACAAATGTATGGACTTTTAAAGATTTAAAGGAATATGACAGCAGGACTAATTTAACAAAGCCTGCGGATACAAAGAAGTTCAGGTTTGTTGCAAGTATGGAAGATGTCCTGGCAAGTCCAGTAAAGGCTAAAAATTTGACAATGCCTGAATTACGTGAGAAAACAGTTTATTTTACAAGGGTCGGAGCAGATTCCTTAAATTTAAGAATAGAATTTTATTATAGAATATCTTTTGCATTGTCGTCATTTGTCATGTGCTTAATTGGACTTTCACTTGGAAGTAGATATGTAAGGGGGGGTGCTGCGTTAAATATTGGATTATCTGTAATAATAGGTTATGCCTATTACGGTATCAGCACGATTTTGCGTTCAATGGCAGTTGCAGGCACAGTTCCAATTTATGCGGCTTGCTTTATTCCGTTAATTGTATTTTTTGTAGTTGGAATAAAATTATTTAGAGATTCGGAATATTAATATGTAGTATTATTTTTATTTAATACTGTTTCATGTGCAAACAGTGGACTCTTTGCAAAGGGTCAGAAACTATTGTTAGCATATAATATAAAATATAATTCTGTTTTTAAAATAGAGTTTAGTGTAAAATAAGGATTGAGAGAGGATTGAAATGATAGAAAAAATAAGGACAAATACTGGAATAGAAGTTATTTTTGATAAATTAGAAAGTATTTCTACTTGTTCAGTTGGTGTATTTGTAAAAACAGGATCACGGGATGAAAGTGATACAGAAGAAGGAATTTCACATGTTTTGGAGCATATGATCTTTAAGGGGACTCCTAATAGAAATTATTTTGAAATTTCAGATGAGATTGATTATCTTGGGGCGAATGTGAATGCGCATACGACAAAGGAGGAAACTGTTTTTTATATAAATGCCTTGACACAGTTTCTGGGAAAATCTGTTGGTATTTTGTTTGATATTGTTACAAATTCTACGATTGATGAAAAGGAATTGGAAAAGGAAAAGGATGTAATTGTGGAAGAAATTAAAATGTATAAGGATTCGCCAGATGACCTGGTATTCGAGATGAATTATGCAGATTGCATAAATGGGCAGTATGGAAAGCCTATTATTGGAACAGAGGCAAGCGTGAAGGGATTTACAGCAGAGGAAATCAGAAAATATTACAAGGAAAGATATACTAAGGATAATATTTTAATTGTTGTTTCTGGAAATTTTGATAAGGATGAAATTACTCAGAAAGTAGATGAATATTTTGGAAAGCTGGCTGATAAGAAGGTTAATAGACGTGAGAAGACAGAGTTTTCATTTAATGCTGGAAAAAGAGTTGTTTCAAAGGATATAAATCAAGTTAATATTTGTATTTCACATCAAAGCGAAGATTATAACAGTGAAAATAAAATATATACTGATATTTTAGCAAATATTATCGGCGGTTCAATGAGTTCTAGACTTTTTTTCAGGAAATTCGTGAAAAATGGACTTGCATATTCTGTTTACATTTAATCAGTATTACCTTTCTGGAGGTTTGACATCAACGTATATTGGGACAAATCTGGAAAATTATGAAAAGGCAATAGAAATAACACTTGCAGAATTTAAGAAATTACGTGAAAGTGGAGTAACAGAAGATGAACTTCAAAAGGCAAAAAATAAATATATGAGCCGAATTGCATTTTTCAATGGAAAAATCCACGTTCAAGAATGGGAATTTTGGGAAATTACTATATTAGAAAAAAATGAAATATTAGATGCAGAAAAAGATAAAAATGAAGTAAATTCAGTAAAAACTTGAAGATGTGAATAATTTTGCAAAAACTGGATATTTAACAGAAAATATTACGGTTCTTGGAAATATTAAAAAGTAAGGTAAAAGTTAAAAGGAATTTATGATAATTAAAAATAGGGTTAGGAGAAGAGAATGTTTCAAAGTCAAAGAATAATTGAAGATCTGAAAAATAATATTTTTCGTATGGACAAAATGATTTTACTGATAGTTTATGCACTTGTGACAATTAGCACAGTATTTGTATATAGTGCGACAAGACAAAGCGGAATGGTTGGTAAAAATATTTTATGGATTGTTATAGGGACAATATTGATGTTTATTATAGCCGCATTTGATTATAGACATATAAAGCTGTATATTTGGCATATTTACGGAATTGGGGCAATATTGCTGCTGCTTGTACGTTTTGCCGGAAAAAGACTCTTGGAGCGCAACGTTTGGATTGCACTTAAGTATTTCAGCCTGCAGCCGTCGGAATTTGTAAAGGTGATAATTATTCTAGTTATTGCCTACTGGATTGTAGAAAAATATAAAAATGGAATTAACAACTTAAAGGATATTGTTGGTTCAATTCTGCCAGCAATGCCTCTTATATTGCTTATTCTAATACAGCCTGATCTGGGAACGACATTAATAACAATTTCTGCATTTTTATTTATGATTTTTCTGTATGAAGCAAATATGAAGCCAATCTGGATAATAGGAATTGTAGTAATGCTATCAGTTTATCCAGTTTATAGATTTGTACTTAGCAGTTATCAAAGGGATCGTGTAGAAACATTTTTACACCCTGAAAAGGATAAAAAAGGAAGCGGATGGCACGTAATCCAGTCAAAAATTTCAGTTGGAGCAGGAGGTGCATTAGGTAAGGGAGTGTTACAGGGAAGCCAAAGCAGATTGGAATTTCTTCCTGAAGCGCAGACGGATTTTATTTTTTCAGTATTATCTGAAGAAATGGGATTTTTTGGATCCACACTAGTCTTACTTCTATATTTCGGATTAATTTTGGAAATAATGAGAATTACCCGAATTATACAGGACAGTTTTGGCAGGCTTATACTGTATGGCTTGGCAGGTGTAATATTTATGCACGTAGTTGTAAATGTAGGGATGACAATTGGACTCGTGCCAGTTACAGGAAAACCATTATTATTTATGAGTTACGGAGGAAGTTCGTTTTTAGCTTCGTTTATTATAATAGGAATAGTGGAAAGTATAAAAATTCATAATAATAAATAATTTAAGAAATAGGAGAAATTTTTGGAAAAAGAATGAAATTATTGTAAATTCTGAGATGGAAGGGATGCGACTGGATAGATACTTGAGGAAAAGTTTCAAAAATGAGCCGCTTAGCAGGATTTTTAGTGCAATAAGATCTGGAGATGTAAAAATTAATGGGAAAAAGTCGAAGGAAATTATCGGTTGTTATTAAATGATAAAGTTATAATAAAAAAATTTATCAATAGGAAATATTAAAAATGAGAAAGCAGAAAATAAAATAAAAACTGCAAAATTTCAAAATGAGCTTTGAAAAAAATATAAAAAAATGGTTATTTTTGAAAATGAAGATTTTTTTATTGTAAATAAGACGGAAAAAAATCCCAATGCATAAGGGAACAGGGCATAAATATGGACTTAGTGAAGTTTTTTAAAAATTTATAAAAGTGAGAATATTAATTTTTGCAAATAGAATTGATTTTTGAAACGTCGGGACTTGTTATCGGATGTAAAACATTGAAGTTTTTGAGATATATTTCTGAAAAAATTAGGAAAAATGAAGTTCATAAAAATATTTTTGCGATTGTTCATAATGGAGAATTTAAAAATAAAAAAAGATTTTAAAATTGAAAATTATTTGACAACGGCTGAAAATAGGGTTATTGTTTCTGAAAATCCTGTTTCAAGGGAATCTAAAAAGCATTACTTATTTTAAATATATAAACATTGATAAATTGAAAAATCAGAAGAAAATATTGGATTTACTGGGGAAAAATAAGGATGTTTCGCTTTTGGATATTGAGCTGATTACTGGGAGGAGGCATCAAATTAGGGCTCAGCTGGCTGATAAGGGGCTTTTCATAGTTGGAGATAAGAAGTATGGAATAAAGGATGGAAGTGACAGATTTTTCTCTGCTGTTATTTTTCTTTCGTTTGATGAATATAAGTTTTCGATTTTAGATAGAGTATTTTTTTAGGAGTGTATATTTTTCAAATTTTATTCTAATAGAAATGATGTATTATATAATAGTATTATAACACCTGTTATTTAGATTTTATGCTCAAACTATATTAGTGTCAAATAAAATTATATTATTTTTCATTTTTGGTAGTGAATTTATTGTGTAAGGAGTTAAAACTTCCTTGTTTCAAAATGATAAATATGATTTATGGTTTTTATCCTTGTTTCAAAATGATAAATATGATTTATGGTTTTTTTATTGAATTTACTGTAAAATATATTTGAGTAAAGGAGTTATAATTTTTAAGTTTAATTTTTAAAATAACTTTGTTATAAAAATAAAAATTTTTGAGAGGTGAAAAATGGGTTTGTTTTTCAAGCAGAAAATCAGTATGTTACGCTTACATCTAAGTCAAAATTGACGGTGGATATTGTGGATGACAATAAGTGGAAAAATGTAATCAATGTAATGAAATCATTTACAATGAGGATTTGAAAAATAATCTGAATGTATGTCCAAAATGTGGAAATTATTTTTAGGCTTACAGCATTTGAAAGAATTGAACTTTTGATTGATGAAGGAACTTTTATAGAAGAGGATATGACGCTTAATTCTAAAAATGTGTTAAATTTTCCAGGATATGAGGAAAAATTGGAAACATCACGTGAACGAAGCCGTATGCTGGATGGAGTTATAAGCGGAACTGGAAAAATTAATGGAATAGAAGTTAGTATTGCTGCGATGGAATTTAGCTTTATGGGTGGAAGTATGGGTTCTGTTGTTGGAGAGAATTACAAGGGCAATGGAACGTGGACTGAAAAAGGAAAAATACCTGTTGTGGTAGTTTCAAGTTCAGGAGGCGCTAGAATGCAGGAGGGATTTTATCACTTATGCAGATGGCAAAAACTTCAGGAGCAGTTAAAAAATTGAATGAAGCTAGAATTCCGTTTATTTCTGTACCTGTTGATCCAACTACCGGTGGAGTTACAGCTTCCTTTGCAATGCTTGGAGATGTGATTATAACTGAGCCAAATGCTTTTATTGCTTTTGCAGGACCTAGGGTTATTGAGCAAACTGTAAATCAGAAATTGCCGAAGGGATTTCAAAGGGCAGAATTTTTATTGGAACACGGAATGGTTGATATAATTTCAGAAAGAAAAGACTTGAAAACAACGATTTACAGAGTATTGGAAAAATTAGTGTAAATTTAAAAATTTTTCAAATGAAAGGATAAAAAAGATGAGTATAAAAGATGAAATTAAGGAATTGGAAGAAGCAATATCGGAATTAAAGGCATTTTCAGCTGAAAAAAACATTGATTTTTTTCTGCTCAGATTACAGAACTTGAAAAAACTGGAAGATAAATATAAGGATTTTTGAAGAAAATGAAATGGATGCCTGGAATAGAATCCAAATTTCAAGAAATCCGCAAAAGACCGTATACTTTAGATTATATAAATGAGCCTGACACAGGATTTTTGTGGAACTTCACGGTGACAGGTTATCTAAGGATGACCATGCAATTGTCGGTGGACTTGCAATGATTGATGGATACAAAATAATGGTAATTGGGCATCAAAAGGGAAGAGATATCGATTCAAACCTTTACAGAAATTTTGGTATGGCAAGTCCTGAAGGATATAGAAAGGCATTGAGATTAATGAGAATGGCGGAACGTTTTAAATTGCCGGTTTTAACATTAATTGACACAGCTGGAGCTTTTATCCTGGAATAGAAGCCGAAGAAAAAGGGCAAGGTGAAGCTATTGCTAAAAATCTGGCAGAAATGTTTGGACTGCGTGTGCCGATTGTATCGGTTGTAATTGGTGAAGGTGGAAGTGGAGGAGCATTGGGAATTGGAGTTGCTGATTCTATTTTGATGCTTGAAAATAGTGTATATTCAGTTATTTCTCCTGAAGGATGCGCTTCAATCTTGTTTAATGATTCAACAAAAGCGCCAGAAGCTGCTAGAAGTTTAAAAATGGATGCAATCAGCTTAAAAAGTTTAGGGATTATAGATGGAATTATAAAGGAGCCGCTGGGAGGTGCTCATAGAAACCTTGAAGAAATGGCTCAAAAATTGAAGGCTGCGGTTGTAGAGGAATTCAAGAGAATCGATAAATATTCGTTACGTGAATTATTGAGAAAAAGATATGAAAAATATAGAAGAATAGGAGATTTTTTTGAAGAGTAATTTTTTAGAGAATTAAAGTCAGTAGATTTATTATCATACTAAACCATATTAGAAAAAGAAGATATGTTTTATTTGTTTTATTGCAAGAGGTCAAAACTTTGTTAAATAGAGTCTATAATAAATTTACTGTTCTGAGGAAATAACCTTAGAAAGGTACATACCTTTATTTTAAAAATAAAAAAATTATTTTTATTCTTTATTTTTAAGAAAAACTTTTTCCAAAATGATAAATACGAAAATTTAAAGTTCAAAACTCCAATGCCAGTTGCTAAAATATTTGTTAAAAACGTGATTTTGGGAAGTATTTTTGGCTGATTTTTCCAACAATAAACATTCCAAGGCAAAAAGATTGCCATCCGTTTTAAATATTCTAAATTTCCCCGTAATTTAGGCTTATCTTGAAAAATAGAATTTTTTTCCACACCGTTTATAAGTAAATTTATATTTATTGCCGAAATTACTGCTCCAACTAAGTAACCGAAATAAAGTTCAGAATAATTGAAAAATATTCCTAAAAGAGGGAAAAATATCATAGTAAAAATTGAGATAATGTATGCACTTTTTATATTTTCAGGCATTTTTTTCCAGCATTTCTGTATTTCCTTTCTTTCCTTTTTTATATTGAAATTTAGAAATTATTTTATATTATTTATTTGCTTTATAAGCGACCAGTATCCTGAAATAGCCCCTAAAATAAGAAAAAAATAATCAGGACAATTGGCTGATCCGTTTTTAAATAAATATTTTTCAAAAGCAAATAAAAACCGAGCATAATCAAAATTGGCAGAGCAAGAATATAAACCATATTCGTTGCAAGGGCAAAATATTTCATAATCTTATTATTTCTTTTTATTTTTTTACTGCCTTGTCATTGTTATGCCTTCCGAGTTTTTCTATTTCAAAAAGTCTTTGTTTTCTTTTTCTTCTTCTTTTTATTCTTTCTTCTTCAGTTGAATCATGTTTTTTTCATTTTCAATTTTCATAAGTTACCTTCTTTTTATTTTATAAAATAGCCTATACTAAATTCGTTATATCTAAGTTGGGAAAAATATTAGTTTTATAATTTTTTCAGGATAAAAAAATATTCGGCTTTCTCCAAATTCAGGGTTTGAGGCGGTATCAAATATTTCAAAGCCTTTATTTTGGACAGTTTTTATAATCCATTCTGGGTCATAGATAAATTTTTTTCTGAATTTCATTGTATTTTCTAAATAGATTGTCGTTTTTCATTTTTCACGGATAAATAAATCTATTTCTATCAGATGTTTTCTTTTGGATAGTTTCTCATGCCGCCAGATGCTTGTGTATTCCGGCTCTTCATCCAGAAAGATGTCATTTTCAAATATTTCATCAAAAAAATATCTTCAGTTACAGCATCAAAAAAATTAAGAATCCATCTTTTTAAATTTTTTTATTACATTTTTTTCAATAAATTTCAAAAATTCCTTTTTCATCCTTTTAAATAATTTACCGTATCAAAATTGCAGACAATATAGTCGGCTTTGATATAAACTGCCATTTTTTATTATTTTTCAAAAATCTACAGTATTTTCAAAATTTATAATATTTTCTTTAACAAGTTTATACTTATCTTTTTCCAAATTTTTTTCTTTACCTAATTTTTGTCCATTTAACCTCTAATTTTTCTGCAACTTCCAGCATTTTTTTCAGACAAGTCCACTCCAACAACAGAAAAATCCATCTTCAAGAAACCGTAAAATAAATTCTCCAGTTCCACATCCTAAATCTAAAATAGTTCCTTTTTGTTTTTATAAATCTCTTTAAAAAAATTATACCATCCATCGTAATCTACATATTTCATAAAAATATCATAAATTTCCGCAAATTGCTTGTGCATAGATCAGCTCCATTTCATCTTGTATTTTTTCTTTTTTTATATTTTAAATTTCATTTACATTATACTTTTAAATAATATAATTTTTACAAGTTTATAAATTTAGAGAAAAATGACTGAAGAAAAAGTTTATGTTTAATCGTTTTCTTCTATAAATTTATGAGTTTTTAAAAATTCTTTCCATTTCTTTTTAAATGTTGGAGATCCGACTAAATCATATTGTTTTTTGTGTAGGCTTCTTGCATACTGCCGCATAGTAAAAATTCATGGATTTTATCTTTTTTTGCCATAATATCACGAAGCCCTGCTTCACCTAGCATTTCGTTAAATTGTTTAATTATATTTTTGGACTTCAGTTAAAGTATGTGGCATTTTTGCCATCTTTTATATAAACTTTTCTTCCATGATCATAGATCCAATTGGAATACATGCATCCACATCTTGTCCATCTTTATTATAAAATCTTACCCATTCTTCTTCAGACATAAAAAGCACGCCTCTTTCATCTCTGTAAGGTTCTGCTATTCCAAAGGCTGAAAATGCCAATAATCCCAATAAAATAAGTTTTTTTCATTTTTAAATCTCTCCTTTTTATTATTTGTCAAAATTTATAAATCGCATTAATACAATATTTTTCGATTTTTAATTTTTACTGTGTTTTCTAAGATAATTATACTATATCTTTCCTAAAAATTCCAAATATTCAGCTTTTAAAAAAATTTATTTTTCAAAAACTATTGCTAAAAGTCAAAAATATACAATATAAACATTATAAATACTTTATTTAAATAAAAAATGAATATAGAAGGAGAAGATATGAGATTATCGAAAGCATTTTTTAAAAAACATATAAAGAAGCACCAAAAAGAGGCAGAAGTAATAAGTCATAAATTGATGTTGAGAGACTTCTATGATTAGACAATTGACAAGAGGAGTTTACATTATTTTGCCATTGGGATATAAAAGTTTTGAAAAATTGAGAATATTGTTAGAGAGGAAATGGATAGAGGCTGGGTCACAGGAAATTTTAATGCCAGTGTTGCAGCCAGCTTCATTGTGGGAAGAGTCTGGAAGATGGTTTGCTTATGGTTCAGAACTTATGAGAATGAAGGATAGAAATGAGAGAGAATTTGCGTTGGGACCTACGCATGAAGAAGTTGTTACGGATATTGTTAGAAATACAATTACTTCGTATAAAGAATTGCCGTTTAACTTGTATCAAATTCAGACAAAATTTAGAGATGAAATGCGTCCAAGATTTGGTCTTATGAGAGGAAGAGAGTTCTTAATGAAAGATGCCTACAGTTTCCATTTAACAAAAGAATCGTTGGATGAAGAATTTTTGAATATGAAAAATGCATATTCTAGAATTTTTGGAAAAGAATGGAGTTAAAATTTAGAGCGGTTGATGCGGATTCTGGTTCGATTGGAGGAGACGCTTCAAATGAATTTATGGTACTTGCTGAAAATGGAGAAGACGATATTTTATACAGTGACTCATCAGATTATGCTGCAAATGTTGAAAAAGCAACGAGTATCATTGAATTGAAGGAAAGTTCAGAGGAAAAATTGCCGAAAAGAATTGGTTGAAACGCCTAATACTAAGACAATTAAGGAATTGTCAGAATTTTTGAATATTCCAGAGGAAAAAACTGTTAAAGCGGTTATGTTGAAGGAAGTATTGGAAGATAAAGTAAATTATGTGTTGGCACTTATTCGTGGAGATTTGGATGTAAATGAAATTAAATTGAAAAATGCAGTGAATGCTTCGATGGAATTGGAAATGATGACTGAAGAAGAATGTGAAAAATTTGGGATTGTTCCTGGATTTGCGGGATCTTATGAGAAAAAAGAAGGACTTACAGTTGTTATTGATGAAACTGTAAAATATGTGAGAAATTTTGCATTGGGAGCAAATAAAAAGGATTATCACTTTATTAATGTTAATTTGGAAGATTTACATTATGATGTAGTTGCTGACATTAGAACGGCTAGAGCAGGAGACATTTCGCCTGACGGAAAAGGTGTGTTAAAAATTGCTCGTGGAATGGAAGTTGGACATATTTTTAAATTGGGAGATAAATATTCAAAAGCGTTAGATGCGAAAGTTTTTAGATGAAAATGGTAAACAGCAAGTAATCCAAATGGGATGTTATGGAATTGGTGTTTCAAGATTAATGTCGGCTGTAATTGAGCAAAAACACGATGATTTCGGAATTATTTGGCCAAAATCAATTGCACCGTATATTACAGATGTGATTATTGCTAATGTAAAAGATGAAACTCAAGTAAATGTTGCTGAAAGAATTTATGAGGCGTTGAAAAATGAAAATATAGATGTTGTTTTAGATGACAGAAATGAGAGAGCAGGATTTAAGTTTAAAGATGCTGACTTAATCGGATTCCCGCTTAAAATTGTAGCTGGAAAAGGTGCGGCTAATGGAATTGTGGAAGTTAAAGATAGAGCAACTGGAGAAAGCGTTGAAGTTAAGGTTGAGGAAGTTGTTAATTTTGTGAAAGAGTTTTTGGTGAAATAATTCAAGTATACTCATTTGAGTGGAATTTGATTTAAAAATTTAAAAATAATAAAAAAGATGACTTTAGATTAATCTCTCTGAAGTCATCAATTTTTCATTAAGTAAAATTATTTACCGAAATAAGTTTATTGCTTCAATTTCTACTAGTACTCCCTTTGGTAATTTATCTACAGCAAAAGCAGATCTTGCTGGATATGGTTCAGTAAAAATATTCTGCATAAATATTATTTACTGTCACAAAATCATCAATATTGTCTAATAATACAGTTGTTTTTATAACATTTCCTGTTGACAATCCATTGTTTTTCTAAAATTGCTTTTAGGTTTTCAAGCACTTGTCTTGCCTGATCTTCAACTGTAACAGACTTCAACTTTCTGATTTTTCAGGATTAATTGCAATTTGTCCTGAAATATACAAAAAAATCTCCAGCTTTTCTAAATGCTGAATAAGGACCAACTGCTTCAGGTATTTTTTTCATTTTTCCTCCTAAATTTTTTTATATTTTTTTAAATTTTTACAATTTCATTTTATCATATTTTTTTCAATATTAAAAAGAGATTTATCAATTTTTTGACATTAAATTATTTTTATTCTGGTGAATATCCAAAAATTTAATAAATATCTCCACTTTTCTCCCGGCACTTTCGCAAATCCAAAAGTAAATCGGTATTGTCAAGGCTTTTACTCCAATTCCGAATTTATAAACTTTTCCTTCACGTCATTGCCAAAACTGTAACTTTTTTTCCAGAAATATTTGCTCTTGAATAAGTTGTATCCAAATATACAAGGTTTGATAAATTATATTGAAACTTTTTAACTTTCCTGTAAAAATACTTCCGCCACGAATTTTGTCAGCCGGCATTCCTGCAAATTCCAATGAATTATCAGCAGTTCTTATTCCTCCCATTTTTGGTACTGTATGTTTCAGGAATGTCTTTTTCCGTAAGATGTCAAGTAGGCTATTCCAGGAGTAATCGTTACTTTTTCGCCAATTGGAATATTAATTTCTCCGCCTACATATAGTGAATTAAAGTTAGCATGCTTTGAATTTGCCAATGTGTAATTTGAAAAATAGGTAAAATTCCTTTTGTTGCAAAAGTTAAGGCTGTCTCTTGTATCGTAATTTAGTTTTGCTTCAAAAATACGGAAATGGTTTTCTCACATTTTTCAGCATTATTTTCATGTTTTTTTCCACATCTGATATCTGATAACCTCCACCAATTGAGAATAGCAGATTTTTATACACTTCTACACCTATTCCCGTTCCAATTTTAAATTTTCTGTTTTCAAAACTGAAATATCCATTTCTATATTTTTGATTTTCAATAATATCACGTTTATATTCAAATTCTCCATAAATTATTGCCTTTGAATTTTTTCCAAGCTCTGCGGTTGTTCTTCCTTTTGCTCCATATTCATTTGCAACTGTTCCGCTTACTGAATATCTGACATTTGTATTATTTATAAAGCTTTGCTTCCTTGAAACCTACATTTACAGTAGCCAAATCCTCATTATTTATATTTCCTGAAAGCGTTAAATAATCGCTTGGCTTTTCCTGAACATTTATTATAAGGTCGTTATCCTTCACTTCATAATAAACAGTTGTAAAATCACCATTCTGATAAATATTATTAACAATCTTTTCCATATCCAGCCTTGTTAAAGTTCCAAAAGCTTTTTAGGAAAAAAATTTATCAAAATATGCTCTTGTATATTTTTTTATTTCCATCAATTACAATTCCGGTAATATTATATTCATCTTTCCAAGTCTGCCTAAATTCTTTTCGTTTTTTTCCTCTAATTTTTTTCATAAAAGGCTCAGGGTTTGATAATTTTTCTGATTTCGTTTATATTTGCCCTTGCCACAGCCTCCCCAGCCGCAATAATATCTTTAACTTTTGAAAAATCATAAGATTCAAACTTTTTCCAAGTCAGGTTTCATATACAAGTCAAGCATCCGGATTTGCCGTTCAACTTCCTGTCTTCCTGCAATCGTTGTTGCATCTGAAATTACATCAATCAGATTCATTTTTCGATTCATCTCTTTTTGTAAATCCATCTCCCACGTTTACTCCAATTGTATAGTCAGCGCCAAGCACCTTTACATCTTGAACTGGCAAGTTTGCACTACTCCGCCATCAATGTAAAGTCTTTTTTTCCATCTCGTATCGGAGCAAAAACTGATGGAATTGACAGGCTTTTCCCTTATTGCTGTTGCAATCGAACCTTTATCAATCATTACGCCTTCCCCAGATTCCAAATCAGTCGCAACTGCCGCAAATTTTCTTGGGAACTTTTTAAAATCTTCAACTCCCAGTGCACCGTAAAAAAGTTCATTTAATCTCTGGCTAGCTGTCTTTCCGCCAACAACCCCGCTTGGTAATTTTGGCATAAAGTTTTTTTATCGGAATTACCGTACTATTTTTTTATCTTCAATCGAGTTTCTTACAGGCTCCTTTATCCTTTCTTTTCGATTTTTATCGTTAAAAAGGCTCATCCAGTCCATGCTGACCGCTATTTCCTCAATTTCGTCCGGAGTATATCCAACACTGTACATTCCTCCAATAATACTTCCCATGCTAGTCCCTGTTACATATTCTATCGGCACCTTTTCTTCATCCAGAACTTTTAATATACCAATGTGGGCAAGCCCTTTTGCAGTTCCTCCGCTAAGTACCAGCCCAATTCTTTTTGTCTTCCTGATTAATTACATTTTTTTCTATTGGCATCGTTTTCTTTGTTTTTCAAGATTTTTAATGCCATTATTTTTCATTATTTTTTTAAATCCATATAATTCAGATTCTTTTTCGTTATTTCCATTATCACTTTTCAAATTCCTATTATTTTTCATTTTCCAGAGCAACGTAGTTTTCAGATTTCCAGTTTTTTTCATTTTTGAGTTTTTTTCATTTTCAGCCAATCCAAAAAGCATTTACCAACAGAAAAAAATAATAAAAAAACAGATTGCCTTTTTCTTTCCAGTCACTGCCTAATCTCCTCCATTCTTTATTCATTTATAAGATTTCAAATAATTCTTCTAATTTTTTTACTTCATATTTTTGGAACTGATCCAGTATCATTCACAATATTTTTAAAATTTACCCAGCAAGTGTCAATTCCAGCATTTTGCCCGCCTTTTATATCAGCCTCCAAAGAATCGCCAATCATTATTGCAGATTTTTTATCCGATATTCCAAAATATTCCATTGCACATTCGAATATTCTTTTTATCAGGCTTATTCACTCCAACTTCTTCAGAAATAACAATTTTATCAATGTATTTTGCAATTGCTGAATTTTTTATCCGTGAATGCTGAACTTCCTTTATCCCGTTTGTAATAACTCCAACTTTATATTTAGAATGTAAATATTCGCACAGTTTTTCAGTCGCCTCAAATGGAAAAACTCCTTCGCCCAGTTTTTTTAAATACAGTTCACTTACCTCAATCGAATCATACTCCAAGCCAAATTCCTCAATTATTTTTTTCAAATCTCAAAACTTTCAGTTTATCCTTATCCATTTTCCCCTTTTTCCAAATCCTTCCACAACTGTAAGTTTATCTCTTTATACCGTTTCCTTATTTTTCTCATAATTTTTCTTCAATTTTTTTCTTTTTTTCAATCTGATTTACCTGAAAAAAATCCCATTTTTTTCAAATGTTTTTTTCTAAATGCTGAATCTTCCGTCTTTGAATAATCAAAAAGCGTATCATCCAAATCTATCAATACAAGTTCATATTTCATTTTTACCTTTTTCCTCTCTTCTTTATTTTGTTTTTTATTTTTATATTTATTTAAAGATAAAAAAACGACATTATAATTAATTATATCACAATTTGAGAAAAAAACTTAATTTAAATATTTTTAGAAAAAAATATACCTAGTCAGTAACTTATATTTTCTATTTTTTTAAATAGGGTTTAATTTTTCCTATATAATATAAACAAAATTTTTTTATAAGACAGAGTAAAAAAATATAGGGGCAAATAAATTTAATAAAATTTTTAATTAACAAAAAGAGGAAACCAGTTACAATATAATCGCCAAATCCTATTGAAAGGTGGTTTCTCATGATTAGAATATCAGATTTTTATTCACTTGTAAAGACTTTTTTTAAAAAAATATTTTTTCCCTTCAAACTTTCGTTTGAACAACAATTTAAACTATTTATCACAAAGGCTTTTGAAATATTGTTTAGAGTTTATGTCAAAAAAGTTGATGACAGTTTTTTTTATTCCAATGAAAGAAAGGATAGATTTAAAAGTAAAGGGTTTATCAAAAGAACTGTTACTACTGCTTTTGGGTATGTAACTTTTGAACGTCGAAAATATGTAGACAAGAAAACAGGCGTCTGCTACTACATTGATGAAAAAATTGGACTTAAGCGGTATAGACGGCTTTCTGAGGAGCTGATTTTTACTATACTTTTTGAATATCAGCATACTGCGGCTTCATTTGTTGCAAAGACTTACGGTATTTCAAAAGCTACCGTGTATAATCTTGTCAATTCTTTTGAAATGCCAAAACTTAATATTGAAAGGTTTGAAAAGGATGATGATTCACCAGTATATATGGAAATTGATGAAGACCATATGAAATGTAGAAGAAGCAGAAATACATATATGAGGATGGTTGCTATACATCGTGGAATTGAGAAGCTCTGCAAGGACAGGAACAAGCTCATTGACAAGCATATAATAATGTTTCCTACATCTGTACCGCTTGAGGAAGTGTCGGAGTATGTGCTTAACTATCTTGAAAAAAGATACAGTATGGATAAGAAAAAACTGATTGTGAACTCTGATGGCGGAAAATGGATAGACAGCTTTGTAGGAGAGCTTAGAATTTACAATCCCATACACATCTATGATAAGTTTCATCTGGTAAAAGCTATAGGCGAGATTTCCAAAAGGGATAAGGAAATATCAAAAAATCTTTACAAATGGCTTGAGAAAAAAATAATTTTACAGAACTTGAAAACTTTTTATGAGACTTTTTAAGGAAAAAGAAAAATGTAAGCCAGAGAAGAAAAGATCAAATGAAGATGCTGCTTAACCAGTATGAGAAGATAAGAAGAATCTATACAGAAAAAGGACTACATAGGGTCAAGGACAGAAGCTCTGGTATCTCATGAATGCTCAAGATTTTTTGTCAAGCATAGTGAAAGCGTTTTTCAAGAAGGAAGATAAAGGCAAGAGCGTTATACCACACTTTCTTTGCAAACTATGGAAAAACAGGGAAAAAGGCGTATGAATTGTACTTTAGTGGCAAAAAGAACGAGTTCACTGGAAAAGGTAATAGAGATGGAATGCTTGCCAGAAATTGTTAATGAAACAGGAAAAAGCACAAATCTGCCATATTTGAGAGGAGGAGAATGTCCGATTAAGGAAGTTTTGAAAGAAATATCACAAAGTAAAATATTTTAAAAAAAGCAGTCAAAAAAGATTTGTTGTAGTATTTAATGACTGCCCCTATATTTTTTTACTCTGTCAGTTCCTACAAAAACATATTTAAAAATTTTAAAATAAAAAAGAGAAAATTAACTGTAAAATCTAATTACAATAAATTTTCTCCTCCAAATTATTTTTATCCTTCAGTTTTTTTCATACTTCAAAAATATTATTTTTAGTGCAAATGCCTTATGGTTCAACGGTCCAGTATAATCATTTAATTTAAAGGATTGCTTCAAGGCTTCTGCTATTAATTTTTTAGTTGTAGCAACAGCCTGAGATACTGTCGCCCCTTTGGCGATTTCTGCAGTTACTGAAGCTGAGAATGTGCATCCTGCCCCATGATTCCATTCTGTATCTATTTTTTCAGATTCAAAAAATTCAAAATCCTTTTCCATCATATAAAAATATCTACAGATTTATCTCCTGCAAAAAAACTTTCTTCCTTTAATTACAACATTTTTTTGCACCTAAGTCACATATTTTTTTAGCCGCTTCCTTCGCTTCTTCAACTGTATCTATTTTTTCCATTCCAGCTAACTGCGCTGCTTCAAATAGATTTGGAGTAACAACAGTTGCATAAGGTAACAAACATTTTTTCATTGCCTCTACATTTTCTGGAAAAAGATTTTCAGTCGATCCGCTAGTTACTTTACAAACCATGACAGGATCAATAACAATCGGATTTTTCAAATCCTTTAAAACAGATCCCACATATTCAATAATTTCCACTGTTGGAAGCATTCCAGTTTTTAATGCATCCACTCCAATTCCATTTATAACAGTATCAATTTGCTCTTTAATAACATTCATTTCAACTGGGAAAACCTTATGTGCCCATCTATTTCGTGGATCCATTGTAACAATAACCGTAAGGGCGTTCATCCCATAAACTCCTCTTTCCTGAAAAAGTCTTTAAATCCGCCTGTATTCCAGCTCCTCCACTCGTATCAGATCCTGCAATTGTTAAAACTTTTTTTATAGACATTATGCTACCTCCTATTTTTGTATATTAAATTATCTTGCAAATTCAATATTTTTTTCATAATTTCCTTAGCAATTTCAGGCTTATTCATCGTATAAATATGAATTCCTCTAATTCCATAAGCCAGTAATTCTATAATCTGCTCACTTGCATACATTATTCCCGCTTTTTTCATAGATTCTGGATTATCTCCATATTTTTCCAATAACTTATCCAGTTTTTCAGGTACAGAGCATTTTGACAATTCTATAATTCTTTTTATCTGTTTCGCATTTGTAACTGGCATGATTCCTGCAATTAGTGGAACTTTTATATCCAATTTTTCAGCCTGTTCCTTAAATTTTATAAAAACATCATTGTCAAAGAACATTTGTGAAGCCAAAAAGTCAGTACCAGCTTCAACTTTATTCTTTAAGTGAAACAAGTCAACTAAATCATTATTTTCATAGTGAGTTTCAGGATAAAATGCACCGCCGATTGATAAATCATTAAATTCACTATTTTTTCTCAAGTCGCTAATTAACTCCGAAGCATACTTATAATCCCCTCTATTATAAATATCTTCTGTCTCTCCTTGTGGAACATCCCCACGAAGTGCCAAAATATTTTTGATATTGCATTTTTTAGCCTCCTGCAAATAATCATTAATTTCACTTTTTTTACTTCCAACACAAGTCAAATGAGCCAGCACTTCCGTTTTTAAATTATTTTTAATATGCGAAGCCATCTCAATAGTCCCGCCTTTAGTCTTTCCGCCCGCTCCATAAGTAACACTGATAAAATCAGGCTTATATTGCACTAATTCAGCCGTTACATCCTTTAATTTCTCTTCAGAGAAAATTTTTATTTGGCGGAAAAATCTCAAAGGAAATCAGATGCTCCTTTTTCTCAAACAAATCTTTTATTCTCATAAATCCTCCCAATTTAGAATATTTTTTATTATTTTTAAAAGTTTATAAAATCCTATTAACATACTATTTTTTTCAATTTTATGTTTCCTATTCTTATTCAATTTCACAACAAAAATTTTTAATTTCTGATTACATAAATTTGTTATTATTTAATTTGTAAAAACTTTTTATTTTTTTATATTTTTTTAAAGCAACTCTGTTATTTAAATAAAAAAACATACTCGACTCTATTTAAAAATCGAACTATTAAAAATCACATGAACTTAGGGATTTGAATAAAATAGTCATAACTTTTGAGTTCAGTTTTAAATCAGTTTTACTATAATATCACTTACATTTGTATTATCAATTCTCTTATATTGTACTACAAAAATCCATTTTGTAAAATTTTTAAACTATATTTTTTTAGTTTTTTTGTTTTGCAATAAATTTTAGTTATAGCAAAATTTAAAAGTTATAATTTTTAAATTTATACTAGTTTCCGTTAGAGCTTTTACTATTTAAGTGTAAATAGTATTAAACTACATTGAAAAATACAAAAATCCCCAGAATTTTTTTAATTCCAGGAATTTTTTTAACTAAAATTTATTTATGTTTTTTTGTAAGATCTGATTCTATTTGGAAGTGAGAATAATTTAATAAATCCTTCTGCATCCTTATGGCTGTATAGTTCACTTGCACCAAATGAAGAAATTTCTTCGTCATACAATGCAAAAATCAGTAAATCTTCCAGCGATTTTTTTATGCTTCCCTTATACAATTTTTAATTTTATTGTACCAGTCACATTTTTAGAAGTTTCATCTACAAATGCATCAAGCCCTTCTCTAAGCGGTGTAAACCATTGTCCTGAATATGCGATACTTGCATATTTTTTTGTGATACTAATTTTTTTAAATTCAAAAAGTATCTTTATCAAGAATCAAAGTTTCCAGTTCCTTTAATGCTTCCATTAGCAATGTTCCACCTGGAGTTTCATAAATCCTCTTGATTTCATTCCAACTAGTCTATTTTTCCACAATGTCAATTACTCCAACACCATTTTTTTCCAGCAACTTTATTTAATTTTTTCTCAATAATTCCACAGGCTCTAAAAGCTTTCGCCATCTACTTTTACATACTATCCTTGTTCAAATGTAATATCCACATAAGTTGGCTTATCTGGAGCTTTTTCAGGCGGAGTTGTCATCATGTATACAATATCTTCCTTATGTTCATTTTCAAGATTTTCAATATCTCCACCTTCATGTGAAATATGCCATAAATTTTGATCTCTTGAATAAATTTTTTCCTTTGTTACACTTATTTTTATACCTTTTTTTTGTGCATAGTCAATGGCATCTTCTCTTGAAGAAATATCCCAAATTCTCCAAGGTGCAATTATTTTTAATGTCGGATCCAATGAAAATACACCAGTTTCAAATCTAACTTGGTCATTCCCTTTTCCAGTACATCCATGGCAAATATATGCCGCCCCTTCCTTATGAGCCACATCTACCAATGCCTTAGAAATCAAAGGTCTTGCAACTGAAGTTCCCAAAAGATATTTGTTTTCATAAACTGCTCCTGCTCTTAATGCACGGAATGCATAATCTCTTACAAATTCTTCTTTCATATCCTCCACATAAACTTTTGAAGCACCTGATTCAATAGCTTTTACCTTTACTTCCTCCATATCATCATCTTGTCCCACATCAACACAACATGCGATTACATCTAAGTCGTAATGTTCTTTTAGCCAAGGAATGATAATTGATGTATCAAGTCCACCTGAATATGCTAAAACTACTTTTTCTTTTGCCATATTTTTGTCCTTTCTAATTTAAGATTTATTCAATTAAAATTTGTTTGGAAAATTTTGTTTCAATGTTTTATTCCAACTGTCAACTCTATTTTTTTGTGTTTTTAAAAATGCGTCAACATCTCCTTCAACTACAACTTTTTTCATTACATCTCCATTAGACAATTTTTTTACAACTTTTAAATCATCATCTGACACAACTTCTCCAAAAATTGTATGATTGCCATTTAGCCATTCTGTTGGAACAGTTGTAATAAAAAACTGACTTCCATTTGTTCCAGGTCCTGCATTTGCCATAGCTAATTTCCCAGCCTTTGAAAAATTCAGTCCATTATTAACTTCATCTTCAAATTGGTATCCAGGTCCTCCAGCACCGGTTCCCGCAGGATCTCCACCTTGAGCCATAAAGTTGTCAATTACCCTGTGAAATTTTAATCCATCATAATATCCCTTTTTAGCCAAATTTACAAAATTTGCCACAGTTACAGGCGATTTTTCAGGCAATAAATTAATATTTATATCACCCTTTTCAGTCATAATTTTTACTTTCATCTTATATTCCCTGCTGTATGATATCACGCCTGCCATCATTATCATCAGAAACGACAACATTAACAATGATACTTTTCTAATCATACATTCCTCTCCTTTTCTTATTTGTTTTAGTTGCATATTTTAACGCACTTAAAACCTTTTTTACTATTTTCCGTCAAATACTGTTGGATATGCCTTATCATTGTTAAAAGCCCAAGAACCAGTATAATAATATATTATCACTTGAATTGTAGACTAAATTTCTACCTGCCTTCAAATGCATGTATTTATATTTTTTTCAAATAGTTTTTAGCTTTTTCAATATCCTTAACTATCACTCCAACTTTTACATTTTCATAAGTTTCTCCATCAAACACACATTTTTCAAAATTTACATCCATTCTAGAATAATCCTTGCCGTCTACCTTTTTAAATTCACCATCTTCCTTCGGAATATTACAATAAGAATCCTTTTTGAAGTTTTTGCTGTCACTTCGTGAACTTTCTTACTTTCTCCAGCCGCAAACATTGTCATAGAAATTGCAAATAATGCAAAAATACTTTTTTCATAATAAGTTTCCTCCTAATTTTTATATATTCGAATCTCTTTAACATCAAACTGATAAAATTAAATAATATCGGAATCTTCCTTAAAATAGTCATAACTTTGTAAGTTCGGTTTTAAAGCGATTTTTATTACGTATAGTATAACACACTTTCTCTGATTTTTTTCCATTTTTTTCTTATATTTAGGACAGAGTAAAAAAATATAGGGGCAGTCATTAAATACTACAACAAATCTTTTTTTGACTGCTTTTTAAAATATTTTTACTTTGTGATATTTCTTTCAAAACTTCCTTAATCGGACATTCTCCTCCTCTCAAATATGGCAGATTTGTGCTTTTTCCTGTTTCATTAACAATTTCTGGCAAGCATTCCATCTCTATTACCTTTTTCCAGTGAACTCGTTCTTTTGCCACTAAAGTACAATTCATACGCCTTTTTCCCTGTTTTTCCATAGTTTGCAAAGAAAGTGTGGTATAACGCTCTTGCCTTTTATCTTCCTTCTTGAAAACGCTTTCTACTGCTTTGACAAAAATCTTGAGCATTCATGAGATACCAGAGCTTCTGTCCTTGACCCTATGTAGTCCTTTTCTGTATAGATTCTTCTTATCTTCTCATACTGGTTAGCAGCATCTTCATTTTGATCTTTTCTTCTCTGGCTTACATTTTCTTTTTCCTTAAAAAGTCTCATAAAAAGTTTTCAAGTTCTGTAAAATTATTTTTTTCTCAAGCCATTTGTAAAGATTTTTTTGATATTTCCTTATCCCTTTTGGAAATCTCGCCTATAGCTTTTTACCAGATGAAACTTATCATAGATGTGTATGGGATTGTAAATTCTAAAGCTCTCCTACAAAAGTTCGTCTATCCATTTTCCGCCATCAGAGTTCACAATCAGTTTTTTTCTTATCCATACTGTATCTTTTTTTCAAGATAGTTAGCACATACTCCGACACTTCCTCAAGCGGGTACAGATGTAGGAAACATTATTATATGCTTGTCAATGAGCTTGTTCCTGTCCTTGCAGAGCTTCTCAATTCCACGATGTATAGCAACCATCCTCATATATGTATTTCTGCTTCTTCTACATTTCATATGGTCTTCATCAATTTCCATATATACTGGTGAATCATCATCCTTTTCAAACCTTTCAATATTAAGTTTTGGCATTTCAAAAGAATTGACAAGATTATACACGGCAGACTTTTTGAAATACCGTAAGTCTTTGCAACAAATGAAGCCGCAGTATGCTGATATTCAAAAAGTATAGTAAAAATCAGCTCCTCAGAAAGCCGTCTATACCGCTTAAGTCCAATTTTTTCATCAATGTAGTAGCAGACGCCTGTTTTCTTGTCTACATATTTTCGACGTTCAAAAGTTACATACCCAAAAGCAGTAGTAACAGTTCTTTTTGATAAACCCTTTACTTTTTAAATCTATCCTTTCTTTCATTGGAATAAAAACTGTCATCAACTTTTTTGACATAAACTCTAAACAATATTTCAAAAGCCTTTGTGATAAATAGTTTAAATTGTTGTTCAAACGAAAGTTTGAAGGAAAAAATATTTTAAAAAAAAATCTTTACAAGTGAATAAAAATCTGATATTCTAATCATAGAGGAAACCACCTTTTCAATAGGATTTGGCGATTATATTGTAACTGGTTTCTCTTTTTTTGTTAATTAAAAATTTTTATTAAATTTATTTGCCCCTATATTTTTTTACTCTGTCTTATATTTAGATTATTCAAAATAATTTTTTTCCTATAATCCCAATACATCCTTCATAGTATAAAGCCCTGCTTTCTTCCCAAAAAGAAATTCCACAGCCCTAACTGCACCATCTGAGAACATTTTTTTCTTGACAATGCTTCATGTTTTATCTCAATTATTTCATCATTTTTAGCATAAATCACAGTGTGTTCTCCCACGATATTTCCACCACGGATAGCATGAACTCCTATTTCCTTTTTCAGCACGTTTACTATGTCCTTCTCTTCCATAAACTGTTCTGTAATCTTTTTCCATTATTATCCAAGTTTTTTCTTTTCACAATTTCCAGCAAAGTGTCTGCCGTACCGCTTGGAGCATCAATTTTTTTCTGTTATGATGCTTTTTCAACTATTTCAATATCAAAAATCTTTTAATAATTTTTGTTGCAAAAGCTTTACAATTTCATTGACAATATTTACTCCAACCGAAGTATTTGTAGCCTTAATTATCGGTATTTTTTTGAAAGCTTTCTTCAATTTCCTTTATTTGAGTCTTCAGAATGTCCAGTTGTAGCGATTAACACTGGAACTTTTTTTATTAATTCCCTGCTTCCAGCACATCTTCCAAAAAGGCTAAAGTGTGAAAAGTCTATAATTGCATCAAAATCCACATTATTTTCCTTCAAATTTTTAAAATCTCCATTTCCAAGCGGGTCAACAAATCCAACAAATTCATTTCCAGAATTTATTACAGATTCCTTCACATATTGTGCCATAACTCCAGCACCATAAACTACTATTTTCATTTAACAACCTCCTTATAATTTTAAACTCAATTTTTTACCATTATTATAAAAGACCGAAAATCTCGGTCTCTTTACATTGTTTTTATCAAAATTTCTATTTAACTGCTCTTAACATTTTTATTTTGCACGAATTACTTCCATACGGTAACCATCTGGATCTGTCACAAAATAATAATGTCCTGGCTTTCCAGGCAAGCCCTTAATATCAGTTGTTTCATATCCAAGTGCCTTATGTTTTGCATTGTCACCTTCCAAATCATCTGAAGCAATTGCAAGATGTGAAAAACCATCACCAATCGTATATGGTCCATGACCGTAATTGTAAGTCAGCTCAATTTCAAAATGTTCACCTGGAAGAGCCAAATAAACAATAGTAAACTTATGCTCTGGATAATCCATACGTCGATCTTCTTTAAATCCAAATGCCTTTTCATAAAATTCAATAGACGCTTCCAAATTTTCTACACGTAAGCAAGCGTGCAACATGTTTAAAATAGCCATTTCATTCCCTTCCTTTTCATTTTAATTTATTTTAAGAATATTTTAACTACTTCTTGCTCCACTCATATCAAGTCTAAGACCTGGAAGTTTTCCTTTTACTACTCTTCTTTCAATTAATGATTCTGAAGCTCCAACTTTTGTCAATCTTTCTATAACTTCAATTATAAATTCATCATTTTCTTCTGAAACATAAGAACCTTCAGGTATTCCTAAAAGTTCTCTTCCTTCTGGAGTAGAAACTGGTGTATTTATATATTTTATTAATTGATTTGTATTTTCATCTAATCTTACAGTTCCCCATACTAAGTCAAAATTATCTGAAACTTTGTCATTTGGTGTTATAAACTTTGTACCGAACGAGCCTACTTCAGAAAAAGTTTCCGTACTGATCTTCATATCCGATAGATACTTCATAATCTTGATTTACATCAATGCCAGTAATATAGTGTGAACCTATTCTTTCATGTCTTATAATTTTTTTCTGTATTCTTGTCCATCCTTGAAAAGTTTTTATAACTACATTGTCAATGACTCCATTATTTGATGATAATCTTTCATACGTATCATCACGAATTTCCCAATACATAAACAATGTTGTAGGATTTTTTTGGCATTAGCACGATTTCATCAACAAAATATGCTACTGGCAATGGAGCCTTTTATCGAAGTAAATATCCTCATGGTTTGAGTTTCCATCATATTCAACACCTTTTTGCAAATTTTGAACGGTTAATTTCAGTTTCTACATATCTACGTCTTATTTGATTCATGGGAAATTTTTTTCAAAGTCAAAATTCAAAGATTTAAACATTCTCTTATATTTTTTTCCCAAAATTTCCAACTAATTTTCTATTTATGAAATTTCTATAAAACGTTCTGCTTCTTTTTTTATTAAAAACATTTTTACTAAAATTCTCTCAATAATTTCTCTTTCAATAACTTCAAAAGAAACTATTTCTTCAACTTTTTTAAAAACTTTTTCTTTTTATTTCCAACTAATTTTTCATTTATGTAATTTCTATAATGTGTTCTTTTTCTATTTTTCTTGCTTGCTCCATTCCCATTCCACCTTTACATTAATTATTTATTTAATTTTTATTTATAATATTTATAACAGTTCTTAAAAAAATAAGAATTTATATTTTTCAAGTTTATTATTAAAATTAAATCTTAATAAATGGTATACTGGATACCACTGCTAAATCTAACAAAATTGTTATTATTAGCTTTTCTAAAGAATCTCTTTACTATTCCTTGTTTAAAAAAATTTTTAAACAAAATACTACTTCATAAAAAGAACTTTATTTCTTTGTTTATATTTTATCATAAATAAAAAGAGAAATTCAAATATTTTTTTATTTTTAATTTACTTGATTTTTTTGAAACTATTTTAACACATTTTTTTAAAATTTACTTTTTGCTCAAATTACTCTGAATACGTTTTTGTTCCTAAAATATCTCGATCTTCTTTTTAACTTTTGATTTTTTTGCCTTTTTCAATAGCAACTTGTCTTGCCATTCTTTCAGCACTTTCTGCCTTAGTTGTTTCAACTATATTTACTCCCAAAATAACAACTTTATCCTGTCTAACTTCTAAAAATCCACCTTCCAGATAATATGTCACATCTTCCTTGTCCTTTTCACGTACAAGCATCTCTCCTGCACCAATAGCTGTTATGTAATTAATATGCTTTGCAAGTATTCCAATATCTCCACTTTCTGTACGTAATTTTACAAATTCGACAGGCTTTTCAAAAACGAGTCTTTCTGGAGTTACTGCTTCCAAAATAAATTCTGCTGCCATAAAGCCTCCTTCCATTTAAAAGTGATTTTTAAAAATTTAAAAAAATTTATGGGAAAACAGGGAATGTTAAATCCCTGCTTCCTTTAATATAATCTTTAAAATTAATTATTCACTCATTAATTCTCTTGCTTTTGCAACTGCATCGTCAATTGTTCCAACATATAGGAATGCTTGTTCAGGCAAGTCATCGTGAAGTCCATCTAAAATTTCCTTAAATCCACGTATTGTTTCCCTTAATGGAACATATTTTCCTTTCATTCCTGTAAACTGTTCTGCTACAGAGAATGGTTGCGAGAAGAATCTTTGGATTTTTCTAGCACGGTTTACTGTCAATTTATCACTTTCATCCAGTTCATCCATTCCCAAAATTGCTATAATATCTTGCAATTCCTTATATCTTTGCAACACTTTCTGAGTTTCCCTTGCAATTTTATAATGTTCATTTCAACAATTTCTGGCTCTAATATTCTTGATGTTGAATCAAGCGGGTCAACTGCCGGATAAATTCCAAGTGATGCAATTTGTCTTGATAATACTGTAGTTGCATCCAAATGGGCAAATGTTGTTGCTGGAGCCGGATCTGTCAAGTCATCTGCCGGTACGTATACAGCTTGCACTGATGTAATTGAACCTGTACTTGTAGATGTAATTCTTTCCTGCAATGCTCCCATTTCAGTTGCCAAGTTTGGTTGATATCCTGCAGCCTGACGGCATTCTTCCAAGAAGTGCAGATACTTCTGAACCTGCTTTGAGTAAATCTGAATATATTGTCAATAAATAAAAGTACATTTTGTCCTTCCTTATCTCTAAAATATTCTGCCATTGTAAGCGCTGTAAGTCCAACTCTTAATCTTGCACCAGGCGGTTCGTTCATTTGCCCATACACCAACGCTGTTTTGTCGATAACTCCACTTTCAGTCATTTCATTATACAAATCACGTCCTTCACGTGTACGTTCTCCAACTCCTGCAAATACAGAAAGCCCTCCATGCCCTTTTGCAATATTGTTAATTAATTCTTGAATTAATACTGTCTTTCCAACTCCTGCTCCTCCAAACAGTCCAATTTTTCCACCTTTTAGGTAAGGAGCCAATAAGTCAACTACTTTTATTCCTGTTTCCAATATTTCTGAATCAGTACCTTGCTGTTCAAATGACGGAGCATCCTTATGGATAGATTCCCTTAAAACATCTGTATCAAGTTTTTCCCCATCGTCAACTGTTTCTCCTAGCACATTGAAAATTCTTCCCAGTGTAGATCTTCCAACGGGAACTTGAATTGGCTTACCAGTATCTATAACTTCAAGTCCACGTCTTAATCCCTCAGTTCCAGACATTGCAACTGCTCTTACAACATTATTTCCATTGTGTGCATGAACTTCAGCTACTAGTTTTTCACCATTTTCATTATATACTTCAAGCGCATTGTAAATATCCGGCAACTGCTTTTCAAATTTTACGTCAATAACCGGTCCAATTACTTGAACTAATTTACCTTTATTCATAGGTTAAGTCTAACCTCCTTCTTAAAATTCTGCTCTTTTAATTTTGTTAATATTTCTATTAATTTAAAAATTACTGTACACCTAATGAACCACTTATTATTTCTGTCAGTTCCTGTGTTATTTTTCCTTGTCTTTCACGATTATACTGTACTTCCAAGTTTCTTATCATTTCAGAAGCATTGTCATTAGCCTGCTTCATCGCTGACATTCTGGCCGAATGTTCACTTGCCGAATTTTCAAGCAACGATTGATACAGTTTTATATTCAGCACTTGTGGCACAAATGAATTTAATACTTCTTCCTCTGATGGCTCAAATACATATTCCTTTGTCGGCAATCCTTCCTTTTTCTCAATTGGAAGCAATTTTTCCACTTGAATATTATACTCAACTGCCGATACAAATTTTGAATAAATCATATAAACTTCATCATAAAAATCATTTAAGTAAAACTGCACAACATCTTCACTAATTTTTTTCCCAGTTTCAAACATTGTCTCAGGAATCATCTGCGTATATTCACTATCCACGTTAATATCCCGATTTTTACAATATTCTTTAGCCTTTCTTCCAATTGTTATAACTGAAACATCCTTGCCTTCCTTTTGGAATTCCTTCTTCATGCTTTCAAGCCTTCTAAAAGTATTTGAGTTAAAACTTCCACAAAGTCCTCTATCCGACGTCATCACAATAATTCCAACCCTTTTAACTTCAGTTTTTCCATCAAAAATTACAAATTTATTTCCTGTAAGGCTTGCAACTAGATTATCAAAGGCTTCATTTACAGCACGTGCATAATTTCTTGATTTTAAAGTAAGAACTTGAAATCTTTTAAATTTAGTAGAAGATACAATATTCATCGCATTTGTAATTTGACTGGTATTTTTTACGCTGTCAATACGTTCCTTTATTTCCTTCATATTTGCTGCCATATATTTTCACCTGCTTTACCAGACATATTCTTTTTTATAATTAATTATAAATTCATCAAGTTCATTCTTCAAGTTATCATCTAATGATTTTTTCTCTAAAATTTCACTTAAAATATTTGAATCATTTCTAATTGCTTCAATTAAATCCTTTTCAAATGTTCTCAATTTTTCATTTGGAACATCGTCAAAATATCCATTTGTTACACAGTAAAATGAAATTACCTGTTCTTCAACTCTGTATGGACTATATTGCGGCTGCTTTAACACTTCCATAATCTTAGATCCACGGTTAAGCTGATCTCTAGTAGCCTTATCCAGATCTGATCCAAATTGTGTAAATGCCAGCAATTCATTGTATTGCGCAAGTTCCAGTTTTACTTTTGAAGCAACTTGCTTCATAGCCTTAACTTGTGCCGCTCCTCCAACCCGTGATACTGAAACTCCTGCATTTATCGCTGGTCTAAATCCAGAATTAAACAGATCTGTTTCCAAGAATATTTGTCCATCTGTTATTGAAATAACATTTGTTGGAATATATGCTGAAATATCTCCAGCCTGTGTTTCTACAATTGGAAGCGCTGTAATCGAACCTCCACCTAATTTATCACTTAATTTTGCCGCTCTTTCAAGAAGTCTTGAGTGAAGATAGAATACGTCTCCTGGATATGCTTCCCTTCCTGGTGGACGTTTCAATAATAATGACATTTCACGATATGAAACGGCATGCTTTGATAAGTCATCATAAACTATCAATACATCTTTTCCCTGATCCATAAAATATTCACCCATAGCAACCCCTGAATATGGTGCTAAATATTGAAGTGGCGCTGATTCTGAAGCAGTTGCCGCAACAATAGTTGTATATTCCAATGCACCTGCTTCCTCCAATTTTTTATAAATTTGCGCAACAGTCGATCTCTTTTGCCCAATTGCCACATAAATACACAAAACATCGTTATTTTTTTGATTTATAATTGCATCAATTGCAATTGCTGTTTTACCAGTTTGTCTATCTCCGATTATTAATTCCCTTTGTCCTTTTCCTATTGGGAACATTCCATCTATTGCCTTAATTCCAGTTTGCATAGGCTGTGTAACAGGTTTTCTTGCGATAATTCCTGATGCTTGTCTTTCGATTGGCATATATTTGTCAGCAGTTATTGAACCTTTTCCATCAATAGGATTTCCAAGCGCATCAACAACTCTTCCAAGCAGCTCATTTCCAGCTGGAACTTCAGCTACTTTTCCCAATCCTTTTACTATGCTTCCTTCTTTTATTCCTTGTGTTTTCCCAAAAATTACTGCTCCGATGTTACTTTCTTCCAAGTTTAGTGCCATTCCGATAGTTCCATTTTCAAACTCTAAAAGCTCTCCTGCCATAGCGTCACTTAATCCGTAAATTCTGGCAATTCCATCTCCCACTTCCAAAACCGTTCCAGTATTGGAAATATCCAGTGAACTTTTGTAATTTTCGATTTCGCTTCGGATTATTTTACTTATTTCCTCTGGCTTGATTCTCAAAGAAAAGCACCTCCATTTCTAAAAATTTTTCTTTATTTCATCAATTTGATTTTTTATTGAACCGTCAATAACCTCATTACCGATTCTTAAAATTCCTCCACCGATAATTCCCTTGTCAACTTTAAGGTCAAGAACGACTTTTTTACCATATTTTTTTTCAAGTTTCTGTACTAACAGATCCCTTTGTTTTTCCGATAGCTCCTTTGCAAATATAGCAGTTATTGGAAGTTTATTATTTTCCTCATAATAAAGTTTCAAAAATATTCCTTTATATCGCCAATCAACGATAACCGCTGCTTTCTTACAATGTATTTTACTATTCCAAGTGCTTCGCTAGATACATGATTAAAGGATTTTTCCAAAAATTTTTCCTTTTCTGGAAACTTTTTAAGAGGATCTTCCAAAAATTTTTCCTGAACTCCTCTTCCTCCGCGTAATTTTTCCTTAAGAATATTCAATACTTCCCTAACTTCATTTATACTGTCAGAAGATTTTGCTATATTGTAAATTGCTGATGCATATCTTTTTGCAATCTCATCATTAGCCATTTTAATCTCCTATCTCATTAATAAACTTGTTTATAGTTTTATCCTGCTTTTCGTCAATGTTTTCCTTGATAATTTTTCAGCAAGTTCAACCGCCATTTCTCCAACTTCCTTTTGAAGTTCAAATTTAGCATTTTGACGCATTTTTTTCAATATCGCCTCCGCCTTCATCATCATTCTTTCACGATTGCTCATAGCTAGCGATATAATTTGATCTTTTCTGTCATCAGCCTGTCTTTCAACTTTTTATCAAAATATCATTAGCACGTCTTTTAGATTCCTTTTTCAATTTTTCAATTGATTTTTTTTGATCTTCCAGTTTTTCTTTTTCATTTTCAACAATTTCCATTTCAGATAAAGCCAGTTTTTCTATCTTCTAGGACTTTACTAATTTTTGAAAAAGTTCGTGAAAAATAGACTAATACTATAAAGTTTATTATTTCAATAGCCATCGTAAAGTCGATGTTTATTAATTTTCCTCCCATATTTACTCCTTAACTTTGAGAAATTAACCTGATTTTTACATATTAATCCTATTTTTCTTTTTTTATAACTCTTCACTTTTTAGAATTCTTTTTTATTCCTTTTAAATCTAACTTTGATTCAAATTCTAAAAATACCAAATATTATTTTTTTATTTTTTAAGTCTTATCCTTTTAAGAAAAATTAATAGGAATGCTATTACTAATGCATAAATTGTTGATGATTCTGTAATCGCAAGCCCTGTAATCAATGTTTGCATAATGTCTTGCTTACTTCAGGCTGTCTTGAAACTGCTTCTACTGCATAACCAGTTGCAATCCCTTGTCCTAATCCTGCTCCAACACCTCCTATTGCTGCAATTCCCTGCCCTAATAAAAGTCTGCTGCCCTAATTAATTCTACTCCTGCCATTTTTAATCCTCCTAATTTTTTTATTTTTTTATTTTTGTTTAATAAAGTTAATCTTGTCCTACAATACTCTTATTTATACAAAATACTAACTTTGAACATATAAAAGAATTTCAGGACTGCAGTTTTTTTATTTTATTCCTCTTCACCCAATGCTTCACTTATGTAAACTGATGAAAGTATCGTAAACACAAATGCTTGAACAATACCAATGAATAGATCCAAATAAAAGCTGTATAATCATCGGCCATCCAACTGAAAAGGAGAAACTTCCTTCAACATATCATGTGTCAATGATTGAAGCAGACCTCTGCCAACAAGGCTATATAAAAGCCCTACAATTACAAGTCCCGCAAGCATATTTCCAAATAACCGCATTGAAGTATTTAAAACTTTTGAAAAAATATCCACAATATTTAGCGGAAACATAAAACCACATTGGTTCAAATAGTGATTTTATATATCCCCTTAATCCCTTTTGCTTTATAGATACCGCCAGAAAAAGTACAATTACTACAAGCGATAATCCAATTGTAGTATTTGGATCTGCTGTCGGCGTTCTAAAAAACGGTTTTACCATTTTAACTCCATCTTCATTAACTACCATCATAATATATGGAAATAAAAATGTACTTAAGTTTGAAAACATTATAAACGCAAATAATGCCGAGAAAAACGGAACATAAGTTTTTTTATGCTTTCCAAATGTAGTTAAAAAAGTGTTTTCAATAAAGTGATAGTACTCTTCCATCACAATTTGCATTTTACTTGGATTTTCAACACTTGCTTTTTTTGTTCCAGCCCCTACAATAAACATAATTATAAGCATAAGCACCCACGTATTAATTACAGTTTGACTAAGTGAGAACTTAAGTCCGCCCAGAACAAAATTAAAATAATGCGGAGCTTTCTACAACTGAACTTGGTGATTCAAATTTTACTGGTAAGAATGTCGAAATAACTGACAAAATCAAATTCACGACAACCATCATAAGAAATAGGAAGCCTAAAAACTTAAAAATTTTATTTTTCATTGATTTCCCTCCTTTCCCTCAACTTTGAGTAAAGATTTAAAAAACTTTGTTACATAAGTTTATTATACTCCAATTATGCAAATTTTATTATTATTTAATTTAACCTGCTATTTATCACATATCTTTTTATATTTTTGGAGAAAATAACAAATTATTTAAATCACTTTTTATCTAAAAAGAATATTAACAGTTATAACAAATAAAAATAAAATTTGAAAAGAATTAAAAAGTTCACAAGTCAAAAATAAATTAACTCTCATAAATTATATTATTTTTATAAAACAAATAAAATTTACAATTTAGCAATTTATTATCTTGTGAACTATCCATTTTATTATTTAAAAACTGTGTAAATACAGTAATAATACTAATATTAACGAAATCGATAAATAATGAACCGACTATTGGAATTACAAAAAATGCCATTTTAGAATAAACGTATTTTTCTGTAACGGCTTTCATATTTGAAATTCCATTTGGAGTTGCACCTAACCCGAATCCGCAATGTCCAGAAACCATTACAGCCGCATCATAATCTGATCCCATCGCCTTAAATGTTACCAAGTTCAAGTAAACATACATTAATACAACTTGCGCAATTAACAATATAAATACTGGAAGCGCCAAGTCAATAAGTTCCCACAATCTTAAAGTCATCAGTGCCATTGCTAGAAACAAGCTAAGTGCCACATCTTCAAGAATGCTTATTTCCTTGATTGGAGCATTCAAAGCCTTTACATTGTCAGATATATTTCTAATAATAGCTGCAATAATCATTGGTCCGATATAAATAGGAAAATGTGCTTCAAATCCTGTAAAACTCATAAGATAATCAATAAACATTGATAAATATGAACCGATCCCCATTGCAATCAAAATATAAAAAAACGCCATTGAAAAACGCTCTCCGTCAAGATAAGGCTTCTGTCTTTTTAAAACTTCCTCATCTATATCTTCATCACCGTGCTTTACTCCATCTTTTGTAAAATGTTCAGGCAATAACTTATGTTTATTAATAAGTCTGCTAGCAATAGGCCCTCCCATCGCAGATCCTATAATCAGCCCAAAAGTTGCCGATGCAATTGCAATCGCATTTGCTCCTTTGTATATTGGACCAAGAGCTTCAATTGTAGGTGCAACAGCTGCTGAAGTACCGTGTCCACCAGTCATTGGAGTCGATCCAGTCATTAACGCAAGCAGTGGAGGAATTCCCACAAATTTTGAAAGCACTACTGCAACAACATTTTGCATAACACATAATCCCGCCGCAACAAATAAAAACATAACAACCTTTTTTCCACCTTTTTTCAATACTTTAAGACTTGCGTTAAATCCTACACTTGTAAAAAACATTACCATAAAAAACTTTTGAAGCGTATCATCAAATTTAATTTGAGCTACATTTGTCTGTCTAAAAATAAAAACGATTATTGAAAAATAAAAATCCACCAATAACAGGAGCCGGAATACAATATTTTTTTCAAAAATTGAATTTTTCTAAGCCTTCATTCCAATTAAAAAGCAGAATAACTGCCAACCCTGATTGTCTGGATCATATCCATGTTAATCTTCACCATAAAACATTATCACCTCGATCTAATCACAATAAGTTATTATACTATAAAACCTATGAAAGTGCAAATTTATAAAAAAATATTATAAGAATATAAAACAAAAAAATCAGTACCGTTTAAGTTTTTAGAAACTCTTCTGATACTGATTTTTTTCTTGATTTCTTAAATTTCAATTTTAAATTTATTTTTCTTTTTCAAAAAAATTACTTTTTTTCTAAAAATTATTGATTTTTCAATATTGGCATACGACTCTTGAGCCTAGGCTATTTGTAGCATTTTTTTAGGGTTTGTCAGTAATGACTTATACCTAAAGAATATGCTTCCTTTTTACTTCTGGATAATTTCTATTGAAATTAACTTGATTTATTAACTCTTTTGCATTTTTTCCAGTCGTTTACTTTATGTTCGCTTGCCCAATATATAAATCTGTGTTTGTTTGTCCAGCATATTTGCTCCACCATTTTACAAGCGTATTATATTCAGCGACTTTTGAACTCTTGATTCCAGTAAATTTGAGGTGCAACGTAATCTATCCATCCTTTATTCATCCAAAGTAAAATATCTGCATACAAGTCATCATAATTTTGCACACCTGCAGTTGTGTCAGAACCTCTTGACGGATCAGTAGAAGCATTTCTCCATACTCCAAATGGACTTATTCCAAATTCCACATTTTCATTTTTCCTTCTTTATGACTTTTTATGCAATTTTTCAATCAGTCTGTTTACGTTATCTCTTCTCCAGTCTCCAACTGTTGCAAAATTTTTACCATATTTCTGATATTGTGCTGAATCAGGATATTCCTGCCCCTTAACTTTGTATGGATAAAAATAGTCATCCATGTGAATACCGTCAACATCATAATTTTTCACAACTTCAACAATACTGTCTACAACATAGTCATCAACTTCAGGAATCCCTGGATTTAAATAAAAGTCTGTCCTCCATAAGAAAACAGTCCATTCAGGCTTTTTACGTCCAATATTATCCTTTGATAATTTATCTCTTGATCCAGATGTCGAAAGTCTGTATGGATTAAACCAGGCATGAAATTCGATTCCTCTCTTATGTGCTTCTTCCACCATGAATTTTAATGGATCATATCCAGGATTTACCCCTTGAGTTCCTGTCAAATATTCAGACCAAGGTGCGTATTTTGATGGATAAAAGGCATCCGATGTCGGTTTTACCTGCACAAATACCGCATTCATATTCCATTTTTACATTGTCAAGAATTGTTAAAAATTCTCTTTTTTTGCTGATCTACACTAAGTCCTTTTTAGATTACCAGTCGATGTTGCTTACACTCGCCACCCATACACCTCTTAACTCCCTATTTTTTTGTTACTTTCTGATTATTAACTTTTGCCGCATTGTTACGATTCCCCATTATAATGCTAGAGGCGTTCAACGAAGCTGCCGTTAAAACTGTAATTGCCAATAATGATACTTTTTCTTAAAAATCGCTTTCACCCGCATCTCCTTTCTGAATGTTAAATCTTCACTATAATTTTTAGTATATTTTTTTCAAATTTTCAACATATATTTATAAAAAGACAGAGTAAAAATATAGGGCAGTCATTAAATACTACAACAAATCTTTTTTGACTGCTTTTTTTAAAATATTTTACTTTGTGATATTTCTTTCAAAACTTCCTTAATCGGACATTCTCCTCCTCTCAAATATGGCAGATTTGTGCTTTTTCCTGTTTCATTAACAATTTCTGGCAAGCATTCCATCTCTATTACCTTTTCCAGTGAACTCGTTCTTTTGCCACTAAAGTACAATTCATACGCCTTTTCCCTGTTTTTTCCATAGTTTGCAAAGAAAGTGTGGTATAACGCTCTTGCCTTTATCTTCCTTCTTGAAAACGCTTTCGGCCTGCTTGACAAAAATCTTGAGCATTCATGAGATACCAGAGCTTCTGTCCTTGACCCTATGTAGTCCTTTTCTGTATAGATTCTTCTTATCTTCTCATACTGGTTAAGCAGCATCTTCATTTGATCTTTTCTTCTCTGGCTTACATTTTCTTTTTTTCCTTAAAAAGTCTCATAAAAGTTTTTCAAGTTCTGTAAAATTATTTTTCTCAAGCCATTTGTAAAGATTTTTTGATATTTCCTTATCCCTTTTGGAAATCTCGCCTATAGCTTTTACCAGATGAAACTTATCATAGATGTGTATGGGATTGTAAATTCTAAGTCTCTCCTACAAAAGCTCTGTCTCATCCATTTTTTCCGCCATCAGAGTTCACAATCAGTTTTTTCTTATCCATACTGTATCTTTTTTCAAGATAGTTAAGCACATACTCCGACACTTCCTCAAGCGGTACAGATGTAGGAAACATTATTATATGCTTGTCAATGAGCTTGTTCCTGTCCTTGCAGAGCTTCTCAATTCCACGATGTATAGCAACCATCCTCATATATGTATTTCTGCTTCTTCTACATTTCATATGGTCTTCATCAATTTCCATATATACTGGTGAATCATCATCCTTTTCAAACCTTTCAATATTAAGTTTTGGCATTTCAAAAGAATTGACAAGATTATACACGGTAGCTTTTGAAATACCGTAAGTCTTTGCAACAAATGAAGCCGCAGTATGCTGATATTCAAAAAGTATAGTAAAAATCAGCTCCTCAGAAAGCCGTCTATACCGCTTAAGTCCAATTTTTTCATCAATGTAGTAGCAGACGCCTGTTTTCTTGTCTACATATTTTCGACGTTCAAAAGTTACATACCCAAAAGCAGTAGTAACAGTTCTTTTGATAAACCCTTTACTTTTAAATCTATCCTTTCTTTCATTGGAATAAAAAAAACTGTCATCAACTTTTTTGACATAAACTCTAAAACAATATTTCAAAAAGCCTTTGTGATAAATAGTTTAAATTGTTGTTCAAACGAAAGTTTGAAGGGAAAAATATTTTTTTAAAAAAAGTCTTTACAAGTGAATAAAAATCTGATATTCTAATCATAGAGGAAACCACCTTTCAATAGGATTTAGCGATTATATTGTAACTGGTTTCTCTTTTTGTTAATTAAAAATTTTATTAAATTTATTTGCCCCTATATTTTTTTACTCTGTCTGTAGGAACTTTTATTTTTTTGATAATTTTTTTCAAAATATAGTATAAT
>BNJU01001094.1_pt1 | contig 79270 bp, 53 predicted proteins | sample 8539281 | NCBI WGS metagenome assembly BNJU01 (sample SAMD00202456, study PRJDB9452) | human saliva metagenome | isolation source: human saliva | place: Japan
AACGTTGATATCATTTCACAGCATTATCTATTATAGAAAAGAATAAGAATGCTATGTCTAGTGATCAAGACTCATCTTTGTAGTTTTGAATGCACAGTTGATAATTGCTTTTAGGAATTCCAATGGTAATCCAATATATCTACCCTGATTGGTTCTGAGCCTGTCAAAACTAAAACTGTAATCATCAGCAAACTAATTAGAATTTATGGTTAAATACTTCACGCTTTCGTAAAACAAATTATCATCTGATGTCGAAACTGCATCCGAAAGGAAGATGGAGATACTACTTTCATATTATAATTTAGGATGACAGATGAGTACGATATCAAGGTAAAAATCCGATTATAGTTTTTATTAGTTCTAAATGTTGATGGAAGTATAGAGAGATGCGTAAAGACTCTCTAAACTCTACACGATTCGCCTTAATGAATCTCAATTTGTTGGCGAAGAAGAGGGAAGTCGAAGTGTTAAATCGGAGTGAATTTTATGTAATCATTGCGTAAAGTCTTGTGACGTGCTGTCGATCTATTGGCATTGAGGAATGAAGATGGAATCAGTCCTCGGTTTGAAAGGAAATTGACACTGCAAAGGAAGCACACCATGTTTATATTTCTTTTGTACTGAAAACGGCATGCAAAAGACTCCATTACAGGAAAGATCTTTTTATGCTAAAGAAAATTTTCAGAAATACCTGTGTTTGATCAGATCTCAAAAGCAATTGAATCAATTGTTGGAGATATTATTTTTTATTATCGTAAAATAGTGATACTGTTGATTAAGTAAAATTTCGACATCAATTATGATAAGATTCTTTCAATAATTCTGATATTTCAAAAGAATCAAAAGTTATGTGAATATTTTCAAAGTGTTTCAGTTGAACTTATCACAAAATGAAAATAAAATATCAAACATTGAGCAGGAGATAAAGTTTTTCCAATTTGTTTTTAAGGAACATAAATTCTTAGAAATTAATTTGGATATTCTAGAGGAGTATTTTGTTTCAAAAACTAAGAGGAATTAAAAGAAACTGAATCAAAGATTCAATGCTTTAAAACTATATTTAGGTGATCTAATGGTGCAATATCCATTCTATCTGATAGTTTAGTGAAAGTTAAACGACGATGCAAATATTCCAAATGGAGGTTAACAATATAGTGTGATTTAAGAAATGTTCAAAGTAGGAATTATGAAAATAGATGGCCAATTTCAAATACTGGTTGTGAGTATATAACAAATCAAAGAGCCTTTATTTCCCATTAGATAGAAGAGAAAGTTTTGAGCAAATAGACAAATTTCATAGATAATTTATATTCAGAATCTGTAAAGACATAATCTGTATTGACTATTTCAATGGATATCGGAATCATTTATTATCATTGCTATGCCTCATACTCATATGCTACAACATGCAAAAAATTTGATGAAAGTGCTTTAAGAACACTCACCGAAACAAGATTTATGAATTTAAATAGAATTATTTGTCTTGAAGAGTAACTTCTTTCTGACAAAGAACTAGCGAATTCTTGCTTAACCTTAAACAGTAATAGGAACAATAGTTCAGAAGAAATTGAGCATACTAGGTGGATTGATCTGTAATATTGAATTTTCAATAATCGTTTGTGTTCCTAATGCTACTTATTACGTTATTTTCAGATTATATAAATGACTTATAATTGCTTCGTTCCTTATGGAATTTGAAGGAGAGGTCATAAATGGTTGAATCAAGATAATCGTGAGCTGAATTTGGAAAAGCTGATTTTTGATCTTTTGAAACAGGTACTAACATCGTTTTTAATTATGAAGATACTATTGTAATTTTAAAACATAATTTTGAAAACTCATTCGATTTGCTGATAGCGCATTTTCTCTGCTATCTAGAATGGACCATCGTGGACCAACAAACCAAACTCAGAAAAAGTTGGAAATTATTTTATATTTAAAATAATGAATATCAATTAGATACATATGGAAGTTATAGTAATGCTTTGATTAATTATTTAAGAAATTTATTTATTGATAATACCAATTTTATTAAGGTATATTGAAGATAATAATTTATTAATGGAGAAATCAATCTTGATTGGAACAATACTATTCCTGAAAATATATTGACAAGTATTGATAGATAATCAGTTTTAATATTAGAACTCAAGGAAAAAATGATATTTATGCTTTTTAAGTAAATAATTTCAAACAATATTTATATTATTGGTTAGATAATGTAAAATTATCTGAAGAGACTTTTTAATAGACTTATTGATGTTTGTAAGCAGACTAATATTTCAGATAATCAAATATTATGGATAAGATTTCTTCATTTTAACTTTTTATTTCAATCTATTTTTCTCAACTACACTATAATTGGGAAAATTCAGATGTATTTCAACCAACAGTTACATTACTAGTAAAAGGATCGAATTGACGAAAATCCAATTATTTCATCTATTCAACTGAATGTATGAAAAGTATTAGATGGTAAATTATAACTTGTTATCAACGACATACTCAAACTATCTGATGAAAATAATTTGAAACAGAGTATTAGTATCATCTCAAAAATTTCAATTTGACAAGTTTTCCGAATAATGAATTTACGTTTTGTATCATTTTGTTTAAACATGACCAAACATTATTCTAGAAATATTAAGATGAATGCAATAGATTTTGGTTGATTAAATTAACTAAATATGAAATAGTTAATTAGATTATATTAAATCAACTATCAAATATGATGGATTGTTCTAACCTGATACTAAGCTAGTTATAGTAAAATATAGATAAAATTAATTCAAATGGTAATTACAAGAATATATTATAGAGAAGGCAAAATTAGATAACGCTTTAGTAATTACATGCAAATGAATATAGAATGGAAAATTTAATGAATAATTTAAAATCTTCAAAATTAGATTTATGAATTTAATGACAAGGGAACTATATAAAACACTTGATGAAATATCAAATTCTATCGAATATGGTTTAAACAAGCTTCTGCAAAAGAATTGATGGTACTATAAATATCTTAGGATTACAGATATAGATGATTCTTCTAGATTATTTAACTGATAAACTTAATTTCTCCAGATGTCAATTTTACTGAAGAGGACTATGAAAACTATAAATTGCAGAAGAATAATTCCTATTCGTACGTACTGGTAAGTGTTACAAAACATATCTTATAGAGAATCGATGGTGAAGTCTATTAAGGATTCTTAATTAGAGCAAGATTACATGATCTTATATGAGGGAATTCGTTTTTCAACAGACGCTTACTGATAAGCATAAGGATTTATTGAAATCATCAACGGTCAGTCAACCCAAGTTACTGGTGAATATGGAGAGTGAAGATCAAGTATGACATCCTATCCTGAAATAACCGCCATCGGATCTCTTCCGCACCCTCGACGATCTTCTGACTTAGCTATAAGGACAATCTTACACTACCAACTTTCTCAAGTCAACTATGTTTCCAAGATGTTTCAAAAGCTGGAAAGATCGTACTCCTGGGATCTGCCTGATGGATTTGAAGGTGAGTGAGAATCTAAGACTAGGTATCAAAATTAAAGGAAGGTTAGGTTGGAAAAGTCTAAAACAAGAAGAATATACTGAAGCTGGACCAAGTATGATTGGGTTGGTAAACATAAAAATGGAGAATTGATTGGGAGAAGTCGACTATACTATGGAGATATGATGAATTTGAGATTATATAGAGAAAGGAGATATCATTTTTCCAAAAGATGGCTCTCTTGGAAACCTCTGCTTTTAGTTTCGAATTTGAAAGGGAAGCAACGATTAATTCAATAATGATGTTAGTATATGATAAGAAAGTTTCTTCTCAGTTTTCTATCAGGTTTTGATGAGTTCTGTATTTCAAAAATAATTTATCTAAAGGTATTTCCGGTAGTAGTATACCTCATCTATTTTAAGCAGATAAGATTTGTGGTTTTTGCTCTTGTATAGAAGAACAATGCCATCGGTGCCATTTCAAACCTCGATAACCTCATAGTTGCTCACTAAGATAAAATTTTCAGCTAGAAACACTGAAAAGAAACTTTATGATAAGGTTTAGAAGGAGCAGAAATGTCAAAAGTAAACCAGAAACTCTAAAGAAAGAAGAAAACTCTGTAGTAGCAATTTATGTGATTTGATAAAACCCTGTCTCCGATGATATGCAAGCCAGATTTATACAGAAGCTCGTATGAAATCAGTGAATTTGGAAGAACCAATGGTTTTGCTATATTAATAATATGGATAAAAATCTTGTTTATATGTTTACGATGAAAACAGAATTCAAGGGACAGTCCAGTTTGATGTTATTAGAGTTAGCTAAGTTTGGTTCAGAGGTAGAATCATTCCTGTGAGTCGAAGACTGGTTTGTTATTCGAAAATATGGTGAAGAAAATGGAGTTATTAGAGATATTACATCATCATCTGGTTTGAGAAATGATAGAGACTTCAATAGCAAAATGGTGCTTTTTTTAGAAAATTTATGCAACTTCTTTATTGTGATGAAAGGTGTCGGTCTGGCCTGCTCAAGTTGTTGGTCTGCACCAATAAGACTCATCTCCTTTTTAGAAGGTATTTTAGATGTCAATGACGATGCAGTGAACGATTTTGTTACTGAAAGGAATTACGACCTTTAGAAATATACTATTTAGGGAGCAGTGACACAGATATTCCATGCTGAAGCTTGTCAAACAAGAGGTGGCTACTCTATCGGTGTATTCAATCAAGAACCAATGACAGAGTTCACAAGATGACTCAGGATAATCGTATGGATTATTTTGTTCCAGCTTGACTACCAGAAAAATAGATCTGATAAATTAATCAAGACGATTATTAAAAGACAGCTTATAATGAATTGTTAGAAAAACAAGAAATGTTAATAAAATTGAAGCAAACTTAAAAAGCCAAGAAGAAAGCCAACTATAATTGTTTTTGTAAGGTCGATTTTTTCATCGAAAATCTGATTTTATAACCTGAAAACATCGTTTATCAATTTCCTGTTTCTGATATTCTTTGAATGATTCAAATGGAGAAAGTGAGTGATTAGCAATGATTGTTTGTTTAAAATAATTAAAACTTAGGAAAGAAACATTATGGAACAACACAAACTTCCCAGTCGCTCTACTAAGCTCTGGAACTTGAGGATGTCTCCGCTTCTAAGATGGATGCTAATGACTACAAGTCCCATCTTTGGGCATATCTTTATAAGTATCTGTCAGGACAAGATGCTCTTTTCGTGGCTGACCATGGAAGAGGGACATAGTCTTGAGGATGCCCTTGAGGTCTATCATTACTACGAGGATGCAGATACCAATGAGGACTTTAGTCTTCTGCTGCGAATGATGAGCTCAACTATATCATCAAGCTTGACCTGACTTTTATGTTCTGTAGCACGTGTCAATGAGGGACTTTCATGGAAGATCGGCTTGTTTTGATATCGAGCAGAGGACGAACCTCATGAAAATTCTTTCGAAGATATTATCGACTCTTATTCTAAAAAGCTTAGGCAACCTGCAAAAGCAAAACCACACGGTGTGCAGCTTCTGACAAAAGCAGTTGCGCTGTAATGATGGCTGGCTGCATGCGGTGATATGCTGACACCATGAGATCTCGATCTGGTCAGTTTGCGACTGACCCGCAAGAAAGCTGGTGAGTTCGTACATGCAAAGCCTGCTGGCAAGCCAAGGACTCAGATTGCCTTTCAGTCGCGAAGACCAGGAAGGCTCACCATCTGCGATGCGACCATGGCCCAGGCCTCTCTGCTCAATGCCATGAACACTCTCATGTCACCACAGACGGTGGTCTCACTTTGGGTCAGAGCTCAATACCCGACCTACAACTCTAGCCTCTTTGATGAACATGATCCTACTACTGTGTGCCAGTTGAGAATCACTCTCCACAATGCCGTGGATATCACTGAAGGAAGACTGCTTATCACACAGAACCGGACCAACTTTGATGGGGTTCCCGTGAACTCGCCATACTCTGCCAAGTGGGTCAGCAAGCTCTGGCTCCTCGACTGACCTCAAGCTCTCTCCTCTTTGGGAAACTGGCAATTCTGTGTCCAAGGCTGACTTTTGCCTTTCTCCCACATGGATATTACCACCTCAAGTAGTGATAATGTCATGGCTATCGTCCTCACGGTAAGTTCTTTTTTCCGTGGGAATGCGGAGGGAACCATTCGGTAAGTGGCTTTGTTGGAAGAAGGATTGATATTATCTTCTAGCCAATATCTTCTTAATACTACATTCCGGACTAAGGTATCATTAGAACTGTACCAATTGTGATGTTCTTTATCGATGTCTATGGAGTTTGATAAAGGAAAAACAGAATATCATGACGGGATGTTCATATCGAGAAGATTCTGGAAGCTCACAAGTCTCGTGAGGAAATTGATGTTTGCCCATCTAGCGTTTATGAAGAAATTGTCGAAATGACTATAACTCAATATTCCTCGTTGTGTGGATTTTGAGGAGAAGTAGTCGGAACCTTGACAGATATCGTCAGCAAGATTAACGATACAAAATGAGTTTATCGAAAGCCAAACTTATTTGAATGTTGGGTCAACTCCACGGAACCACACAGTAGTTGATGCTGAACTTAAAGAGTTTTGAAAACTCAAGGGTGATAGGGTTAATTGCCTTATTTTTAGTTTATAACTTTGTTTCCGTATTTCCTGGGAACTGGGAAAGTTAGAGAAATATGGAATAACAACTAACGTGCCTTTGTCAGCAACTCTGGAAAATAAATACCTTGTTTTGAGTCATTCGATATTTACAAGGATATTTGCCAGTATCTCAAGGTTGTGGTGGAGTGGAGTCAGGCAAGAGATGATTGACCGTGCCAAATTCCGGAATACAGGGTCAGGTTTGCAATGCCTTTCACATATTTAGTTATTTAAAAGAGTTGTGCTTTGATGAGCAAAGACTATATGTTTTGTTGATCGCTATCGCTGGTTCAGGGCTTCCAAGCAAGACTTATTGTTAGACTAGAGATTTGTTTAACGTATCCAAATGCTTATCTGAAAGATTTGACCTTGTTGAAAGGAGACCATGACTTTGGCATGAGTGATTTGATTTCATTAACTCCCGTCCGCGTTTGGGAAACATCGAGAGGTTGCGCCTGTGGCAATGGCTGGGCAGGCATGGACGGTTGATTATGTTTTGCCCACTGCCTTTTATGTTCTGTTTATCATCGTTTGATCATGGAGGAGATGGCTGCATGTGGCTTTGTTCAGAGTGGTTAGATAAGAACTACTGAAGACTGTCTTTCCTATGAAGAGTTAGCAGAGGAAAGGTTGAAAGTTCTTATTTATATGAGCATGGATAGCGTACTATGAGGAGGTGTCTAATTTCGAGAGAAGGTTTGAGCTGGAGTGATAATTAGAATTATAACTCTTTTAGTAATTTTTTTGAATAATAAAATGAGACCTTTAGAATGATTCTAAGGTCTTTTATGAGTGTTAGATTACTTTTAATAAGTTAGTATTCCATTTAGCGACATAAGAACGTTTTTGAGTTTTGTAAGATATTTCCTTGGCCATAGTGGTATTCTAGATAATAATTTATTATTATTAACGATTTTGAGACTCTGGCTCAAAATTAGGATGAAATTACGAAGAATTTGCTCCCCGTAATTCTTCTATGGTGCTTTACTTCAGAATTACAAAATAAAAAACTTTAAATCGGTAGTCTTTAATAGTGTCATAGCCAACTGTCTGTTTACTCCTTAAGTTTTGACTTAGGAAACACGGCTATCTTGATTAATCTAAGAATCCATTGTCTACCGTATGAATTTGGGAAATCAACCTTTTACTCAAATAACGATGATAGTTCTCAAATCTTATACTCAAAGCTTCTAATTCCTTTACAACTATATACGATTTTCTGTTAAGATAGTTCAACAACAATTTTTGGAGATGTTACGTCAACTACAATTATCGCCCCTGTCGGGGCGGAATCCTGTGAAATTTTAAAAATTTTGCTAAACTGAAAATACCGAGAAAAGAAACTTAAATAAGAAACCTTAGTCGCTACTTGGGAATCTGCAAACACTGAACATCGTCAAAGAAAGGTACTACCTGAACCGATCAAATGACTCCTTTTCCCTTACCATGACAAACTTCGATGCCTTTCTAACCTAGTTCCTGCATCTGTTCAAAACTCTGACTCTGGTCAGACCTTGAACGCTACTTGCTTCTGGGATGATAACATGAGGAAAAGGGGGGCGTTCAGCCCAATGAAGAAATGGTTCAACACTAATCACCATCATATCGTTCCAAAGTTGAAAAGAATCCTATGAAATTTGGCTGGCCAGCAAGATCTTGATGAGTTCTCAAGAAGTAAAAAGAACTTGTCTTAACACTGTCCTATCCTTTGTCGGGGCCTCCATTCATGTTCCTCTAACTGTTGACTTTAAGAAGGTGAAAGCAGAAGACTTGCAGATAGCTTAGTAGCCGCTATCAAGATGTTTTGCAAATTGGTTGAACTTGGTGCAACTTTATCTAACTCGATGGTCGCTTCTGTCAAAGATTTTGACAGAAGAAGAAAAGCACTCTTCTTGAACATTCAACAAACTCTTGGCTTGGACAAAAAAGGTCTGAAGTCTTGCTTCGGGAAAGATGGCCTGCGATGCCTGTACGTCTACGCTGACCTTGTGAGATTGCCAGTAGATGCGGATCGGTCTTTTTGACTTCATGACAAGAAAACCTTGAACTGTTGCAAGGCGATTCTGTTGACAAGACTTTATGGGTAATAATGGACATTTGGCGCAATAAATCTATGAAAAAGAGTTTCATGATTCGGAGCAAATCCCAGCTGAAACATCACTTTGATTAGCTCATGCTCTACTTTTCACGGTCATAAACAGCAAATGAAGCAATTGAACCAGCCATCTGTCCACTTTGTATCGGTGGAAGTGAAAAATTGACGGAAATCTGGGACTGGATGCTATCCACGGCCGGCGCAGAAGCCCAAAGAAACAAAGAACTTTGCGACTGAACGTCGGAGCAAAATGCAACTTCGTACGCGTATCGCTGGATTGACTGACGTGATCAGCATCAGTTTGCCAGCTTGCAGAACGGCTAAATCCAAGACAGCATCTAAACTTCCGCCTTCCCAACAACTACCATCGGTTCGCCCCTCAAACTACAGTTCAAAGTGAAACGTTTAGCCTCCGTAAGGGTGAATTGTCACAAGAAGATGATTCTTCCTTGCTTGGAAACCACTGATGAAATCGGACTAAAATGGTGTAAAGTAGTTGGATTTGACGTGCCTTTGTACATGGGTGGAATTTGAGCGCACGATGCTGAGTACTGGTCAAAACTGTCAGGTTACTCTTCTTCAAGAATGCTGTACAATCATGCCGGTATGTGGAGTTAACCACCAATCATCTGGGGTGATTACCTTGTCTGAACCAATCACTGTTAGAATGGTCTAGCTACGCACAAAGCCGTATGACAAAATGTTAAAGTTGTGTTGATTGGACTCTAGCTTTATCTCTTAATTGGTCATTCCTACGTGAAGACATTCTATCAAGATTCTACTCTTCAAATCGCTCGTTATCTGGCGATGAAGCTCAATGACGCTGCAGGCAGAGAAGTGAAAACGCTATCCAACTGTCGAGTGCCTCAGTGAGTAGCTGCTACTGTCGCAGTGACTGGTACTGAAGACTGCCTTTGACTGGGCTATTCCAGCCTTCCGTTTGGTTCACTCAACTGCAGCACTAGACACAAATCCACACCACATGTGTTATCTGTGAATTTACAGGACATCATCCCAGCCATCGACAACATGGATGCAGACGTTAGGTCATTTGAAGCCAGCTGTTCAAACCCTGAAATCTTGACGAACTCAGCGGCAAACTTCCAAACAGAAGTTGACCTGGGTTTACGATATCCATTCACCTCGCAGTGCATCGTGTGAAGCGAAAATCGACCACACCACGAAGCAGTTAACCATGCGGAAAGTCCATTTTGCGTTGTTTGGATCACCCTGACCGTGGTTTGAGTGCACGTATTCCAGAAACGAAAGAAAGCTTGATCTGGACGCCAGTTGCGTGGTAGTTTCAAAGTAGTGAGAGTACAAGAAAAGACAGTTCTCTATACGGGTTGACTGTCAGTAAATCAACTCAGAAAAAGGTTATTATGATCATGTCGCGTCAAACTACTGTCACCTCATTTGAAGCTCTTCTCCCAAACCCAGCAGTAGGGTACTGAGCAAATTATTGCAGTACTCTGAGTGATATGCAGCTTTGGCACCACACTGTCATCAGTGTAACTGCCAGCAATACAATTCTATTATCAAAGAGACGACGGTTCGCCCTGAAAGCACCGAGGATTGAAATTCAAAATGACTTGAGATTCGACTCATTGCTCACTCTCGCTAGCTATCTATCTAACTAAGGATAAGGTAGCTGAGACTATTGGTAGATTTGGATAAGGTCGGTCTAGGAAACTCTGGCTTGCGTGTGGAGATATTATTCAGATAAGGAACCACAAAAGGATTTTCGTTACGTCACAGACTTGATTGAGTTTATCAATGAATAAAATTCGCATTTTGATATCATCGGAGCTGTTACCTAGAAGGACACCTGATCTGCCAAACCAAATCTCAGATATTCAAAATCTCAAGAAAAAGTAGATGCAGGCTGTCTTGGAAGCCTTGTCACTCAGCTTTCTTTGACAATGAGTGTTTTATGACTTCCAAGACAAGGCACTTGCAGGGACTGATGTCTTCATTCATGCTGGTATCATTAATCCTGAATCGTAACTAAGCGCTTGCCCCTTAAGATCAGAGAAATATCCATCTTCTGGCTGCAGTTTAAGGCTATCTTGGACAAGTATGAGAATGACCGAGTCACTCAGAGCAAGAGGACGGCTCATGCTGACCAAATCGGACTTGTAACGCAAGACGTGGCAGGGTACATCTCACACCATGAACAATGCAGACACTGTCCAGTAAGACCACCAAGCAACCCATGCCTTGTTCAATCACTAATTTTAAAATATTAAAAGCAAACCATTCTTCTTTTCATAGAGTGAATGGTTCCTTTGATAGAAAAAGACCGTACTTTAAGAAAAATAGATAAAGCCGACTCGTGGGTCAGTACTGGGATACAAAGATGAGGTACGGTTATTATACAAACTCAACCTAAAATGTCCAAAAGATTACGAGTATTCGAATACGTTTAGAATCCCTGGTGGAGAAGATAACCTCCGAGGAGCGGTCGCCCGTCGTTGATTTCCTATTTTCCTGATGCTTAACGGCTTAGTATCTTGATTTTTGTAGGCGGCGGGCGCACCTTATCAACCAAAGGACTAAAATGACAAACAAGTGTTTCAAAGACTTTCGCGGGTCGTGAGTTGATCGCAGAGACCGGTCAGGTTGCTACAAGCAAATGGCTCTGTTGTCGTGCGTTACGGGTGAGTCAACTGTCTTGACTGTCGCTGTTATGTCTAAGAAGATAAGTGAATCAGATTTCTTCCCTACTTCAGTTAACTACGAAGAAAATGAAGGCATTGGGAAATTTCCTTGGTGGCTTTACAAACGTGAAGGACGTCTCAACAGATGCGACTTTGAGCAGCGTGTTGATTGACCGTCCAATCTGTCCAATGTTTGCGGAAGGTTTCCTGTAACGAAGTGTAAGTCACTGGGCCCACTGTAGTTTATGACGGAAATGCATCTGCACCAATGGCGCCTATGTTTGGTTCACTAATAGCACTATCTATCTCAGATATTCCATTGACGGACCAATGCTGGGTACAAGGGTTATGTTGATGAGAATCATCATCAACCTACTTCAAGAACAAGCAGAGTAATCGCTTGAATTCGACAGTAGTTGGTATTACATATCAATATGGTAGAGTCTGTGCCAAAGAATTAAGAAACCAAGTGTTGGAAGCTCTTTCCCAAAGGGCACGAAGCTGTTAAAGAATTGATTGTGACCCAAGAAGAACGTTGCGTAGGCTGGTAAAAAAGAAGTAGAATTGCTCTGGCGTAGATGCTGAATTGTAGCTGAATCATCGTACCAAGGCCGAAAGGATTCAAAAGTTGTTCCGGGTTGAAGAAAATCATGGCGTGAAGCTGCAACTCAAGCAGTCAAAGACCGTTAAGTAGTTGAAGAAATATAGACCACGAAGAGTCTTCGAAATGCATTGGCGTGATGGGTTGAATTCGGAACAACAACATGGAAGTGCGTCGTCGATCACAGAAGACAAGGTTCATCCCATTTATCGTGCGTCGATGAACTGGTCCTTTGGATGCGGGTTGTTGACTTCTTCCGCGTACACGGTTCAGGGTCTCTTCATCGGACAAACTCAGGCTCTTCTATCTTGACTTTGGTGCCAATGGGTGAAATGCAAATCACTGATGCATTTGGATCCAGAGGTTAAGAACGTTTATGCACCACTATAACTTCCCACAATACCTGTTGGTGAAACTGGTCGTTACGGTGCGCCTGGTCGTCGTGAATTGGTCACAAAAGTCTTGTAGAGCGCATTGCCTTTAAGTATCGCTAAGCTTTAGAAGAATCATGCGATCTGTTTGTTAGAAGTCTTGGAATCAAACGGTTCTTCATCCTCAAGACCATCTGTGCAGAACACTTGCCTGGCGGCTGGTGGTGTGCTACCAAGGCTCCAGCAGGTATTGCCATGGGTCTGATCTCATGATGAAACAACTATAATTGGTATTGACAGATATCCAAGGTTTGAAGACACTTGGAGATATGGACTTTATGTTGCAGGTACTGTGACGGATTACAGCCTTCAAATGGATATCAAAACTAAGGGATTACTGCAGAAATTCGGACTGAAGCCTGGTCAAGCCAACAGTTTCGTTTTAGAACCTTGATGTGACTGAAGTAACGATTCCCAGTTCGTCCAGAATTGGCTCCAACTGTTCGAAAATTGATACCATTAAGATTGATGGACAAGATTAAGATTACTACCGGTAAAGGTGGAGAACCATTGATAAAATCATCATCGCTGAAATAGTGCAGATTGATATCGAAGAAGGAAACGTGTCTATCTACTCAGCGACTTAAGCCGCCATTAACTGCGCTAAAGAAATTATTGCTGGTTTGTCTGTACAAAGTGACGAAGCTCACCAGCCAAAGTGTCTGTATCGAGAAATTCGATTTTGTCAACTTTGACAAGACCGACCTCGTTCACATCTCTGAAATGGCTTGACCTGTATCAATAATGTAGAAGATTTAGTCTGAATTGCGATTTTGCTGACGAAGGTTATTAAGATCGGATGAAAGGTCGTGATGCTTCTACATATACCCCTGCCAGCGTCCAAGCCAAAACCCCGAATGTCCAAAGAAAAGGGATAAAGGTCATCGTCATGGCGATCGCCCCTCGTCACCACCAAGGGACCACAAACCTAAGAAAGAACTAGAAACACCAAAGACCTTGCATTAAGAAAGAGAACATGGATGGTGGCGTGAAACCATTGATATCGTAAAAGAAATGATCCGAAGTACTGCACCACTTTGAGGTTCTTTGACCTATCCGGTGTGAAAGCCTTGTCGCCCACCGTCTCTCCTATTTTCTGGAAGAATGGCTAAGCTTTTAGGTTCGTGGCGCACAGCTGGTCGGCGCTTTGACTCAGATTGAGATCCACCATAGCTCAGATTGACTCCTGGTGTCTTTATCGACCACGGGCGGGTCTGCTATTGGGGACGGCCACTGTTGAGAAGGCGTCCTTTCTACTACGGTGTCATCTGTGGTACAGGAAGGATGTTGGCAACGACATCTGACCGTGCGTAAGGGAGTTTATCAGCCCATGCCCAGGTTATCGGTCCGGTAGAAATCGGTGAAAACGCCGAAGTCGGAGCCGCAAAGAAGTTGTCGGCAGACGTACCAAGCGATGATGTGGCTTAAGCCGAATCGCAGCCAAGATTGGTCCGAGGATGGCAAAGGATGAACTATTCACGAAGTCAGAAGAAAATGCACTACGTCAATAAACTTTGAGCATGCTAGAAGCTTAATACAGGTCGTCTTGGTTTGTAATGAGAAGTGACTTTAATTAGAGGTTAGGGTCGATGCTATTAGAAGAATTCTGAAATGTACCATGTTAATGAGCTTCAACTGACTGGAAGCCTCCTTGGTGTGGTGGAGTAGTTTGTGACAATTAATATCTTGTCTTTAATGGAGAAACTTCAACGAGTAAAGCAGATAGAAGGTGTCTACGTGAAGGTGGCTTATCTACTAATTCCAAATGGCAAACTGCCATGGTATATCTATGAAAAGATGCAGTGGTGTGGTGTTTTATGGATACTATTGAGCTCCAATGGTTGTTGGACTTGGAAGAACTAAAAGTAAGAGGATTTAAGAATTTATTGTTTTGGGATCTGCGGAGTTCTAGACTGCCCATTTAAGCAGATAAGATTATCCTCACCAAGTTCGGCTTTACGTGATGGTACTAGTTATCACTATGCTCCAGCAAGTGATGAAATAGCCCATGAGTTGATCTCTACTCTTTAACTATGGAAAACGCTTCCTGTGATAAAGCTGGTAAAGGAGTATATTAGAACAAAGTCCGACCAATAGATGCCTTATCGTGAGACATCGCTACACAAACGAAGACTTGAAGCAGGAGCTAGAGTTGCAGATATGGAAGTTTGGCCATCGGCGGCCTGGGCCCACACGATGTCATAAGTCTACTAATTTTCTATACAGCCACTGCGCTCGACCATCACAATCATGAGTGATGCCAGACGCGAAGAAGAAAAGGATGCTATGACTTTCGAGATAGCCTTAGTAATTGCCAGAGAGAGCTGGATTGAAACTACTCTTTACGATAAACAAGAAAGAGAAAGGAGTCAGTGAGTGATTAAATCTATGACACCATGTCTCGTGATTTATTAGAGAATTATCCCAATCGAGGACGGCAAGGTCAAGATGTGTCTGTGGGCCAATATTTATAAATTGTTATCCACGGGAATGCCCGTTCACCCAGAAGTTTTGATACTATTCGTCGCCATTTTGAATATCGTATGAGGTTGTCATTTCTAACTTCGATGTGGATGATAAGATATTAATCAAAGTTAAGGAAGAAGGCATTACACCTTGTGAAGTAGCGGATGTTATATCGCCGCCTGGGAAGATGTGACGGCTTTGTGAAACTTGACCGCCATCCTCGTGTAGTCGAGCTGCGGTCATATCATCCGCTTGTAGAAGACTTGATTGAGGCTGGCTTATGAGAGTCAAGGGATGCTCCATTTCGCAGAAAAATCCACAACTATGCTGTTAGCTAATAAACCCTTTGAAGACGCAATTAGGTGCTTGGTCGACAATAAACAGTCGCAAGGAAATCCGGACTGTGTTTCTTGAAAGCAAACAAACCAGGTGAGATTTCTTGGGACAGGGTTCCATGGGGGCCTGTCGTCCAGGCTGGTATACCGAATGTCTGGTTATGTCAATGGAGATTTTAGTGATACCATCGATATTCACGGTGGTGGAGCTTGACCCGAGTTCTCACCATACCAACGAAATCAAGCTAAACAGGCAAGACTCTTTTGCCAACTACTGATGACAATGGCTGCCGACGACAATGTCAAGATGTCCAAGTCTTTGGGGACCCCTACGGCACGATGCCTCAAACTATCGGGATTATCAAGGCTTGTTTCTTCTTTGCGACTCAGCACACTGCAAACCTATCAACTTTACGGGAAAAGGCTGAAAGATGTCGAGACTAATCTCAAGATTGAAGAACACTTACGAGCAAACCATTTACTGAGATGCAGATGCTCAGAATCAAAGCTTTGAAGATAAGTTTGTAGCAATTTATGGACGAGGATTTCAACAGCCACGGAATCACTGTTGTCTTGAAATGGGCCAAATGGATCAACTCAGGTAACTATGATGCAAGTGTTAAGGAAATCCTTAAATGCATATGAAGTCTGGAGTTGTCTTGTTGAGGAAGTTTGATGAAGAGATTTCAGTTCTCGATCTGCAAAAACGCCAAGAAGGCACACCGTGACTTTGCGATAGCTTGACCAACCCGTGACCAATCTAGTCAGCCAAGGATTAAACTACTGATACCAAGGATGGAGGAGGTGGACACGTGGATTACGTTGACCTATTAACGGATTGCGCTAGCTTTTAGCTGTGATGCGGTTTATTCTATGTATATCCGTCGCCATCTCATCCTCAAAGGCATGACCAAACCTAATAACTCACTCAAGAGGCAACTAAGCATGTGTCAGCTAGGCCTAGGCTCGCTTGATTTCCTCTGTTGAAGAAGAAGTTCCTACCGGTAAGAGTGAAGAAATTCACAACGGGCCGTAATAATAGCCATACCAAGGCAAAATGCGGATGTGGTGACCATCGCATGTCTATTGGATTTGGAAGGGCCAAGGGTTATCTTCTATATGACCGAAAATCGTGGAGTCGTAGAACCTTTGATTTTGGTGTATTCAAAAAGGGAGGGCCAGGAATGATTGCAAAGAATTACTAGATTGGTTTGCTGTCAAATCGTGATCAACCAGTCGACAAGGAGCTATCTGACGCTTCCATCTCAACCAGTGGGTTTACTGGAGGAAGCTGGACTAGTGAACGTGAGAAACAGTTATGGCTCTCTTAACTCAGCAGGAACAAACTATCTTCAAACTCCTGGTATAGCTATTTGATTGAGGCAAGGACAAGCGCTCACAGAGTTTTAAAAGCCACAAGTTGCTCATTGTCACCTTTCCTATTACCAACAGGAAAACCTGACTTCTTGCTGGAGTGATGAAACCTCTTCCTAATGGGTGAAACAGTTCTTCAGCTGGCACCTCAGGGATTACCTGTTCTCCAACAGGACAAATAATTTCGTTCGCCTGAATCCTGACAGATACTTTGGAAGCTGTAGAGTATGACTTTGGAGTCTGTTCGTTCATTATGCTTGGCCGTCCACGCAGGAAATCAGAGCTCGACAGATCTCATCAAAGCAGAACGTGACTTGTTTAAAACCGGTGGCGTCAAGGTCATCAAGGATCTCGTGGCATTTTTTCTCAACTTTACTGGAGTAAGGGTGGAAAATGGTGATCTGGCTTTGATCAAAGATTATCGCACCATGATTTTTGATCAAGATCAGATTCAGGAAATCATTTCCTTATGGGAAAAGGTGCAGTCTCATGAAGACAGCTCACAACTTATCTACACTGCACTTTCCAATACAAGATTGATAAATGGAAGAATTGATGTGGGCTTCAGTTGGAAAAGAATTGACGATTGACTTTGTGTTACTGAAGGATTTTACTAGATATTATTTAAAGTTTTGCAAGTTGCACAGAACTTTTTATTTTTTAATACCTGCCATAGAAATGTAAAGGTTTTCATTTATAATAAACGAATAAAAAATTAAAAGGAGTTCAATGAAACAGTAGAATTAAATCTAAAAATATTTACAAAAGTCCAAATATGAACACTACTCAGTTGAAGATTTCAATTTGGACATCAAAAGACAAGAATTTATCGTTTTCGTAGGACCTCCAGGATGGTAAATCAATCCATCTGTATGATTGTGAAAAATTGTGAAGATATCACAGAAGGTACTGTGTCTATCGATGGCGTGGCTCAATGACGCTCCAAAAGACCGTGACATTGCCATGGTATTCCAAAACTACGCCTTTACCCACACATGACTGCATACGATAACATGGCTTTGGTTTGAAATCGCAAATACAGCAAAGATGATATCGACAAACGTGCAAGAAGCAATGAAATTTTGGCTTGAAGAATTCTTGATCGTAAACCAGTTGACCTTTCCAGGTGGTCAACGTCAATGTTGCCATGGGACGCCATGTCCAGGATGCAAAAGTATTCTGATGGACGAACTTCACAACTTGATGCGAAACTGTGTATCAATGCGCTGAAATCGCTAAATTCACCGTCGTATCGGAGCGGCACCATTCTACGCACTACGACCAAACAGAAGGATGACACGGCAGACCGTAATTATCATGTCAGCAACTAAAAATTCTGCCAAAGTTATAATACCATCGGACGTTGAGCAAATCGGTACTCCCGAAGTTTACAAAACCCAGCACAAATTGCAGCAGGATTTATCGGAAGCCCAGCCATGAATCCCATCAACGTTAAATTCGAAGTATCGCATTGTTGCTGATGGATTTACTTTGGAAAGTTCCAGAAGGTGCTTAAGTTCTCTCGCAGTACATAGCTGGGTAAAGAATTGACTTTTATCCGTCCAGAAGACGAATGCAACCTGCTTTCCTTTTGAAAACATTCCCAGAATCAGTTGGGAAAGCAACTATCTCTGTATCAGAATTGCTTGGTTCAATCACCTATACTGCCAAGTTGGTAAAGATGAATTCGTTACAAAGTTGGATGCACGTGACTACTTGCAAGCTGCAAGAAGTTGAACTGGATTTGACTTGAACAAAGCTCACTTCTTCGATGTAGAAACTGGCAGTTTACTAAGATAGATTTGACTAACCAACACTACTAGAGTTTCTAGCAGTGTTTTAGAGTCTGGTAAAGTCTTTCGAATAGGCTTTTCTAGTTTTCATATCAACAAAAAGTGCGTTAAAAATGGTAGGAAGAACTGAGTATGTATGCCGCAGCAATTTATTCAGGCGATGGTCGTTAACGCAAAATATTTATCGGTTAGATGTGGCTGGTCCATAAGGCTTTGGGCTTACGCCAGAACGTCGCAGTGGGTATCGTAAATCAGGTGAGCCTTACATCATCCACCATTCAGGTAGCAGTATTTTGTTGCTTCAAGCTGATGCTGTCACTGCTGTCAGGTTTTTTACGACGTTGTCAATACAGATGCTACTTTAACACTTAGAACGTGAGCTACGATGTTCGAGTGATTGTGGTGACGTTACTGCTTGCAAGGTCGAATGCTAAGTCTATCGAAGAGCAGTTGGTTATTGGAGAATCACCGCAAGATGCTCTGCGGCTATGTCAGAGGATATCCGCGTTGACCCCAGAAACTCTCTGACCGCCTGCACAACATGCACTTACGCATCTTCGTAAGGGACAGGAGCGTATTTCAGAGAAACTATGAAATCGGCACCACTTGCTCACCGTTTGGGACGGCGTGAAGTGAACTAGAGGATTTATCCTTCCGTTATTTCAATCCTATTGAGTTTTATAAGATTAGTCACATGATGAAGGAAAACGTCAAGAACGTGAAGCTCTGGTCGATGAAGTTGTGACAAAACTAGAGAAATATTCATCTAGCGCCACCACAGGAAAAATTTATGGCCGTCCAAAGCATATTCATCGATCTATCGTAAGATGCAGGACAAGAAAACGCTTTGAGGAAATCTATGACCTGACTGCCATTCGCCGTATTTTAGATAATTGAGTGATGTTTAAAGCTATGTTAGTATGTCCATGAGCTTTGAACAACACAGGCCGTTTCGCGGTTCATATTGCTAATCAAGGCTAATGGTTACCAGTCTATCCACACTGTTTATGACCAAAGGACCGATTGATTCCAGATTCGTATCAAGGAGATGCAATGAGTTGAGTATGTCATATCACTGGCCAAAAAGGAATCAAAGGTCAGGCATAGTATGAATCTGTTATTGGAATGAATTGGATCAAGGAGATGATGGAACCCAAGACCAGGGCGGATGATGGAAGGAATCGTAGATACTGTCAAAGAAAATATTCTGGCTGGAGGAGATTTATGTCTTCATCTAGATGGAGTGGTTCGTCTCTTCCAAAGATTCTGGAATGATTGACTTTGCCTATGAGGATCTTGCTACCAAGATCGGGAAAAATAACAGGTGCCAAGGTTAATGTGGTCAGTATGGTTCCGTTGCTGACGACTAAGTTAAAACGGCATCTGTGTTGAATCATCACCAATCCAAACTCATTTGACTAAGCCGCATTGGCCTTAATATGGTTAAGACCAGTACACAATAAAACTATCAGTTCTTTAAAACAAGATAAAGAATTATCCATCAATAAAGGCGAATGCTGAATGCCCACAAAATGGCTATGAAGCACAATTGTATGGACAAGCGTCACATGGATGAAGTCCTCTCAAAAACCAGTTACAGACTGAAGAAGCCTCTTGCAAAGGATTGGTTTTGGAGAAATCGGAGCCATTATCATCTTTAACCGTTTGACGGAAAAGAACGTCGTGAAGAAGCAGCCAAGTAGAAGCAGAAGAACCAATAAGGTATGGGAAGTTGGGCGAGAGAATGTTGACATTTAAGGTGAATATGAGGTGGAGTTACATCCAAGGGCTTCTGGACTCTTTGGTCCGGATTGCTAAACAAGAATCCTGTTCCCGGTGATGATATTATATTAGATACTAAAGGTCAGAAGCACCCATCGTGACCAAGAACCTCTGTTCGCAGGAAAACTGAGCAACGTCATGATGTTGAGTGGGAAGACCACCTGCCAAGGAACATAGTCTATCGACATCCATGGACTAACCGTTCTGGTCTTTGGAATGAGGTCTGTAAGTCCTATCCAATACAATCAAGAATATCTCAACAGTTAACGCCCACAACCAAGGACAAGAAATTTGCCAATATCCATGTATCTCTTTGGAATTCTATCTCAACGTTGACAACGTAGCTGATAAGATTAAGAGTAACCGTAGTCTACTTCCAGTCAAACGGACTAATGGTTGTTGTTCATAAATCTAGAAAAGGATTTCATGAGAATTATCGTCCAGCGCGTCAAGGAAGTCAGGTATCTATTGAGGGGTGTTTCTGGTCGGATCAAACAGGGGCTCTTGCTCTTGGTGGGTGTTGGACCTGAAGACCAGCAAGAAGATTTGGACGATGCAGTTGAAAACCTGTCCAATATGGAGTTTTCTCAGAGTTGCGAAGGCAAGATGAACCTATCTAGTCGGTGAACATCCAAGGAGAAATCTTCCATCTCAATTTACTCTGCAGATACCAAAAGGAATCGTCCGGCCTTTACAGGTGCAGTGAAACGGATATGGCTGAGCCTTCTATCAAGATTTTTAATCGAGAACTAGCTAAGGAGAGTTCCTGTTGAGACAGGAGTCTGGAGCGAGATATGCGGGTGGGACTGGTCAACGATGGCCCGAGTCGCGTATCCAGATACTAGATAGATGAAAACCTCGCTTCTGTATGCTCGGTGTGACGCATGTTAGTCCAGTTTTCAAACAGAGGCTGTTTGGCGATTTCTAGACTTACCAAGAGTTCTTCGTTCTTGTGAATCAGTCAAAGCGTTAGAAAAGTCATCAAACTGCTGAACTTGGAGTTTATTCCACCATTGATAGCATGTTTTCAAGAGATATTTGAGGAGGTCAGCTATCGTGAACATGTCAGGAGATAGGTCTCAGCCTCTGGTTTCTGCTGGTGGCAAGTGGTTGATTTCAACCAAGGATGCCCTTAGCAGGAATAGGTGGTGCCACCACGAGGGCAGGTGTTGGAAAATAGGCGATGCTCTAATCTTTCCACAGTCTGGACACGGTATGTTCCTAGTACCTCGCTTCCCCATGAATTTGGTCGCTGGTCTATGCTCCAGATGGTGAATTGTGACCTCAATCAAACGGTACGCTTTGATGAGAGCTCAGATACAAGTTTTTAAAGCAATATCAGTCACAAGTATCCTCTTGTCTTTAGGATGAGATTTTCTGACTGCAAGTATGCGCTTGATCATTTTCGGTTACAGCTGAGAGGGAAGTCTGCATTCGTACGGCAATTTCCTTATTGGTAATTTTAGGAACATCCTTGCCAATCTCATAAATACATTTTCCGTGACCTTCTTTATTTGGTGTCATTCGCATTTCCTTGTTGTATCTCCATCTATGTATTATGCAAAAAGAGGCTGGGACAAAAGTCCTAGCCTCTCAATTGCCTTTGGATTGTCGAGCAAGACGCGGTGGCTGAGTGGACTCTCACTACCTTTGGTTCATCAGCTTTACAGCCCCTACTCAGCGCTGTGCGTGAGGTGGGACAACGAAATCGGAATTCCAACGAGTGTCGATTTCTGTCCCACTCTCTATTGCTAGCAAGAGCTGGGACTTAGCTGAGTTCTTTGGCAGTGCATGGCGCTTCTCTCAAAGTCTGGCTCACAGCCGATATGTGTCTACGTGCTCGACGTAGCGGATGGTCTTATCGGTATCGAGAACAAAAACTGCGCGTGCAAGCAGATGCCATTCATTGATTAAGAGCAATCGCGCAAAGGAGGGTCAGCGAAAGTCTGAGAGCATGATGTGCATTTCAATTCGCCTTCAGCACCACACCAGCGTTTTTGTGCAAAATGGCAGGTCCACTTAGACATAGTAAGGACAACGGTGTTAGTCCAGATTCGCCAACTCTTTGGTTAAAAGCGTGACGAGTCTGAAGAGAACAGATGCCTGCTGTATCGATAGGCTGGAATGACACTCAAAATCTTTCTTACCATCAAAGTCAGCCAGTGATTTCTGAAAGGTCCGTTTGTTGTTGAGAGAAAAGTCAAGCGCCTTTTGTCTCTCACTTGCAGTTGTTTTCCTGTGAGATTGCAGAGTGGGAGGAATGTGGTCATAAGCTACTCCAATCTCTTTCATTTGCATTAAATGTTCAGAGCTTCTTCCAATAATTTGACTGAATGAATAGACAAAAACGCCAATTCCCGTGAGAATGACGTTTCTTAAATGTTTATTTTAGACAATCCTTCAGCAATCTTGTCAAGGCTGTATTTCATCGTTAGTAGTTACTTACCTTCTTTACCTTCTTCAGTGATTGAGTCAGCAAAGATCATATAGATGATGTTTGTGTCTTCGAAACAGTCTTCATTGACGATCATCGACACTGATTCTAACAAATAGTGATGGAACTTCATCTATGGGGTTTTTCAACCAAAAGTTCTGATTGGCTGTGTTCCTTCTTCTTCTTCAGTGTTAATTTCCAAATGTAAGCACTTGTTCGTAAGCTTTGAGGAAGTGAATAATATCCTTCGGTTACGATAAGTTTTATCAGCATCAATAGTTAAATTTATCTTTGGCTTCCTGTCGTGTTTGTCTAGTTTTCAGTGTATTTTGAGATTCCTTTGTAGAATTCGGTTAGGTCTTTAGCATGAGTTGCTTAGTAGTCGTTTTACATAAATAATCCCACAGGTTGAGCCAAGCATGTGGGCCTTTTTCCTTTTCTATTTTGGCCTTCTAGGTAGATGACATCAACGTCTTCACTGACAGCAGTAAGTAGTTCCTTTGTTTCAGTTTTCAGCATTTCAATTTGTGTCCAGGCATTTCCACCTGTTTCATGTTGACACCATTGTAGAAAATTAAGCTCTATTTGGCAAGTTTTCTTGACGTCTCTGCAGTGGCTCGTACTCTCGTGGATCTTGTCCTACAGTGCACGATACTATGAAGATCGAATCTTGTCTCCAAGTGATATTTTAGTAATATCAGCGATAGAGTTATTGCTAACCCTAGTTTTTGGTTTGTAGATGCTGTGTCTTTTTCCGCTAAGTACAGGCAAAATTAACCAATGATAGCAAGAAAGCATCGCTAATGTACCTAATTTTTCTATTATATTCTCCAGAGGGCCTCATTGTTTCTGATTTTTATTTTTCAGCTTCAGATAACGTTGTTTTCAGTGATAAAGAACTGATGGAGAAAGAAACTTGCAGATGCCAGCACGATACTGAACCTGCCACCTGCGTTAAAGTTTATAACTGATAAAAGTCCCATATTGTAGCTTTGAGCCCAAGCCTGATGAAATATAAAATCGGTCTTTAGACTATTACGAAGATAAGGTTAAGTCATACGGGAGTGAATCTAGCATGGCTACATATGATTATTCCGACTTTGCATAGCAGTCACCACACCAAAGTCAAGAGTATCATGAGTAGATAGTGGTAGAAATTAATCATGCCCATAGCTTTAAGGAGTCACCGCGATGTAATCGATGCTTGAAGAAACTTGATAATCAATAGAATGAGCCCCATACCGATGGTAATATACATGTTCATGTTCGTACAGCTAAGATATTCAAAGAGAGAATATGGAAGAGGTCAGTCGAGCTTTGTACATCTAATCAAGATAATGCCCAGACAATAAAGATGAAAAGGTAATCCTAACGGCAGTGTCACTCTTGATAATAGAGTCTCTTGATGTAGGTATTATTAGAGAAGCAGTCCAAAGATGAGTGAAAATTAATAAAGAAGCCAATTCCAAATAAAAGAAAGAGCTTACAATTAAGGTAAGATGCGAGATAGCACTTAAGGGACATACCACGGAGAATGATACATCCGACTGGCTCCAGCAACACAATACCAACTAACAGCTGTAACGGCATTTGAGAAAGTGTTCTGCAATCCATCTATAAATTTACAATCATAGGTCACCCATTGAAAAGAGTCACCATGTTTGCTTGAGATTGGTCAGTATGTCTCCCTTGTTGGGACTAAAGGCAATTAGCCCTTGCTGAGAAGGAGCACGGTCAAAATAGCAACTCAAGGAGGTCATGGTGAACGATAAGGACAGTCTACAGTTTTTAAGTTCTCAGCGTGTCTTGTGATGATCCTTCATCGACAGAGCCAATCCTCAAAGGGCTCGTCTAAGAGAACATAATTGCATCTTGAATTCAGACAATCGCAATCAAGATATCGCTGAATTATTACCAGAGAGAGTTGACTAATCTTGACGATCTGCGAAACAGGAAGTCCAATAATTTATGCTTCAGCCACCTTTGCCAGTGGTTTGCTTTAAAGTGTGAAAGAGGAATGGATGGATAGAGTCCCAGAGACATATCTTTATTTTGATAGGAAGTTGTGTCGATACGAATTTTTGCTCGACATAGTAACTTTCTTAAGAGATTTTTCATTTCGATCTTCGATAAAAGCATGTCCTTCATGTGGATAAATGCCCAGCATACCTTTAATAATGCTGATTTCGGCGCCGTTTGACCACAATTCCTGGTAATCAAGTTGTCCTTGGAGCAATTAGTGAAGTCCCAAGTTAACGTTTTGTAGGAGACACTCGAGGTTTTCGATGATGTACTTACAGTTGTATTCTCCTGGATTTTAATATACCTTAATTTTATTTTAAGTCACACTTGCAAAATTTAAAATATTAATTGTGAATCAAATAGGAGGAGACGGCATTTAATTGCATTCCCAGAATTTTACAAGCTAGGAATAAGTGAACAGGAAAGGAGAACAAGATGATACGTTATCAAGATGATTTTTATGGATGCTATAATGGTGGAATGGGAAAGACTGCAGTCATTCAGCTGATAAATCACGAACAGGTGGTTTTATCGACTCCTGACGAAGAAATTGAAGACTTAATGCCAACGACAACTGACAAATGGTTGGCAGGAGAAGATGCCAGAAGATGCCATCTTAGCAAACTTTGGTCACCACGCTATGGTCAGAGATTTTGGGATGTTGGCTTGAGGTCAGCCAGTCCTCCTTTTATGCTTAAGGAATACTAAGATTTGAGAGCTTCAGTGACTTTACAAGCAAGCGTTAGTAGAGTTTGAATTAGTCAGAAACCAACTTCCTTCCATTTGGTGTATCACCAGATTTTATGGATGCTAGAACCAATGTTCTCTGGCTAGCTCCAGTACAATTCTACAGATAACCTACTATGCGAAGACCATCCATAGCGCGAGGAATTATTGAACCTTAGAAAGAAAGTATCATGAATCTCCCCAAAGCCTATAACTTTCAGATGAAGAAATCGCAGATTTGCTAGAGAAAGATTGGAATTGGACTGTCGCATCGTACCTGTCGTACTTTCAAACGAAGCAAGTCTGAAGGTTAAACCCTTTACCATCCTGCATCTATGAAGATTTCAAAGTTTGCCCCTGCTCTGCCTTTAGATGACTTCTTTCCAGGCTGTTCTTGGTCAATTACCTGATAAGGTTATCGTAGATGAAGAACGTTTCCATGCGCAGAGCAATTTTAGTGAAGAAGCTGGCTCTACCAAAGCAACCTTGATCTAGGGGGAACAATCTTCAATCAGAGCTATTTGACAGATGAGATTGCATTTCCTGTCAGGTGCTTATGGTCAGTTCTCCAGGAGTCCCAGAAGCCCAAGACAAGCGCAAGGCCGCTTACCACGAGTCAAGGACCATTCAAATGTTGCCTGGTCTTTGTATGCATATTAAAAATTCTCCAGAAGCTGTGGAGGATGTAGAGAAAAAAGTAAACTATGATTGATAAGTTTAAGGAACGTTTTATTAAGAACGATCATTGACACTTGAAATATTGAGAAAGCTATCGTCAAATTAATAAGTTATCAAGCCTTATATCGGTCCAGAAGAACTGCCACTGCTATAAGGACAAGGTAGTGGATGAATTGCTAGTGCCTCTTTGAGAATGCCTTAGCATTTGCGCGTATCGAAATCAAGCACAGTTGGAGCAAGTGGAATCTGGGCTGGTTGATCTACAAGAGTGGGAATGCTCTGCTCATATGGTCAATGCCTACTATAATCCACAAAGAATTTGATTGTCTTCCCACGCGATCTTACAGGTACCATTCTATGACTTGCATCAGTCATCTCTGCCAACTATGGTATCGGCAGCGGTTATTGCCTATGAAATTCTGGCCCTTTTGAGTACTAATGGTGCCTTTGACCAGTGCCGTGGTAGCTCAAGGATCAGGACAGTTAATTTGGCGCAATTTTAAAGAAAAACAGAAGGTTAATACCAGTTTGATGGTCAGAACCTTACAGCAAAATCACGGGAAATTAACTGCATCCGAAAAACGTTGCGGACCTTTGAGAATTGTCACGCCTTGTAGTCGCAAAGAGAACCGACTCAGCTGAAGAGTTCTTCCATAACTTTTGCTCGTATCTGGCGTAAGGAAAAGCGGTCCAGAGTTGATGAAACTCATGGCTAGCGTAGACGTACACGCGCCAGCCAAACTTCGTGTTAACGTCCAAGCAACTTTGGCTGCACTTTTATGTCCTATGAGGCCGATGATTGCATGTGGCGTGCAACAGAAGACCGTAAGATTATTTAATCGAAAACCAAGGATGGAGTCCTTTGGTTTTAAGTGTTTTAGGAAAATGGATTGTCTTCTTTTGAGCGATGTCGTGCAGGACTACAACGGTGATTAGACATCGTATAGGAAGGGTGAAGAGCTGGCCTGATACTATGAAGAAGTTGTTCCATACTACCAGTTGGTAAGTCTGTTCGACCAATGGTTTTCGAAAAGGGCGCCACCAAGGTGACCTGCTGGGCTTCCGAGACAAAGGATACTCACCAGAGGACCTGAGCTGTAGCCTGTAAAACAAAACTCCTGACGGTATTTCATGAAAACAAGGTGTCTAGCTGGTTCATATACGATATCTTCCATATCGTCATGACGAGGAAGGCCTGAGGTTGCCGGACAGGAGCAGACAAGACTTTCTGCTTTCTGCCACATATACTGGAGATTTCCAAAGTATTCTGACTGTCCAGACTCAAGATATGATCGTAGTGAGTATGGGTCACAACTGCACAGACTGTCGGTTGATTTTCCTGATAATTGAATGGCCTCCCAATGGCTACTCTGACGACTACAACAGTGTTGGCTCAGGATAATAAGTATTTTCTACAGGGCCACAGGATTTGCTGCCTATGGATTTTCATAGGCCTCTTCAAAGAATTTGTTTCTAGTATGCCACAGAAGGACAACATATGGAATCGATCAACAAGAATGTCCTCCATAAAAGAAGGGACCCTTTTACCTGGCATTAAAATGATTTTCCAAGGCTTGGAAAGCGTGCATCCAGTAGGAGCGTCGATAAGATTCTCGACTTGCTCAGGCTCTCTAGTGTCTCGCTGAGAAACAAGTTGTCGAACATGTTCAATCGCATTTTGAGGATAGTCTCATTAACAGAGCCAATTCCGGACTCGCAGATGCTCCAAAGAAGAGATCATAGAGTTCTATCATCGTGAACACTGTCCACTCCATTCTTTAAGAGTAACTGATTTGTAGACCTTTGCCACTTTGATTGCCTCTAGTTGGACAAAGTGGTGTCTCTTCAGTTAGCCAGCTGAAAGTATTGTGTTGAGCGGATGCCACTGAGAGCCGTAGACTTTGACGACTGTAGGAGCACCAGAACTTCCAGCATCATGCCAATGACATGAACCTTGCGGGACGAAACGATGACTTTGTAACTCACTGATAGCCTGTGGTTTCAGTCAGTTTCAGCTTGAGGCCAGGGGCATCATAGGCATAAACTGCGGATATCTTGCACCAGGCTGGACTTTGACGAAGAAAGACGGCCAGATTTCACCTTAGTAGCTCCAAGAATTACTTTGCTCTGGATACAAAAGAATTCTTCCAAGTATCAAGAGTACGCTTTTAAGGTGACTTTCCAGAGAAATGGCAAGGAAATCTTCCCTTTCCAGCCAATAATACCGTCGTCTGTGCCACAGTACGAGATAAGCATCCAGGTTCAGACGATAGTCATAGCAACAACCGTTTCGTTGCCCGGTATCAATTTCGTTAACAGTTTGATAGCTTGCAACTTTTAAATCGTTTGTGTTGAGTGTTGGATCTAAGAGTTGAGACGTTCTTATTGGTCAATATGCAGTCATGTTGCGACATCGCTTAAACGACTGACTGGCTGGTACAATAGGCAGTCAAAAGAAGACAAGCTGCCTGTCAAAGCAAGTACATCCAGTTCATTTAAGGAAGACGAAAGAATCATTGAATATCAGTTAGTAGTCGCACAATATGGAATTTTCACTTATCATATCACTATATCAATTGTAGGAGAAGAATTTTGCTATGTAGTAGGAAAGGAGGGTTATATACAAGATTTTACTAGTAGAAGATGACTGGCACTCGTCAGCAAGTTAAAAGCCTGAATGGGGTCTTTGGGGTAGGTTGTGGTAGAAGACTATGGAAGTTCTACTATTTGCTTGGGTCTGAGCCCATCTGTCTTGCGGATATCGGACTTCCTTGGTTTTTTCACTGGCATTATTGAAAGCAGGAACTGCAGATTTCCAAAGTTCCTAATATGTTTCTGTCTTCTAGAGACCTGTGCCATGGGACATCGTGATGGTTATTAATTGGAGTTGACGATTTGTGATCAAGCCTTTGACCAGCAGGTCCTTTTAGCTAAGGTACAAGGACATTATGTCGCCTTAAGGAACTTGAAGGGATGAAGTCTTGAGTATGCAGGGGTTAGTTCCTAATACAAGTCTATGGATCTGGCATGTTGAGGGACAGGTAATCACGCTGACAAAGAATGAATTTCAAATTCTGTGCTCCATTTGAACATGGTAGTATCGTGGCGCAGATGATCTGATGCGAGAACTCTGAATAAAGTGACTTTTCATCGACGAATACTCTTCTGTCAATGTTGCTCGCTTGCGTAAAAGTTGAAGAGCAAGGTTTGCAGGATTATTGAAACTAAGAAAGGGATAGGATACGGGTTAAAACACGCTTAATTGGAGACAATTTTTCTAGCTCATTCGCTCATTGATCTTTTCTAGGCCCTCATTTTTTTGATTAGCCGCTTTTGCCTCGCCTTTCATTTTATTTACAAACTAGGTTCTTACTTTATTCTTCTGCTTTGTAGTTTTCAACCTTTATTTTCATCCGGGATATCCTAGGAAGGCAGAAGTTTGGTCGTAAGGAAATGCTTTGACTTTCTGAAAGAGAACCAACATCTCCTTTGGAACGCGCTAGCAGAAAATTGACGAACGCGAAGTTGAGCTTTATCAGAAACCAGAAGCTGAAAACCGCTATAATGATTTGGTGGACTACTATACACCTGGGTCTCATCAGATAAAACACCAATTGGTACTCAGTAACCTTAGTGAGTGAGGTGGGCAGATCGCCAACTGAAGCTAAATAGCAGAATATAGAAATTTTTAAGATTGATTCCTATACTAAACTCTCGTTCTCCAATACCTACGCTAGAGAGCTTCCATGATGATCTGGGTGTTGAAGAAAGAAAATGTGGAGGATTTGGTCAAGGAGTTATTCACAAATATGCCATTTTCTTTTATCCAGAAAAGCCTAAGTATTAATATGCATGACTTGGATAGAAGTGTCAGACGATAAAAATGGTTGTTGGTGGTCATTGAACAACTCTTTCAAATAGCCCTCAAGTACTACTAATGAAGGTGGAATTGAGATCTATATGGACGGTCAGGATCTTTGTATTACAGATACAGGAATCGCATTAAAAATAGTGATGTTCTTCGAGTCTTTGAACGCGGATTTTCAGGTTACAATGGTCGAGGACCCAACAGTCATCTGACTTGGTCTCTACCTGACCCATAAGCCAAGAATTAGGACATCAAACCGTATCGAATCTGAACTCATTTAAGGAACAAATCTAAAGGAATTAAGTTTATGGAAGGAACCTACTTATTGAATAAAAAGAATAAGAGCTTTGGAAGAAATCTTTTCAAGTTTTCTTTTAGATTTCTATGTAGTGAGAAAATAGGATAGAACAAAGAAAAAGATAATCTGGAATCCTTTCACTATCTTTTTAAATTGATTGAGCTCTTCAGAGAAAGGCTGTAAAAATTCTTTGATATAATATCAAGGATGGACTGATGGATAGTTAAAAGATAATGTTCAAAAGAATACATGGTGAGAATTAAAAATATGTAAGATTGGACAGATGTCTCTACTCATCATCCATGCAGAAACAAGATTATATGAAATAAAAGGAGTAACTAATGACTGAAACTATTCAACTACTGAATACCGTGAAAAATTATATGATGACTTCATGTTCGATTAAGAGATACATTGATTTTGATGTGTCCGATTTTTATTGCCTCATAGGTCTAATATGAATTAATAGCTGTCATTATATGCTGATTTCCTCTATGACACTGACTGTTGATCTAGTTTGGTTTTAGCTATTTTGATACGCATTTAATCAAGCAACTCTAGAGGCTTTGGCGTTTACCTGGCACAGCATTGGTCGTTTGTTTGCATCGACTCTGCATTTCTGGATTTTCCTTATCTTATGCAAGTAGCGAGTTGATTGCACGAGCATCTCCACCCATTTGGGATGCTAATACAGCACAGGTGGGATAGCAGGTAGGAGTACTGTGTCTAGGAAAAAGAAGCAAACAATATCGTGCTCGGAGTAGCTATTGGTGTCATAGCCTGATGCCACCTATCCGTACTGCAGGCTATGGTTTACAGTACCATGTACTGTGTATTATCAGCTCTGTATCATCTTCTTGATTAACTGTGTCTTTATCATGCTAGCTAACATTGTTGAACATGAATCTTTGATGAGAAAACCCTCAAGTCTCATAATGAAAGAGCTAAACATTAAAATGAAAATTGGCCGATATCCTTGATTGCATTATTGCTTCCCAGCCAGTCTCAGCAGTCACTCTGACGATGGATCAAGCATCGAAAAGAAGGGATCAAACAGCTCGGTAGGAAAAAGAGTTTTCTAATCATACGATCTGTCAATCAAGCTCATGTCAAGTAACAGCTGAATTAGTCTTGACAGTTGTTGGAGATCCGATTGTCAGAAGAAGCACTAGAAAACAATCCACAAAAACAAGCTTCCTCTTACGGTATTCAAACTGTTCAATTGAAAGTCAATCATGTCCATAATTCGACAAAATTAGATGTGATGACCAGGAATTTTATGAAACCATTAACAAGTATATCTGATCACAAAAACTCTGAGAAAAGATCTACACAAAGATCTCGTAAAGAGAAATGAAGCAGACAAGGATTGAGGATAGTCAACTTATCTAACTCGAGGAAGTATCTGGAGGAGCATTCTATATCCAAAAGCTAGTGGATAGAAAGATTATTGATGAGGTCAGCCATTTGTGGTGGTTTGATTGACTAATACTAGCTCAGCTTAATCAATGAGAGCAAACTAACCGAAAGAAGTTGTTAGCTTTTTAGGTGGCTATGGAATTTTGTCCCAGGTTTTATCGCTTTATTTTCAACACGTGATCGGTTGGGCACTGCCTGCAAGAATCAATTTCGCCAAACGCGTCTACCGGCATGGTTTCTGTTTCTTTGACCACAACGGCGAACGTTATACGGCTTGCTCTTTCCATTTCCTTTATCACCAACGATTAATTGGTAAGGAATTTTTGAGTTTGTGAGCTACTGGATCTTGAACTGCATTTTTCATTACGTCTATCTACATCAGCACGGACACCACGGTCACGGAGTTTCAGCTCCCCTCAAGGTAATCCAATATGCTTTCTCGTTAGAAACTGGACAAGAGTTACTGGTGAGGTGCAGTGCGTTGAAGGCACCCTTTGTAGTTTTCAATCAAGATAGCTGTGAAGGGTTCCATAGTTGAGCTACTACTCACGGTGGATCATCACTGACTTTGGTGCTCTTCACCATCAGCCTCGATGGTCAGTTTAAGGTCGAAGTGTTCTGGAAGCAAGAAGTCATGCGATGGTAGAAAGGGCTTTCTTACCATGGGCAAGTGTCTAACCTGACATCCAATTTTGGCCCGTAGAAGGCAAAGCTTCACCTTCAGCTTCAAAGTAGTCAAGTCCCATGTCATCCATGGCTGATTTCATGACGTGCTGAGCTGCTCTTTCCCATTTCTTCACACATTAAAAATATTTGGTGAGTACCTTGAGGGTCACGATATGACAACGCAAACGAGAGTCAGTCAGTTGAAACTCGTGCATCGATAATCAATTGAAGCGCTGCTGGAACTCATCTTTGATTTGTTCAGGTGTTACGAGCGTGACCACAAGGACATTATGACCGTACTACGCACATGTGTTGGTGACCCAGAGCACCAGATCATAGCGCACTGATACCGATTTGCAGCGATACGGACTGGCACTCACGGCAAGAGGAATGTGGATGTTTAAAGACTTGATATGGTGAGGATAGTTCATTGGACGAAGAACGAATTCCTTCACCATCACCTATCCATGTTGGGAAACATATCTTCACGGTAGTGATCCCAGTGACTCAGAAGTCTTGTAAAAGTTCTAATGAGGCAAATTCAGGAGTGTAGACGTGCTGGTAACCAGCACGATTTCTTTTGTCCACGATGTAGTTCCAATCTACGACGGATAGTCGCCCCATTTGAGCAAATTAGAATGGAAGACCTTGACCAACCCTCTCGAGAAATCATGAAGAGGTCAAGCTCTTCCCAAGTTTACGGTGGTCGTTCTTTTGGCTTCTTCACGCATTTGAAGGTTCTTCAACCTTCTGTCAAACCAAGCAGTACCAGATATTGTTGCATCATACGTTGTCGCTATTTCACGCCAGTACACCTGCCATATTGGAGGTGTAAGATCGATACGACCAGTTGATGGGACGGGTGTCACGGCAAAGGTCTATATTCACCTTGACGGTAGATGGTCAAGCCACCCTCGTCTTCTGAGTGCTCTTCGATCAATTCCAATTTGTATGGACTGCTTTTAAGATTTTACGCTCATCTTTTAGTCACTTCTTCACGGATGACGGGAAGTTTTGCTTAACGATTTTCTCATTTTCTTCGATACGAGGAAGATCTTAGAGATTTGACCCGGCTTAGTTGTTCGTATCGTAGTAGAAACGACCTCGATTGCTGACCGACACCAAGGATATTCGGGAAAAGGCGATGAGCTGTTTGGGCAAACAAGCGAGCCGCTGAGTGACGAGATTGGAAGGCGATCTTTCGTGATCAGGTGTCACGATTTCGATGCTTCCGTCTTCTGTGATAGCATGAGAAAGGGGCAATCAATTTGCTGTTAAATTCTACTCAGCAAGAGCCTTTTTAGCTTAGGGAATGAAGTTGATAGATTGCGAAATTTCGCAGTTGTAACGCTAGATCTCGAATTCACGAACAGCGCTTATCTGGGAAAGTAATTTTGAATCTATGGTTTTCCTTATATTAGTTATCCATTATAGAACAGAAGTGTTTTTCGATTTTGCAATCTCAAATCAAGAAAATAAAAGCGGACTCTCGAAAAGGGACGTCGCAACGTGAGTTCCACCTTCGATGTGTCTCTCTCAAAAAGAGGGAGACTCTGATTAGCTCTAATGTAGCCACCTGTTTTATGTTTTCGCATGTGCTAGCAGAGTAGTATCAGTTTAGACTTCCTATGTGTTCTCAGCAACCACGCACTCTAAAGAAAGACTCTAATGACTTGTGTCCTATGCATTATTATAGTATGATTAGTGAGAGTTTTTCAGGATTTGTGAAAGTTTTTGTTTTCGTTTTTCTACTCAAATACTTTGATAATGATATCTGATAGCTATACCAGCAAAAATAAGAATTTGCAGGCTAGGAAATAAACATGATAAATTCTCCGAAAGGAATGAGTAAACATACAGAGAGCACACTACCTAAAAAGTCAATAGTGAAAACCAAATCGGTAGCGCAAAAGAAGGGAAAACTAGAAAACTACAATAGTGAAATGATGAATATATTTAAAAGAGTGAGTCTGTTAGTTTTGATTCTGTAATAGTAGTATAAATAATCCATAAAAGTGGCCAATAAAGTAGAAAAATATGACCAGATAGTAGGGAGTATTATGAGAATTTACGTATGGTAATCACTCACTTTTCAAGCTGTCACCTTAGATATCCTCCTATAACTATTATAGCACATTTGCGGTATTGATAGTAAATTAGTTGACAAAGAAGCAGTTATTGCAGAATAAGAACTGTCGCAAAGACAAATAATCTTCTTCTGGTTACAGGCATGCCAACCCGTCACCTGGATGAAGCCAAATAAAAAGGAGAAACATCATGCAATCTCAAAAGAGATGAAATCATCGCACAATATGCCTGTCACGAAGATGATACATGGTTCAGTAGAGGTTCAAGTTGCTGTCCATTTGGGAAATCAACCACCTTAATGAACACATCAAACACACACAGACTACGCTACTTACTGTGGATTGATGAAGAAAACCGGTCGCCGTCGAATTTGATCTTGGTATATGTAAAAACGACGCTAACCGTTACTGTGAGTTAATCAACTCTGGACTTCGTCGCTAATTCAAGATAAGGCACAGTGCTCAAAGCACAAAGCAAAAATAGAAAATTGATCGTAAGAAACTCAGTTTCGAGAGATTTTATCTTTTGCCAAGTGCGCTTGTGTTCAATGGACATATCTTGAAAGCAAGGCTACTCTAGTTGAGTAGTTTTTATTTTTGTCACCTCACCTCGATATACGTCTAAGCATTATCTTACATGGTCTCCAGCACTTAAGGAAAGAAATCGATCATCTCCTCTTTGGGAGATTTTTGTTTCACGAAAATTTTTGTTCAATCTTTGGCCTCACGCCCTAGTTCATAAACGTTTATCCAGCAAGAATTATGAGTTATGGCGTTAAAATCCGTAGAAAAATAGGGAAAGGACGGTGTTCGATGAAAACACAAGGAGTTTCATCTTTTTCCCAGGATTTTAGCCTAAGTCAAACTCGGGCCTCTGACTCAGGGCTCATATTTTCAGTCTTGTTCTGCTTTTAGAAATGTGGTATACTAATTTCTATGAAAACTGTTCAAATACCTTTGATAAAGGAGGTTTTGTGCTTTCCAAATTTTATGGAAACCATACAAAACTCGATATCTCCTCATATTTACTAGAGCATTGGAATTTCTGCTTTAGCTGTTTCTATGGTTCTAGTTCAAAATTAGTTCATTGATATCTAATGGATAATTTTGAGTAAGATGGGGGCTCCGCTGGATAGGAGACCTTTCAGTCACCACTGCGATTGTCTGAAATATAGATCGCTACGGGTCTTCTAGGCTTGATAGTTGGCGGGTCTTCTGTGTGAAAGCGTGATGCAGTCAACAGTCAATAACAACTCTACTACTGAACCTCATGTGTTAGGGACTTTCGCTGGGGCAACTCTTGAGCAACGCTGAGCATTATTCCTGGCTTAAGGTCATGTATTGGTCCTGATCTTCCTTGAGCGCTTGTAACAGTTGCAGTTCTTCTCACTGCATCTATGGCAGGATGACAACCCAGCTCAATTTTCATGGGTGACAGCAATGCACTTTTGGTTTTTCAAATATCTCAATTCATGCCAATGCTGATAGTGTCATGACTACTGCCCTGACCATGGGTTCTCTAGAGAAGCTCCTGGGCTCACATAACCCTGCCAGCAGTAGTCGTGGAATAGCCTTTTATTTTTCTACCTAATATCGTGTTTTCACTGCCATGATGATGGGAGACAGTATACTTTGACCTTTGGGGATTCTCTCACGTTTTTACTGGTATCTCTATGTGGCTATTGTATGTGTGACTAGCTATCTTGGCATCAAACTCTGTGGATTATCGTTTTGTCGGTCTTATTACCCCTACTTTGGCGAGAAGTTTGGTGGTGCTAAACCATAGAAGGCTCTCCGATAGCAACCTTTGCCCTCGAGCCCTCTTTGTTATCTGGGGCAGATGTTTCCTTGCTCGTGTTTTAACTAAAATGCTGAGCTACCGATTGTATTTTACTCAGCCCTGTAGGTGCACCTTCTTTATCTACATGGCTGCAGAGTAGACGAAGGAGGTGAGAGTCTGATGCGACTTAATGTGTCAGGATATTCACTTTAATCTGGAGAAAAAGACTCTCAAAAGGAGTCTCACTCAAACTGGAGGGCAACCACTCTCATACTATTTTAGGACCCAATGGCAGTGGGAAGACTACTTGTTGAAACTTTCTATCGACAGGAAAAGCCGAATCAGGGCTGATTTCTAGATGGGAAGCCTCAGACCAAATGAGCATCAAAGAAACGGCAGCAGATGGCCGTCATCACGCAGTTTAATCAGCTGCGCCCAGCTGACGCATGGTTGAAGAAATTGTTGCGCTGGTGAACGCCCCATCTCTTTCACAAAAATGAAAAAGAAAAGACTTTGCCTTGTTGAGGATGCCTCAGCTCGGCAGATGGTGCTCGAAAAGAGAAGTCGTCTCTACTTTCATCAGGAGGAGAGAAACAACGGTGTTTATTGGCAGTACGCGCCTTGGCTCAAGAGCGAGCACTCTTGCTCTTAGATGAACTGACTAAACTCATTTGGATACTGGCACCAGCTAGATCGACATTGCCAAACATCTCGCACTATCAATGTGTTAGCTGTCTTGCATGATATTCAGCTAGCATTTGTCGCTATTCAGACTATCTCATCTGATGAAAGAAGAGATTGTACTGGTGGCCAAAAGAGACCATCACACCTGAGTCTTTGCAGGCTGTCTATGGCTGTATAAGATTACTTGACAGAAGATCAGGCGTTTTCATGATTCACTATTTATAAAATTAGGAAATTAACACTGAAAAATCACTCAGTATTTTGCCCTAACAGTAGCTAGTTTTATCTTTAGTACGTAGACGCATCCAGAGCCAGCAACGGCACAGCTACAGAAGCTTAGTCAAAAGCTAACACAGAAACCAGCTATCCTGTGACTATCAAAACCCTATGCTAAAGGAAACTGAAGTCTGAATGTCTTGAAAAGGCACCTGAAACAAAGGTCATCACCAACAACCTTTCAACAAACTGAAATTTACTCTGAACTTGGTTTGAAAGATAAAATGCGGCATGTCAATCCTGATAATGCCGTAACTGGTAAATACAAGGATGCTGACAGCTATCCCTCATATTGGATAAGAAATCAGTCTACAAGAAAAACGGTTCTTTCTCATGAACCTGATGCTCTGATGGGCGCAACATGATGTTCTCGAAAAGTCAATGGGAAATGGATTAGTGCTTGAATGAAAATAAACTCTGTTTATACGCAAAAGCTCACTATCAAATATTCAACAGGATTTGGAAAATATCGAAGATGTGAAGAATCTAGGAACAATTTTCAATGTTCAAGACAAGGCCAACCAATACTAGAGCAATGTAAGCTAAAATCGATGCGGCAAAAAGCAACCCAGAAACACAGGTGAAAAGAAAAGCTTTTAATTATGGTTACTATAATGACTAAACGCCTAGTCAGCCCTTCAAGAAAAGCTATTAACCAACTTTACTACTAATGTTGCAACAGGAAATCATCTCGTTTGACCTTTGAAAAATCTAGATCAATGGATCCAGAGTTGATTTATCTATGTAACTAGGATCGCAACAAAATTGGATGAGAAAAGCAGTGGATTTGATGAAGGCAAACACTGTTTTGGAAAAATGTCCCAGCAATCAAGAATCAAAATCATGACCATCTCTATGATGAGTTGATGGACTAGGTCCGCAGTGATTGATTCACTGAAAAATTAATGACTTTATCATGAAATAAGTGAGTTTAACTGAAGGAATTCAGGTTAGTCAGCCTTCCTTCAAACTATGACTTCTAAATGTTTCACCCAATTGTACTTCAACGATGTGGGAAACTGACTATTTGTCGACCCTATCTCAATCTGTGACTTTTAGTGGTTTGATCCCAGAAAGCCGTCTGAACGACTCTCACACCCGGCAGGTTAGGAGCTAAAAGAAAGGTGGCCTGATTTTGGTGGAAGGTAGAAGCCTATCATGAGAAGCTCTTCAAGGAATTCTAATGTCTAAAAAGACACTTGATAGATGAAAAACAAGATTGCTTACGTATGGTTCACTTGGTGGTGTGGCACTGTTCTGCAGTCCTACGGCACTCATCTCTGGCTCTGTATCTTTCTATCGTGGTTCCATCCGGTAATCCAGACTCTGCAGAATAGTAGGAACATGAGTTGATGCCAGAGTCAAAGTCTGACTGTCTGCAAATGGTCGTCGAAGGTGCCAATCATTCTAATCGTCTGTCTAAGGCTCCGATAGCCTAAGGAACCATAACCAGATTTCAAGGTGTCTTCAATCATTCCACTTTTGATGCTTAAGGACATCATGATGCTCTTAAGGAACGTTATCACCATTTTAGTGATTGGCTAAGAGAACAGTGGGAACTCGATATCTTATAACACTTTGTCTATGGTAACTGTAAGGTTTCTCTGATATGCTGAATACTAGAATTTTCAAGTTCTCGTCCCTTGATGAAAGCCATCCCTGTACAGACTAAAATTATGGGTAATGATAGATAGAATCGAGGAATGCAGTCATTTACACAATTTAAATTTAAGAAATATATAGAAAGCTTTGAGGAGTTGGTTTATGACTACTGAAAGAGGAAAAGTTGATTCACTGTCCTAGCAGGTCGTGACTTGGTTGGTAATCAAAAACAGGTTCAGGGAAGACTCATACTTTCTGTTACTGATTTCAACAACTGGATGAAGAGAGCGATAAAAAGGTTATCACAGCTCCTAGTCGTGAGTTGGCGACTCCAGATTTGACTATACTGTTGCATTGGTGAAATACTTGGCAGAAATTGTGTTGCTAACTATGCTGGTGAACAGACAAGGCGTCAGATTGAAAATCCTTGCTGCAATCAGTTCTACATCGTTATCGAACCCAGGTCGTATCTATGATTTGGTAAAATCTGGTGATCTAGCCATTCACAAGGCTAAGGATTTTGTTGTCGATGAAGCTGACATGACCTGGATATGGACTTTGGAGATAAAGGACAGATTGCAGGAAGCCTCCAAAAGATCAAAGTTTATGGTCTTTTCAGCGACAATTCCGCAAAATTGCAAACTATCTCTTGAAAAATACTTGTCAAATCCTGTCATGGAGAAAATCAAGACTAAAAACAGTCATCCTGATACTGGCTGATAACTGGGTTGATTCTGACTAAAGGTCGACAAGAATGCTTGATTTATGAGTTGACTCCCAAATCATGTTCCATACTTAGCAATGATTTTGTCAATACAAAACGCGCAGATGAATTGCATGCTACCTGACTGCATGCAAGGTTTAAAAGTACAGATTCATGGAGATATTGCGCTCGTGAACGCAAACGACTGGGCGAATCAGGTGAAGAATTTGATTTGAGTACACTGTTGCGATCTGACTTGGTCATGCGGGATTGATATTGAAGAGCTGAAATATGTTATCAAGATGCTATCCTATTGCGGATCGTCCTTCTTGTCTGGTCGTGTCGGACGTACTGGACGTAATGGTCTCACAGTACAGCCATTACCCTTTACCAGCCCAGCGATGACTCTGATATTCGTGAGTTAGAGAAATTAGGAATAAGTTTGTACCTAAGGTGGTTAAAGACGGAGAATTTAAGATACCTATGACCGCGACTGTCAGCCACTGTGAGAAGAACAAGAAATTGGACATTGAAATGATTGCTGTTAAAAAAAGAAAAAGAAAAAGTCAAACCAGGCTATAAGAAGAAAATTCAATGGGCTGTCGATGAAACACAAAACCAAATGCAGAAAGTCGTACCAGGATGCAGAACGTGTTAAACGTCAAACATTTTAGAATTGAGATGTAGGAACCAAGTGGTTTTATTGTTTTTGATACAGAATTAAGACTTTGTTGTTAAATTGTTGTTAGTAATAAAAGCCTTTAGAAATATTGATTTCTAGGTTTTTTAGCTCATTAACTCTCTATTCCTACCAATAGTAATACATATCAAGCGAATCCTCGTTATAATAGACGTAAAACCAAATTTATTTTTTGTGGGGTGTTTGGTGGGGCTCTTTGTTTTCTTTTTAATTTGGTTTGTCATTAAATTTCACCAAACTTCTGTATAAATGAACAATATTACCTGTCACTTTTGATAATTGTCATCAGCATCATCCATATGCGGAATAGTGTTTTAATGTGATTGGAGAAGAGCGGGGACAAGTTGTTATAAAATTAAGACAGACATTAAACTCATTTATGAGATACTGAAGGTGATTTCGTTCTTAACTCTTAGCTTGTATAGGTTTTACATGAGTCATTTTTATGCATCTTTGACAACCCTAAATTGTAGATTTTGCATAGGTAAAACCATCATAAGCAAGATAAACTCTTTCATGACCCAGCCTGATTGTATTTTGACTAATACGCTAATTCGTTTCCAAGCACTTTAGCGCATCAATACCAGACTTATCATACGTCTTCCATCTTCAGTTTGGTGTATGGACTATGAACCTAACCTTTTATTTTAACAATCATATGATGAATACGCACTTTTTTACCAAAATCAACGTCATTCCATCAGAAAAAGGTTTATCCTTCCATTTACACGGGACACCAGTCATAAAATACACCACAATATAAATGAAGTTTAAATGTCAAGTATCATTAATATAAATGTTGGTAATTATTTCAAATTCAGTTTTGTCCAATAAGAAACGTTATTTTTCCCTTTGGTATAGCCCTTGGACTGTTTTGAGATATTGCCTTTCACATAGCCTATATCCGAAGCCATTAACCAACGATTTCAAAACATGCCGAATAATTAAACCAGTATTAGTTTTGAGGCACCTGCACCTCCTTTTCTTGTACTGGTTACACCAAGTACGAAAAACTTTGGTACTTGCCAATTGATATATTGATCGATACGGTTTTTCCAAAACGTTCACACTGTGCATGTAGAGTTTTCTCTACGTACTGGTAAATGCCTTCGCTGTTTGCAATACGGAATATGGTGACTTCATAAACTGTTGCAGGTCATCAAGATAATTAGAAAACCTTGTGACCTTATGTATTTACGTTTGATTTTGTATTTTATTTGTTTCCACGAAGGAATTAAAAGGCTTCATTTATATCTTTCTCCCTTTGGTGATCTGTTTATCGTTATCTTATCACCAAGTTCTGTTTGATAAAAAATATTTTGCCTTATCATCAATGTAAACACCAGGATACTTTGTTTTTGTTGAACCATTAGCTATTATCTCCCCTATTATTTAGTAGAAGTGGAATGCCTAGAATTTCTTCTTTAACAGTAACGTGATAGGACATGCCCTAAATGTCGATTATTATAAAAGGCATATCCTTTTGTACCATAATTTGCTTAGCTTGTCTAATAATTGAAATGGCAGTATAGGGATTGTAACTCAAATTAATTAAATCTTCTTTGTTCATTGTTTGTTTCCATAATTAATAATCCTCTTGAAATTTCTATATTTTTATTGCGATAATAGAAGTAGGTAATAAATATTATTAATAGTATATTTTGAGTTTGTTTCTGATACGACCCAAAGTTTTGAACAAGCTCTTTTTTTGTTCTAAAAATTCACACATCTCTATTTTCTCAAATATTAACCCAAACTGTTTATATATAAATGTATGTTTTCTGTTATATCAAGGTTTACATTACAAATATAAAAAGTTATTATTTAATTTGGTTTTATTTTTTATTATTTTTATTATTTTATTGATATTCAAATATTTATCAGGAATCTTTTTAAACATGATTTAATTTATTTTTTTGATTTCAGTATTAGTTTTTATAATTTCACCGAAAATGTTATTTGTTTCTAATGAATAATCTTAAACGTTTAGCGGAGTCAGATAGCATCTTTTATGACATCCTAAACCTTTCTTAGCAACGTCTATAAGATTTATAAAAAGCTAACATATCTCTCTGAACGTGCAAGTAATCATTATCCAGTCTGCTTTTTTCAGAATATTTTTTCACTATTTGGAAGGATTCATTATTTTCTTTGTTCTACTTTATTTTGAAAGGGATAATATTCGTCAATGCTATAATTTCATCACTAAAGGAGACAAAATTCAAGAGAATGGATATTTCTGTTTGATTAAAAGTTCCGAATATAATTTTAGGACTGCATTGTTATAACACTTTGAATCGCTTTTCAGTTTTTTACATTGACTTTCAATTAACTTTTATGTGCACATTTATTGAAACGAAGTTTTGTTCTCAACATCTACCAATTGCATCATCTAGTAACGAAGGAATTGGTTCCCAAAATTTTAATTTTATTTTTCTTTAATACTAGTCTAAATTCTTGCACATTACTATTATCGGCTTTGAACCATTTCTTCTGATTGTCCTTCTTTGCTTTTCAATTTCTATCGTGGCACAGTTAATCTTCATTACCACCTGCAACTCAAAATTGGATAGTCATAGTTGTCTTTTACTTTTCTCATTTCGTACTAGAGAGTTTCTGATGAAAGATATTGTAGAAAACTTGAGCTGTAGTTTGAAGTTTCACAAAATAGTATAAGCAAGTTCAATTTCGAGAAAGAGGCAGTTTATATGTAATGATAATACTGTAATTATTTTTAATAAAACTGATTGCGTTTCTTACAATCTATTTTTAATGTCGTCAATACCAACTGTTTCTGGAAATTTAAACCTCATGGATTAATTCAACGTACAGAAAATTTTAAAATTGATGTATCAAGAGAAAGGTAATTTTAATTGAATAATCTTGATTTTATATCTAAACTACGTATCTTTCCAACCTATTGAGGCTCTTAGATAATAAGAACTATTATGCTTAGGTCTCTTATTTACACGCTCTACAGAAAAACTTAGACAGCATTTATCTATTCCAGCAAATGTAAGACATTGATGAGAAACCTTCGTCATAATATTTCATTATTGATTTTTCCAAACGTCTTTGCTTTTCTCCGGTGTTAATTTTCTTCAGCCATTCCCATTAAGTTCTTCTACATAGTATTTTGACAGTATGTTGTTTGGGCTAAGATCAACATTCTTTTCTAAAGGCGTTTAATTTTAAGCTCATTTATTTATTTATTTCACTCATTATTAGTATGTCGGGAAATGTTTTCTTGAAAAATGCCTCATTTTTTTAAAAAAATGGAAAATTTTTAAATAAAAAAACTCAGTTTTGAGGCTTTGAAATTGTGTCCTAACAGGGTTTTGAAGAAAAGTAGCTCTTACCTACTTTAATAATTTAGTATCAAGAATGTTAAGAAAAGAAATCAATACTTTCAGTACGATCTTTTATTGTCTGACATGTTAGGTTTTGAAGGAAAAGCAAATGGTTTATCTACTTTATTTATTTTGTACTATCTCATTTGAGACTTAAAATGCTGAAAAAGTTCCAATAATTCTCTGTACTGATTTTTATCGAGTTGGATCTTTTCAATTAAAGTTGAAGATTATCATCTGATGTATCGGAAAGTGGTCTATCGAAGGATCTATTTCCATCGCAGACAAAATTTTTAGTAGAGCATCGACAGACAAAGTTTCTTCTATTGTTTTCAATTAGATTAATAAAGGTAAGCCCGGGTCGCTCAGCAAGCTCTTGCTGAGTTAGCTTCTTACTTAGTCGATGTTCTCTGACTAATTCTCCAATCTTCGCAAAATTCTCTAACTTTTAATAATTGTACCATATTTTTGCTTGATTTTTATATAAAACAACAGTATTAAGAATAGCGTTATTTCACATTTTACAATTCAGTAAATAAATGGTATAATGCGAGCGCTTGTAATATTATGTGAAGGACTCTGAGTTGAGTGGACTACGTCAAGTTTATATGAGCATAGTCGAGCAAAAGAATATAACTCCTTGAAGCTTTAGTTAGCGGCAGGTTGCGACCAACAAGTTTCTCGAACGCTTTCTGCAAAAAGCGGATGACTGATTGATGTGGAAATCGACCGGTATTACAGTGGCTGAAGAAAAAGCGCGCAAACTTCATCTACTACAGCCATCACTCGTTGAGGGGTGTTGAAGTTTCGAAATGGAACTGCTACTCGTGCGCAAAAGCTCCAATCGAAGAGATTGTCGTTAAAGCAAAAGGATATCAAAGATCAAAGTTGACCACGCTGTTGGAAGCTCAAACATGTTGCTGATAGATGCATAGAATACGAAGGCTGCAACGTTTCGTAAACAGTAATGATAAAAGCAACAAGCGCTGACCAAAGCTGAACAGAAAGAAAATGCTACCGCGGCTCCTGAAGCAATTGAAGGGACAAAAATGCGATTGATGCTTCTCAGAAAAGAAGTGACTACGCAAACAAGAAAAATTGAGCTCTTTCGAAAGAACAACAAAATCAAGTGCAAAGAAAAGAGAAAAGTGCACGAGCGTTGTTAAAAGATGCTATGAGCTTCTAAAGACTAGCAAAGCTGGAAAGTCGTTGAGTGCTAAGAAGAAAGTTCAGAACGCTCAAAGATGTTTTGAATGGGACTGCGCTGATAAAGTTGTCAAAAGAAGAAAAAGATGCTAAGAAAGACTTTAGAAGCCAAACAGCCATTGTGAAAGGTTAAGAAAGCTCTTGAACAAGCACAAAGACGCGGATGCGACAAAAGCTCGTAAGTTGAGTGATGCAAAGAGACTGGAGGCGGGACAAAACACTACTGACCAAGCGCTGATGCTCTTTCAAAAGCTAACGCAAGCTACTGATGAAGCCACATCCTCAACTTTCAAAGTTGCCACAACAAAACAAAGACACGCTCATGCTTGCTCTGGATGGAGACTGGCGCAAAAGCTATCTTGACGAGGCGTGACAGTTGCGCACTATCGACAGCCACTGAAAGCAGCGACTGTAAAAGAAATGCGATGCAGCCGTGAAACGCTGCTCAAACGTGCAGATGCTCAAAAAGCAGAGCAACGGAATAAGCACAACTCAACTTAGACGGATCAAAGCGACTACAGTTACGCTGAAAAGCAAGCAGAAAGTAACTTGTCTGACGCTCAGGCTGCCGCAGACGAGCACAACGATTTTGAGCTTGAAGAAAAAGAAAGCGGAACAGACAGCCTCAATCAGCCTTGGATGCTTCTAAAGGGAAAGTGGCTGGTGTCTGGAAATGAACGCAACAACGCCAAGTCTGACTGCTACTACAGAAGCGGCTCTGGGGATCTTCACGAGAAAAGGTTGGCTGATGCCAAAAGCAGATGCTAAAAGCAGAACAGCTTTGACTCGCTGGAAATGAAGCAAAACTCAAGCTGAGGCTGAAGAATCTAAAACCGCAAATGCTCAAACGAAAGCCCAAGGTGGCGCAAGTCAAGCTCAACTAAAACTTCGAGAAGCAGCTAACAAAGCTGTAGTAGAGCCAAAAGAGCAGTCTTGCTTTCATCTGAAAATCGTTTGTCAGGAGTTACAAGTGAACGTGACGACGCCAAAGCTGACTTATGCAATCACAGTCTAAAAAGATGATGCTGAACGTAAATTAGAGGATGCTACATGCAGATGCTACGTTCTGATATTCAAGACCCGAGACTCTCAAAAAGAGGTCAACAAGAAAAGCACTAGTCGCTGCAACAGCTCAAGAGTGTCTGACGCGACATCTGCCGCTAAAACGCTGAAAGACGCTCACGAAGCAGATAAAGCTGTTGACACGCTTGAAAAACAAATCTCTGCCGTCGCAAACTTGACCATCCCTCACGTTGCCTACAAATGTCATTTGCCGCATACAAGACTTACTTGAGATGATGATAGCGAAGCTGAATAAACACGCTTTGAACAATGCTATTCAGGCATGGTAAGCAAGGGTTATCGAGTACGATTTTGGAAAGACTCGTCAATTTGTTTAGATCGTCAGTGACGGGCAGAACTTGTCTTTATTGGTTGTAATAAGAATACTGGTCCTACCAACTGATGATAACGCAGTTGCGGTCTAGACAACATCACTGACGAAACAAATCAAAGCTTGAGCCATTATTGCGTTCTCTAGGCAAAATAACCTCCACGACCAAAGTCTGGGAACGCATAACTGTCGTCGCTAATGAGAGTCTGTTCATGGGAATTAAAACATTGCTAAAATTACGCCAACGAAAAATAAACTCCCTATAATAGCGGGCATAGTCATCAGCCTTAGAAAATGATGGTGTGGATGGTGTAGTCATGGGATGGAGAAGTTCTTAACTACACATGCATTAGCAGTACATCTCTATGACAAAGCTATCGGCTGACTCATAAAGCAACCATGTCCCAGCTCTATCGTGAGGTTTATGATGCTGTCATTGCCTTATGACCAATGATATTCATGCCAACTTTGGACACATGAAAGGAATGGTGGGACGTGTTAAACCAACTTATCCAAGCGCAGTTGGTGGACGTTAGTTATACAAAGACAATGAGTCGGATACACTTTGTTAAATTTGCGGGAAAACGCTCATACAAAACAACCATGATATGTAACAGAGACATGCTTCTGTTTACATTGACGACTACTATGACAAAAGGATGCAAAACCACTCCAACTCCATTTATTTTCCAGCAAAATTGAAAAAGACTTGGCGCAAACTAAGAAAACTCAAGTTTCCTGCCGTTGCGACCATTTCAACAATGCTCAAAAATCGTTTGGCTTCTGCCAAACGTGCTGATGAAAACTGCAAAATCTAATCTTGCTACAACCACAAACCGTCTCAATAACACTTAATACAAGACTTGACACCTAATGCTAACGTGTTCTTGATAATGCTAAAGTCAGAATTAAACAGTCTGAATTGCACAATACAAACGCAAGTACTGCTTTACAAATCTTACAAAAGAGATAAAGAAAACGTGCAACTCACGAACAGGCAAAGATGCCTTGTCAAAGCAACTATCACACATACGGTTTGCTCAAAAAGACGCTGCACTGATCGACTACTGCACATAACAATGCTGTTGATAAGCTAAATAGCATTAAGGATGCTATCAAACGCACAAAAGCCGATTAAAGACTTAACTACTGATGCAAGCTAAGTTTGATACTGAAAAAGCAGAACATAAACTGCAAACACGATATGGCGAGCTTTGAAAAGTTTGATCTTAACAACGAGATCAACACAAATAGCACAGCTTGCACAAGCTGAAGTCAGAACTGAGTCAGGCTGAAAAAGATGATAAAACTGCAAAATCTAATCTTGCAAGCAGTTTCGCTAAGAACAATGCTTTCTAAACTTAGAACAAGCCAAGGATGCTCTAGCTAAAAAGTAAAAAGCGATTAAAGACTTGACGCTCCCTGAAAGCTCAAGCTACATTTGACCAAAGCAGAACTAGCATACAAGACAGCTAAAACTCGTTTAGAAAATGCAGAAACAGCCGTTACTAACTCAAACGCTGACCTTGCGGTAAAACGATAGCTTTGGCAGTTGCTGTAAAAGCTTTGAAAGATGCTGAAAGTCTACTACACAGGCTGAACTTAAAGTTGCTGAAGCGACTTATAAGAAAGCAATGACGAACTTACAGCTACTCGTAAAGTAATTGCAGAACTAGAAGCAACCAAGGACTTAACTCCTGATGTCACGCATATCAAGAAGCTCTTGAAGCTGAAGTTCTTGCAGAAAAACATTTGTCGATACTAAAAACAGCTGCAGACAACCCTAACTGCTGATGTGAAGACTAAACAGAAGCTGGAACAAGCAAAAGCTAAACTTGCACAAGAAGAACTTGTCTCGAAGGATTCAAAGCAAAACAAGCTCTGGGAGGAAAAGTTCTAGCAACTATCCAAGCTCAATTAGACGACTTGAAAGCTCAAGAAAAAGACTGTTCGTGCAGAAGTACAAATGAAGACAGCATCAAAGATGGAGGTCTTCTTGATAGCCTCATCCACGCTTCAGAAAAGCTACGAGTTGCAAAGAAGCAGGAAAAGCTCTTGAGGCTCACCGCTAGCTCTTCAAACTCTTGAAGCAGAACAAGCTAAACCCAAACGCTCTCCTCCAAAACCAATTGGATGCCAAAGCTCAGTATGAAGCTGTTCTGGTTTATCAGAAGGCATATATATAAACCTCAAGAATCATTGAACCATAGACATGATTCTAAGGTAGAGAATCTAGAAGTATAAAGCTGGTAACAGATAAACTTGGATCTGCTCTAAGTAATCAACTTATATCTATGTTGAAACAAACCTAAATATGGTATCAGCACGACTTACCAAATACAGGTTCAGAGAATAGTTTGTTCTTGATTGAGCAGAGCTATGTTCATTGGGATTATTTGGAATAAAATTGCGGAGAAAAAGTGAGTAATATTAGAGCAATCTATAAATAAATTTATAGGCTGAGAAATAGAACCTTTTAAGGTAATCTACTTCAGCCTTTTTATTTAATATTAAAATAAGAGTATACGATGGATAAAGAGCAATGGATTGAAATATTTACAGCAAATTAATGACACGTGTACCAACAGAAGAAAGATGCTGGATTTTCAGGAGAACATGAGAATCAGAAAAATAGATAATTCTTTTGAATCTACACAATTTGACTCTCAAACGAGAAGTGATGAAGATTTATCTCAAAAAGAGTTGAAAATGTACAAGATAAAACAAGAGTTCAGTAATGATTATACTTTTGCAGTTCATGCGGAACAAAGAATTCTGTTAATGATGAACGATACAAATTGTAAAAAGCTTCTAAACAGACAAATGACAATGTACTCTACACTTAAAAATAATAGTTTATTTAGATATATAAAATATTGTTTTGATACTCAAAGATGCGTATATAACTTATTTTACTATAATAGTATTGATAAACAATCATAAGTAATGGAATATTTGGACTAGCAGCAGTATTGTTTTCGAGTGCATTTTTCTTATCAAACACTGGTCAATCATTAATTTGTTGGATAGTCGGAGCATAGAACGAACAGACTATAGAAATAGTTATATTACCTATAAACGAGATTATTAATAATATGAGACAGGTGGGATTAAAACTTGCCATGAAAAATAATTGAAATTCAGTATAATTTATAATGAGGTTCCAGGAGAAACTTATGCAATAGGTATGAATAAAATTATAGTTACTGATAGTTTTAATGAAAAATCCTCATTTTAGAATCAAATATAATGTTTGAGCTCCATCAGATCCATAACATGGCTCAAAATCTATTACCTGTAGTAGTTGGTTCAAATATCATTTTAATTTTAGTGTTACCACTTTTGTTAATAACAACACTATTTGGAGGTTTTAAGAAAAATATGGAGACAGCAGAAACTCATTTTTGGACAGGAAGCTCAGAAGCTAAAGAGGGAGCTATTCTATTTTATGGTTCTGTACTATTACTAATAGCTTTAACAGTTTCTTTTACATGTTTGTGAAATCGATTTATAAGACGTGATGTGCTTCTTTCAGATCAATATATGCTAGTCTATGAGCCTGGTGAAATTCATTGTCTATATTTAGATACTTTATCAGAGTTGATGACTCAATAGCTAAACGTATATGTTCTTTAGGTTATCCTAATAAAGATAAGCAATTAGTATTCTGAAGAGAATTATAATGTAAAATATACAGGGGTTTGAGGTTATGAATAAGAAGAATGGTTAACTCAGTTTGAAGATAAATGAAAAGCCAGAGTCCGACAGAGTTTATTGCAGCAAAGAAGAATAATGAGTTTAATGTAGAAAATAGATAAAAGATATAGTATAATAATGTCGAACTCTTCCATATCGAGTGGATGCTCTTGATAGTGAGATGAGTTATCAGAAACTTATCTTGATAAAAAGATTTAGAAAAGCATGATTCTGAAAATATCACTGTTAACGAGGAATATGTGCAAGAACATAAAAAGCAATAGAAGAAGATAAGATTTTGTGTCAAATGTGGTAAACCGAATTTTAGAACAAACGTTACATGTGTTTCTTGTGGTTCTAGAGTTAATAATTCTAGCACTATGAATTCTTTTTATATCAGATGTTTCAGAAAAGTTCTTCATGAGTTAGTTCTAAAAAGCTGGGGAAAAAGACCAAGGAATTAACTAAATCGTTACAAGCAAATACTAAGATTTATACAGAATAAGAAACGTGAAAAACTTCTCCTGGCATTAGGCAATGCATATTACAATAGTAGAAACTAGGTTGGATGATCCTTTTGCAAAATTAATTGAAGAAAATACATAAAATTGATATTTCTATAGAACAATTGAGAGATTTCGAATAAAGAGAAAGATTAACAGAATGAAAAGTTTTTTGAAGATGTTTCATAACCTTTTTAAGTATACTCTTTGCTATCAATATTTTCTAATGTATGACGGACGAAACTGTGCCCTGTGGTAGTGCTACATTGTTCAAGAAAAATTATACGCAAGAGATTACTGTACTTTTAGTAAAACCAGATACTGAAGAAGTTGTAAAGACTCTAAAATCAATAAAGATAATAATTGGGTTCAGAGGACTAATGTTCCACTAGGCGAATATAAAATGAATATATGGTGAAGGATTGGATTTGCTAGATCAATAACACAACTTAAAGGCAACATATATAGTTAAAAAGTTATAAAGAATCCTTCAGTACATGTAGAAACCTTGTTTTGTTGTTAGAGGGAGATAAAAGAATTTATATCTACTTACTATGGTCTAGATTGATTTTTCAGAGAGAAAAGACGGAAGCTAGCTAAGGGAAATTTTTAGTAACGATGAACTGGATAAGTTTTGCCAGGAAGCTATAGAACTCAGACTGGGATGTTCGGTTCCAGAAAATACTATTACTACTGAGCTAGAAACTACAGAAAATATAACAAATAAAAACAGAACCAAAAGAGTAAAGGCAGGTGAGAGAATTGATAAAAACTGAAGAACATGATTGTAGTAATAAAAACTATCCAATGAAATTAAAAATCGTATTCTATAGTTTCAATCGTTTTGCTATCTGTATGTTGCTATCATCATTTTTTAAAAAGAATAAAAATATTTAAGTTTTTCCGTTAAACAGTTCTTATTTAAGAGAATTCTTAAAAGTATTGTAGTTCTATCTTGTTCTATGATCTCCTTTGTTTAAAAATAAAAAGTTCTATAATTTCTGCAGTTGTTTTATCAATTGTAGAAATTATAGAATATTCCCTAGACAATGATGTTTGAAAATCTTTAATTTGCTTGTGCGATCAACTTATATGCATAGGACTTTTGAAACTCTTCTGGTCGATTATGTCCGAGAGCGCGTGATGCAATTAAACAAGCCTTTCGATCAAGGACAACGCCTTTTAATTCCCTCTTAGATAAATTTTTTCTCTTATCTTTGATATCTTTTGGGATCTCAAAGCGACAAAGAAAGATAAGACGCTTTGCGTATTCTGCTGATATTTATGAGGTTTTAAAAGCAGATGGAACTTGAAACACACGCTTTTTACCAGCTAGTTTAAATTCTTCATACAACCTCTCTCTAATTCTGTCTCGCATAATCGGAATCCATCGGTCTCGTGCTCCTTTTGATTTGTGCTTTTTACCAATGATTTTTAAGATAGTATCGACCATCTTCACGTTGGTATAGAGAATCACCTGTGATAGACATTAATTCATTTTTCGTGGCCAGTAGCAGATACGATTGAAAACCAACGATTATTTGTTTCTTCAGACATTCTGGCGTCATTAGACTTTAAGCGATTATGTTGGCTCGATATCGAATGTCCGTTGCAACAAAAAGTAGTAGAAAGACACCCAGACTTTGCTAATGCAGCCTTATGGGTTGATTAGTGGAGCAGAAAGTTCTAATTTTTTCAATGTTCTAAAGTATTGATTCACTAAGTCAATCCATCCTTCTATATCGTTAGAGTTATCAAGAGCTTCTAACTCTTCGGCAGTAGCAGTTGCAGCAACAAAAGGAAGCGAATCTGCTCCATGAGACAAGCATAGTTATAGGAGAGTTCGATCAGTATGAATTAAATAGATGTCTCTCTCCTGTTTTTGGATTCATTTCGCTTGATACCTTTCCTTTTTAGAGCGCGTGACTAGATTTGTTAATCCTTTTGATTGGACGAGTTGTTTCGACCTTCGAAAGTAGTTAGGAATCCATCTGTTGTTTCTTGAGCTTTCTCTTTAGCTTTTTCTTCGTTCAGCACGACTACGTTTCTTCTCTTTGCCATAGTTCTTTCCTTTCTATTGTAGATTATCTACTTTTATAGAAGATCTTAGAAAAATCTTAAGGTCTTTTTGAATTCAAGTTGAAGTAGTGCAGTGACTTAGCATATTCACTGATGTAGTATCTTCCCTTTGCTGAGGCGCTTCTCAATTAATAGCTAGAAGATAACCAGTCGTTTTACAACATGACAAGTTGACTCAATTTATATAAGATGTAGAGTTCCATCTTACAGATAAGATCTGTTGTTTTTCTTTGTTTAGTCTTTTCAGGTTTAAAGTGCTCTGAATTTGCTGACCGAGTTAAGTTAGTTTTTGTATTCTATTTTAGACTTTGTTATTTACTTTCGTTTCTATACTTTTTATTATTGTACTGTTACGTTCTAAAAACTTTTTAAAACTACTATTGACATTACTTTCATATCTATACATTTATTTTTGTTAGTAAATAAAATACAAAACTGGTTCTTTCCTTAGCTAAACCTGCTGTTTCACGATAGCTACTCCTTTCAAAAATAAAAACGTAGCTATATTAGTTGCGTCCCTACTCAATCAATTATTTCTATAATATTAGTATGCCACAAAAACAAAACATCAGGATAAGATTACGATATTCACTTTATGTAAGCCTGTGTGTTTAGCGTGACTTACATACGTTTCTGTCAACGCTAAACACAGATCAGAATCGTCAAAAATGAAAGATGAGAGAAGAGGAAAGAAACACAAAAATTTAGAAGTAAACAATACGTTTATCAGTAATTTTTATTTTTATAATTTGAAATTTGTGGCAGACTATATATAGAGAAAACAAAGGAGGGAACTATGCTTTCTAAAATGTATGCACTCATTAACTATATTCTCTATAAAAATCGCAGAGAATTCGAAAACTCGTTTGATTGCTATACCAAAAAGACAGTGTATGAGGTTTTATATTAGAGTCTGCGGGAGGAATAAAAATTGGCCAAAAAGAACATAATGCAATTCATGTTATCCTATTTTCTAATAGTGGAGGTTATATTACACTTTACTTGAGAATTTTACCGCCAGAAGATTTGGTGGCTGTGATGAATTCATTAATCAAGCAGAAGAAAGAACTTGGATATGAGCGGTTGATTTGCTTGTTATCAGAGCTCAAAAATGATGAACGTTTAGGTTTATTGATGAAGTTATCAAAAATGAAATAAACATACTAAGATAAACAAACTGCACCCCAAAGTTAGATTTTTCTGTCACTTTTTGGGGTACAGTCAATCCCTCTTCCTTTAAAAATCCGAATCATCATTTTATTTCAAATAAGGTGGTGATTCGGTTGGGTTATATTACTGATGTAATTGAAAATTTAGAATTTCAAAATCGCTTTTGAGACCAAAGGTCTATACCGTCTGGTGACGTAGTGAATCCTATTTTACTTCTGTAATAACAAACAGAGGCAGAGCATTGTATCATATTTTTGTTCTGATTGAAATTTATTTAATACCGTTCAGGCTGTTTTAACATTTGAGAATTTTTCTCATCTTTAAAAATTATATTTGTTATGATATAAGCTATGAAAAATATTAAAGATATCCGCAAAGGCCTTATGGCATATTAATCGCCATTGCAAAATATTGGAGAATAATCCTGAAAGTGAATACAGTAAAAACTGAGTTATTTCACTTAAAAATCTAGCGTTGAAATACTAAGTCGAATTTTTAAACAATGAAAACCCTATCCAAATTTGGATAGGGATGGAAATGTTTGAGAGCAAAATCTAAAAACTATAATTTTAGCTTTTTCAAGGCAACTTTCCGAAAAATAAATATTTTTCCCGAAACTTGATTGTGATTGTTTTCAAGGAGAAATATTTTTCCCCGTAACCAAAAAATATATATAGCTAATTATTCTCAATTATTATTTTATTTAAGTGAGCTGGAATTTTTTAAAAATGTTCATCTACTGTCAGAATGTACTTTATTTATATATAGCACTAAAAATTTTTCAAATGTACATTTTTGTTTTTCTGTTTGATGAAATCAAAAGTATCCTTGCTGATTTGCTCTTAAGCTTCTCCTAAAAATGCGAAAAAGTCAAACTACTGATGTAGCTTGGTTTTAGAACTATGATTATCCCATCAAAAATAGGATAACGAATTCATCCGTTTTGAAAAATCAAAGTAACATATCAAGATTCCATATACACTAAAATAAACGAAGAACATGAAAATCACTTGTGGTGTATTATAAACAGTTGTTTTATGATCTATATGTAATAAAGTCAGAATTACAGCTTATTTATTTTTAATCTAAAAATGGCATTTTGTTGACGAAAATTCAGACGAAAAAGGAATTATTTATTTCGTTTTGCTGTTTTAAACCTAAAAAGTGATATAATGTAATAGAAAGATATAGGAGATACAAAAGTAGTGTAATTAAATTAAAAGAGAATTAAAACAATTGAACATATTAAAAATGTTGACTATGGTAATATAAAGTTCTATGACAAGAACAGTTATATCAATCTCTTGGGAATCTACGAGACAGAATGGTTCAGGGAAAAACAACGAGTGGTTGATGCAATTGACATTAGTAAAACTATTATGGCGGGAGACTCAATACCTAGAAGATAGCTTCAGGATTTTTAACACCAGTGAAGTTATTTTACCCAAAAATTACAGTAGAAATTGAATCTGAAAATAATCTTCTACTGAAATGAAGTGGAATTTATTTCAGATGAATCACAGTGGAACAGAATATGTCTTGCAAGTGAAAGCAATTTCTTATAAAGGAACTTAAACCGAGTGCAATTCAAAAATCTTTTGCTTTTTACGCTTTTTGGATAGAGACGAGCAAAGGTGAGATTCGTTGGTAGTTTAAAATCACGTTCAGAATTCTTGAGTAAAGATGCTGATGAAAGTATTTGGTTGAAACTGCTATCAGAACTAAATCCTCTGTTCTTTCTAAAGAATTTAAAAATCGCTTGAAAAACAACCTGAGGAAGATTAGAAAGAGAATGCTATAAAATATTAAATGATTTTTGTGAGCATATAAGAGTTTATACTCAGCGTTATGCAAATTTAACTGAGTATTGGTGCAATGCCAATTAATATCAATTACAAAAATGAAACACATGCTTTCAAGGTGCTATACCAGCACTAGGGATACCAATTCCTCAAAAACGCCTTTCAGTCTATAAGACATAATACCGCTACATGAACAGAGATGAATTCCAGTAATTCTTCCAGTTAGTTTGGATATGACTGCTAGGTGAATTACTAAATTGAGTCAAAACGAAAAATAGTTATTATAATGTTAATGCTAAACGTATTGATAAAACTTTTTCTCTAATTCACTTGAATCTGAAGGGTTAAAAATAATTAGTATGATTGGTTTTTAGTCGAGGGTATATAATCATCCTGGAACAATTGCTTTTTGATTGATGAAATTGACTCAGGAATTTTTGAGGTATCTACTAGAATTAATGGAAGTATTCTCAAAGAGATGCTAAAGAGCCAACTAATATTCACCTCTCATAACCTTAGAATATTAGAGATGCTGCCAACACGTAAAATCCGTTTTTCAACTACCAAATCGATCGCTATATTACTCTTAGGGAAGTAAATCAACGAATAATCTTCGTGACCTATATTTGAGATCAATTCAAACTGGTGGAGCAGATGAAAGAACTTTACCAAGGAAAAAGTCAGTCTAAAAATCCGTCGTGCTCTTAGAAAGGCGGGCAAGTATAGTGGCGAATAGTAGTCAAAGAAATGGTATTCTTAATTTTTGTTGAAGGTGGTACGGATGCAGACTGTTTAGATCTCATTGTTGAAGATTTCAAACAAGAAATTAGATCTATCTGATATCACAATACGTATTCAGAATGGAGATATATTGCTTCAACAGAAAATAAACACGGTCAGACTATTTTAAAAAGATCAGATTCAGTTTATCTAAACTATAGTAAATTATCTCCCCAGCAAATCCTTACATGTTGCTTTTGTTACTGCCCACAGATGGATTTTTTATAAATCCAATAGGTTATCTTATATCACCTTCAATTGATTCTTGGTGTTATGATTTTTCAAACAAGAAAGTATTGTTTAAGACTCTGTTAAGAAAAGAGATGTTATTGCTTCTAGACAGACAAAAGCTAAAAGAAATTATCTCAAAGTTTGATTAAAGACCCATCTGAGCTTGCTGACAATAAACCAGACTCAATTATCTTATTCGGTTTACTTTAATTCAGTTAATCTTGAACATGATATTATTTGAAAAAAGTCTTGCCGACGAACAAAAACAGAAAGCCATTGATAATTTGTTGGATGAGGTTGATGATGATCCAAAATAAAATGATCGCAATTTTTCGAAGGTAAACACGTGGGACTTCTTATCTAGATTCTTGGAATCAAATAAAAATCTAGAACTAGAGATGAAACATAGCTCCACAGAATTTACATATACTATTTGAATTATTAAAGAGTTTCGAAAATACAGAACAAATGTAAACTTCTTGTATTCAGCTCTAATAAAAGTTTCAGAGTCACTCCAAGACTTGAAACTTTTTAACTATCTTTGTATCAATAGAAAAATTGATTTATCAGTCAAAAAGTAGCTCAGCTAATTCATCAACACTCATGTCAAATTGTTTTAGCTAAACGTGCGAAATTTCTAAATGGAACTGTTAGCAGTATCATTATTGCATCTATGAATTGCTATTGTACACATAGACACTAGTTTTTCTATTCAAAGGAAAAACCAATATTTTATCTTAATATACAAAAAGTAAGCAATTGAGTTTACTAGCGGCGGATTATAAATAAAGATTTATTTTTAAATAGGAGACTTTCTATCAAAAATTTACTTTATTCCATGTTATAATATACACTATAAATATATAATCAGGAAAAGCAGGGTAGGTAGATAAATTAATGGAAAATAAACCATTGACACAAGATTCTCTTCTAAAATTTAAAAATATTATGATAGCTTAGTAAGCAAGTTTAAAGCTATAAAAGATGTAAATAATCGAAAAATTTATTATGAGTATCTCCCATCTAGAGTTAGAAATTGAACTAATCAAAACAATTGCAACAGAAAAAGAGTAAACATACAAATTCCATAGTCAGGATGATAGAAATTCGATCAGATGATGAGAACAAACAATTTGAAGGTTGTCTTGCAGAATTAGCTGTGGCTAAATTTTTAGTACACATTTTAGGAAGGAGCCACAAAATGTTGAGATTTATGATGTTCATCCTAACTTTGAACACAATTTTAAGGAAGAGTACGATATCAAGAGTATCTAAAAATGGCAAAACAAAAATGTGAGGTTAGAAATTCTGGTCATACAAAACAAACATTTTTAAATTTTGTTCAAATAGTGATGTTATAGGAAGATACACAAATAGTATCAAACATTCTGAAGACTCTAGCAGACTTTTTATTCGTCCAGTTTTTACAATTAAACACTATAGATATAAATTTAAACCAACCACCTAAAAATGCTGAACTCATAGAAACAGGAAAAAGCTAAAATATATATTGTTGCTGACATGTACTCAGAGGAAATGATAACATGGGTGAGGAAAATAAACAAATGACAAGAAATAACACTAAATTTTTCTGCACTAAAATTAATAAACGACTCTATTTCAAACTTCAAACCAAAATATGATAGGTTATTCAATTAACGGAGAAAAAAATTATGAGTGATTCAATCTTTAATTATAAAAGCTTCTAATAAAATTGATAAGAAAACTAATTAAATCGTTGCAGTTCGCATCATCTGAAAAAGGAGTTGAGCATGCATATTGGGATGCTATTTCTACAACTTTTAAAAGTTTCTCAACCAAGTGATTTCTCAAAAGAACAGATGGTTTTATTGAACTGCAATTCTCCGAGAGAAAATATTTTTACTGATGGAATTTAAGTACCAGCTCAATTAAATAAAAGAAGTTAATGCGTTGCGAGTTTTAATTCAATCATTATTTACATTCAGGAACTTGCAGAAAAATACAGCAAAAACTCCTAATATGGTTTTTGATAGGTGATCAAGAACATGCATTCGTAATTAGTTCAAAACCACTACTTAAATATCTTGATAATTCTGATATTGATTGGTCTGTATCACCTTCTGAGCGCCTAGAAAATAGCTTCTACTCTCCTAGTAGATTTGGAAAATGATGGCGATATTCGTTATTATCTTCACAAAATATCTGAGAAAATTTACTTTTTAATGATTTAATTAACGATATTCAGAACCTTTCTTCAGACAATGGCACTAAAATAAAATCAACCGAATCAAATATTAGTATAGCCTTTGCGAGATTTATTTGTGATATTATTGGGACCCTAGCGCTTTATTCAGCAGAGGAATTAGATCTTTATTCCTCACTATTGCAATTGATCGAGAGAGTGTATTCGAATCTTCACCGGTAATAAACTAAGTATTAATGGAAGAGAAATTAATGTAAAAAGCTAACTACTTTATCTTTTATTAGTCATCTTTTGATCAAAAACCATAAACCTTCTGAAAAGCGTAAATACTGCAATTTCTGATAGACTTATTTTTGATTTAGAAAGAAGATCTAACGGTGAGTTCTACACTCCGAGCTCTTTTTGTTGAATTTTTCCTCAAAAAGATTAGAGAAATATATAGGAAAAATTGGAGAAATGAATTCGTTGTTTGGGATCCCTGCATAGGGGACAGGTAATTTAACAAGAGATTATAAATTCGAAGTGTACACAAAGTACTTTAAATCAAAAGCGATCTAGATCAAGGACAACAGTATAACGCTGGTTCAGAAAAAGTTTGTATTCAATTTTCTTGAAGACGATTTCAATTTTGAAGATGACTCTTTATTTATTCATGAAACCGATAAATTACCATCCTCACTTGTAAATATACTAATAAACCATCCTACAACAAACTTTTTATTTTACCTAATCCACCATATGCAACTGCAGGAAACGCTAATTCATCGTCTTCTAGAACAAAAACAGGTATTTCAAAGGTAAAATTCAAGATGAAATGAGAAAAAGAAACTTAAGGTGCAAGAACAATTATATGCTCAATTTTTATATCGTATTATAAAAATTAAAACAAAAATTGAACTTGACTAATGTATATATTGGTCTTTCTCCCCTCCTTATTTCCTAACTGGATCCAAATTCGATAAATTTAGAACTCTTCTTAGTGAGTTTAAATTTTAGAGGGAAATATTTTCCAAGCTAGTAACTTTGCTGATGTAAAAAGCAATTGGGCTATCGATTTTACAATTTGGAAAAAGCATAGAACCTTCTTCCTCTCTGCCTCAATATGAATTTGTTCATAATGTTCTTGAGTGTAGATGAAAATTGGGAATGTGCAAATTATAGATACTAAAAATTATGGAATACTGATAATCCTGAATTGATAAGTTTACAAGATTTTTAATTCAATACACTGAAAAACCAGTATAGAAACAAAAATGTAATTCAATTCAAATCACGTTATAAATCTGAAAAATGTTGATGTTTGTGTTCCACAGAATGCCATTGGTTATATTATAAATGATACAAAACAACATTGAGGCTTCCAAACAAGGGTGTATATCTTATGAGCAGTCAATTAAAAGACATATTAAAACTACATGATTACCGAAAAATACCTTTGATTATCAGATGATTGTCTTTGCAAGTCGAAAAGGTAATTAAACCAACTTGGAGAAATCAAATAGAATTTTTAGCTCCAGATATTAATAATCCTAAATTTCAAGAGCTGAAGATAAAAATCAGTAATATATAGTATCTTTTAGTCCGAACAATAATATCATTAGCTACCCTGCAAAGGTTACTTGAATTTCAACTGTGACAATCTTAATCCTTGGTTCTTTATGTACCCTGAAGAGATTGAGAAATTAGCCGATGAGTTTAATAATGACCAAATATTTGATGACGCAATTTCACATTCTTCTATTCCCTATGTTACACGATTTCTTGAAGAAAATAAAAATTATTTAGATGATAAAGATAATGAACTATTAAATCTCTCAAAACAAATTATAAAAGATAGTTTCAAATTCAGAAATATCGTAAATGATGATGAACCAGAATTATCTGTAAACACATGGATGCTTCCTGGCATCAAATTACTTCAATGTCAAAAAGGTTTGATTTAGATAATTTAGAAAAGAAATTTAACATACTTTTTCAAGGATTATTGTAACGATATTGAACAATTAGTATACAAAAATAATATTCTACGTGAATAGTTAATAAATCCTTTCTTTTTAAAAGACAAAGATCATTAATGATTTTTGTCTTTTCAAAATCTAAAGTCGATTTTACATTTTCTAGTTTTCTCTACATAAGAGTTAGATTAATTTTTAACAACTTAGGAGCATTCTATGAAACTTGAAACAATAGAGAGAAACGGAAAGAAGATTTTAAAAGAAAACAATTGGTTGCTCTACTTAATAAGGATACTTTAAAGACTATGCAACTATTAGGATTTAATTACAAGGAGGCAATAGGAGAACCTTTAACGGAGGTTTGCTCAAATGCTATAAGAAATACATTAGGAAGTCTATCATCTAAGAAAAACGTACGTAACAAAAAAATAATTGAACCAATGGTGTGAACTTTTTGGTAAAATCTAGCTTAATTTGTGTATTTTTAGGGTAAAATTCACACCATTCAACTGAAATTGATGAATGTAACGATAACAAATAAAAATGTTTGATAAGGTAAAAGAGATTTAATAAGCGGAGGAAAATAAATTGAAAATTTTTAAGGGAGAGTTTTATCGAATCTCTGTATTAACAGACAAGTTAGTAAGTTAGAATACTCTCAAACTGGAAGTTTTGAGGATAGAACTACACAACTTATCTATAATAGAGATTTTGGTCAAGTTTCGTCAGATTATATCGAGACATCAAACGTACTAGATATTATGACGGACTATTTTCATCTGCACTTTAATAAAAGGAGAATTTAACGCCGAAAATTTATTTATAGAATTAAAAGGAAATTTTGCCGTATATGGTAGTCGCTGGTATTTTTGGTGAATCTATTGAAACATTAAAAGGAACAGCTCGGACTCTGGATGAGGCAGATGGAGCAATCTCGTTAGAAGATGGAATTATTAGCCGAAATGGGATAGCCTTATTGGATGATTCTCAAGGATTTATTTGGGATGAACAGTCTGGTTATATTGAGAGAAAATCAAATTGACCTGTATTTCTTTGCCTATGGGCATGATTATAGAGGAGCAATCAGAGACTTTTTACCATTTGACTGGTTCAACACCCTTGTTGCCAAGATATGCTTTTAGGCAATTGGTGGAGTAGATATTAGCCTTATACGTCGGATGAATACTTGGATTTAATAGACAGATTTGAAACAGAAAAATTCCATTATCTATCGGTGTTTTTAGATATGGATTGGCATATAACTGAAATTCCAGCCCGTTTTGGAAGTGGGTGGACAGGATATAGTTGGAATAGAAACTTAATACCAAATCCAGAACAGTTATTGCAACAACTTCATGATAGAAAGTTAAAACTCTCTTTAAATGTCCATCCTGCTGATGGTATACGGGCTTATGAAGAAGCTTATCCTCGGGTCGCAAAACGATTAGGGTTAAATGTAGAATTAGAGGAACCTGCTATTTTTGATTTTTTTAATCCATCTTTTAGAGAATCCTACTTTAAAGATGTTCATTATGAGCTAGAAAAGCAGGGAGTAGATTTTTGGTGGATTGACTGGCAACAAGGGACTCAAGGTATGTTGGATCCACTGTGGCTTTTAAACCATTATCACTATCAGGATAGTTGTAAAAATGCAGAAGGTGGTTTGATTTTATCAAGATATGCAGGTCCTGGCAGTCATCGCTACCCTGTTGGTTTTTCAGGAGATACTATTATTAGTTGGAATTCGTTAAGATTTCAACCTTATTTTACAGCGACAGCATCTAATATTGGTTATAGTTGGTGGAGTCATGATATTGGTGGGCACATGCTTGGAGATTATGACGAAGAATTACAAACTAGATGGCTACAGTTTGGTGTTTTTAGTCCGATTACTCGATTACATAGTTCTAGAAGTCCCTTTAATAGTAAAGAACCTTGGTTTTTTTCAGAAACAACATCTAAGATTATGAAGAAATACCTTTGTTTGAGACATCAGATGCTTCCATATCTATATACCATGAATGTAAAGACACATGAGGAAGGTGCCCCATTAATCAGCCCAATGTATTATTTCTACCCAGAGAATGATGAGAGCTATAATGTTCCTAATCAATACTTTTTTGGAACAGAACTGATGGTGGCTCCCATTGTAGAAAAGATGGATTTGGTATTCCAATCTGCAAAAGTAGATGTATGGTTCCCTGAAGGTGAATGGTATGACTTCTTTTCAGAGAAAAAATATACAGGTGGTGTAAAGTTGAGTGTTTATAGAGATATTTCGACGATACCTGTGTTCGCAAAAAGTGGTGCAATCATTCCCTTGGTTGGTTCTGAGATAGATATGGGTGTTGATTTACCTGAAGTTGTAGATTGGTATGTATTCCCGGGCAAACAACATTCTTTTGAAATGATTGAAGATCAAAATGGTCAAAGATACAAAACAAGATTATCAATCGATTGGGAAATGGGAATGGTAGAGTTAGTATTACAAGGAGATTCTAGTATCGTTCCAAGTAATAGAAGGCATAGAATTCATTTTAAAGGAACGAATGTGTCTATAATTGAATTGCCAAATAAGAATGATACAGCTAAATTCGAATGGAAAGATAATAAAAATTCCATCTCTAAATGATGAAGTTTTTAGACTACTAAAGACGGCTTCTCTACCATATGAATTAAAAGATAGATTGTTAAATCAATTCATTAATACGAAAAATTCTCATGAGTTAATGAATATCTTGCATCGTCAGGACGAGGAATTGAGAGGGCGTTTGTTAGAAATGATATTTACTAGTGAAAACTAATTGAGACATTTCATAAACAATTTCGATTCTTTAATGTGTAATAGTTTTACATCTCTATGCTTATTGGCTTGTATTTCACTAGCTACAAGCTTGGTATAGGGATTTTTTTGTTTATTGAAGAGGATAAGTACGTTTCAAAGTTTGAAAAACTACTTTAAACCAAACAAGAGTAAATTTATATATACAATGATCATTACTTTATTTTTCTATCAATATGAAGAAAGATAGTAGAGGAACTTAGCAGTATGTATATCATTAGAATTATTGTGAGAGTTTTTTTGTAGTTTGAAAGTATTGAAAAATCGTAAAGATATCATTACGAGAATACAAGAAGATGTTGTTTTATTTCCATTTAAAATTACTTCCTTCCTTAACAATAAGGAAAAAGAATGCGTTTTCATCTTTTGGTTTGAGGTTTATAATAAGAGTATCAAAGTCAGGAGGAAAAAAGATGACTACTTTTAAAGATGGATTTTTATGGGGTGGTGCTGTTGTTGCTCATCAACTTGAAGGCGGATGTCCTTGAAAAAGAAAAACCAGGAATCTTTGATGACCCATCTAAGACATTCATTGATTTGTACATGAAGTAAAAGTCTCTATATTGCAGAGGGTGTTAAGCGACTATATAATAGCGAAGGCTTGAAAGATGTATTTCCGAATTCTGAAGAACGATTAAAACATATCCTAGAAAATCAAGTTTATGGATTTGCGCCTTCAGAGATTATCTATAACATCTCGACTAATTTTATTTTTAGAAATCTCTCTCAAGATATCAGTAGAAAGAACTTTGTTCTAGAAGATACTATTCCTGCTGCTAAAGAAGGTAGGATTCAGGAATTAGTAGATAATCATTTCGGATAGAATGGTTAAAATATAATAAAAGTTTCCATTCCTATAAACAATATAGGAGAACAATAACAATTTAAATGGTGTGAACTTTTAGGTAAAATCTAGCTCAATTCGTGTATTTTTTTAGGGTAAAATTCACACCATTCAAATGAAAGTTATTCAAATTAGATAAAATCGTTCTTTCTGAAAAACGTGGGAAAACATTGATTTTAAGTCCATCTTGAAACGAATTCAAATAGAAATGTTTCCAACCAGGTCTTAAGAAAGCTCGTAAAAGCATCACAATTTAGTAAACGTTAATTCGAAAGAATTACGATACTTACAAAAGAGCACCTTTTCGGGGTGTTCTTTTTATACTTTTACTAAATTGGTGCAATTGACTACAGTTGTTGCGACTTTAGTCGCTTACAAATGTGGCTGCAACATAAACAAAGTCAGTTGCCTCAAAATGTTAATCAATACGATACTATCAACATTTCAAAGCACTCAAGAGTTTACCTCATGGGTGCTGATAATTTTTACTCAAATTTATCATCACTCATTCCCTATTGACTTACAATACTTGCTAAAAAGTATTTTTATTTTCTGATATAATATACTAGATTCCACTATATAGGAGGAAAGAGATGAAAAACGTACCTTACTTTTGGCTTGTTTTTAGCTCTTGTAGTCTTTGGGTGCGGAGCATGGATAGCACTAAGAAACAAATCTATTTGGAGGAATAACTCTGAGCCCATGAGCCAAAGCAGTTGGCTTTATTTAAAGGAGCATGAAGAGGAGATTAAGGATTTTGTAAAATCTCAAAATGCAAAGATAGAATCTGTTCAGATTGATTGGAGACAGACGCAATGGGATAAGGTAGGAAATGGTACACCCTCAAGGGGTGGCGATATTGTTCAGGTTTATGGAGGGTTTAATAATATATCAAACTCAAGCTGGAGTGTTATTATTAAGATTAAAGATGGAAAATTTTAATTAATTCTATCGGAATTGGTAGTCCTTTACGTGTTGGAGGTAAACTTTTTGACTAATAGTAATTTAAAAATCCTTTGATATTTTTACTCAAATTTAACATCACTCATTCCCTACTGACTTCGAATACTTACCAAAAGTATATATATTCATGATATAATATACATAGATTCCGCTATAGGAGGAAGAAGATGAAAAACGTACCTTTACTTTGGCTGGTTTTTGCCTCTTGTAGTATTCGGAGGAGGCGCATGGATGGCACAAGAAACAAATCTATTTGGAGGGATAACTCTGAGTCCGCGATCTAAGCAGTTGGCTTATTTAAAGGAGCATGAAGAGGAGATTAAGGATTTTGTAAAGTCTAAAAATTCAAAAGATTGAATCTGTTCAGATTGCTTGGGATGAAACCAAATGGGAAAAAGTCAGAATGGGACTCCTCAAGGAGGAGGAGAAATTGTAAATGTATATGGTAGCTTTAATCATATTGAGTCCTCTTCCTGGAATGTAACTTTTGATATTGAGAATGGTAAAATTATTCCTAATTCAATGGCTTTTAGCCAATTATTTAGAGTGTGGGGAAGGATTTTTGACTAACAGTAATCTAAAAACTTTGATAATTTTTACTCAATTTAACAGCATTCATTCTCTATAGACTTCGAATACTTACAAAAGTATACATTCATGATATAATATATTTAGATTCCGCTATATAGGAGGAAAGAGATGAAAAAAACGTACTTTGCTTTGGCTGATTTTTGGCCCTTATAGTATTGGGAGGAGGAGCATGGATGGCACAAGAAACAAATCTATTTGGAGGAATAACTCTAAGTCCCACGGCTAAGCAGTTGGCTTATCTGAAGGAGCATGAAGAAGAGATTAAAGAGTTTGTAAAATCTTTAAATCCTAAAGTAGAATCTGTTCAGATTGATTGGGATGAAAACAATGTGGGAAAAAGTTGAAATGGAACTCCACAAGGGGAGGTAATGTTGTAATAGTTGGAGGAGGTTTTAATAATATAGAGGGCTCAACTTGGCAAGTAATTTTTGAAATTGAGGATGGACGAGTTGTTTTTGATACTATGACGCAAGGCAGTCCATTGCGAGTAGGGAGGAAGGATTTTTAACTAATAGTAACTTTAAAAACCTTTGATAATTTTTTTATGCAGATTTAGCTCAGTCTGCATATCTAGGAGGCCAGTTAGATTTCCCTATGAGTCTCAATTGAAAAGATATTAGAAAAATTGTTAGATAATGGAGGTTCTCTAAATTCGATTTCTCTCAAGATACTAAGATTTATAACAAAGATAAAAAGAATGGGAAATCACCCTGGAGGTAAACATCTTCCCCATAATGGTAAGGTTTACTTGCAACCAGATCCTGATTTACATACTGTGGAAGATACGATAAAACTCCAAGTTGGTGATCCTGGAGGAGGGTTCACCAAGAAGAGTATCCTATCAAACGCTATCAAAAAGGACTCTTAACTGATGAGAGAGCTGGTTTCAATGCCTACTGCTTAACGGATACGCCAACCTTGAGTAAAGACACTACGAAAACCTATATGACTATCCGAGGAAGTGATGCCATCAGTTTGGAAAATTGGAATGACTGGATCGACAACGACGCTAAGTTCGCTCTCAATCATATCCATACACCGCAAGCTAAGTTAGCGACAGTGGGAATGAAAACGAAGATCGCAGAGATGCGTGAAAAAGCTCCGCAAGCTACGATGGACATCACAGGGTCACTCCCTAGGGACCATTGTCTCTGCGATGAGGTAGCGGGCCTCAGCGATGAGGAACTGGAGAAAAATCAGCAAAGTTGTTCTATTTGACGGTCCAGATACGACAAAGAGTTTAAAGAAAATGGGCCTCAGTGATGAGAAAATCCAAAAGATTAGCGAAAAAATCGAGTACTATGTCAATCCTTTCGATATCGTGGGCATGCTTAATCGAGAACACACCATTACCAAATTACCTGGGGATTCCGATGAACCCCTCAAAAACCAGTCGGTAAGGTCAATGTCCTTGTTCCTTGCACTATACCCAGATTTCTGATCCGGAAAGTTCCCATGACTTTGGTGTTTTTCCAATCGGATGGCGAGGGAATTTATTGACTGCTTCAGAGGACTTTCACCCTCAGAATTGCTCAGGGCAGGTGAAAAGCTGGCTCGATTGATTGCGACATCTTTGGATTCTTTCAGGGCTTTAGGAGTTGACGAAAATGTAGCAGCTAATATTTTTAAATGCCATTAAGAGGGTGAGTTTAAAATAAAAAGGCATCTATTGGTTATGCTGTTTACGAAATTTTATAACTGAATATAGTAAAATCGTCGAAGAAGCTCGTCAGGAATCTATAAAGTGGGATCATGAGGCGATTCCTCGTTATCAAGAACAACTGAGATACGGCAATCTTTCAGGAAATCAAAGAATCTTGGTTCGAGCTCAGTTGCTTCAGACAGCAGCAGTTAGCGAATTTGGATATGGAAGATAAAGTTAAATATGTGAAAACCTTACTTTCAGATGCTAAGGAAGAGATTCAAAACATGATAAAAAGAAACAAGACAGACAGCGTTTGACATGGTTGGATACTTGTCAAGTTCAGAAGTTACGAATCTACTTTCTGGATTTGATACTGCAAATTTTTGGGATGAAGGTCTTGCAGAACGATACGGAGACAGCAGCCAAATCCTTCCTGACACAAATCGAGCAACTAGGGGAAAGCCTGGTTAAAGCTAGTGCTTCATTTGAGACTATAGATACGGAAAGCGCTGAGGCTTTTAATAATCTATTGGCGGATGTAAAACAAACATGGAGGGAAAAATGTTAGTCCTAACAGATGAGGATACTTTAATTACAGAGAGCAACTCGACAGAGGCTTCAAAGAAAGAATGAAAGAACAAGAACGACAAGCAGTTGGGGCCTTGGTAACCGCAAAAGAGTTGTCAATTCTTGCTAAAGGAGCTGAGTTAGTTAAAGAGTTGCAAGAAGCAGCTGCAAATATGAAAGAGTATGCTTCTAAGACCCTATGTGAACAATATTAAGGGTGGATTTGAGGGGAAAGCGGCAGATGCAGCCGAAACTTATAACCCAGACATTACAAACACCTACTTTACAAGTCCAATCAAAAACTAGGAGAAAAACTGGTCATGGATAAAAAGGAACTTATAAACTAGAGGATGAGCATAATCGTAAACTGCGAGACTTAGAGCGTTTGGAAATAGATTTAGACAATTACTGCCAAAGATTTAATAGGGAGACATCTAATCTTCTAGATACTCTTACCTATGCGTGTAGAGATTGTAGTTTTGCTGAAATCAACATATATTTACGAAATCGAGAATAATTTTGGATAGTTATCATCAAGAGTATAAGAATCACATTGAGGGATGTATTAGAGGCTCGATATCGGGAGAATAAAAATTATCACAAACAAGTGGAAGAAAGAAAAAGTCTAATAATATAGTTTGTAATAAAATAAGTCAGTTTCTATAGTTTTTTTAGTTAGGAACAAAAAAAGTAAGTATGTAAAGAAAAACTGTCAATCGATAGTTTTTCGTTGAAACTACTAAATTGAAGATCAACATTCTGACAAACTATTATTCATTTTAACTATTTAGTATTTAGGAAGTATTTTTGTGGCTGCAACGTGACAAAGTCAGTTGCCTCAAAACGTTAATCAATACGATACTATCAACGTTTCAAAAGCACTTCATGGTTCATACCATGGGGTGTTTTTCGATTAGTATACTGTAGATGAAGGATGAAAGCTATAACATTTGATTGTGGGATAGAGATTTCTTAGATATCAAATTTCAGATTGAGTTTAACTGAGTCCTATACATTGTCTAGATTTAATTCTATAATTATTTGATAATACCTTTATTATTTGATATAATATAGGTATTAAATTTTAAAAGGAGATTGAAATGAAATCTTTGAAGCGTCTTTTCTTAGGAGTTTTGTTGGCAGTTGCTGCAGTTTTTCTTGTAGGCTTGTAACTCAAAAAGATAATGGAACCTATGTTTTTGAACCTACAAAAGAGGAAATGAAACAAATTAGTACCGTCTGAGCTCCAATCTTTAGTTGGTGATAATTATAAAGTTTCTATTTCTATCACTATCAATGATGATAAAAGGGGAAATGAAAAATTGAGTCAGATTTAGCTGGGAAAAAAAGTCTAATCAAACGGTTGATTTGAAAGTGGATCAAAAATCAAAAACTCTTGTATCGGAAACTAATCAAGGAAAAACCAGAAATTAGTTATGAAGTGTCTGGAGATGTGTTAACTTTTAAGGATGTGAAAAACCCTTCACTTAAGGATAAAAGATAAGGATGTGTTTAGTAATTACATGAAGATTGCTAAATTCAAAAAGTTAAATAGCTATAAGGTAGGATTTAGTCCCTACCTTTTTGATAATAGATAATTACATTTAGTAAAGCTCGATTTTTCCCACTAGACATTCGTCTTCTTTTTATATAATAAAAACTAAACCAAAAATGGTTGAATTTTTAAAAATAAAGTCAACCTACAACGAAAAGCATCAGACTAGGGAGGTAAATCATGTACCAACCAGAAAAACTCAAGGCTCGGAGAAAAGAGCTAAAATTAACACAGAAAGAGATTGCAGAGAAGCTTGGCATTAGTTTTCAGGCTTATTCAGCTTGGGAACGTGGAGTCAAGGAGCCTTCTGAAGAAAAGGTTCGTCAACTAGAGAAAATCTTAAAAGTACCAAAAGGCTATTTCACTCAAATCGAAATTGTCCGTCTCTATAATAGCCTCTCTAATCAAGGAAAGAAAGGTGGTAGTCTATGCTCGCAACTTGGCTCAAGAAGAACAAGCCAAGAAGGTGACTGCTATTTCAGAAAAACTCTACGAGTATCATGTCTATGAACGCATGTCAGCTGGTATCGGTGCTTCAGTTTATGATGATCGAAACTTCGATACGGTTTACTTTAATGAAGAACTGGCTCACGATTTTGCTTCCTGGGTGTCTGGAGATTCCATGGAACCCAAATATCAAAATGGTTCAGTAGCTCTGATTCGAGAAACTGGATTTGATTATGACGGTGCTGTCTATGCAGTGGTTTGCAATAACCAGACCTATATCAAACAGAGTCTACCGAGAAGAAGATGGTCTGCGTCTGGTCTCTATCAATCCTAAATACAAGGATATTCACATCTCTTACGAAGAAGATCCGCGGATTGTGGGAATTATCGTAGGTAACTTTGTGCCCATGGAGGGATAGTCTATGGGCTACTTTGATTATTCAGAGAGCCCAAAAAGTGATATTGCCTTTGTCGATATGAAGTCCTTTTTATGCTAGCGTTGAGTGTGTAGAAAGAGGACTCCATCCCCTTAAAACCTCCCTTTGTGTCATGAGTCGGGCGGATAATTCTGTTGGGCTTATTCTTGCCTCCTCGCCTATGTTTAAAAAAGTTTTTGGGAAAGCAAATGTCGGACGTGCCTATGACCTCCCCTTTGATATTAAGACGCGTAAGTTTTCCTACTACAATGCCAAGAAACAAGGTTTACGGACAGACCCAGACTATGTGAAATTTATCGAAGATTGGGCTCGGGTGACCGTCATTGTTCCTCCTCGGATGGATAAGTATATCGCGGTCAATATGGAAATTCAGCATTTTCAGAATTATGGCAGTCAGATGATTTATCCCTACTCTATTGATGAAGGCTTTATCGATTTGACTAGTTCACTTAATTATTTTGTCCCCGGACCAGCAGATTTCTCGCAAAGATAAGCTGGATATGCTTTCGGCTCGTATCCAGAGGGATATTTGGCGGCAGACAGGGATTTATTCGACAGTCGGCATGTCTAATGCCAATCCTCTGCTTGCTAAGTTGGCCTTGGATAATGAAGCCAAGCGAGACACCGACCATGAGAGCAAATTGGTCTTACCAAGATGTGGAAGATAAGGTATGGTCTATCCCTAAAATGACTGACTTTTGGGGGATTGGGCATCGGCTGGAGAAACGCTCGAACGCCGTAAGATTTATTCGATTAAAGAATTAGTATAGCAATCCTGACGTTCTGAAGAAAGAACTTGGTCAAGCTGGACTTCGCCTATGGTTTCATGCCAATGGAGTTGATGAAAGTAATGTTCACAAGCCCTATGAAGCCAAATCTCACGGCTAGGTAATTCGCAAATTTTACCGAGAGACTATGTCAAAAGCTACGGGATATTGAAATTATTCTCCGAGAAATGGCGGAGCAGGTAGCTATCAGACTTCGAAGGGCCAGAAAAAAGGCAACGGTGGTTTCTATCCATCTTGGTTTTTCTAAGCAGGAACAAAAACGCTCCATCCATACCCAGATGAAGGTTGAACCGACCAACAGCACCAGTCTTTTTAGTCAGCTATGTATTGAGATTATTCCATAGCAAATACACTTCTGGGGCGGTCAGAAGTGTTGCCGTTAATTATTCAGGATTTGTGGACGAATCCTTTGGTTTGATTTCCCTTTTTGATGATGTAGACAAAGTAGAAAAAGAAGAAAGGCTCCAGACCGCCATTGACTCCATTCGAGAACAATTCGGCTTTTTCTCCTTTTCGAAGGCTACTGCCTTAGAGGATGCGTCGAGAGTATTGCCAGAAGTAAGCTGATCGGAGGGCATTCTGCTGGAGGGTTAGATGGACTAAAAATGATTGATCGTTCTTATTTGCCCTTCCAATCCGCAAAGGGACTATCAGGATCAGGCATGCAGAAGTGGATGGGCTTTTTTTCCTATCGGAGCATACGAGTTCACTCAGTGCAGAAAAATCGTGTCGGTTGTCGACAGATTTGAATCCAGTTGAGAGTTGCTCTTGCTCTCTCAACTCTATATAAATAGACTAAAAAGGTTCTTTTTGTGGTCAAGGAGAATAATCGTAAAAAGCACGATAATCGGTGAAGTAAGAAATTATCTCCTCAAAGAAGTCTCTGTTAAAACGGATGAGGGCTATAGACTGCTAGAGTCCAGAGATATTCTCATAATCCAACTTTGTCAGGAGGAAGTTTATGACTAGAAAAGAGTTATATGAAAATAAATTGCAGATGGACTATTTCTCAGACGACTACATTCGTTTTGAGGAAGATTTTCAAAATACTCTGCCATGAATGTACTGACTTTTTCTGATTGATGATATTCTACGCACCATGGCTGTCAACAAAAGGACTACTTTGTCTTGAACAAGGAAAAATGCCAAGGACGGTAGGGAGCATCGATTTTATTTTAGAGTGAAGATGGAAAAAGATTGTCCACGTACTCGAACCTATACCTATCTTGAGCTGGTGCGAAAATCATTAGTAAAAATTCTTATCTTAGATATATTTGTTGCAATAATAACACTGCAAACAACTATAATTTCCAGCCATTCGAGAGCTATTTCTTGAATGGTTTTTTGTTTGCAGTTTAAAATCAATTGAGCTATACCAATTTTTATTCTTGACAAGTGAAAGAAACAAGTATATACTGTTTTTGCTGATTCTTCAAAAGCGAGAATTAGACTATACCAATTTAAGGAGAAAGCACAGCTTGTCTGTGTCGTAGATACTATGTGTGAATTGTTGGTGTTGTTGGAAACACAAATGCAACTGATATTTTTGATTCAAGGGCTTGAAAAGCTCGAATACCGTGGCTATGATTCTGCGGGAATTTTTGTACTAGGTGGTGCTGAGAACCATTTGGTGAAAAGCGGTTGGTCGTATTGCAGGGTGTCTGCCAAGACAGCTGGGGTTGAGGGGACAACTGGTATCGGACATACTCGTTGGGCTACTCACGGAAAACCAACAGAAGATAACGCTCACCCACACCGCTCTGAAACTGAACGTTTTGTTTTGGTGCACAATGGTGTGATTGAAAACTATCTCGAAATCAAAGAAGAATACCTTGCGGGTCACCACTTCAAGGGACAAACAGATACAGAAATCGCTGTTCACTTGATTGGTAAATTTGCGGAAGAAGATGAGCTATCAGTTCTTGAAGCCTTCAAAAAGCTCTTCACATCATCCGTGGTTCTTATGCCTTTGCCTTGATCGACTCTGAAAATCCAGATGTCATCTATGTTGCCAAGAACAAATCACCTCTCTTGATTGGTCTTGGGGATGGCTACAACATGGTCTGTTCAGATGCCATGGCTATGATTCGTGAGACTAACCAATACATGGAAATCCATGACCAAGGGATGGTGATTGTGAAAGCTGATAGCGTTGAAGTGCAGGACTATGATGGCAACAGTCGTGAGCGTGCTAGCTACACTGCTGAACTTGACTTGTCTGATATCGGTGAGGAGACTTATCCTTACTACATGCTCAGAAATCGATGAACAGCCTACGGTAATGCGTAAACTCATCCAAGCCTACACAGATGAGGCTGGTCAGAGTTGTCGTGAACCCAGCTATCATCAAGGCTGTTCAAGAGGCAGACCGTATCTACATTCTTGCTGCTGGAACTTCTTACCATGCAGGATTTGCTTCTAAAGAAAGATGTTGGAAGAATTGACAGAATACGCCCGTTGAACTTGGTATTTCATCTGAGTGGGGATATGGTATGCCACTTCTCAGCAAGAAACCACTTTTTCATCTTTATCAGCCAATCTGGTGAAACAGCTGATAGCCGTCAGAGTTTTAGTTAAGGCCAATGAAATGGGAATCCCAAGCTTGACAGTGACAAACGTACCAGGATCAACTCTTTCTCGTGAAACCAACCATACTATGTTTGCTTCATGCAGGTCCTAATTGACGTAGCATCAACTAAGGCTTATACAGCCCAAATCGCAGCCCTTGCCTTCCTTGCAAAAGCAGTCGGTGAAGCAAATGCAACGAAAAACTCAAGACTTTGACTTGGTTCATGAGTTGTCTATCGTAGCCCTGAGTCTATCGAATCAACACTTTCCGAGAAAGAATTGATTGATGCCAGGTTCTGACCTTCTTGAAACAACACGCAATGCCTTTTACATCGGACGTGGTCAAGATTATTATGTAGCCATGGAAGCCAGTCTCAAGCTCAAAGAGATTTCTTACATCCAATGTGAAGGTTTTGCGGCTGGGGAGCTCAAGCATGGAACGATCGCTTTGATTGAAGATGGGACACCTGTTTTGGCCCTCTTGTCAGACCCAGTTCTTGCTAATCACACTCGTGGAAATATCCAAGAAGTCGCGGCGCGTGGAGCCAAGGTCCTCACAATCGCAGAAGAAAATGTTGCCAAAGATACAGACGATATCGTTCTTACGACCGTACACCCTTACCTCTCACCAATCTCAATGGTCGTACCAACACAATTAGTCGCTTACTTTTGCAACCCCTGCACCGTGGACTCGATGTGGACAAAACCACGTAACCTTGCTAAGTCAGTGACAGTAGGTAACAAAAAGTCTAGTTTGCACTGGTCACAAAAGTTGAGATAATGAAAAAGGATTTGGTTCTGTACGATGCAGAACTAAATCCTTTCATCTATCAAACTCCTTGCATATACAAATTATTTAAGTGACTTAAGTATCTTATTATCACCTTAAAACACTTCCAAAAATACCACTGAATAATGTTATGATATTCTTGTTCATACGTTGCCCTCGAATACTCTACAAGTCTGACTTTTCGAATCCCTCAAAAATGATGCTGAAAGGATGTGGCTGTTTCTAGTTTTTAAAAACTATAGAATAGTATAACATCGTGATTCCTAGCCATTAAGAACATTCAATCTAGTCATATAGTTAAGTTTTAGGAAGGAATGGCAGAGTACTCGGGAGTTTACACTAGATTGTTACTGTTAGACGATAAACCAGATACCTAATCAATCATATATGGAAAAACCCAAAATGTTAGAAATAAAACTCTCTAACTTTTGGGTACAGTTTTTTGATTATCCTAGATAGCGTTGTAGAAACTCTCTTGTGCAGCTCTTCTTTAGGATTCGTAAAAAGAGATCTTCAGAGCTTTTCCTTCTTCAGCAATAACACCCTTATCCATAAAGATGACACGATTTGAAACGTCGCGGGCGAACTCCATTTCGTGAGTTACAACAATCATGGTCAAGCCTTCTTGAGCTAAATCTTGCATGATTTTAAGAACTTCTCCAACCATTTCAGGATCAAGAGCTGATGTCGGTTCATCAAAAAGGATGGCATCAGGATTCATAGAAAGGGCACGAGCGATAGCTACCCGTTGCTTTTTGACCACCAGAAAGTTGTTTAGGTTTTGCTTGCCAGTAGCGCTCTCCCATACCAACTTTTTCAAGATTTTCTTTAGCAATTTTTCTGCCTCTCCATACTCCGCTTGAGAACAGTTGTTTGTGCAACGATAGTATTTTCAAGTACGTTGAGGTTTTCAAAGAGGTTAAAGGACTGGAAGACCATACCTAGTTTTTCGCGATAGTGAGTCAGGTTATAACCTTTTTCAAGCAATTTTCACCGTGGTAAAGGATTTCACCTTCGGTTGGTGTTTCAAGAAGATTGATAGAACGTAGGAAGGTTGATTTACTACTACCGGAACTACCGATGATAGAAATCACTTCTCCTTTATGAATAGTGAGAGAGATATCTTTTAGGACCTCGTTTTGTCCATAGGATTTTTTGAGGTGTTTGATTTCAAGAATGGGTTGATTCATTATTTCAAATCCTCCGTTTGCATTTGGTTAGCTCCTGTTGTGTAGGTATCAATATCCATCCGTTTTTCGATATAGCGTAGGATACGCGTTACTGTAAAGGTGAGGACAAAGTAGATAACTGCGATGATGGTAAAGGTTTGGAAGTATTGGTAGGTTTGTGTTGCCACTGTATTTCCTGAGAAGTAAAGTTCTACAACAGAGATAACGTTCAATACAGAAGTATCCTTGATGTTGATGACGAACTCATTACCAGTTGCTGGTAGAATATTTCGAACAACTTGAGGCAAAACAATCTTACGCATGGTTTGATTATGAGTCATACCAAGTGCAGTTGCCGCTTCAAATTGTCCCTTGTCAACAGCCAGGATACCACCACGAACGATTTCGGTCATGTAGGCACCGGTATTGATAGAAACGATAAAGATAGCAGCCAGAGTACGGTCTAGGTTGATTCCGAAAGCTTGGGCAGTTCCATAGTAGATAACCATAGATTGTACAATCATAGGTGTTCCACGGAAAAATTTCAATATGATATTGAGAATCCAACCAACTATATTTTTGAATGATGTAGATAAATTGATTTTTCAGATTGAGGTGCCAGTTCGGAAGACGCCGATAGCAAGACCAATAACGAGACCAACGATGGTACCGATAATTGAAATAAGAAGGGTAATACCAGCACCACAGCAAGAGTTGTTGCCAGTTTTTCAGTTAAATTTTTAGCAACTTGACTAAAAGAAATTACTGCTGTTTTCTTCAGTAGTTGTAGCTTCTACAGGTTGCTCTTTAATCATACGATCCATTAGGGCAACTTGTTCATCTTTAGAGATGGTTTCGATGCTAGCATTGATTTGGCTGATACGTTCGTCATCTTTACGAAGACCGATAGCGATAGAGTATCTTCTTCTCCAGTTTTAAAAACCAGGTTCAGGCTGAATCATTTTGAACTTTGCATTTTGCTGACTCAGCAGTTAGAGCTTCTGGTCGTTCAGAAACATAAGCGTCAATGACACCAGCTTCAAGAGCTTGACGCATTTGTGCGAAATCACCCATGGCAGTTTCTTTTTTAGCGCCAGGAATTTGAGAAATCAAGTCATAAAGGTAAACACCTTGTTGAGAAGTGATTTTTGCATCTTTAAAATCATCTAGTGTTTTGGCGTTTGCATAGGCAGAATCTTTTTTAACTAAAAGTACTGGTTCACTGGTATAGTAACTGCTTGAGAAGGCAATTTCTTGCTTACGTTCAGCGGTTGGGCTCATACCTGCAATAATCATATCGATCTTGCCAGAGGTCAGAGCTGGGACTAGTCCTTCCCATTTTGTTTTTACAATGAGTGGTTCTTTACCGAGGTCTTTAGCGATTTTTTTTGCAATTTGAACATCGTAACCGTTGGCATATTGGTTTGTTCCATCGATTTTGACAGCACCGTTACTGTCATCGTCTTGTGTCCAGTTGAAGGGGGCGTAAGCTGCTTCCATCCCGATGCGTAAATATTCATCGGCTTGGACCTGGCTAACTAGTCCTAGAGTAAGGGCTAGGCTAGCAAGGATAGATAAGCATAATTTTTTCATGTTTTCTCCTATTTCTAGTCTAAAAATGGCTCCCTCTATTGTATCTAAAAATGATAAGATTTTCAATACAAGTAAACCTTTACTTGCGAAAAATGATATAATAGTGAAAAAACATGAAAAGGAATGTAAGATGAAAAAGAGATGGCTTATTGCTCTGGTATTTACCTGTTTGCTATTTGTACCTCGACTAGTTTTTGCAGTGAGACTTCGATATTCTGTCCTATAAGGGTGATTTGAATATTCATGCAGATAATACAGCGGTTTTCAAAGAAAACAATCACCTACCACTTTTAAAAGATGATTTTAACGGTCAATTGATTGGACTCGGAAAAGCAGGGAAAATGCCAAATGGATTTGAGATTGACGACAAACCAACTGTCCTTGTATCCAAAAATGGCCAGATTGTTCAAGACGTCCTCTCATATACTAAGGAAGAAGAGGATGGCTACAAGGTCACCATTTTTAATCCGGGAAACGCAGGAGATACTGTTCGTGTGACTGTTACTTGGCAACTTAAAAACCTTCTTTTCTTGTATCAGGATATTGCTGAACTGAATTGGCAACCATTGACAGATAGTTCTGGGGATATCAAAGATTTAGAATTTCGAGTAACTTCAGATAGTCCTGCAGAGAAACTCTTTTTCCATACTGGAAAACTTCTCAACGAGGGAAGTATCGAAAAAGTCAATGATATCTACTGGGTTAAGATGAAGGATCTTCCTAAAAAACGTCAGATTGAACTTCATGCTTATTGGCCGAGAGAGGCTTTCTCAAGTGCTCCAAGTCAGGGTCTAAACAAAAGAAAAATTAAGCAACTTCAAAAGAATTGAAGTAAAAATAAAAAAGCCAATAAAAGGTGCAGGCAGACGTCATGATAAAATGGATTTTCCCAACTTTCTTTATAGCTCTCTTACTAGTAACGGTCCACTATTATAGAGAATTTCGTCAGCATACGACTCTTAAAAGGTATATCCAAAAAGAATCATCGACTTTACGAACCTCCAATGGACTTACCTCCAATGGTTTTGGCAGAAGCCATTTATTCAACCTCCTTAGAGGAAGTTAGTCCCTAAATAAGCATAAGTTTGGGAAGTTCACCTTTGAACAACTAATCCAGGCAACCTTGTTGGACTTAGTCGATCGCGGGCATTTATCCATTTTTCAGGGTGAAGAGGAACCGTGGATAAAAATTAATAGTGAAAAAGGTTTGTCTAATTTTTGAGAAGGGTGTCTGCGGATGACCCTTTCTACAAATAAAGATTGGCTCTTTCAGACCTATTCCCTGAATATCAAGTTTCTTCGACTTTGTTCCTTGGTGCTAAGGAAGCTGATGAGAAACATATTCGAGAATTCAGCATGCACCTCAAAGCGTTCCTTCGAGAGACGACTTGAACGCATGCAAAGTTGTGTTCGAGACAAGGTGAAAAATTCTACGAATTCGAGCTACTATCGTCCTTTGACGGATAAAGAAAAACAATCTTGTGAAGAAAATGAAAGTCTGTTCGGCTGTAACAGGTGTTGTCGGACTTATCATTTTCTACTATAGCTTTCGAACTCATGGCTATTTCTCGCTTCCGTTACTTTCCTTAGGTTTTAGCTGGTTTACTAGCGAGTGCTTTGATTCATTTTGTAACTCGAGGGCCTTCTCGTGATGGAGTCTTAAATGAAGAAGGGGGCAGAAGTTGTTTATCTCTGGACAAGTTTTGAAAAATATGCTTCGGGATATTGCACATTTAGATAAGGCTGAACTAGAGAGCATTGTTGTTTGGAATCGCCTTTTTGGTCTATGCAACTCTCTATGGATACGCTAAGAAGGTGAATAAAATCATGAAACTTCACAATATTCAACTTGAAAATGCTGCTATGAATCTTTATGTATCTTGTGGGTGGGATAAACAATTTCACACATCTGCTACTCAAATCAATCTGTACACCTCAGTCACAAAATACAGCCAGTACCTTTTCTGT
>BNJU01003430.1_pt1 | contig 79254 bp, 84 predicted proteins | sample 8539281 | NCBI WGS metagenome assembly BNJU01 (sample SAMD00202456, study PRJDB9452) | human saliva metagenome | isolation source: human saliva | place: Japan
CGCTTGACGGGCACCTCATCCATGCTAGACTTGCATGGTACTTGGGGCAATGCCCTATTTTTTTATGCACTAATTTCGTAGTCATGCGAAGTTAAAAATCATTGGAGGTGAAAGCCGTGCGTACAAAGATTATATTAGCATGTACAGAATGTAAGCAAAGAAATTACTTTCTCACAAAGGAGAAGAAACTTCATCCTGAGCGTATGGAAGTGACCAAGTATTGTAAGTTCTGCAAAAAGCACACGTTGCATAAGGAGACAAAATAATGCAAGGAGAGAAAAAGTCCGGACTGAGTTCTTTTTTGTCAGGTTTGGAAGCGGAATTCAAAAGAATTGTTTTCCCTACACGGCAGGATGTAATTAAGCAGTCTATTGCTACGGTTGCCATCAGTATCCTGATCGGTTTACTGATTACCGGCTTAGACATTGCCATGAAATGGGGTCTTGGATTGATTCTTGTAAAGTAAAGGTGGGAAGATGGCAGAGAAAAACACAGAAGCCCGCTGGTATGTAGCGCATACCTATTCGGGTTATGAAAATAAGGTCAAGATGGATTTGGAGAAAACCATTGATAACCGTGGCCTTCAAGATGTGATTTTAGAGGTCAGTGTTCCCATGCAACCGGTTATTGAAATGAAGAACGGTGTGGAGAAGAAGACAGACAAGAAGATGTTTCCGGGCTATGTTCTTGTGAACATGGTCATGAACGATGAAACTTGGTATGTTGTTCGTAACACCAGAGGCGTTACAGGTTTTGTAGGACCCGGATCTAAGCCGGTTCCTCTTTCCGAGGAAGAAATCCTCACCTTAGGATACAGGAAGTCTGAGGTATTGGTTGATTTCGCTGAAGGAGACACAGTGAGTGTTATTTCCGGAACATGGAAGGATACCATTGGTGTCATTACCCAGATCAATGACCAGAAGAAGACTGTCACCATTAACGTAGAGATGTTCGGTAGGGATACCCCGGTAGAACTGTCCTACGGCGAAGTGCAGAAGTTAAGATAAGATTTGGTAATACCCGAGGGATTTTATCCCATGGAGTACATTTAGCCACCGCTTGCAGAGCAAGCTCGTGGGAGGGTTTACCCGCAATTACCACAAGGAGGTGCCTATATGGCAAAGAAAGTAGAAGGTTACATTAAGTTACAGATTCCCGCTGGAAAAGCAACTCCGGCTCCCCCCGTTGGTCCTGCTTTAGGACAGCACGGTGTTAACATTGTTGCATTTACAAAGGAGTTCAATGCAAGAACTGCAAATGAAGGCGACATGATTATCCCCGTAGTTATCACGGTTTATGCAGATAGAAGTTTCAGCTTTATCACGAAGACTCCTCCGGCTGCTGTTCTCATTAAGAAAGCATGTAAGCTGCAGAAGGCATCCGGCGAGCCCAATAAGAATAAAGTTGCAACAATTTCTAAAAGCTGACCTTCAGAAGATTGCAGAGACAAAGATGAAAGACTTAAATGCCGCATCAATCGAAGCTGCAATGTCCATGATCGCAGGAACCTGCAGATCCATGGGTGTCAACGTAGAACAATAAGAAGGGGAGGCGATTGTTAAATGAAACAGGGTAAGAGATATGCCGAAGTGGCAAAGGCTGTAGATAGACAGGTTAAGTACAGTGAAGCAGATGCGATTGCTATGGTTAAGAAGAATGCAACTGCGAAGTTCGATGAGACAGTGGAATTACACATCAGAACCGGATGTGACGGTCGTCACGCTGACCAGCAGGTTAGAGGATCTGTTGTTCTTCCTGCAGGAACAGGTAAGAATGTTCGTATCTTAGTATTTGCTAAGGATGCAAAGGCGGATGAGGCTCTTGCAGCAGGTGCAGACTTCGTTGGTGCAGATGATCTTGTACCAAGAATTCAGGGCGGTTGGTTTGACTACGATGTTGTTATCGCAACTCCCGACATGATGGGTGTTGTTGGACGTATCGGACGTTTGCTCGGACCGAAGGGCTTGATGCCGAACCCGAAGCTTGGAACCGTTACCATGGATGTAGCGAAGGCTATCGCTGATACTAAGGCCGGTAAGGTTGAGTACAGACTGGACAAGGCGAACATCATCCACGTTCCGGTTGGAAAGGCTTCCTTCACTGAAGAGCAGTTAAAGTCCAACCTGGATGCTTTGATGGCAGCTATCGTTAAGGCTCGTCCGTCAAGCTTAAAGGGTGCTTACATGAAGTCCATTACTTTGACTTCTACCATGGGCCCCGGTGTGAAGCTGGATGCAGTACAGTTCGGTGCATAAGAAAATTTCTAAAGACTACTTGGGATAAGACCCAAGTAGTCTTTTTTTGTTATATAAGTTATTGAGGCTTATAGGACAAAATAGATATAACAATGCTGAGCTGGAGTATTACTGATTTTAAGTTGCGCTAAGTTGCAGTAAGTTGCAAAAACAAGGAAAATTCTCTCTTTGAAAAATCAGAAACCGCGTAAAAATAAGGGTTTGTGAAGAGTACAAAGTAGAAATTTAGTTGCAGTAAGTTGCAAATGGGCATTATGCGTATAACAGAAAACAATAAATTACAACGAATTTTTGTAATTATTTAATTTTTTTATACCCGAAAAGAAATCATAATATTTTTCTGAATTTCCTTCTAAACTAAAAAAAGCTACGTCAAAAAAAGTGAATTTTTTTGGAGAAGAAAGGAAGAAGAATGAAATTCAGAAAACAACTTACGTTACTCTTGACCATGACAGGTCTGGGACTTCTTTCTCATGGAACCGCATTTGCGGAAACGAGGACGGAGCTTTGGACAAAGGAAAGCCATGACTACGGTGCCAAGCTACCCTACCTTCGCTACGAGGCGGAAGAGGGAGTTGAAGTGATGCGGTGCTGAAGCACTCCACGACCTACGATGAAACGGAGATGGAGGCTTCCAACCAGAGCTATGTACAGTTGACCAAGGAGGATTCTTCATTACGCTTTACGCTAAAGAAGGCGGCCAATGCCATGACCCTTCGTTTTACCATGCCGGAGGATGCATCCGGAGAGCTGGAGATTTCTGTAGAGAGAAATGGAGAGCTTCTTGGAAAGAAAACGCTGAGTTGGACAACAGTTCTGCTTTGGCAGTATGTGAAGGAAAATGATGTTTTTTTGATGAAAAAGATAGCCGGCTCTCATTCTCGTTTTCGTTTTGATGAGAGACATTTTCTCTTGGAAAATGACAACAAGGAATTAATGGAACTGGAGGAGGGTGACGTACTCACCATCCGCAGAACCGATAAAAAAGCGGATGAACTGGGAATCGACTTTATTGAGCTGGAAGAGGCTCCGGAAGCAAAGGAAGCGCCGGACAACAGCATTTCCATTACAGATGCTCCCTATAGCGCGGTGCCAAACGATGGACAGGACGATTCCAAAGCATTTCTGGATGCCCTGAAAGACGCGGACAAGGAGAACAAGACCTTATATATTCCGGTGGGAACCTTCGATTTTGACCGAAAGCTGGTGATAAGTGCTACGGATATGCGGATTACTGGTGCAGGAATCTGGCACACACAGCTTCATTTTTACCTCTGAGGAGCAGGCCGGAGGCGGTATTGAGTTTCTGGACAGCAGTTCAAATGTTGAGATGGATAACCTATACATGGATTCCGAATTAAAGTCCCGTTTTCATCAGGAGGCAAATTACAAGGGAATCGCCGGCGTTTTGGGAGAGAATTCCAAGCTCCATGACCTCTGGCTTGAGCATTTTGAATGCGGAATCTGGGTAGGAGACTATGTGGAAGCGGATAAAATGAAATACACCGATAAGCTGATCGTTTCCAACAGCCGTATCCGAAACAACTTTGCGGATGGGGTGAACTTTGCCCAGGGAACCAAGAATTCCAAGGTGCAGAACTCTGATATCCGTGGAAATGGCGATGACGGTCTGGCAACCTTTGCCAGCAAGGCGATTGTGAAAATCAAGGAAAAGGTCAATGGGGTAGAGCGGGTTCGTTATATCCATACGAAATCCAAGCCTGCGGAGAACAATGCCTTTTTAAACAACACGGTGGAGCTGACCTGGCGAGCTGCCGGCATTGCTCTGCACGGGAGGTGCGAACCATTGCATTGAAGGAAATCTGGTGAAGGACATCACTTCCGGATCCGGACTTCGTGTCAGCACAGTTTTTCCCCGGCTATAACTTTGATGACAACCAAAAATATTTCTATTAAGAGAAATCTCTTGATTCAGACCGGAACCGACAACGATTTCTACGGCAATGCCCTGGCTTCTATTCATTTTTGAAAAGCTTTTACGGAGAAATGAAGAAGATTCAAGTCACGGATAATCGCCTGATTAATTCTCCCCACGGAAAAATATTCCGCAAACTTCTATATTCCGGAAGAGGGTACAACAGAAATTACTTTAAGAAATAACGAAGTGAAAAACATTGATTTAGAGCCGATGCTGGCTGAGGAGGAGAAAAACTTCGTGCCTTTTATCCGAGGAAGAAAAAGCTTGCGGAAGAGCAGAAGAAGGCGGAAGAACTGAAGAAGGCAGAAGAGCAGAAGAAGGCGGCGGAGCAGCAGGCAAAGCATGAGGGCGAACAGTCCGGCCATGACGGCGCCCTGAATATCGAGCTCCACGATCAGGAAGAGATTCCGGTAACTGCAAACTTTAAGCTCTACTGGTTCTCCGGTGAAACTGAGGAAAACGGAAGAACCGTCCGTTACTGGGTGAAGAAGCTGGAAGGCATTCATCTGGACGAGTCCATGGAGTATTCCCTTGAGGACGGCACCAAGGTCTTCAACTTTACCCCGGATGACATCCCGAAGTATATCCCCATTTCGGAACCGCCTTTTGAAGAAGATTATTACTATGAAGGAGAGGACTGGATTCGTTGGGAGAGTCCGGAAGGGGTACAGTATGTGAAGATTCGGTACTGGAGTCCGAAAGAGGCATGAATCGATTTCTAAAAATTCTTGACATTTCTTCGGAAAGATGCTAGTATCTGCAAGGTATTAACCGAAGACAGCAGGTATCTATAGCTTCCATGGTCGTATATCGCAGTTTTTCTGCATCGACCGAAAAGCTAAAGGATCTAAAGAGCAATCGCCCGCCGAGGAAAGAATAAAGGATTGGCTTCAGAAATGGAGCGTGAATTCGTATTTTTCATCCCCTGTCTTTGGCAGGGATTTTTTAATTCTTACGGGAGTTTCGTGGAAACACAAAAAGCCCATTCGCGTTAATACTTTCTAAAAATAAAGAAGGAGGAAACCGAAGATGGCAAAGGTTGAATTAAAGCAGCCGATTATCGACGAAATCAAGGGATTTTTGGACGGTGCTGTAGCAGCTACTGTTGTAGACTATCGTGGACTTACCGTTGCGGAAGATACAGCACTTCGTAAGGCTTTGAGAGAAGCAGGCGTGCAGTACAAGGTCTTCAAGAACACCCTGATTAAGAGAGCAGCAGAGGGAACGGACTTCGCTCAGTTGGATCCGGTTTTAGACGGACCTACCGCTCTTGCCGTATCGAAGGATGATGCTACTGCGGCAGCAAGAATTTTTGCAAAGTTTGCAAAGACCTCTCCCAAGTTGGAGTTTAAGGGCGCTGTTGTAGAAGGAAAGTTCTACGATGCAAAGGCAGTACAGGCACTGGCAGAGATTCCGTCCAGAGAAGAGCTTCTGGGAAGACTTCTCGGATCGATCAAGTCCCCTGTTACAAACTTCGCTCGTGTGCTTAACCAGATTGCACAGAAGGACGGCGGAGAAGCTGCATAAGGCAGCTTAAGCAGAAGCATTCTGCAGAATTCGAAGAAATCGAAGCTTTTTTAGGACACAGTCCTAAGGACGGGGAGCAGATGAAGTGATTCTCGTCAAAACAGAGGAACAGAACTTTTCTGTTCGAAAAATAATATTAATGGAGGAAAATACAATGGCAAAGTTAACTGTTGAAGAGTTTATTGCAGCAATTAAGGAACTTTCCGTAATGGAATTAAATGATTTGGTAAAGGCTTGCGAAGAGGAATTCGGCGTTTCCGCAGCAGCAGGCGTTGTAGTTGCAGCAGCAGGTGCAGGTGCAGGAGCAGGTGCAGCTGAGGAAGAGAAGACCGAGTTCGATGTTGAGCTTACAGATGTAGGCCCGAACAAGATCAAGGTTATCAAGGTTGTTCGTGAGGCTACCGGTCTTGGACTTAAGGAAGCTAAAGACCTCGTTGAGGCAGCTCCGAAGGTTCTTAAGGAAGGTGCTTCCAAGGCTGAAGCTGATGATATCAAGGCTAAGCTTGAGGCTGAAGGCGCTAAGATTACTCTTAAGTAATTTATCTGAAAATGGATGTAAGAACGTACTGCTTAAGAAACAGGACAGCCGTTCCGAAGATGAGAAGGTCAGGGTGCAAGCTCGGGCCTTCTTTTTATTTTTCTTTTTTGTTTTTTCTATTGTATTCTTGACGGAAATAATGGCATACGATAAAGTGAGTTATATAAGAATATACATTGGATATACAAAAAAAGAACATCGAAAAAGATATAGTAGAGAACGGAAATCTCATTTCCGGATAGGTTTCATGTCATTTATACAGGAGGAAAATATGGAGAAGGCTATACATGAATACACTACATTGTCACAATGGGGGAATTCCAAAGCAACAAGAATTCCTGCAAGTGTTTTAAAGTTGTTGAATATTGATGTCAACCAAAAATTTTCCGTTTCTGTACAAGGTCAGTCCATTGTATTAACACCGGAAAAAACACAAGCAACGAGCATTCATGAATTATTTGCGGATTGGGAAGATGATGGGCTTCGCCATCATGAGTTGGATTGGGGAACAGCAGAAGGCGAGGAGTTGCCATGGTAGTTTCTCAAGGGGATATTTTTTTTGTTGATTTCAATCCCAGCATTGGTCATGAGCAAAAAAATCGACGACCTGCGATAGCTCTTAGCCATGATCTGGTGGCTCGGTTTGGGGGATTAACGATTGTTGCACCAATTTCTTCAACGACACGGAACTATCCAACGTATCATCAATTAAGAACAACAAGGAAGATACAAGGAAAGGTGATGTTGGATCAAACTATAGCGTTGGATTTAAAAGCTCGATCCGTTACACAGATTGAAGAATCGTTGGATAAGGAAGAGCTAAAAGAAATCATTGATAAGTATAAACTGCTATTTGACATAGTGGAGTAAGAAGAACTAAACAATAGACAGAGTTAAGTAACAAATGCAGTATAGGCTATGAAAAGAGGGCAATCTGAGCCTACCTCCCTCTTGACTTTCTCCATAATCGATGTTAAAAGTTATGCAGAACTAACCATTGTTAGCGCAGACTACATTGTATTGAAAAATGGAAATGAAAATACAAAAAGGGTTAGCCTTGACTTAGTAATAATTCCTATTTTATACTACCGATACATTCATTAAACTTTTGCTTTTCTAGGAGAAAGTGAGCCGATATAGTTACATATAGGCTGCTTTTTTTGATGAGGCAGAGTTTTGAACAGTCCTGTATATGGATTTACCAACTGTTATTATGAGACAGCTGATAGCTCATTTTACAGAACGGAATAATTAGTAGATTGTATTTTTAAAGGAGGGTTTTATGTTTTTAGCAAATGTAGCATGGAAGAAGATTGGGATTTTTTGCAGGCGGAATTCTTTTCGGTACAGCCGGAATGAAGATTTTTGGGTTCCAAGGATGCGAAGAAGATGTACACTGAGGCAGCTGCTGCAGTGCTCCGCGGTCAGGACTGTGTTATGAAGGTCAGCACCACCATTAAGGAGAACTGTGAAGACATTTATGCTGATGCAAAGCGCATCAATGAGAAGAGAGCGGAAGAGGAAGAGAAGTCTTTAATCTGTGACTGCGAAGCAGAGTGTGACGGTAAAGAGGTTTAATTTGGAGCTTAGTGCAAAGCCTGTAGTATTTTATTCTTAACGAGTATCGCTTACATGGCGAGACAGTTTTTGTTTCATGGAAAACGAAGTAAAGGGAAAGGTAAAGGGAAATGAAGTGTAAGATTTTACATGAATCCCAAGGTCGTATGAGGGTTCGTGCTTTACAGCCAAGGATGACTGTGGAGCAGGCGGATATTTTAGAGTATTATCTGAAAGCCCAAGAGGGTGTTATTTACGCGAAGGTAAACGACAGAACGGCAGACGCCATTATTTCTTACGAAGGAACACGGGAGGGGATTGTTCTTGCCCTCTCCCGTTTTTCTTATGAGGAGAATGTGGCACTTGTGCCGGATCATACCGGAAGGGCATTGAATCGGGAGTATGAGGATAAGCTGGTCATGACGGTTGTAAACCGTGTGGTGAATGTCCTCTTTTTCCCTGTTCCGTTAAAGCGGGTACTCACTGGAATCAAGGCAATTCCGTATGTTCTTAAGGGGATTGGAAGCATTTTAAAAGGAAAAATAGAGGTTGCGCTCCTTGATGCAGTGGCGATTTCCGCATCCATTCTCACGGGTGACTATGATACGGCATCTTCAGTAATGTTCCTGCTCGGCATTGGAGAAATTCTGGAAGAGTGGACACACAAGAAGTCGGTGGATGACCTGGCTCGTACGATGTCTCTCGATGTAGATAAGGTTTGGACAGTGGTGCAGGGAGAGGAAGTTCTTCTTCCGGTAAATGAGGTGAAGGTCGGAGCGGGAGATTGTTGTCCGCACCGGAAACATGATCCCGTTAGATGGAAAGCTTTCTTCCGGAGAGGCCATGGTTAATCAGGCTTCCATGACGGGTGAGTCCGTGCCGGTCAGAAAGACGAAGGGCAGCTATGCCTATGCGGGAACGGTTGTGGAAGAGGGAGAATGCCGCATTATCGTAGAGAAAGAGGCAGGCTCCGGTCGTTATGATCGCATTGTGAAAATGATTGAGGAGTCGGAGAAGCTGAAGAGTTCTACGGAGGACAAGGCTTCGCATCTTGCGGATAAGCTTGTTCCCTATAGTCTTGGCGGTGCTGCTTTGGCTTATCTTTTTACTCGAAATGTGACGAAGGCGCTTGCCTTTTTGATGGTGGATTTCTCCTGTGCGCTGAAACTGTCTATGCCTGTTGCGGTGCTTTCCGCAATGAGAGAAGCCGGAAAGTATCATATTTCCGTAAAGGGCGGTAAGTTTATGGAAGTGATTTCCGAGGCGGATACCATTGTCTTTGATAAGACAGGTACCTTGACCTATGCAAAGCCCAGGGTAGAAGAGGTTATAACCTTTATGGGGGCTGACGAAGACGAGATGCTTCGTATGGCGGCGTGTCTGGAAGAGCACTATCCCCACTCTATGGCCAATGCGGTAGTAACGGAGGCGGAGAGAAGAGATTTACATCACGCAGAGCGTCACTCCAAGGTGGAGTATGTTGTAGCGCACGGTATTTCCAGCATTTACGAAGAAAAGAGAGTGCTGATCGGAAGCTATCATTTTATCTTTGAAGATGAGAAGTGTACAGTGCCGAAGGGTGAGGAAGCGAAGTTCCATGCTATTCCGGAGGAATATTCTTCCCTTTACCTTGCGGTGAATGGTCAGCTTGCGGCGGTAATTCTCGTATCTGATCCGCTTCGTGCGGAAGCAAAGGATGTTATCCGTAAGTTAAAGCACTTGGGCATCAATAAGGTTGTGATGATGACCGGAGACAATAAGCACACGGCGAAAGCGGTGGCGAAGAAGGTCGGTGTGGACGAGTTCTATGCAGAGGTGCTTCCGGAGGACAAGGCGAAGTTTATTCAGGAAGAACACAAGAAGGGACGCAAGGTCATCATGGTAGGAGACGGAATCAACGATTCTCCGGCTCTTTCCGAGGCGGATGCGGGCATTGCCATTTCCGCGGGAGCGGCGATTGCGAAGGAAGTTGCCGATATCACGGTGAAAGAGGGAGACCTTTATGAGCTGGTTATTCTAAAGGAAATCAGCAATCGCCTGATGCACAGAATTAATGACAACTATCGCTTTATTATCGGGTTTAACTCCGCGCTTATCGGATTGGGATTCTTCGAGTCATTACTCCGTCCGGCTCTGCACTGTTCCATAATCTTTCGACTATTGCGACAGGATTAAAGAGCATGACTGCACTTCTTCCGAAAGAGAAGAAGGAGGAAGTACAGCTTCTCGTACAGAATGCGAAGGAGCAGAATGAAAGTTTGGCTTTGGAAATGAACAAGTCGGCGTAGGTAAGTCGAGCGAAAGGGAATAAATCGGCAAAGACACCGGGAGAAAGGAATTTAGATTAGTACAAGAGTTAAAACAGGAGGACAAGATGAAACCGTATGAGAGCCATGAATCAGAGGAGAATTATTTAGAGGCGATTTTGATGCTGTCTTTGGATCACAGAAAGGTTCGTGCCATTGACATCGCAAATATGCTGGGGTTTTCCAAGCCGAGCGTGAGCATTGCCTTAAAGAGGCTGAAAGAAGAAGGCAAGGTAGAAGTGGATGAGAAGGGGGCGTTAACCCTGACAGAGCATGGTCTTTCCATTGCGCAGGCTACCTATGAGAAGCATACGGTTTTGACGGATGTACTGGTGGCTTTAGGAGTCAATGCCTATACGGCATCCCAGGATGCCTGTCGTATGGAACATGTCTTAAGCCCGGAATCCTTTGGGAAGATTAAAAACTTCTACGCTAAGTGGAAAGAAGGGGCTTACAAAAAGTAGTTCTGAATAGAGGTAATGTAAGAGAGGAGCCGGCAGCATTGCTGTCGGCTCTTTTTATAATGAAAATCATAAACACCATTTCATTAATAAGGTCATCTGGATAGAGGGTAAATTTGATTTATATGTATAATTTAAAAATAAACTTCATTGGGTTTGGACTATGAGATATAATAATTGAAAAATAAGAAATCAAATTTTGAAATTACGAAATCCCTGTGTTTTTCTTATTCAGATTGTAGGAGGCTTGTAAGATGAAATGTCCGAGTTGTGGTGCCGAGATTAGCAATAATAGTAAATTTTGTGAGTTTTTGTGAACTCAGATAAGCTATGAAATGAGGAGGGAAAAGGAACAGCTAAATAAACTAGGCTGTCCAAGGTGCGATAGTTCAAATATAGAATTTACTCGTGAAAATCAAGGGAAGTACGTGACACCAATTCGAAATTTATCATACATAGAACTGTGGGATTTTTGTAAGGACTGCGGTCATACATGGTACCCGGATATAGATCAGTTCAAGAATACTTCTAAGGATTATGAAAAAAAGGAAAAGAAGAAAGTTCTACTTTGGTGGATTTTGGGTTGGATCTTCTTCTTCCCGGCTCCGATTATGGTATTGATATGGCGTAAAAAGAATACTTGGAGTCTTAAAATAAAACTGGCAGTCACAATTATTTTTTGGTTGCTTCTGATTTTTATTGGTTCATATAGTGATGAAAAGACTGGGAGTGGTTCAAGTACTTCCGTAATGGAAACCAAAAGTGTAGAAGTAACAATGGTAGAAGCATCCGACGAATTGGAAAAAAAAGAGAGAGAAACTGAAGTAATAGTATCTGAGGGCATTTCTGCGTTCCGTATCAATGAACTTCCTGTTATGAATGGTAATATGACTAAAAGAATAGGGACATACTCTATGTGCTACCTGCTATCTAGGGACTGTACTGAGGAAACTCTAATGGAGTGGTGGAACGAGATAAAGGATAAGGCTTATAACTGGAATATTATAAGGTATGCAGATTATGCAGGAGACGATAATCTTGGGGTTTATGCGAGCAATGGGATTATCGAAAAATGTATATATAGCGGACGATGGTTCTGTTTTTGGGACCTGCTGATGATTTAATAGTGTATAATATAGAAGAGGACGGAAAAATAAAAAAATGGAATAATAAAAATGAAAATAATAAAAAAACTGATGGATAAAGAGCTATGAAAATTAATATGCTATTCGCTAAATTTTAGGAATGCATCATTTTTGTAGCTCTTTTTATATCATTAAAGAGTTTAAATAAGCTCGTTGTAAAAGAATAAAAAGGGTTATTTGCTATAACTTCTTTTAGACTTCCTCGCTTGACAATTAAGTTAGATAGTGCTAATTTAATGGTTGGTTTTTATATGCTAACCATAGAGTGAGCTTAGTTTGCTCTTGTCTGTTTTGGGACGGAAAAGAGCAAGAATAGCGAAAGGAGGGAGACTATGCCACTTACATTGGCCGGTACCGGTGTACCACTGGAAATCAAAAGAATCGGCGGTTCTGCGGAGATGAAGCAGCACCTGAGTGACCTGGGATTTGTGGTCGGAGGACAAGTGACTGTGATTTCTGCATCTCTTGGAAATGTCATTGTAAAGATTAAGGATGCAAGGGTGGCCATCAGTGAAGAGATGGCAAACAAGATTATAGTCTAGCGTTTCTAACGGGAAATGCTTATGAGATAGTTCCAGAGTCTGAGTTGGTATTTAGCGGGTTAACACAAAATAATGTGTAATGACTCGTTACAGAATAGGAAAGAAGGTGGAGGAGAGTATGACACTGAAAGATTTAAAACCGGGACAGAGTGCTGTGGTGAAGAAATTAACAGGAGAAGGCGCTGTAAAAAGAAGAATTATGGATATGGGCCTGACAAAGGGTGCAGAGATATTTGTGCGTAAGGTAGCCCCCTTGGGAGACCCTTTGGAGATTACCGTTCGAGGCTATGAGCTTTCTGTTCGTAAGGCAGATGCGGAGATGATTGAAGTGGAAGAGAAGGTTTAGGAGGAAGAAGATGGCTGTAACAATAGCACTTGCCGGTAACCCGAATGCCGGAAAAACAACATTATTTAACCAGTTAACAGGCTCGAACCAGTATGTAGGAAACTGGCCGGGTGTTACGGTAGAGAAGAAGGAAGGTAAGTTAAAGGGACATAAGGACATCGTGATTGCCGATCTTCCCGGAATTTACTCTCTGTCTCCCTATACCCTTGAGGAAGTGGTTGCGAGAAACTACCTGATTAACAATAGGCCCAATGCCATTTTAAATATCGTGGACGGCACGAACTTGGAGAGAAACCTCTACCTGTCCACGCAGTTAAAGGAGCTTGGCGTTCCGGTAATCATGGCCATCAATATGATGGATGTCGTAACAAAGAACGGAGACGTTTTGAATCTTGAAGCGCTTGGAAAAGGCCATGGGTTGTAAGGGTAATCAGCATTTCCGCACTTCGTAATCAGGGAATTGACGAGTTGATTTCGGAAGCGGTAGCGGAAGCAAACAGCGGTGTAGTACCCGCGATTGAACACCGTTTTTCTGAAAATGTGGAAAAAGCTCTTTCCGAGATTCAAAGTAAGATTAGCGGAGAAGTTCCCGAAGCGCTTGCACGATTCTTTGCTATCAAGCTTTTTGAAAGAGACGACAAGATTCGAAATGAGCTTCCGGAGAAGGCAAAGAATGTCGATGTGGAGAGTATTATTTCCGAGCTTGAAAAAGAAGAAGACGATGATGCGGAGAGTATCATCACAAACGAGCGATATAAGTATATTCAGAGTATTATTTCTTCCGCTTATGAGAAGCGTGGAAAGACCGGTCTTACGACATCGGATAAGATTGACTCCATTGTTACGAATCGTTTCATTGCTCTCCCGCTTTTTGCACTCATCATGTTTGCCGTGTACTATATCTCCATTTCCACAGTGGGAACGAAGATGACCGACTGGGTAAATGACGTGCTTTTCGGATCGGATCCGTGGTCCTTCTTCGGACTTGTTGATCTTCCGTCCATCCCGGGTGCAGTTACAAGTCTTCTAGAGTCTATGAATGTCAATGAGGCTTTACAGGGTCTTGTGATTGACGGTATTGTTGCCGGTCTTGGTGCAGTACTCGGTTTCTTACCGCAGATGCTCACCTTCTTCCTCTTCCTTGCTTTCCTGGAGGGATGTGGATATATGGCGAGAGTTGCCTTCATCATGGACCGTGTTTCCGTAAGTTCGGTCTTTCAGGAAAGTCCTTTATTCCGATGCTGATCGGTACAGGCTGCGGCGTTCCGGGTGTTATGGGATCCCGTACGGTAGAGAATGAAAGAGACCGTCGTATGACGATTATGACGACCACCTTCATTCCTTGCTCCGCAAAGCTTCCGGTTATTGGTTTACTTGCCGGCGCGTTATTCAATAATTCCGCATGGGTAGGCTGGAGTGCTTATTTCCTTGGCGTTTGTGCCATCGTGTTCTCCGGTATCGTATTAAAGAAGACAAAGATGTTCGCAGGACAGCCGGCGCCTTTCGTTATGGAGCTCCCGGCGTACCACCTGCCCCGTCCTATCGATATCTTAAAGAGTATGGCGGAGAGAGGAATGTCTTTCGTAAAGAAGGCAGGTACCGTTATTCTCCTTGCGACCATCCTCGTTTGGTTCTTGTCCAGATTTAATTTCCAGATGCAGTATCTTCCGGAAGATGACATGGATACATCCATTCTTGCCGCTTTTGGTAATGCTTTTACATGGCTCTTTGCTCCTCTTGGTTGGGGCAAGTGGAAGGCTGTAGTGGCAGCGCTTACCGGACTCATTGCAAAGGAAAATGTAGTAGGTACTTTCGGAACCCTCTTCCACTATCAGGGTGCAGAAGAGCTTGCCGAGTCCGGTGATCAGATTTGGGCACAGGTTCGTGAGTATTTTGGAAATGGTATCGCAGGATACAGTTTCCTTGCTTTCAACTTGCTCTGTGCTCCCTGCTTCGCAGCAATCGGCGCCATTAAGAGAGAGATGAACAATGGTCGTTGGACGATGTTTGCCATTGGTTGGGAGTGCTTCTTGGCTTACTGCGTATCTCTCGTAATCTACCAGATTGGCGGACTCATCGCCGGTGTTGTCAGCTTCAATTTCTTCACCATTGTGGCAATTGCGCTGATTCTGATTGGCATTTGGGGACTCCTACGTCCGTACAAGGAAGCGGATACCCTTTCCGAGAAAGAAGAAAGAGCCGTAGAGAGAGCAATGGCTTAAAGGAATTTGCCTGATATTTCTTGGCATTTCTAATAAATTGAACTGTCCCCCCAGTATATATTGCAATACCCTCTTCCTGTTTCGCTTGAGAAGAGGGTATTGTGTTCTTAAGAAGTATTACGTTCTTAAGAAGAATTGCATTCTTAACAAGGCTTGCTTTCAGTGCATGCGATATAGGATTTTTTTCAAAAAAATTTTATTTTTTTCTTTCTATTATCTCGAGCGGAATCCTCTATAATGGGAATTAGTTATTCAAAACTAATTCTTGCATGACTTAGTTTAGAGAAAATATATTTTAGAAAAAAATGATAAAAAAAGGAGTGGGGATAGGAGTTTGGAATGCAGATAGAAATATAGAAGGAAGAATCCGGGTCTATAAGTTGAAAGACGGAAAGATAGAGAAATAGAAAGAAGGTAAAATAATGGGAAATATTGTGGTGATTTTGTTTGTGGCAGGCTTTGATTTTTCCTGATTATTCGCGCTTTACGGAAGGAACACAAGAGAAGCGGTTCTTGTGCTTTTTGCAGTTATGCGAAGTCAGGAAAAATGCGATCATGTCGGGCATGAAGAGTTGGATCATACGGACTTTCACCTTACGAAAGAGCAGCAGGCTATTCTGGACAGACATAGCAGGAATAGAAAGAAAAGCATAGTAGTTTTGCCGGAATTTGGGTACAATACAGATAAGATTGCTGTGGTGGTTTTGTAAAAGGAGCAGTTTATGTTACGTATTGAATCCGATGAACTAAGAGTAGTGATAAAGGAAGAAGGAGCTGAGCTCCACTCTGTTTTTGATAAGACGAGTGGGACAAGAGCTTTCTTTGGCAAGGGGCGCATTGTGGAAGGAACAGGCGCCTGTTTTATTTCCCTTTATCGGACGTCTTCAAGGGAAATGCTATCTCTATAATGAGAAGAAGTACTCCATGGGCTTGCATGGCTTTTGCTCGGGAAAAATACTTTCCGTGTTGTAGAAAATGAACAGGAAAGCTGTATTCTGGAGCTTAGAGACACGGCGGTGACAAGGCAGTCCTATCCTTTTTCGTTTCGCTTAAGAATGTTTCTACAGAGTGGAGGGAAAGAATCTGTTTATGGAGACTCAGGTAGAAAATCTCGGCGTGGAGACCCTGTTTTTCGGACTGGGCCTACATCCGGGATTCCAGCTTGTTACTCCGGAAGAAACAATATCGGACTTTGAAGTGTATTTTCCGAAGCTTGGAGAAAAGAAGCCGGAGCGAGCTTCTTTTTTTCCAAGGACTGTTTCACAAAAAAAGAGAGGAGAAACTATCCTAGAGGAAAAATGCCTTCGCTCTCGTCCACTCTCTTTAAAAAGGATGCAGTGGTTTTATCCGAAACGGGATCGGCTCTGTTTCTTAAGAAAGAAGGGGACAGAAAGAGGAATTTATATGGAATACCCGGACTATCCCTATATTGGCCTTTGGCAACCCTATGGGAAGGATGCGCCTTTCCTCTGCCTGGAGCCGTGGACTCTCTTCCCGGGAAGAGAAGGGATAGAGGAAGATATTGCGAAGAAAGAGGACTTCCTCTCCTCTTACCGGAAGAGGAAAAAGTCTTTCCATTGCTTGATTAAACTGCTGTAGTCTACTCTCTTTACGAGCAATACTCGTGATGAAGAAATCAAAATAATAAATAGATTCTTTGCAATATAGGTCTGAATGCGGGGTAGCTCTGAGCCCTGTCGGTACTGACGAAAAACAAGAGAAACGCAGTTTTTCGCTTAGTATCCGTTACGTAAGGACAAACTTTTCATCAGAAAAGTTGTCCTGTACGAGACAACTTTCTGAAGGAATTTGCTTACGTAACAAAGTGAGCATGGTTAACAAAACCACTGCTCAGTCTAGGCAAGCTAGCGAGAGCGTGCCCCAAGTTCAGACCTATATTGCTAAAGAATAATTATTTTGATTTTTTTACAGCCCTTTTGAGAAGAAAGAGCTCTAAGCTCTTTCTTTTTGCTTCATTTTGCTCTTTTTTATAGAAGTAGAGAATCACAAGGAGAGAAAATGCTTCCGAGCAGGGGAAGGCAAGCCATACGCCGGTCATTTGCCAGATGGAGGAAAGGACCAAGGCGAAGAAGACGATGGCAAAGGTTCCTCGAATCAAAGAAGTGAGGAAGGCCGGCTTCGGGTTATTTGTTGCGGAGAAATAGGATACCAAAAGGGTATTGATTCCGACAAAGAAGAAAGCCCAGAAGTAAAGGTGGATGCCCTCTGCGGCATACTGGTGCAGACCTGCATTATTTTTCACTGTTAAATAGAGAAATAAAGAAATCACTTTTGAAGTTTACGGTAAAGACAATGGTCAGGGAAAAAAGCAATGCGGTGCCAATTCCGTATTGCAGATATTTTTTCAGGGCTTTATTGTCTTTTTTTCCGTAGCTGTGGCTCATTAGAGGTTGTACACCCTGTGCAAGACCGTTAAATATGGCGTTGCAGACTGCAGAGACATTGGCAACGACTCCATAGCTTGCTACTCCGATATTTCCGGAGATCTTTAAGATGAGCATGTTAAAGGTGGTAATGGTGACGGCGTTCGCGATTTCTCCGACAAAGTTCGAAAGACCGAGCTGACAGCAGGCGCAGAGATGCTTAAAGCGCGGTGTTTGCCAACCGAAGGGAACGGTATTTTTCTTGCTGCAATAGTGTAATAGGCAAAAGGCGGATCCCACGATAGGGGAAAGTCCGGTTGCAAGTGCTGCCCCTGCCATGCCCATGTTCATCGGAAACATAAAGATATAGTCAAATACGATATTAAAAAGGCTTGCAATGACAGAACCGATCATAGCGTTGGATGGATTGTTGTCGTTTCGCACATAGGCTCCGGTGGTATAGTTGGCCATATAGAAGAAAGCAAAAGGGAGAATCGTCCGAACATAGGGGATTCCCAAGTCCTGAAGCTCCCGGTCCGCTCCCAAAAGCTGTAAAATCTGCCTCGGGAAGAAAAGTCCGCCAATCAAAAAAGGGATGCTGAATACGGCATTCCAGAAAAGAGCTTGTAAAAAGAAGGAGTTTACATCTTTGCCCCTTGCCTTACGGATACTGTATCTTGTTGCGCTTCCGATTCCGAGCATGGAGCCCAGAGCATTCATCATGCCGTAGAGAGGGAGTGCCAGATTTAAGACGGCAAGTCCGTCACTTCCGGAATAAGACGCAATAAAAAAAGTATCTGCCAGAATATAGACAGAAATGCCAATCATGGCTGCAACACTATGACTTACATAATGGATAAAACGCTTCATATATTAACCCCTGATGAATTGAAAATAATGGATTGACTTAACGGTGTTTTTTGCAAAATCTTTCTTGCAGTAGTATAATAAAGCACATTTAGACAGTATTCTTGCTATCCTAACATAGATTAGAACAATTTCGCAAGGCAAAGCTTCATTGAAAGAACCTACAAAGCTTCTTTGAAAGAACGTTGTAAGCGGAAGACTCAGCTTTGTGCTTTGGATTAAGCGAATTTTCTAAAAAACCGATGAAATGAATCGAAAGGGATATAGAGTAGTCGGATAGAAGCTGCAGGTTTTGTGAGGGGAGAAAACAATGAGGAAGGTGCTTACGGAGGAAGAAAAGTTCAGGCAGATGATGGAAGAGCCGGTGCAGACTCTGATTCCGCGTCTTGCACTTCCGTCCATGGTATCGATGATTGTAGTGGCTGTTTACAATATGGCAGACACTTTTTTTGTGTCTCAGCTCGGGACTTCCGCCTCCGGTGCGGTGGGCATCGTCTATTCCATGATGGCGATTATCCAAGCCATTGCTTTTATGATCGGGATGGGCTGTGGAAATGAGATTTCCCGCCTGCTGGGTGCAAAAAAGCAGGAGGAAGCGGAACGCTTTGTAGCAATCGGTTTTTTTACGGAGCTTTTTCTCGGAACGCTTATCGCCCTCTTCTGTATTATTTATGTAATACCTCTTATTTATGCGCTGGGTTCAACAAAGACAATTGCTCCTTATGCAATAAGCTATGCAAAATATGTTCTTCTCGGAACGCCCTTTATCATGGCGTCTCTCGGGATGAACAATATGCTTCGTTTTCAGGGAAATTCCTTCTATTCCATGCTGGGAATTGCTACAGGCGGCATTCTAAATATGTTCTTGGATCCGCTTTTTATATACGGCTTTAAAATGGGAATTACGGGTGCGGCAGTGGCGACCACAGTTAGCCAGATGGTTTCCTTTTTTATCTTACTCTATCAATGCAATAAGATGCCGGCTTGTATCAGTGTTTCCTTTACTAACTTCAGGCCGAGTCGGAAACGCTATAGCTTGATTTTGCAGTTCGGCTTACCGAGCCTCGCCCGGCAGGGAATTGCCGGGATTTCTACAATCATTTTGAACTTTTCGGCGCACCCTTACGGGGATGCCGCCATAGCCGCCATGGCAATTGTTATGCGAATCAGCATGTTTTTAAATTCGCTTGTCATCGGATTTGGACAGGGATTTCAGCCTGTTTGCGGGTATTGCTATGGAGCAAAGAACTATAAGAGGGTGGAACAGGCCTATTATTTTTAGTTTAAAGGTATGTTTTCTGATGTTAATTGTTATGGGAGCGGTGGTGTTTTTTTCTTTGCAAAGCCGTTGATTACCGTCTTTAGAAGAGAGGATGCGGAGGTGATTCGCATCGGCTATCTGGCGCTTCGCCTGCAATGCCTTACCATTCCGCTTGCTGCGCAGATTACCATGGCCAATATGTTCAGTCAGACTACGGGTTATCCGTTCCGAGCTAGCATTGTGGCTCTTCTTCGTCAGGGAATCTGTCTGATTCCAGTTTTGCTTATTCTGCCGCCTCTTTTCGGTCTCTTCGGTGTGCAGTTGTCTCAGCCGGTGAGCGATGTTTTTGCGGCATGTATTGCCTTTTTGATTACCGGCGGAATACTGAAGGAGCTTCGGGCTAGGTCGGATAATCCGATAAAGACAGAACAGTAGGATAAATCAGGGAAAAGGGGCGAAAGAACTGCTTTTGTAGCTTGTTCTGTTCAGCAAAAGTGATGTTTTTGGGAAATAGGGGGAATGATGTTTTCGTTTTTACTGCTAATCATTTATCTTTCGTTTATCAGTCTGGGGCTTCCGGATGCCTTACTCGGCTCTGCATGGCCGATTATGCATGAGGAGCTGAAGGTCCCTCTTTCCTATTCGGGTAGCGTGTATATGCTGATTTCCTGCTGTACGATTTTATCCAGTCTAAAGAGTGAGAGCTTAAACCGGCGCTTTGGAACAGGAAAGATCACTGCATTTTCCGTATTGCTCACCGCTTTGGCTATCTTTGGCTTTTCTATGAGTCGTTCTTTCTATATGCTGCTTCTTTTTGCCATTCCCTATGGACTTGGAGCAGGTTCGGTGGATGCGGCCTTGAATCATTACGTTGCTTTGCACTATTCCAGCAGGCACATGAACTGGCTACACTGTATGTGGGGAATCGGTGCTTCAATCGGTCCCTATATTATGGGATTTGTTTTGCAAAGGGGATTTTCCTGGTCTAAAGGCTACCTTTTAATCAGGGATACTCCAAGCGGGTCTTACGTTTTTCTCTTCCTAAGTCTTGGACTTTGGAAGGAGAAAGACGATGCGAATGGAGAACTGCATGATGGAGCGGAAACGAATTCGGAAGAAAGAATAAATTCGAAGCAAAAACGAATTCGCTAAAGACGGATATAGGATTGGAAGAAGGGAAAAAAGCTTTGTCTTTTCGGGAGATTCTTCGGATTCCCGGTGCGAAGGAGTGCATTGCGAGCTTCTTTTTCTACTGTGCGATTGAGCAGACTATCGGACTATGGTCCGGTTCCTTTATGGTTTATTCTTTGCGTATTGATGCCAAGCTTGCGGCATCTTTAGTGGCTTTATTTTATTTCGGAATCACCTTCGGGCGTTTCTTGGCCGGTATTTTTTCTGCAAAATGGAAGGACGAGGAGCTGATTTTGGGAGGAATCGCGATTCTTTTTCTGGGGATTGTCCTTCTTTTTCCTGCCGGACTTTTTTCCGGAAAGCGGCTTTTCGGCATGGAGCTTCGACAAGTTTTTGTTATTCTCAGCCTCCTTTTTATGGGGCTGGGCTGTGCACCGATTTATCCTGCCATCATTCACTCGACCCCCTATAATTTTGGAGCAGAAAATACCTCTGCCTTAATTGGAAAGCAAATGGCTTCTGCATACATCGGGAGCCTGAGTCTGCCTCCTATTTTCGGTGTTCTGGCAAAGAATTTCGGAACGGAACTTTTTCCATTCTATGCTGTGGTTTTGGGGATTGCCATGCTATATATGTATAAACAGCTTCTCAAAAAGACAAAAGAGGCAAAAAGAAAGAGGAAGAAGCCGATTGTATCAGATGAAGCATAAATATAGAATGGAAAGCGGAAGGGAAAATATAGAAAGTGGAAGTGTAAATATAGAAAGAAAAGTGGAGGAGTCAAATTGAATAAAGATTTAACTGCGAAATTAAAAGATAGTTTTATGGTGAATCTGGGAATTGTGATTGTGGCGGCGGCCATCTTCTTCTTTCAGGTGCCGAGTCATGTTGCGGTTTCGTCCATTTCGGGTCTGGCGATTATCCTGAATCATTTTCTGCCGCTCTCCGTTGCAACTTTGACCATGATTATGAATGTATTGCTTCTGCTCGTTGCCTATTTCTTCTTAAGTCGCAGCTTGCCTATAAGACGGCTTATGCGACGATTGTGCTTCCGGCCATTATGCTTCTTTTTGAGAAGTTGTTTCCAAACAATCAGTCTTTGACCGGAGATGTGCTTTTAGACGTGATTGCGTATATTTTCTTTGTAAGTATCGGTCTTGCGATTTTATTTAACCGAAATACCTGTTCGGGCGGTCTGGATGTTGTAGCAAAGCTCATGCAGAAATACCTTCACATGGAGCTTGGGAAGGCTCTGGGACTTGCAGGACTCTTTATTGCTGCCCTTTCTATCTTTGCCTTCGATAAGAAAACGGTTATTTTATCGATTCTCGGGACGTACTTTAACGGGATTATTCTGGACCATTTTATCTTCGGGCAAAGTATTAAAAAGCGGGTATGCATCATTACGGATAAGGCAGAGTTGATTACGGATTACATCCTACATCGCCTGCATAGCGGAATGAGTGTCTATGATATTGAAGGGGCCTACAGTCATGAACGAAAAAAGGAGATTGTAGCGGTAGTGGACAGGCAGGAATACCAGAAGCTGATGAGTTTTTTAGAGAAGGAAGATCCGAAGGCTTTTATCACGGTGTATAATGTAGCGGAAATTCATTATACGCCAAAAAAATGGTAGAGCGGTCTTGTTTTCTCCTCTGCTTTGTCAGTATAATAGTCGGCGGTATTTTTAAGATGCATATCCGACAGAAGGAGCAAAAAGATGGAAGTGCTTAAGAAGAACAAGGGAAGAATTTTAAATTATTTGCAGATTATTTTGGGATGCTTTATTACGGCATTCTCCGTGAACTGTATTCTGGTTCCCAACAAATTGTCCACCAGCGGAGTGACGGGTCTTTCCCAGATGGCGGAACGGTTCACGGGAATCAATTACAGCTATATTTATTATGTCTTTAGCATTACCATTTTGATTATTGCCTTCTTTACCTTAAGGCGGGAAGAGTTTATGAAGATTATCTTTGTCTCCTTCCTCTACCCGACACTTTTGGTTTTGACCGGGATGTTTCACTTTGTATTCGTGCAGGGGGAAATGTTTTTGGTTTGCATTTACTTTTCCATTTTCTATGGCTTGGGGTCAGGCCTTGTGCTTCGTGCAGGGGTGACCTTTGGTGGAACGGATACCATTGCGAGAATCCTGAATCGAAAGGTGTTTAAGGGAGTTGCTCTTAGCCGTGTCATGTTGTTTTTGGACGGCAGTATCCTGATTTCTTTGGGGTTTGTATTTAATAAGGATGTTGCTCTCTATGCATTGGTGAACCATGTCATCTGTATTTACATTATGGACTATATGCTTTTCGGTTTCCGGCAGAAGCTCTATAAAACGAATATCATTCCTGCGAGTCAGGATGACAGTGATGATATTACCCGTTATATCTTAAGCCTTGGCAGAGGCGTGACGATGTATAAGGCTGTGGGCGCTTATACGAAGTCGGATAAGATCATGCTTTCTTCTATCATATCACCCAGACAATCCGCGCTGATTCGAAGCTATCTTGCAGAGCATTTTCCAAATGCATTTATGGAAGTTTCTCCCATTGTTACGGTTTACGGTACCGGAGAACGCTTTGTAAGGATTAAAGGGGAAGATTAATTCTACTTGTCGGGAAATGAATCTACATTTCCCGACATTCTTATTTAAACAGAAATAAAGCTACTATAGCCGGTAGAAGGAAGGATGAAGCGTTAGCTTCGATTTTCGGAGATTGGCTATAGGAGAACGAAAACATGGGGACGGAAAAGGCGCGTGGAGACGGCGAGGCGAAAAATAGTTGGAAAAACAATCAGCTGAATTATGCGCAGCTCGGAAGGCAGATTAAGAAATATCGCATACAGAAGAAACTTAGACAGAAGGACTTGGCAAGCTTGGTATATACAACGACGAATACTATTTCCCGCTTGGAAATCGGAAGTGTAGGATGTAGCTTGGAAATGTTACTTTCTATTTCCAATGTTTTGGAGGTCAGCCCGGATGTCTTACTTTTTGGAAATTTCAACCCTATGTTCAGTCGTTTTTATCCTTTCTTTTGGGAAATGAAGGATGCCATTTCCGGAAAAATAGAAGAATCTCTGGGAGAAATATTTCAAAACTTGGATGAGAAAGAACAGCTTTCTTCCGTAGAACGGGATTTTCAAGATTGGATTGGACAATTCTCCGTAGCGGAGAGGGGAGATTCCGGAAAGGAAGATTCGGAAGACCGAGGGGGAAAAGGACAGTCCTTTAGCTATGCTGCAGATGCTTTTTTATTCCCGAAAAAAGCAATGGAGAAAGAGTGGAAAGAAAGAGAGAAAAAAGTGGAAAATAAAGAGAAAATGCGGCAGAGAATCCGTGTAAAAGGAGAGGAAAAGGACTAAAACCGGATTAAAACCAGACTAAAACCGGATAGAGTTTTGCAGTGTACAATTTGTAAAAAAGCCTGCTTTGTGCTAGTATATAACTTTGGAATTGGACGTTTAGAGGGATATTCTTATGGGGTCGTATACTGTGTTACAGTGGGCTACTTTTTTTATGCTCTACTGTATTTTCGGATGGTGCTATGAGTGCACCTATTGCTCCGTTAAATCGGGGCATTTGCAAAACAGGGGCTTCTGTCACGGGCCCTGGATTCCTATTTATGGGGTAGGATCTTGCTTGCTGGTTCTGTTAACGCACGGACATGAGGGGAATCTCTTCTACCTGTTTTGTGTGGGCTTTATCGGAGGAACTTGTTTGGAGTTTGTTACGGGTGTGACGATGAACAAGCTCTTTCACATGAGATGGTGGGATTATTCTCAGAATCCCTTGAACTTTCACGGTTATATCTGTGTACCCGCATCGATTGGCTGGGGATGCGCTGCAATTTTTTTGATGCGGGTTTTACATCCGAGGATTTCCGCTATACCTGCGGATTGGAGCTATATTACTTTCGTGATTATCAATACGATGTTCTATACCCTTTTTGTGGAGGATGTCATCCTTTCCACAATCGGCGCTCTGGAATTGAAAGAAAGAGTTGCACGTTTGCAGCGAATTCGGAGGAGATACAAAATCTTCGGAAGTCAATTGCGGAGGCCTATGAGAGGCTCGCGGATGCAAGGGCGGAGCTGGAGCTTTCTGCTGAGGAATTTCGGACTGTGCAAAAAACGGAGGGAAATGTTGCTGCGGCAAAGTTTATGGCCAGTACCGTAAAGGATTCCACAGTTGCGGTAGCCGGCAGCGTAAAAGAATCCACCTTGGCGGTAGCGGAATCGGTGAAAGATTCCACTTTGGCTGTAGCCGGTACAGTGAAGGACTCTACTTTGGCAGTGGCAGGCTCTGTAAAGAGTTCCGTTTCGGCAATGGCAAGTTCGGTAGGAGGAGCACTTTCCTTCCCCTCGACAAGAAAGCTTAGAGACTTGGAAGCGAATAGAGAAAGACTGGAAGAGCGACTTGCTCTTTGGAAGATGGAGGAAATGAGCATAGTGGCAAGATGCCCTGGTGGATCAAAACCATGTTGCGCAACAATCCCGAGGCGGTTTCCGAGGATGCGGGATTTAATGACTTAAAGACAGCGGCTCTTAAACCTTTGCATGAAAAGAAGCAGAATGAGTCTTCTTTGGGAGGAAAAGCATGACTTTGGCACGAAGCATGAAGAGTCTTATGGAGGGAAACTCCGTAATTCGAAAGATGTTTGAACTGGGTCAGGAAATGGCGGAGAAATACGGAAAGGAACAGGTTTATGACTTTAGTCTTGGAAACCCGGTTGCTTCCGTGCCTTATGAGGTAAAGAATGCCATTATCAGCCTTTTGGAGAATCAGGACCCGCATGAGATTCACGGATACATGAAAAATGCCGGTTTTCCCGATGTCAGAAAGCAGGTGGCGGAGCATCTTGAAAAACGCTTTGGATTAGCTTATTCAGCAGAGAATATCTTGATGTGTAACGGCGCTGCGGGGGGGCTTGAATATCCTGATGCGTTGTCTTCTGGATGAAGAGGATGAGGTGCTTTGCTTTGCTCCGTATTTTACGGAATATAAGGCCTATGTTTCGCATTACAAGGCGAAGCTTACCGTGGTTCCCATGAGAAAAGATGATTTCTCCTTGAATCTGGACATGGCGGAGCAGATGATTAAGAGAAGAACCAAGGCTGTCATCCTGAACAACCCCAACAATCCGAGCGGAATCATTTACAGTGAAGAGGATCTGCGTGCTCTCACTAAAATCCTTAAGAGTGCAGAGGAAAGGCTGGGACACCCGATATATCTGATTTGTGATGAGCCTTATAGAGAACTGGCTTATGACGATAGAGAAGTGCTGTTTATGCCGGAGATTTATGAGAACAGCATTTACCTTTACTCCTTCTCAAAGACCCTGTCTATTCCGGGAGAGCGTATCGGCTATCTGGCTATCTCGGATAGAGTAGAGGAGGGAAAAGAGCTGATGGCTGCGGCGGTGATTGCCGGAAGAACCCTAGGATTTGTGAATGCACCTTCTTTATTTCAAAAGGTCATCGGACAATGCCTTGATGTAAAGGTGGATTTGAGTTTTTATGATAGAAATAGAAAACTGCTTTATACGGAGCTTAGCGAAATGGGCTTTTCATGCGTTCCGCCGCAAGGTGCTTTCTATCTCCTTATGAAGTCTCCTATGGAAGATACGGATGCATTTTTAAAGCTTGCGGAAGAGGAACATATCATTTTGGTTCCTACAGACGGCTTTGGCCTTCCGGGTTATTTCCGTCTTGCCTATTGTCTACCCTATGAAAAAATAGAAGCGTCCATCCCTGCATTCCGAGCTTTGGCAAAGAAGTGTCAGGAAAGAGTTTTACAGGACAAAGAGGAGCAGTAGAAAAGCAGAAAAACGAATAGGATTGTGGAAAGTTTGATAGGATATTGAAACGGCAAACAGAATTTTGGAAAAGACTATAGAACAGCAAAAGAGCAAGGCTTTCGCCTTGCTCTTTTCGCTATCATTTTGAAGGGGGCTCCGAAACCCTTATTTACAGGAGAAGGTCCCGGAGTTGAGTATGAAAAGCTTTTTTGTAGTTACATCTTATGTAACTGTGTATAGGATACTTCCCTTCTGTGATGAAATTATGTTTTTATGACTTAAAGAAAAAAATAAAATATATAAAGAAAAAGATTAGGGAAGTTAAAAAATTCTTACACTACGGATTGAAATTTTTTTCGCTTTAAGTACCTGCCCTGATTCTCCTTTACTACCTTCCCTTCTTTTGCGACAAGTTGTCCTCTTAAGTAGACTTCCTCGATTACACCCTGTACTTCTAAACCTTCCAATGGTGCATAGTCGGAGCGAGAAACCTGCGTTTCTTTGGTGATGGTCTTCTTTTTATTCGGATTAAGTATCACGATATCTGCATCGGATCCCTCCAGAAGAACACCCTTTTCCGGATACATGCCATAGAGCTTTGCCGGATTTTCGGAAAGAAGAGCACACATTCTTTCCTTTGTAATCCGTCCCTTTACCACGCCTTCGGAGAAAATCACTTCGCCTCTGGTTTCTACACCGGGCATTCCACCGGGGATTTTTCGGAAGTCCTCCTTCCCCAAGCCTTTTTGTTCAAGAGTAAAGGAACAGTGATCCGTGCAGACCGTTTGGATTTCTCCGTCTGCAAGCGCCTTCCATAGAGCTTCCTGATCGGATTTCTTTCTAAGAGGCGGTGCAATGACATAGCGGGCGGATGTCAGGAAATCTTCCGACTTATATAAGTCTTCTGTCATGGTCAGGTACTGAGGACAGGTCTCGGCAAAAACGGTCTGTCCTCTTTTTCTTGCTTCTCGAATCTCATTCAGTCCTTTTTCACAGGTAAGGTGAACATCGATAATCGGAGTATCCACTACATTGGCAATGTAGAGCATACGGTTAATGGCTTCAGCCTCTGCATCATCCGGTCTGGAAAGATAATGGGAAGAAACCCTTGCTTTCGTTTTGGGGTCGGAAATCAGTTCTTTTTGCAAAGCGGCAATCATGCCCGTATTTTCACAATGAACACCGGTAATGCCGCCTACCCTTTTCAGTTCCTCCAGGATTTCAAACATTTCTTCATCATCTACCTGAATATCGTAGGTCATATAGATCTTGAAGGTGCTTAATCCTTCATCCATCATTTTTTGACATTCCTTCTTGCTGCTCTCGTTCCAGTCCGTGATGGACATGTGAAAACCGTAATCACAGGAGGCACCCTTATCCGCCTTCTTCTGCCAGTTATGGAAGCCCTCCATGAGCGTTTCACCCTTATACTGTGTACCAAAGTCTACGATACTTGTAGTCCCGCCGGCTACAGCGGCCTTGGTTCCGGAAGGGAAGTCATCGCAGGTTACCGTTCCTGCAACATGCAGCTCAAAGTGGGTGTGACAGTCGATAAATCCCGGAAAGAGAAGCCTTCCTTCGGCATCAATCCTCTCGGGCTCTTCTTGCAGGCTTTCTAAAAAAGCCGTTTCTTCCTTCTGCTCTGATTCTCTGAAAATTCTTCTGATTTTTTCTCCTTCTATATAGAGATTGCCCTTAAAACTCTCCTTTGGGCTTACAATTGTCCCCTTTTCAATGCAAAGCATAATGCCTCCTTTTTCAGTTATCACTTTTGTTTCAAGCCGGGCCTACAGAAGCTCGGATATAGCACATTGTGTTTCATACATCGTATAACAGCTAAGATTCCGTAGAGCATCGGTCTAAACAGCGCTTTTCCACAAACCAGTATAACACTCCTCCCCGGAAGAAACAGTGGATTTATAAAGTATTTTTTTACCGGATATAAATAGAGTAAAGATTTTATCAGTTGATAAAGAAATAATCAGTTGATAAAGAAATAAAAAGCACTGGACAAAGTTAGCTATTACTAATATAATCAGCATTATAGTTAGTTATTATAAACTAACTAAGAAAGGGAAAGTATGGAATGGAACGGATTTTTTTGTAGAAAAAAAAGCTCTGTCGAAGATTATGTACGCGAGCATCTCTGCCTTAATGCTCCGGTGATTGCAGGTCTAAAGCCTGCGGCAATCTTTACGGTGAGCTATGAAGAAAAGAAGATGCTGGAGAGTTTATTTTCTCACTGCAATGATTTCCGAATAGAAACCCTCCATTCCGGGAAGAAGGAAAGTATCTTTTTGTATAGAAAATCTGTATTCTTTCGACATTTACAGAATAAGAACTTACGAAAGTTTTCTTTCTTCTTTGGACTTGGGATATAAAGAGGATAAGGTAGGAAAAGCTATTTGTTTCTCTTTAAAGAGCGTTTTCGAAAGTACAAGGATTGTGGAGCGACTTTCCCCCATGAGGTGGGTATCTTTTTAGGCTATCCTCCTGAGGATATTCGCATATACATGGAAGATCCGTACCGAAAAGCCAAGTTAACAGGCTACTGGAAGGTGTATTCAAACGAAGAAGCGGCTTTACAGCTTTTTCGTGCTTATGACTCTTGTATTCAGAAATTTTTACAGTTATTGGAGGACGGCTTTAGTCTACGGAGTATCGTGGAAAGCTACGGTTTAAGAAGAGAAAAGGCAGCTTAGAAGCGATAGCTTTTAAAAATGAGTAAACTTAGCAAATCGAGAGCCTTGAAAAGAAAAGTATAGATAAGAGAAACGTTGCGATTGCAACAAAGCAATCCTAGTAAAATAATAGGATATAGTTAAAGGAGAAGAAAATATTCTTCTACATATATAAGGAGGACATAAAATGATTAAAGTTGTATTTTGGAGTCAGACAGGGAACACGGAGGCTATGGCTGAGGCAGTTGTAGAGGGGATTAAAGCAGCAGGAAAAGACGCAAAAAGCAGTGAGCGTTTCCGATATTTCCGCGAAAGAGCTTTCAGGAGAGGAAGTGCTTTGCTTTAGGATGCCCTGCTATGGGAGATGAAGTCTTGGATGAGGGAGAGATGGAACCCTTCGTAGAGGAGCTGATTCCATCCATTTCCGGAAAGAAGATTGCTCTCTTTGGCTCCTATGACTGGGGTGATGGCGAGTGGATGCGCAGCTGGGAGGCAAGAATGAAGGAAGCAGGGGCAGTTTTGGTTGCTGAGCCGGTAATCTGCAATCTCACACCGGACGAAGAAGGGCTTGCAAATTGTAAGGCTCTTGGAGAGGCACTTGCAAAGGCTTAATGATTCCTTGAAAATAGAAAGTTATAATCCTCCGACAAACGGGGGTGCCTTTGGGATATAAGTCCTTGAAAATGGCTAAAGTCTATTAACAAGAAGGGGTTCTGTGTATGCAGAGCCTCTTTTTTATTCATAATGGATATCGTGTGATATCTCGCTTTTGGACAAGTATCCATAGAAAAACGGAAAGGAATTGTTCGGACTGAATAGCCTGTGTAGTGCAAGAAGACAATTATTTCAAAAAAATTAATAAATATACAAGAAAGTTCCTACAAAAAAATCTCTTTACTGCCTTTTTTTCAAAAGATTTAAGATTAAGCATCCATAATATTAAAAAAATATTTAATCATATAAAAAGGGATTCCTTTTCGATTACAGAAAGGATGGAAAAATGGATCAGTTAAAAAATAGAGGTTTGGCCATTCCTTTGATTCAGGGAGGAATGGGGGTAGGCGTTTCTCTTTCCGGCTTAGCAGGTGCGGTGGCAAAGTCCGGCGCTATGGGCTGCATCAGTACTGCTGACTGCGGATATAAGGAAGAGGACTTTTCGTCGTTCTCCGGAGGAAGCCAATCTTAGGGCTTTGCGGAAGGAAATCCGAAGGGCGAGGATGCTGAGTGAGGGAAGAGGGCTGCTCTCCATCAATGCCATGGTTGCAACAAGACAGTGGGAGGATGCTATAAGAACAGCTGTAGAAGAGGGAATTGATGCCGTGATTTCCGGAGCGGGTCTGCCCTTAAGTCTTCCGGAATTTGTACCGGAGGGAAAGACTATGATTGCTCCGATTGTTTCCAGTGGAAGAGCGGCAAAGGTCTTACTGAAAACCTGGAGTCAAAAGTACAAGAGAACCGCGGATTTTATTGTCTTGGAAGGCCCTTTGGCAGGAGGGCATCTGGGATTTAAGGCGTCTGAAGTGGAGGAAGGGAAGGCAAAGTCTTTAGAGGAACTGATTCCGGAGGTCTTGTCCGTATTGGAATGTTTTGAAGAAGAATATGGCAGGAAGATACCGCTTTTTGCCGCGGGAGGCATCTGGAGTAAAGAGGATATAATCCGGATGCAAGAGGCCGGAGCTTACGGAGTTCAGATGGCTACCCGCTTTATCGGTACTAAGGAATGTGATGCAAGCGATGCTTATAAAGAATACCTACTCTCCAAAGAAGAAATGGATCTTAGTATAATTCATAGTCCTGTAGGGATGCCGGGGAGAGCGGTGCACAGTCCCATGCTGGAAAAGCTGGGACTGCTTGGAAGAATTCCGCCGAAACATTGCTCCCGCTGTATTCATTCTTGTGATCCCGGAACAGTAAAGTATTGCATCACCCATGCCCTGATTTCTGCTGTGGAAGGAAATATAGAGGATGGACTCTTTTTCTCGGGAGCAAATATCGGAAAGCTTCAGGAAATTGTGACGGTACAAGATATTGTGGAAGAGCTTTTTTAGAAATCTCTTTTTCCCTTCTACTCTCCACTTTGCGCATTAAGCGGAATGTTCCTTTGTGTTCTCCGAAAGCTGTTCCTTCAGCCATTCAGAAAGAACTGTAGCCTGATTCAGTTTTTCTTCTTTTGAAGCAAAGAGGAGAGTAACCGCTTCTTTTTTTAGCTCTTCCTTCACGAGCCGGATAAAACTGTCTTTTTCCGGATTTTTTTCCAACTCTTCTCTGTAAAGCTCACGAAAACGGGTAAAAAGCTCCTCCTTGTGGTCGAACCATTTTCTTAAATAAGTGGAGGGGCTGAGTTCTTTGGCCCAGAAATCAATGGCAGCCTTTTCTTTAGCGATTCCTCTTGGCCAAAGTCTGTCGGTTAATATACGAAAGCCATCCGTGTCGGACTTTTCTGTGTAAATTCGTTTAATTTGAATTTGGTACATACTGCACTCACTTTCTCCCATTATGGGAAAGATGCCGTGGAATGCATAGGAAAAACAAGTACCCAAGTGAATTCCGGAAAGCTTGTTTTCCTAAGAACTACACTGCTTAAATCGAGTATTATGTAAAATTTATTGTATATATAAATATATCATATGGAAAAACTATTTTCTACTTAATTTTTTTGGAGTGAAAGAAGAATACAAATTTTAAAAAAATTAAGCTTTTTCTTGAAAGAAAAAAAGAACTGTAAAAAAATCAAAGTGTAAAGAAATTTTTGATTTTTACAGCTCTTTTATCTGTTCTTACGTATTATGGCAAAATGGAGATTTACATACTTTCCACCCTGCTTTATGCATTACAAACTGTGTTTGAACAACAATGAATTATAGGTTTAGGCCGTCTCCGGGAAGAAGATCTTCATGTCGTCTTCTACGCTTCCGATTCCGGCAATACCGAAGTTTTCTACGAGAACCTTTGCTACATTCGGAGAAAGGAAGGCGGGAAGGGTTGGTCCAAGGTGAATGTTCTTTACCCCTAAGTAGAGAAGGGCAAGGAGAACGATAACGGCCTTCTGCTCATACCAAGCGATATTGTAAGCAAGCGGAAGCTTGTTTACATCATCTAAAGCCGAACACTTCCTTCAGCTTCAAAGCGATTAAGGCTAAGGAATAGGAATCGTTACACTGACCGGCATCCAGTACTCTTGGAATTCCGCCGATATCTCCAAGCTCCAGCTTATTGTACTTATACTTTGCGCATCCAGCGGTTAAGATGACAGCATCCTTCGGAAGAGCCTTGGCAAATTCGGTATAGTAATCTCTCTTCTTCTGTCTGCCGTCACAACCTGCCATAACGACAAACTTCTTAATCGCGCCGGACTTTACAGCTTCTACTACCTTATCGGCAAGAGCAAATACCTGCTCGTGCGCAAATCCACCTACGATGGTACCTGTCTCGATTTCCGTCGGAGCCGGGCAGGACTTAGCTTGCTCAATAATAGCAGAGAAATCTTTAATCTCGCCGTACTTTCCGCCGATGTGCTTGCAGCCCGGGTATCCTGCCGCACCGGTAGTCCAAAGTCTGTCCTTGTAGCTGTCCTTGGGAGGCACAATACAGTTTGTAGTCATGAGGATTGGTCCGTTAAACGGCTCGAACTCCTCCTTCTGCTTCCACCATGCATTTCCATAGTTTCCTACAAAGTGCTTATACTTCTTAAAGAAGGGGTAGTAGTGGGCAGGGAGCATCTCTGAGTGGGTGTAAATATCTACGCCGGTTCCCTCTGTCTGGTCGAGGAGCATTTCGAGATCCCTAAGGTCATGTCCGGAAACGAGAATTCCCGGATTTTTTCCAACACCGATATTGACGCTGGTGATTTCCGGATTTCCGTAAGTGGAAGTGTTGGCACCATCCAGAAGAGCCATACCCTCTACGCCTGCCTTACCGGTCTCTAAGGTAAGGGCTACCAAATCGTCAACAGAAAGACTGTCGTCCAATGTTTTTGTAAGAGCCTTCTGGATGAAAGCATCAACATTGCTGTCATCCTTTAAAAGTGCATTGGCGTGCTTGGAATAAGCTGCAAGGCCCTTAAGTCCGTATGTAATCAATTCCCTTAAGGAACGGATATCTTCGTTTTCAGTAGATAAAACACCGATGCTCTGGGCAAAGATTTCGTAATCCTTCTCTGCAACTTCTACGGTTGCGGCTTTTGGAAGCTTAGAACTGTCGGAAAGAGTCGCTCTTACGGCATCTCTCATGGCGAAAGTCTCCTTGATATGATCCACGATAGCATCCTTATCAAAGTTCGCATTGGTGATGGTGATGAAAAGGTTCATCGTTACACGGTGATTTAAGTCCGGAGAAACTTCCTTTCCTTCCGCTCTTGCCTCTTCGGCTACAGCAGATAAGCCCTTGGTGGCATAAACCAGAAGGTCCTGCATGGCTGCGACATCCGGCTTCTTTCCGCAAACACCGGATACGGTACAGCCGGAACAGTTGGCTGTTTCCTGACACTGATAACAAAACATCTTATTCTCCATTTTTTCCCTCCTAAGAAAAACAATGACTCAAAATAACTTTGTAGCGGAGCGAATATTTCACAGAATAACTCTGAAAATCTGCCCCTTCCACTCGATGCACTTCATTTTGCAATAAAGGGGAGAAAAAATGTGTTGCATGCGCAACAAACTAGAATTAGACTATGCATTAATTAAATACAATTTGAGATTGTCGAGTTATAAGTTTGATTTTTTGCGGGGAAAAAGTAAGGCAATAAGAAAGGAAGTCTATACCGGGATATCGGTATTCGATTATGGGAGATGCTGTAAAGGAGAGACTATGTCAGAAGAAATGAAGGCCTGCTGTAATTGTGGAGGCGGATGTCAGATTATGGAAGAGAGAAAGAAACTGAATAAAGAGGAGGTACTCCGCTATTCGGATATGGAAATATTTAAGGGCATTGAGAAGGAAAATCTGAATGCTTTGCTTTACTGTATGAAAAGCTATGTGCGTTCGTATAAAAAGGGAGAGTTGATTCACTTGGAGGAAAATCATGAGAAAGCATGTGGGAGTAGTTCTTTTTGGCAGCATTCATATGATTAAGACGGATGTATGGGGAAGAGAAACTCTGCTCACTTATATGGGGGAGGGGGAAATCTTCGGAGAAACATTTGGAAACAGTGCATCCGAGGACGAATATGTTTCCTTTCTTTCCGCAACGAAAACGGAGGTGCTCTTCCTGTCATTTGAAAAGGCGATTCATGTCTGCAAAAACCAATGCGGCTTCCACTTCCGTCTGATAGAGAATCTCTTTGATTTAATCAGCAAGAAGAATATTCAGCTCATGGAAAAATAGAGGTCACTTCCCGCGGAAGCTTACGGGAAAAGATTCTTGCATACCTCTCTTTGCAGGCACAAAAGCAGAAGTCAAAGTACATTGAGCTTTCCTTAAGTCGTACGGATATGGCACAGTTCCTCTGTACAAATCGTTCCGCAATGACGAGGGAGCTGGCTTCTTTAAAGGATGCAGGTATCATTGATTTTGACAGGAATACCTTTATTTTAAAGACGCAGAGAGAGATTTAAGAGATAGGATAAGCGTCACGCAATACACATTTGTATAAAAAAAGAAGGGGCACTACTGTTGTGGCGCCCCTTCTCTATTTAGTGAAGATACTTCTTTTCAAGGATTTCCAAAGCATTCAGGTACTTATCCTGTACACCTTCTTCCTTTTTCTCCGCCTCATAGACCTCACTCTTATCGTTGATAACTTGGAAGTCCTCTGTGCTCAGGCTTCGTTCCGCGAAAGGATAAACCACACTGTTTTCCTTTTCAATGTGAAGCTGTAAGAGGTGGGCATAAGCCATAGCGTAGGAGAGAATATCCAGCTTTAACTCCGGAGTCGGGGTTTTCTGATACTCATTTAAGGCTGTTTCCAGAGCAAGTACATCCGCTCTTCCAAGGTCATGCTCTACGAGCATTCCGTGGGTAACAAGCTTATCTGCTACGGGTCCCATCTTTTCCACCATAACCGGGAAGAGGAATTTTTCCTCCTTACCATGGTGATGTTTATCCGCATAGCCTCTGATGAAATCAATAATCTGTCGTAAATCGCTGTCCGGCACCTCTGCTCCGTCCATAAGCTGCAGGCAAATCTTGCGAACCACTGCAAGGGCTCTGTTGATATTGCTGTGCTCTTCTTCCATAATGGCAATACTTCTATTCATCTCTGTCCTCTTTCTTGTGGATTTGCCTATTGATACAGGCTGTAGTGCCATTCCTCGTCCGTGTCGAAGTGAAGGGCAGTTTCGGAGAGCATTCCCTCCATGATTTTCTTTCTAAGCTGATAGTAAACGGAAGGATCTCCGTTTACGGCAGTCCAGAAGGGAGCGTGAATATCCTCTTCCTGTACCCAGGAGGTACGAGCCGGATCCTGCTCCGTGATGACATTGACTCTGTCACAGGGCATACCGTTTAAGAGGGAATCGTCCATCTTTCTATAAGCATCGGCCGCATCGGATTCAGGAGCAAGTGCCCGCGCTTTTCCGAACTGAAAGGCAATTTCTTCCAAATCGGAAAGCCTTTCCGGATCTTCTGCCAGAATATTTGTTACCAAAAGGGCATAACGTGCTTCTGCGTCCTGCACTCTTTCCTGTAGCCAGCCGTGAATATTCATCACATCAATCAGTTCATTTAAGGGACGAAGCTCCTTGTTTACCGTCTTCTCCTCCAAGTGCTTCTCGGAAAATACTGCCCAGCCGGATTTTTCACCATACTCCGCAATTTTCTGAATCAGCTCTTCCTGCAACTGGATTTTATTATAAAGCCAATAGTGAATCGGTCCTAAAAAAGCACTCATTATTCGGAAACCTCACTTAACTTTGCGTTCAGGGTAGCCAGTACCGCATTCGGGTTTAAACCGTGTACCATGCAAGCGTCCTCCAGAGACTCCATCTGAGAGCTGGGGCAGCCTAAGCAGTGCATTCCTACCTCCAGTAAGGTGTCGATTAACTCCGGGTGCTCGTTTACAATTTGTCCTACTAACATATCGCTGGAAATCTTTGCCATTTTATTTTCCTCCTAAATCTTTTGTTCTGCTCCGTTTTTCTCCAAAGACTCATTCTGAGCAAAACTATTATTCTTTAAAGAGAGCAAAGGCATACAATGTCTGCCTTAGGTTGTTCTTCTAAAACCTGAAAACTCTCGATTACGGAAAACAGTATAGCAAATTCATATAAATTGTGGTGTTGCAAATGCAACATTTATAGTCTGCTGAAAATCACGATTGTAAAAAAAGAAAAAAGGATGTCGAAAATTTGTGAAAAATAAAACCTAGTAAAACATCCTATTTTTTTACTTCTCAAGTATGAAGCTTTCCTGTATAATGCTTGAGGGCAAATAAAAGAAAATCATTATAGATATAATCGGGAGGGCTTCCCCTCCATAAGAATATGTATAGAGAAAGTGGATAGAGAAAGGAGTTTGTATGGCAAAAGCAGCAGAGGTAAAGAAACTGAACAGGAAGCTGATGGACTTTCTTGACGGAAGTGTCAATGCCTTCTTTGCAGTGGAAAATATGAAACATCCTTGTAGAGGAAGGATTCCTTCCTTTGTACGAGGGAGAGGACTGGAAATTAAAGAAGGGCGGAAAGTATTTTGTGACAAGAAACGGTTCGGCACTCATCGCCTTTGTCCTCCCGGAAAAATCCTTTAAGGGCTTCCAGATGATGGCAAGCCACAGTGATTCTCCCGTGTTTAAGATAAAGGGAGATCCGGAACTTGAAATCGATAAGGCATACATTCAGCTTAATGTAGAAAAGTATGGCGGAATGATTTGTTCTCCGTGGCTGGACAGACCTTTATCCGTTGCGGGAAGAGTGCTGGTTAAGAGTGTGAAGGGAGTAGAGACAAAACTTGTAAACATCGACCGAGACTTACTCATTATTCCGAATCTTGCGATTCACATGAATCGGGAAGTGAATGACGGCTACAAGTTCAATGCACAGAAGGATATGCTGCCTCTATTTTCCACTATCGAAGGAAAGGGAAGTTTCAAGAAGATTGTCGCGGATGCGATTTCCGTAAAAGAAGAGAGCATTCTGGATTGGGATTTATTTCTCTACAACAGACAAAAGGCAACGATTTTGGGCGGAAAGGAAGAGTTCATCGCAAGTGGAAGACTGGATGACCTGCAGTGTGCCTTTTCTTCCTTACAGGGAATTCTTGCCGCTAAGCCGAAGGAGAGCGTGGCACTCCACTGCGTTTATGACAACGAAGAGGTAGGAAGCGGTACAAAACAGGGTGCGGATTCAAGCTTCTTAAAAGATGTACTGCATAGAATTCTCTATGCTTTCGGTATGGGAGAGGAAGAGTATATCAAGGCTTTGCAGAACAGTTTCCTTGTTTCCGCAGACAATGCACATGCCGTGCATCCTGCACACCTCGACAAGGCGGATGCCTTAAACAGACCGTATATGAATAAGGGAATTGTGCTGAAGTACAGTGCGAACCAGAAGTATACTACGGATGCCGTATCCGCTGCCGTGTTTAAGAGCTTCTGTGAAAAGGCGAAGGTGCCTTACCAGAGTTTCGCAAACCGTTCGGATATGCTGGGGGGGTCCACATTGGGGAATATCTCGAACAGCCAGGTGGCATTAAATACGGTGGATATCGGACTTCCTCAGCTTTCCATGCATTCTCCCGTATGAGACGGCGGGTGTAGAAGATACCTACTATCTTGTAGAAGTAGCTAAGCTGTTCTATTCTTCTTCCGTACTGGGAAGAGGAGACGGGAATTTGGAAATTAAGTATTAGAAATGAGTAAAAGGGTGTTTTTACAGGAGAGGAGCAGTCCTTTACTGAAGAAACTATATATTTAAGAAATAAAGGAGAGAGTATGGAACAAAAAAAGATTAGTTGGAAATTGCTCGCATTTATGGCATTTTCTACGGTTTGGGGCTTTGGTAATGTGGTAAACGGCTTCGTTTGGTTTAATGGAATTCAGGTTATTTTCAGCTGGATTTTCATGTTTGCCTTATACTTCGTGCCCTATGCATTAATGGTTGGAGAACTTGGTTCCGCATTTAAGAATGCAGGTGGAGGAGTGAGTTCCTGGATTCGCGAGACCATGGGAACCAAGATTGCGTACTATGCAGGTTGGACTTACTGGGCTTGTCACATCACCTATATTGCAAGTAAGCCGAGTGGCGGTTTGAAGGCATTGTCTTGGGTGATTTTCCGTAGTGCGGAGCTCTATGATCGTTTGCCGAGTATTTACATTCAGCTGATTACCTTTGCCCTTCTTTTAATCTTCTGCTATGTAGCAAGTAGAGGTTTAAATCCTTTGAAGAAGATGGCAACTTTGGCAGGTTCCAGTATGTTTGTGATGTCTTTGCTTTACATCGTGATGATGTTTGCAGCTCCGGCAATCAATCCGAAGGCAGACTATGTGAGTCTTGATTTCAGCTTAAAGAACCTGATTCCGAATTTCCGTTTGGAGTATTTTACCTCCCTTTCCATCCTGGTTTTTGCGGTTGGCGGATGTGAGAAGATTTCTCCGTATGTAAATAAGGTAGAGAACCCGAGTAAGGGATTCCCGAAGGGAATGATTGCGCTGGCTATCATGGTTGTGGTTTGTGCTATGCTCGGAACGATTGCTATGGGTATGATGTTTGATCCGACTGTGATTAATGCTTCGGAAGAGAGCTTTAACTCTTATGCGGCAAACGGTGCTTACTGGGCATTCCAGCGTTTGGGAGAGTACTATGGCATTGGCGATACTCTTTTGGTGATTTATGCACTTTGCAATATGATTGGACAGTTTGCAGTTCTCATTATGAGTATCGATGCACCTCTTCGTATGCTTCTCGATAATGAAGATACAAAGCAGTTTATTCCGAAGAAGCTCTTAAAGCAGAATGATGTTGGTGCTTACACAAACGGTATCATTATGGTAGCAATCCTTTCCGGATCTATCATCTTGGCACAGTCCTTTGTTCCGGGCGCCGCAGCGGTATTAAAGCAGCTCACTAAGTTGAACTCCGTATGTATGCCTCTTCGTTACCTTTGGGTATTTGCTGCCTACATTGCTCTTCGTAAGGCCGGAGATAAATTCCATCCGGAATATCGTTTTGTGAAGAATGATGCTGTGGCTCTGGCTTTCGGCGCTTGGTGCTTCTTGATTACTGCCGCAAGCTGTCTCTTAGGGATGCACTCCAAGGATACATTTACCATGGCATTGAATATAATCACTCCCTTGGTGCTTTCCATTCTGGGTATCATCATGCCGCTTTTGGCAAAAAATGAAAAACAAGCGAATGCTTAATTCGACTTTGCGGAAAAATATTATATTTTTCCGCAAATTTGTCGTTATAGACCTTTAATACAAGGATGTAGAAAGGATTTTGGCCATGAAGGAAAATCGGGAATGTTATCAAAATCGAGAGCTGTCTTGGCTTTTGTTTAATGAGCGTGTTCTAAATGAGGCAGCCAATCCTCGTGTGCCTCTTATGGAACGTTTGCAGTTCGTTTCCATTTATCAGACCAATCTGGATGAGTTTTTTATGGTTCGTGTGGGCACACTCATGCAGCAGATGGAGAATAAAAAAACAGTCAAGGACAATAAAACAGGCTTAAGCAGTAAGGAGCAAATCAAGCTTATCTTAAGGAAGTGGAGAGGCTTGAGCAGAAGCGAAAGGAGATATATACCCAGCTTATGGGAGAGCTTGAGCCGGTAGGCATTCATATTATCAACTTTCAAAAACTGTCCAAACAAGAGCAGAGCCAGCTTGAGGCATACTTTGATAAGGCAATTCGTCCGTACCTTTCTCCTATGATTGTAGGGAAACAGCAGCCCTTCCCCTTTTTACAAAACAGTGAGCTTTATGCGGTGGCACGTCTGGAAACAAAGGGCGGAAAGAAAAGAATGGGGATTGTTCCCTGCTGGAATCCGGTTTTTAAGAGATTGATAGAGATTCCGGGAAGAAAGGGCTACCACATGCTTTCCGAAGAGCTGATTCTCCACTTTGTTTCGAAGCTGTATCCGGCGTATACCATTCGGGAGAAATCCATCATCCGCATTACAAGAAATGCGGATATTGATGCAGGAGACGTGTACGATGAGGATATGGATTACCGAGGAATGATGGAGCAGCTTTTAAAGAAAAGAAAGCGCTTAAATCCGGTAAGACTGGAACTTAGTAGGGAGCTCCATAAGTCGGTTAAGAAGAAGCTGGCTACGTATTTAGGGATTTCGGAAGACCATGTTATCCATTGTGAAACGCCTCTTGACCTGTCCTTCCTCTTCACTCTGCAAAATGCCAAGAGAGAACATCAGGAGATGTTTTATCCTCGCTACAGCCCGAGAATGAGCGGAAAGATTCGAAAGGATGAAAATATCATTCATCAGATTGAAAAGAAAGATATCCTTCTTTCTTATCCGTTTGAGAGTATGAAGAATTTTATCGGTCTTTTACAGGCCGCGGCAGTGGATAAGTCGGTTCACTCCATAAAGATTACCCTTTATCGTATGGCGAGCCACAGTCAGATTGTGGATGCGCTTTGCGAGGCTGCGGAAAATGGAAAGGAAGTCCTTGCTCTTGTGGAATTAAGAGCAAGGTTCGATGAGGCGGCGAATATCGAGATGTCAAGACGCTTGGAGGATGCGGGATGCCAGGTAATCTACGGTCTTCCGGCCTATAAGGTGCATTCCAAGCTTTGCCTTATTACGAGAAAGACCGAGGAAGGCGTCTCCTTCATTACCCAGATTGGAACGGGAAATTATAATGAAAAAACGGCCACCCTCTATACTGACCTTTGCCTTATGACGGCCAACAGAGAGATAGGAGAGGATGCACAGGAAGTTTTCCGTACTCTGCTTCTTGGAGAAACAGTAGAAAAGAGCTCTGCCCTTCTCGTTGCGCCAAAAGGTTTGCAGAATGCCATTTTGGAAAAAATAGAAGCGGAAGGCAGAAAGGCGGAGGAAGGAAGAGGCGGTTATATCGGCTTAAAACTCAATGCACTGACAGACAAAGACATTATCGATGCTTTGATAGAAGCCTCTCAAAAAGGGGTAGTGATTCAGCTGCTGATTCGAGGAATCTGTTGCCTTATTCCGGGTATTCCCGGAAAGACGGAGAATATCCGGATTCACAGTATAGTGGGAAGATTCCTGGAGCACTCCCGCATCTATCGATTCGGGCAGGGGGATGAGGAAGAAATCTATATCGCCAGTGCGGATTGTATGACCAGAAATACGCTCCGAAGAGTGGAGGTTGCAGCGCCGATACTCGATGAAGAAAATAAGAATCGTGTGCGGGAGATTTTCGACCTTGGATTTCAAGATACGGAGAAGGGGAAATGGCTTCTTTCCGACGGTTTCTATCATGACCCGGAGGGCTTGGGAGAGGAGCGCTTTGACTCGCAAGACTACTTCTACAGAGAAGCTTACAGAAATGCGGAGTAGGACAGAATGCTATTTATTTTTGCAGCACACTACGGAGAAATAGAAAATATAATTCAAGCATTGAAAATGGGGAAACGAAAAACTTCGTTTCCCTTTTTGCAGTATTGTACGAGTGAATTTAGCGAATCCGAAGGAAGGATATTGCTGACTATCTGCGGAGAAGGGCGAAACAATGCAGCGGCAGCAGTTTCCGCGACCTTGGCAAAGGAGGGAGCAAAGAGAGGGGGGATATTCTCCTATCCTTGGGCAGTGCTGCAATCCTGAAAGCACCACATACCGCCGGGGGAAGCTATTTAGGAAGCTGGTTCTTGATTCATGCCCTTCAGGAATGGGCAACGGGACGACAGTTCTACCCGGATATGCTTTACGCCTTTTCCTTTCCGGAGGCAAGACTTATCACCGGAGACAAACTGCTTTCTTGGAAGGATGCGGAGATATTAGGGAGAGGCCTGCCTTACTTGCCTGACAGAGGGGATTTAAAGGCTTCTCCGGCAAATGCTTCAAAGAAGAGAACAAAAGGAAGTTCTATAAAATTCTCTAAAGAAATACCCTATCCGGAAGAAATTTTTCTTTATGATATGGAATCGACTGCGGTTTTCCAAAGCGGATATAGCTTTCTTTCTACGGAAGATATGTTCTTTCTTCGCTGTGGAACGGATTTTGGGCTGAATTTTGCAGGGAATACAGCGGAAGAAAGCGAGAAAGAGCAGTCACAGAAGCAAATAAACAAAGTGAAAGAAGAATTTCGGAAACTTCTGAGACGGGAGGAGAAACAAGTTCTTTCTTTTATCCGGATTTTGGATGAAATCAGTCTGAAAAAAGAGAAAGAAAGACAGAAAGAGGAGGCGTTTTTGTCTGAAGTGCAGCTTCTTTCTCAAGAACTACGCTCTCCTTTGTCTTGGAAAAGAAACTGGAAAAATTGCTCCGCTATGGAAAGAGCATTCATTTTTCTTGGAACAAGTATTTTCAGAAGAAAAGACAGGAAGGCTATCTTCCTGTTCGGGATAAGCGAGGGGGACAGAAGATTTTGCAGGAGCTGGAAGACGATTTACTCCATTTCTCCTCCGCTACCGAAGAGGGACTTTCCTTGCTTATTGGAGACGAAAAAGAAGTGGAAGATAGAGGAGGAGAGGAAAGAGAAATTCTATATGCTATATCGAAAGAGGAGGATCCTCTTCCTTTCCACCCGCATTTTTCTCATATTTATGTAGAAAGGGAAATATGGGGACATGCGGATGTAGAGACAATACTGAAGAAATTCCCCAAGGCTAAAATCATTCTCATCCGGCATTATAAGGATCTCTTTAACAGAAAAAAACAAAGTCGATTTATGCAGGAGCGGAGCAAAAAGCTTATATTGGCAACAAAAGAAGGGCAGAGAATCTATCCCGGTGCGCCGGTTTGTCAAAGTTTTAGTGAGACACAGTTTTGCTACAGTTCTTTGATTATGAACTGCCCATTCCACTGCGAATATTGTTATTTACAGGGAATGTACCCTTCCGCAAATCTGGTCCTTTTTCTGAATATAGAAGATTATTTTCAGGATTGCAGAAAGTGGATTCGAGAAAAGGGAAGCTTATATCTTTGCATTTCCTATGATACGGACTTGTTGGCCTAGAGGAGATTTTCCCCTATGTAGAAAAGTTCTCCCGTTTTTTGGAAGGAGAGGAGAAACTTCGCATTGAAGTGCGGACCAAGGCGGGTGGAGAAGCCTTATTTCGGAAAATCAAGAGAGCACAGCTTTCTAGTGAGGCAAGGAAAAGACTCATCTTTGCTTTTACAGTCTCTCCGGAGGAAATAGTACAGAGAGCGGAGCACAGTTCCGCAAGTCTTGAAAGTCGTCTAAGGGCTGCAAAATTGTTGATAGAGGAAGGATATTCTATTCGACTCTGCTTTGATCCGATGATTTACCATGAGAAGTGGAAGGAAATTTATAACGTGTTTTTGGATACTGTTTTCCGAGAAATTCCGATGGAAAAGCTCTATGATTGCAGCGTGGGGAGCTTTCGCATTTCAGAGACCTACCTTAAGCCTATGCTGAAAGCTTTTCCTCAATCTCCGTATACTGTATTTCCTTATGAAAATACGGGAGGGTATTATCATTATCCGGAAAAAATAAAGGAAGAGATGGAAGGATTTCTCTTTCATAAGCTGGAAGAAAACATGCCGAGAGAGAAAATATTCAGATGGAGCGAAGATGTTGAAGTAAATCACGAACAAGAGCAATAAAGCTTGTCTATGAAGATGGTTTACAGGGGGGAATGGGGAGTAAAAAATGACAGAGAAAAAAGAAAACGTGGAGAATCGGGTTGCTTTAGTGACGGGAGCTTCCGGCGGGATAGGCTATGCTATTTCGGAAAAACTCTATGAAATGGGCTATCAGGTCTATGGGATAGGTAGAGATTTTGAAAAGCTATCGGAAGAGCAGGAAACCCTATTATCTAAAGAGCAAGCCTCTAAGCTATTTGATGAGCAAGATGAGAAGCAAGCAAACAACAAGCCGGAGGACGGGCCATCTAACAAGATGGAGCTTCCTTTTATTCCCGTAAAACTCGACTTACGGGATAATCAGGCGGTACGGGATTTTTGTCGTTCGTTTCAGGAGAAGAAGCCGGAGCTTCTTATTCACTCCGCAGGAGTAGCCTACTACGGCTTTCATGAAAGCTTGAATCAGGAGAAGATTTCGGAGATGATGAAAGTGAATCTGGAAGCACCTCTGTTCCTTAGCCAATTTTTTCTGAGAGACATCAAGGAAAAAAGAGGGCATATCTTCTTTATATCCTCTGTGACCGCCCTTCATGAAAACAGCTATGGGGCAGTTTACGGCGCAACAAAGGCGGGGCTTCTTTCCTTTGCAAGAAGTCTTTTTGCAGAAAATAGAAAGTCGGGACTAAAGGTGCACAGCATTTTACCGGATATGACGGATACCGATTTATACCGCAATGCGGATTTTACGATAGGAGAAAACAGAGCGAGCTATCTCCTTCCCTCCGATGTGGCATCTGCCGTGGAAACAATTCTTAGACAGAGAGAGGGTGTGGTGCTGGGAGAAGTACATTTACGCCCGCAGCTTTTTCAGGTAACGAGAAAGCCCGCAGATAAAAAGATAGAAGAGCCCATTGCAAATTGTCAATTTGTGATTTTTCAATTTGTAGAAATTTTTTTATCTATAGAATTAAGAAGGATGTTGCAGGAGGGAGTACTTCCTCGGATTTTTGTAATACTACATACTGAATACAATATTTTTTTAATACTGCTTCTCATTTCTGAAATCTATTTATTGCGCTTCTTTCTCTTGTTTTATATTGAAAATTGTTGAAATATTTATTAAAAGGAAGGACTTTTTGTGCAAAATAACAATAAAAAGAAAAAAATAACCTAATTCAGCACCCTTTTTTTCCGTGAAATCTTCTTCTTGCGAGAAAAAAACGAAAAATTTATAATATTTGCAGTAAAAAAACAGGAGAAAAAGAGTGGAGGCGAATTATGGTTAGTTTTTTTGTATGTCTTTTTATTCTGATTGCCGGATATTTTACCTATGGTAAGTTCGTAGAGAATACCTTCGGTCCGGATGACAGAGAAACGCCGGCAGTACGCATCAACGACGGTGTAGACTATGTTGTAATGCCGGAGTGGAAGCTGTTCCTTGTACAGCTCTTAAATATTGCCGGTTTAGGACCGATTTTTGGAGCTTTGACAGGTGCTGAGTGGGGTGCCGGTTGTATTTTTATGGATCACCTTCGGTACGGTTTTTGCCGGCGGTGTGCATGACTATTTTTCCGGAATGCTCAGTGAGAGATCAAACGGTGCATCCATTTCAGAGGTTACCGGTAACTACTTGGGACTCGGTATGAAGAATCTGATGCGTGTGTTCTCTGTAGTGCTTTTAATTATGGTAGGTACCGTATTTGCTGTAGGCCCTGCAGGACTGATTGTGACCTTGATTAAGTCCGGCGGTTCTGCAAATGCTTTACTTACTAGTAAAGAAGTTTGGCTGTGGATTATTCTGCTTTACTATTTAATTGCAACGTTCTGTCCTATCGATAAGATTATCGGAAAGATTTATCCCGTTTTCGGTATTTGTCTGATTGCCATGGCAGTCGGAGTGGGAATCGGTATCTTCTCTCACGGTTTTGTGATTCCGGAGATTTTTCAGCATTTTAGAAATGAGCATCCGAGCGGTCTTCCGATTTGGTCTTTTATGTTTATTACTGTAGCCTGCGGTGCTATTTCCGGTTTCCATGCAACACAGTCTCCGCTTATGGCACGCTGCATGAAGAGTGAGAAGCAGGGACGAATGGTTTTCTATGGTGCCATGGTTGCAGAGGGTATCATTGCGCTCATCTGGGCAGCAGCAGGCTGTGCAATTTACGGCGGTGCGAAGCTCTTGGAAGCAGGTGGAGGAAATTCCACCACGGTTTATGACATCTGTAAGACTACCATGGGATCCGTGGGAATGCTGCTTGCCATGATGGGTGTTATCGCTTGCCCGATTACTTCAGGAGACACGGCTTTCCGTTCCGCTCGTCTTACTGTTGCGGACTGGTTCAAGATTGACCAGAATGATTTCAAGAAGCGCGGTCTTTTGACTCTTCCGATTCTTGGTGCCGGTGCGGTTATTTCTCACTTGGATTATGCGATTGTTTGGAGATACTTCAGCTGGACCAACCAGACACTGGCTATGATTGTACTTTGGGCGGCTTCCATGTATCTCTATAGAGAGAAGAAGAATTATTGGATTACGGCAGTTCCTGCAGTATTTATGAGTGCAGTTTCCATGACCTATTTCTTCTGTGCACCGGAGTGTCTCGGCGCCTTCGGATTAACCACTGCTGTGGCTTATCCGGTAGGAATTATCCTTGCGGCACTTTTCCTCATCCTCTTCTTAAGAGCAACGAAGAAGCCGGTTTCCGGAGAAGCTAAGGCATAAGAAATTGGAACTTGCTGTTTTTAAGGCTTTCTTTTAAGCAGAAAATGCATAGAAGGAGCATGGTTTACAGGAAATATTGAATCAATAGTAAAATTTTCACCTCGCTTTCTTTAGAGGAAGCGGGGTATATTTTTCTTTATCTATAGAATTGTATTCGGATAGAAAAGTGATGAGATATTGTTTCATGGTATAGAAAGGTGAGGCTATGAATTTTCCCCTAAGTGAGAAAAAGTTGGAAAAGGATATTTTAAAAAAGGATAAAAGGGAGGCACTACGTATCGGAGCGATAGGAATCGGAGAGAAAGCCCTCTATTTAAACTCCTTTTATATTGACAGGATGTACTACATACCGATAGAGGCGGTAGAGCGTGTGTATAAACGTGTTGCCATGAGTAAGGGCGGCTTTTCCGGAAAGGGAATCTTTGCAAGCTTGTCTTATCTTGTTGTGGAGTATGACGGAGGAAAAGAAAAGGCCTGCCTCATTCGAAAGGAGTGGAGGGTGGATGAAGCCCTTTCTGAAATAAGGAAACGTTTTCCGGCAATTCCTACCATGAGCAAACGTGCGGAAGAAAAGCTTCGTGCAGAGGAAGCGGAAGAAAAAGCGAAACTCCTTCCGAAGCTTTCAGAAGAAGCGGAAGGAGCCCTTTCGGAAATAGAAAAGGCAGAGGCGATTTTACTAAGACGGGAAGATTTATATCAAAACCTTGCCGTGCAGGCAAAGCGGGAAAGAATGGTACAAAGTACAAACCCCTATTATGGACATTTTGCTTTGCTTCTTTTTCTGGGAGCGGTATTGTGTCTTTTTTCGGCATTTTTCCTTTATAAAAATGGAGAGCAAAGTCTTGCAATCGTCCTTCTTGGTTTTGCTTTGATGCTTCTTATGATGGGACTTCGCGTTCGACCGACCGGAAAAAACAATCGGGAAGCGGTGAAAAAGGAGTATGAAGAATCGATTCGAAAAATGAAAGAATATCTGCCCGGAGACTTTCCTCTTCCTCCGCAGTATGCCCATCCTTTTTGTCTGGAGTGGATGCGGCAGAGTATTCTGGAGGGTAAGGCAACAACCGTGCGAGAGGCATATTTTCTTCTAAAGAAGGAATTAAAAGAGCTCGACAGCACAAAGCAGGTTTCTCAAAAGGTCTATGACCGCATTGTCGTGATTAAACCGATGTTTTTGGCGGCGGAATATCAAGATTCATTTTAGGCATGGAAAGAGCCAAATCAACCCTTGCGATTCTGATTTTCATGGGGTAAAATCAATAGATAGTTTTTTAACAGGATATATTCTAAGGAATATATAGGGAAAATGTGTTTAAAGAAAAGACGAAAACGCTTTTTAATAGAGGGGGAACTATGGCGGATAAGAAATTGGTGGAGCAGATTACTTCCAGAGAGGAAGATTTTGCGCAGTGGTATACGGATGTAGTGAAGAAGGCGGAGCTGACCGACTATTCTTCCGTAAAAGGCTTCATGGTAATTCGCCCTGCAGGCTATGCCATCTGGGAGAGAATCCAGTACGAATTGGATACCCGTTTTAAGGCTACCGGCGTGCAGAACTGCGCGATGCCCTTACTTATTCCACAGTCTCTTTTAGAGAAGGAAAGCGAGCACGTGGAGGGCTTTGCTCCGGAGGTTGCCTGGGTAAGCTACGGCGGTTCCAAGAGACTGGAGGAGAGACTCTGTGTTCGTCCGACCTCTGAAGTACTTTTCTGTGATTACTATTCCAAGGTCGTAAAGTCCTATAGAGATTTACCCCAACTTTTAAACCAGTGGTGCTCCGTAGTGCGCTGGGAGAAGACAACAAGACCCTTCTTAAGAACGAGAGAGTTCCTTTGGCAGGAGGGACACACCGTTCATGCTACAGCGGAAGAAGCGGAAGAGAGAACCCTCCTTATGTTGAACATCTATGCGGATGTTTGGAAAATGAGCTTGCTATTCCGGTAGTAAAGGGCAGAAAGACCGACAAGGAGAAGTTTGCCGGTGCTATTGCGACCTATACGGTAGAAGCACTGATGCATGACGGACAGGCTTTACAGTGTGCGACCTCTCATAACTTTGGAGACGGCTTTGCAAAGGCCTTTGATGTGCAGTATTTAAGTAAGGAAAATAAAATCGAAGCAGTTCATCAGACTTCTTGGGGAATTACAACAAGGACCATCGGTGCACTGATCATGGTTCATGGAGATGATTCCGGACTTGTCATTCCGCCAAGAATTGCTCCGGTACAGGTTGTTATCGTGCCGATTCAGCAGAACAAGGAAGGAGTACTGGATAAAGCTTATGCTCTTAAGGATGAGCTCCTTAAGGCGGGTATCCGTGTCAAGGTGGATGATTCCGATAAGACTCCGGGATTTAAGTTTGCGGATGGAGAGGTGCGCGGTATTCCGCTTCGTCTGGAAATCGGGCCTAAGGATATTGAGAAGGATCAGGCTGTACTGGTAAGAAGAGACAATCGGGAAAAGATTGTAGCAGAGCTTTCCGGACTGACCGCTGAGGTAGAGAAACTCTTAAAAGCGATGCAAAAGGATATGTATGACAGAGCGCTTGCTTTCCAGAAGGAAAGAACCACCGATGCGAAGAACCTGGATGAGCTAGTAGCGTCCCTCGATAAGAAGCCGGGCTTTGTACGGGCTATGTGGTGTGGATGCAGAGATTGTGAGGATAAGCTGAAGGAGTATTCCGGCATTACCTCCCGTTGTATTCCTATGGAGCAGGAAGAAATTTCCGATAGCTGTGTTGTTTGCGGAAAGAAAGCGACAAAGATGGTTTATTGGGGAAGAGCCTATTAAGAGATTTTTTTGAGGGGCTGTAAAAAATTAAAATAATTTTCTAAGCAATATAGGTCTGAACTTGGGGCACGCTCTCGCTAGCTTCGCCACGTAACGGATACTAAGCGAAAAACTGCGTTTCTCTTGTTTTTCGCAAGTACCGACGGGCTCAGACTACCCCGCATTCAGACCTATATTGCAAAGAATCTCTTTATTATTTTAATTTTTTACAGTCCCTTTTTCAGTATATAATGACGAAATAAGCAAGGGGAAAATGGAGAGTGGAAGGAGGAATGATGGAAAAAAAGGTGCTTTTGCTGATTAACAGCAGTAGTGGGCAAGAAAAGGGAAAGACTCTTCTTTACAATATTGTGGAGGAGTTTGCCAAGAAAAATTGTGAGTTGACTGTTTTTCCGATTCTTCCAAAAATCCAAAAAAACTGAATACAGAAAACCATTGTACATAAATATAGAGATAGATTTGATCTTATCGTTTGTGTCGGAGGAGACGGAACCTTGCACTATCTGGTGAACAGCCTGATGGTGGAGAAGATACAGACTCCGATTGGCTACATTCCGACAGGATCAACCAATGACTTCGCGGCTTCTCTGGGAATTCCCAAGGACCTTAAGGAAAATATAGGAGGTATCGTCAAGGGAGAGCCCTTTCAGTATGATATTGGGAAGTTGAATGACTTGTATTTTAATTATATTGCGGCATTCGGTGCGTTTACCAAGGTAAGCTATGGAACCAATCAGGAATTAAAGAACAACTTGGGGCATATGGCTTATATTCTGGAGTCGATTCGTACGATGCCGGAGAATTTGAGTAAGAGCTATTCTTTGAAAATCACATCGGGGGATTCTTCTTTTTCGGGTGAATACATTTTTGGTGCTATTTTCAATTCCCGCTCTGTTGGAGGCTTTACCGGTTTCCCCGGAAGTTCTATAGAAGAAAAACTGGCTGTGGATTTACAGGATGGAGAATTTGAGGTTTTACTGATTCGTGCACCGAAAAATATTGCGGATTATGGGGAGATTATCAGTACCGCTCTTAGCGGAAATATTCCGGAAAACAATCCACAGGTACAGTTCTTTAAGACTAAGAGCCTTAGTATAGAGGCGGAAGAAGAGCTTGGATGGACGCTGGACGGAGAGTTTGGCGGAGCTTATAAAGAGATGCATCTGGAAATCCTGAAGCGTGCCGTATCCGTCATGCTTCCAAAGAAGGATAGCATGGAGAAAGAATAAGCTATCGAATTATAAAGTCATGATTTGAAACAGTAAATAATCTTGAGGTATGAACAAGAGTGAAGATTACGATGCCAAAGGGAGCGGAATTCATTATCCGTTCCTTGGAAAATGCGGGTTTTGAGGCCTATATCGTGGGGGGCTGTGTCCGGGACGGAATTCTCGGACGAGATCCTGAGGACTGGGATATCACGACCATTGCCAAGCCGGATGAGATAAAAAGAATTTTTTCCCATACCGTGGATACCGGAATTGAACACGGGACGGTGACCGTTCTTGTGCCGCCGGAGGAAGTGGAGAGAGGGATTCGGAGCTTTGAAGTGACGACCTACCGGATTGACGGAGAATATACAGATCACCGACATCCGAATGCAGTGTCCTTTACAGGCTCTTTGGAAGAAGATCTGGCAAGACGGGATTTTACGATTAATGCGATGGCGTATCACATGGAGAGAGGAATTATAGACCCTTTTCACGGACAGGAAGATTTGGAAAAGAAAATTGTTCGTGCAGTAGGAAAGGCGAAGGACCGTTTTGCGGAAGATGCCCTTCGGATGATGCGCGGAATTCGATTTCCGCACAACTTGATTTTTCTTTGGACGAAGAGGCTTATCTGGGAATTGAAAGCTTAAAGGAAAGCTTGGAAAATGTCTCCAAAGAGCGTATTGCAGTGGAGCTTTGGAAGCTTTTGGCCAGTGCACATCCGGATAAGGTGGAAATGTTTTTCTCTACAGGACTTGCCCCCTATATTACGGAGGATTTTCCAAAGATTCAGGAAAGCGGGATTCCCAAGTTGCTTCCCTTTGCTCCGGTAGAAAAAATTGTTCGATTTGGCCTGTTTCTTCGAAATGTACCGGACCTGGCTCGTAAAATTTTAAGAGATTTAAAGCTTGATAGAGAGAGTATAGAGGGAGGTAGCCATTTTGCAGCTTTATTTTCCGAAGAGGAAGTGGAGAGCCCTTATGCTTTACGAAAGCGTATCGCAAGATACGGCTTAAAGATGGTTCGGGATTTTTATGAGATGCGTCTTGCGTTGCTGCAGCAGGATGAAGAAGAGTTGTATTCTCCATTGGAAAGCGATTTATTGGAAGCGAAAAGACGAACGGGAGAAATAATCATTACCAAACAACAAGCTGTATCCATTGTGAAAGAGCGCCTTTTGTGGATTACTAAGGTGGAGTCGGAAAAGAATTGCGTGTCTTTGTCCGAGCTTATGTTAAGCGGAAAAGACCTCATTTCTTTAGGTGTTTCTCCGGGAAAGAGGATGGGAGAGATTTTACAGCTTGCCTTTGACCGGGTTTTACAAGAGCCGAAGGAAAATGAAAAAGAGAAGCTGATTTCTTATCTACAGGAATCAGGACTCTTAGATAGCTGAAAGCAGCTGTGAAATTCTTTGTATCATCCTATTTCGTTGTTAGAAAGAGGCGTATTTAATATTGGAAAGAAGCGTATTGATACGGCTATAAAAATATTACTTATAATTTGGCGGAAGCCTCTGCAATTTTGAGGAATAAAGTAGTAGAATAAGAAAATAATGAGTAGCGGAGTATTATGGCAAGAAAATGGAGGTTTAGTATGTTGGACTACAAAAAAGAGTATGAGCGCTGGGAAAAGGCGGATTTATTGGATTTTGACCTGCGTAGAGAGCTGAATCTGCTTTCCGGAAAAGAGGAAGAGATTAAAGAGCACTTCGGCGTAGCCTTGGAGTTTGGTACGGCAGGGATTCGCGGAACCTTGGGTGTAGGAACCAATCGCATGAATATTTTTGTGGTTCGACAGGCAACGGAAGGCTTGGCAAGATATATCCTGGAGGAAGGACTGGAGAAGCTGGTGGCCATCAGCTATGATTCTCGTTTAAAGGGCTGGACCTTCGCAAAAGAGGTGGCTCAGGTTCTTGCTGCAAATGGAATCTCCGTTCGCCTTTATGATGCTTTGATGCCTGTTCCGGCACTTTCCTTTGCGACAAGATATTATCATTGCAGTGCAGGAATTATGCTCACAGCTTCCCATAACCCTGCAGTATATAACGGTTACAAGGCGTACGGCAGTGACGGTTGCCAGATGACGGATGAAGCGGCGGATAAGGTGTATGCCAAGATTAAAGAGACGGATGTCTTAAGCGGTGCTAAGACCATGTCCTTCTCCGAAGCGGTAGATCAGGGATTGATTCGTTTTGTAGAAGAGGAATGTAAGGAGGCTTTTTATCAGTCCGTGCTTTCCCAAAGTGTGCATCCCGGCGTGTGCAAGGATGCAGGGCTTTCCCTGGTTTATACCCCGCTAAACGGGAACCGGTTTGGAGCCGGTTACCCGGATATTCCGGGAGCTCGGCATATCCGATGTTACGATTGTGCCGGAGCAGGAATATCCGAATGGATACTTTACCACTTGTCCTTATCCCAATCCGGAGATTTCGAAGCGATGGAAAAGGGACTTGCTCTTGCGAAGGAGAAAAATGCGGATTTGCTTCTTGCGACAGATCCTGATGCAGACCGTGTGGGAATTGCCATGCGAACGGAAAATGGAGAGTATGAGCTTGTCAGCGGAAATGAGATGGGAGTACTCCTCTTAGACTATATTGCAGCAGGAAGAACGGCGGAAGGAACACTTCCGAAGAATCCGATTGCGGTCAAGTCCATTGTCAGCACACCGCTGGCAGACAAGGTGGCTGCAGACTATGGAGTGGAGATGCGCCACACCTTGACCGGATTTAAGTGGATTGGAGAGCAGATTAAATTCTTAGAGGAGAAGGGAGAACAGGAACGCTTCCTTTTCGGTTTCGAGGAAAGCTACGGTTACCTTTCCGGTACAGCGGTAAGAGATAAGGATGCGGTTGTGGCTTCCATGCTCATCTGTGAAATGGCTGCCTATTACAGAAAGAACGGCTCTTCCATCAAGGCTCGATTGGAAGAAATATATGCAAAATACGGTTATTATCTGAATGCGGTAGACAGCTTCTCCTTCCCGGGACTTTCCGGCATGGATAAGATGAAGGGGATTATGGAAACGCTTCGGAAAGACAGTCCGAAAGACTTTGCCGGTATTGCCGTAAAAGAATCTTTAGACTACCTGGATAGTGAAAAAACCGGACTTCCGAAGGCAAATGTGCTTCTTTATACTTTAGTGAATGGGGAAAGCATTATTGTCCGTCCCTCCGGAACAGAGCCGAAGATTAAGGCCTATTACACAACCTTGGGAAAGACAAAGGAAGAAGCAAAAAAAGAGAAAGAGAAGCTTGCAAAGGCATTGCAGCCTATTTTCAGCTGATAAGGAGAGTCTTACAGCGGAAAGAGACAGTAATTGGATAATTGCTTTTGTAGTAAAGAATGAAAAAAGGGGGAAGAGTCACTTTGCGAGAGAGTATACGAAAAGAGGAAAGGAAGGAAAAGGGAAGAGACAAAACAAAGAAAAGAGTGAAGGAGCTCGACAGTTTTAAGGGATTTCTCATCTTTTTGGTTGTACTGGGACACTTTCTTCTTCCGCTTAGTGATAGCCCTTATCCTCTGTTTAACCGTAGCTTTTATCTGATTTACAGCTTTCATATGCCGGCATTTCTCTTTCTTTCCGGCTACTTTGCTTATGGAAAATGGAAAAAAAGAGGGACGAGTTTTCGTTCCCTCTTTTCTTATCTTCTTATATATATTGATGAAATTCATGTTACATCGTGCTGACATCCTCTTCTATGATGTGCATACGACTTGGCCGGATTTCTTTCATGAATCTTCTACACCATGGTATCTTCTTGTCCTTTTTCTTTTTTGGAGCTGACTCTCCTCCCTATGGAAATTTTTTTCGTAGAAAAAAAGACGGGAGAGCAGGTCATCAGCTTTTATTTTTTATGCTTGATTGTACTCTCTATCCCTTTGTCCTTTATGAAAATCGGCGAAGAATGGAAGGATTTTCTGGCTTCAGACAGAATTCTGGGCTTTGCCCCTTTTTTTCTATCTGGGAATGCTTGCGAAACTCGGCGATTTTTCTTTTCAAAAAATACATAGGACCCCTTTCGTTTTGGGATTTTGTTTTACCCTGATTATAATTCTATTTTTGCCAAAACTTCTTCCCTATACCCGCGTTTTTTACGGTACCTGGGGCTACCGTATCGAGGGCGAAGCGATTCTGCCTTTCTTTAAAAAACACCCGACCCTGATAAGAATTGCTTTTATTCCCTTTTCCCTTTGCATTGCTTATTTCTTTTATGGGCTCCTGATTTTTCTTCGGCAGAAGAAGGAGAGTATTCAACCGGAAATTACTTCCAGGGGAAGTCAGATTTACTTTGGAATGGAACGAGTATTTCAGGATAGAGAGACTTTTCTTATGAAAATGGGTCACTATTCAATGCCGATTTATGTATTCCATCGCCCTTTCCGAGATGCTTTTTTTGCCGGAGGACTGGAACAGCCGTTCTGGCACGAGGGAATCCCTTTTTGGCTGATTCTTCTCTTCTATATCTTTTTGCTCCTCTTATCCTTGCTTCTTCTTTTTGTATTAGGGAGAAAGACGCTGGACAATCTTTGCCGTTTTCGTTTTACAGGATGAAAAGTCCGTAGAAGAGATGTTTTGCAGTATAAAAACGAGCAGGGTCATTCCTGATGGTATATTTATCTATCTGTAGAGCGGTTTTTATCAACCCGTTTTGTCCTATAACCCGGTTTTTTATCACATTTTGTCCTATAAGCTTATATTCAAAAAGGTGCTCAGATGGGAATCTGAGCACCTTTTTTGTTCTGAACGAGAGTCGTGCGCAAAGCATGCTGTATCTCGTTTGTACTGTTTCTTTATAGCCCTTTTGCTTTCATTTATTAGTCTTTCTTATCTTCGATAACAAGACTTCTTAACTTACCGTCCATACCCCAAAGGATTGCAGCAACAACAATTAAGATTGCAGCAATACCGAAGCTGGATGTAGCAAAGGGGATCTTGGAAATTGCGTTATACAGTGCACCGTAGGAAAGTCCTGCAATAAAGATTGCACAAGTCCATACCGCCATCATTGCGGAAAGCAGTCTTTTCGGAGCAAACTTGGAAATGAAGGAGTTACCAAGCGGGGAGAAGGTCATCTCACCGAAGGATAAAACAAATCCGAAGAGAACTACCCAGAGCAAGTTTGCAGGCTGTCCGCCTCTTGTAATATCAGCAAAGGCAAAGATTCCAAAGAAACTCCCAAAAGGCCGAGACCTAATGCAGTGTGCTTAAAGATAGTCAATCCGCCATTCGGTCTTCTTGCATCCATCTCCCAAAGTATACCGAGAATTGGGCCGAGAGCGATACATACTAAAGCGTTCAAGGAATCGAAGAAGGAAGTCGGAACCTGGAAGCTTCCAATCTGCCAGTTCATACGATACACTTCTTTTCCTGCTTCCTGAATTGCAGTTCCCCAGTAATCATAAACCGGAAGATAAGCCATATACCAGAAAATCCAGAAAATAGCGGAGAAGGCGGATACGAATACAATAGCTGCGATTCTCTGCTTCTCAATCTTGGTGAGCGGCTTTTTCTCCACTGTTTCAGAATCTGCTGCGCTTGTATCCTTCTTTTCATTCTCTTTGAAGGGTCTTGCACCGACTTCGCCGAGAGATTTCCAAGAACAAACGAACAAAACAGCGTTAATCAACATAGCAACGGCACAAACCAAGAAACAGATTCTGTAACCGTAGCTTCCTGCAATCAATCCGATAGAAGTTGTTCCGATAAAGCTTCCCAAGTTAACCATGGAGTACTGTGTGGAGAATGCTTTGTCGAGCTCCTTCTTATCGGAGAAAAGAAGGCCGGTGATAGAGTTGGTCTGTGGCTTAAAGAGACCGGTTCCGATGGATACAAGACCGATCATGAGAGCCATTCCGCCTAAGCTGTGTGCGTTAAAGCCTACAAAGTAACCAAGGCTCATCAGAGCCATTCCGATTGGAACGAGGTACTTTGCACCGAAGAAACGGTCGGAAAGAACAGATCCGAAAAGTGGTGCCAGGTAGGTAAAGGCAACGAAAAAGGACTGATAAACCGCATTGGAACCATCCGTGATGCCTAAGCCGCCCTTAGCTGCTTCCAACGCAATAAACTGGATGATTAACCATTTTGCGGAGTAGTAGCTGAAACGCTCCAAAGTGAAGGCGAAGTTACAAAACCAGAAGCCTGCTTTGGGATTCGCTTTTGTTTGAACTGTGTTGGTCATTTGAAATCCCCCTCCTAAAAGGACTTAAAAATTAGTAACAAGGAAAAACAACTTCTTTTGTTGCAAATTCTTCCCCCTATCTTTCTTTATAATTGTTTACAAAAAAGAAAGATATTAGTTCGAGTTCTGTAATTATATTCTTTTATCTTTCAGGATTCAACGGGGAAATGCGGAATAATGTTTATTGTATCGCTAAAATAAATATATTTTTATTAATTCAAGTACTTATATTAGATAAATTAATATTTTCCAAAAGAAGAATTAAAAAAAGCCGGCAATAAATTTATAAGTCTTGATTTTTCTAATATATATTTCTAAAACATTTTTTTACTCAACAGAGATTTTTTTCACATCCATATCCTTCGGAAGGATAAAGCTTAAAAGAAGGGCTACTACGAATACTACCGCAACGACGTTGGCACCGAATACCGATCTGCACAATGGACGGGAAAATATGCCAGATTTCAGCTTCCGTACTGGCGGTAAAGCCTACACCGATAGCCAGGGAAAGAGAGGCAATCACGATATTTCTCTGAGAAATCCGCAGGAAGCAATCATCTGCATACCGGAAACAACGATGCTACCGAACATCATGATGGTGCAGCCTCCCAATACACACTGGGGAAGAGAGGAGAAGAACTGTCCTACAGGAGGAAGAAGACCTGCAAGCATCATAGCAGCAGCGCCGGTTGCGATAGTGAAGCGGTTAACAACCTTAGTCATGGCAATGAGTCCGACATTTTGTGAGAAAGAAGTAACCGGAGCACATCCGAAGAGAGCGGAAATGGAAGAAGCATATCCGTCGCATGCCAGTGAACCGGAGATTTCTTTTCTCCGTAATGTCTCTATTGAGTCCCGATACAACCATGGCAGTGGTGTCACCGATGGTTTCCGTTGCGGATACCAGGAAGATGATGCAAACGGAAACGATAGCCCCGAGATTAAACTTCGGCATATAAGGAAGAATCTTCGGAAGAGAAACGAAGCCCTTGGAAAGTAGAGTACTATAGTCCACCTTTCCGACAAAGATAGATAGAATGTAGCCGACTACAAGACCTGCCAAAACGGAAAGCTGCTTCATATAGCCTTTTACAAAAATGCTCCATATGATGCAGGTCAGTAAAGTAATACTTGCAATGGCTAAGTTTGTTGCGGAACCGAAATCTTCGGCATAGCCGCCTCCGAAGGATCTGGCACCCACCGTAAAGAGAGAAAGGCCGATAGAGGTTACTACGGTTGCGGATACGATGGGAGAAATCAGTTTCTTCCAGTACTTTGCCAAAAGTCCCAGAGTTCCTTCAAAGATGCCGCCTACCAATACGGCGCCGATTACGGTCGGGTAGCCATAATTTGCGGCAATGGTTGATAAAATGGTTACAAAGGTGAAACTCACACCCATAATGATGGGCAGTTTTGCGCCAACCTTCCATATAGGAAAGAGCTGAATCATGGAAGCGATTCCGGCGACGAACATCGCGTTCTGAATCAGAGACGCAATCTCCTGCTGGGAGAGTGCGGGCTGAGCGGCTCCCGCGATGATGGTAATAGGAGCCAGATTAGATACGAACATGGCAAGTACGTGCTGCAGGCCGAAGGGAATTGCTTTCCCGACAGGGACACGGCCATCCAGGCGGTAGATGTTCTCCATAGAGACATTTCCTGCTTTTTCTTGACTCATTTTTCCTCCTTTTTGTTGGAAAAGGAACGATCCTCTTCCGTAAATATGAAAATATTTATAAATTTACTTAAGCTGAAGTGTAGCACTTGGTTAAAAATAATGTCTATCTTGGAGAAAATGGAATTAAATTAAAACTTGGAATAAAAAAATATTTGTATTTTTGCACAAAAATATAGCAGATAATAAGGGGTATATTTCAGAAAGTAGAAGTAATAAATCGAATTTGTAAAGGAAGGCATAGAAAAGGGAAGAATATAGAGAAAGGAAGGGAAAAATCTAAATAATTTTTTTGGTATATAATGCATGATAAAAATCTAAAAAAAATACTGTTTATTTTTTTGTGAATAGACGCTAGAAAAAAACAAATTTTTATACTATATTAAGGAAAGTTGGGAATTTATATTCTTTTTTAATTGAAAGAATAGGATAGCCCATTCATCAGTTTGTGAAATAAAAGCTTAGGATAGATTGCTTTTGGTAGTCAGGAGGTCAGGAGGATTTCTATGAGAGAGGTAGGACAAGACAAGATTCGAGTAGATGCCTATGGCAAGGTAACGGGTGAAGCAAAGTATACTGCGGACTTGGAGCCGAAGAATATTTTGCACGGCAAGGTTTATCATTCCACGATTGCAAACGGTTTGGTAAAGAGCATCGATACGACAGAGGCGGAGAAGGTTCCCGGAGTGGTAAAGATTATTACCTGTTTTGATGTACCGGATATCCAGTTCCCGACTGCCGGACATCCTTGGTCCGTAGAGAAGGCACACCAGGATATATGCGACAGAAAGCTCTTGAATCAGAGAGTTCGTATCTATGGAGATGATATTGCCTGTGTTATTGCGGAGAATGAAGTAGCCTGTTCTCAGGCGCTTCGCCTTTTAAAGTGGAGTACGAAGAGTACCCTGTTATGACGACCGTGGAGGAAGCCTTAAAGGAAGGGGCAACTCCTTTGCACCCGGATCTCCGTAAGGACAATGTCATCGTTCATAGCCATATGACCATGGTGGAGAAGGATTTTACCTTTGATGAAGGGGTAAAGAAGGCGAAGGCGCAGTACGGAGAGGACAATGTCGTAGAGTTTTCGGCGGTCTATGATACGCCGAAGATTTCCCACTGTCATATCGAACTTCCGGTTTCCTTTGCTTATGTGGATGTCAACGGAAAAATAACGATTGTATGCTCTACCCAGATTCCGCATATTGTAAAGCTTTACGCTTCCATGGCACTCGGGGTTCCCGCAGGAAAGATTCGCATTATTAAGCCCTATATCGGAGGAGGCTTCGGAAATAAACAGGATATGCTCTATGAGCCGTTGAATGCTTATATGTCCATGCAGGTTGGCGGTAGACCCGTTCGCCTTGAGATTTCCAGAGAGGAAACCATTTACGCAACAAGAACAAGACACCAGATTACAGGGCACACGAAGGCGGTGGTGACTAAGGACGGACAGTTCCTCGCAAGAAAGCTGGAGGCTTTTTCCAACAACGGCGGTTATGCTTCTCACGGGCATGCGATTTGTGCCAACTGCGGAAATGTCTATAAGGAACTGTATCAGGATAAGCTCGGTACGGAGGTGGATTGCTGGACGGTCTACACCAATGCGCCTACAGCAGGAGCAATGAGAGCTTACGGTATTCCGCAGTCGGTTTGGTTTACCGAGTGTCAGACGGACGATATCGCAAAGAAGCTGGGAATCGATCCCTTGGAGCTTCGATTAATAAACTGCATACCGGAAGGCTTTAAAGACCCGCATAACGGCATTACCTTCCATTCCTATGGTTTAAAGCAGGCTATGGAAAAGGGTGCGGAGCTCATTCACTGGAAGGAAAAGAGAGCGGAGTACGATAAGCCGCAGAGCGGAGAAAAGCGTAGAGGTATCGGTATGGCTATTTTCTGTTATAAGACCGGTGTGTACCCCATTGCTTTGGAGACAGCTTCTGCCCGTATGGTATTAAATCAGGACGGTTCCGCACAGCTCTTTATGGGAGCAACGGAGATCGGGCAGGGCGCGGATACCGTATTTGTGCAGATGGCAGCGGAGTCCTCCGGACTTCGATTCGAAGATATTTATATTGAATCCACACAGGATACCGATACGGCACCCTTCGATACCGGCGCTTATGCTTCTCGCCAGACCTATGTTTCCGGTAAGGCTTGTAAGAAGGTTGCGGAAGAGTTTAAGAGAAGAATTATCGATTATGCCGTGTATATGGTGAATCATGCAGTAGAGGATTTCTCTAAGACCGTATACTTAAATGAAGTGACAGCTGCCGCTAAGGCAATCCGGGAAGCTTATGGCTTAAAGGAAGACGAAGAAATCACCAAGGATATGCTGGATGTTCTGGAGTCGGAAATCATCGAGAAGAAGAACGGAAAAGCCGTGCTTCCTCTTCGGATTTTGGCGGACACCGCATTCTATTCTCTAGACAAGTCCGTGCATATTACTGCAGAGCTTACGAACCATTGTAAGGAAAACAGTTTCTCCTCCGGGGTTTGCTTTACCGAGGTAGAGGTGGATATTCCGCTTGGTCTTGTGGAAGTGAAGAATCTTGTACAGGTGCATGACTCCGGCGTGATTATCAACCATGCGACCGCAACGGGCCAGGTACACGGCGGTATTGCACAAAGCATCGGTTATGCCCTCTCCGAGGAGCTTCTTGTAGATGAGAAGACGGGAAGAGTCTTGAATGACAATCTTTTGGACTTTAAGATTCCTACCGCTATGGATGTTCCGGACATGCAGGTGGATTTTGTGGAATTGGATGATCCCACAGGCCCCTACGGGAACAAGAGCTTGGGCGAACCTCCTATTATTCCGGCAGGACCTGCCATTCGAAACGCCATTTTACAGGCTACCGGTGTAGCAATGAACACGGCGCCGATGACTGCCCAGAGACTTACCGATGCTTTCAGAGAAGCCGGTTTAATTGAGACTATTTAAGGGAGGGGGAGCAATGTTCGATATTCAGGAGTTTTACGAGGCAAAGAGCGTAGAAGATGCGGTGAAGGCGTTGTCGGAAAATGAAAATGCGGAAGTGATTTCCGGCGGAACCGATGTGCTCATTCGTGTCAGAGAAGGAAGGGATGCGGGAAAAGCATTGGTTTCCATTAAAAATATAGAAGAAATCAAGGGCGTGAAGATGCTGGAGAACGGGGACCTCTTTATCGGTGCCGGAACAAGCTTCACCCATATTACCAATGACTCTTTGATTCAGAAGCACCTCCTTATGCTGGGAGAAGCAGTGGATACCGTGGGTGACCGCAGATTAGAAATATGGGAACCATTGGGGGAAATATCTGTAACGGGGCAACCTCTGCGGATTCTGCAGCAAGTATCAGAGCGCTGGAGGCGATAGTACATTTGGTAGGACCGGAGGGAGAGCGCGAGGTGCCGATTTCCGAGTTTTATACCGGACCGGGAAAAACCGTCAGAAAATGGAATGAGGTCTGCACGGGCTTTAGAATCCCGAAAGAAAATTACGAGGGCTGGAGCGGAAAGTACATTAAGTACGGAAAGAGAAAGGCCATGGAGATAGCTACTCTTGGCTGTGCAGCTATGGTAAAGCTGAGTGAGGATAAAAAGACCATTCTGGATTGCAGGCTGGCTTACGGGGTAGCGGCTCCGACGCCGATTCGTTGCAAAAAAGCGGAGGACAGCTTAAAGGGTGCGGATATCCATGATGAAAAGCGGATGGAGGAATATGTAAAGATTGCTTTAACAGAAGTGAATCCCAGAAGTTCTTGGAGAGCTTCCAAGGAATTCCGTTTACAGATTATTAAAACCTTGGCAAAGAGGGCGCTGGAGGAAGCGATTCGCCGGCAGGGAGGAGAGATTCATGCTTAAAATCATTCATTTTACCGTTAACGGAAAAAAAGTAGAGCTTGCCGTAGACGAGCGTGAGTCCCTGCTTGATACCCTGAGAAACCGCTTGGATCTCACTTCCGTGAAGAAAGGCTGTGAGGTAGGAGAGTGTGGTGCCTGTACCGTTTGGTAGATGGAGAGGCGATAGACAGCTGTATCTACCTCGCAATGTGGGCGGATGGAAAATCGGTCATGACAGTTGAGGGATTAAAAGGCGAAAATGGAGAGTTAAGTCCGATTCAGAGAGCTTTTATCGAGGAAGCAGCCGTACAGTGCGGTTTCTGCACACCGGGGATTATTATGTCCGCTGTAGAGATTGTGGGATCCGGTAAGCGTTACACGAAAGACGAGCTTCGGAAGCTGATTTCCGGGCATCTTTGCCGTTGTACCGGTTATGAAAATATTTTAAAGGCAGTAGAAAGAGCAGTAGAGGAAACTTATTTGGCAACACATAAGTAAGCCGCAGGAGGTTAAAATGGAGCAATATCGTTTTATTGTAAATGGTCGGGAAGTCATGACGGAGGAGGATAAGCCTCTCCTTCGCTATCTAAGAGATGATTTAAAGTGCAAGTCGGTAAAGGACGGTTGCAGTGAGGGAGCTTGCGGAACCTGTACTATCATTATTGATGGTAAGGCTATGCGTTCCTGTATTTTGACAACCAAGAAGGCGGTAGGGAAGAATATCGTGACCGTGGAAGGGCTAAGTACTAAAGAGAAGGAGGCCTATGTCTATGCCTTCGGCCGCTGCGGTTCCGTGCAGTGCGGTTTCTGCATTCCCGGTATGGTGATGAGTGCAAAGGCTCTTATTGATGAGAATCCGAATCCGACGGAAGAGGATATTAAAAAAGCCATTCGCGGAAATATTTGCCGTTGCACGGGATATAAGAAGATTATCGAAGGAATTGACTTGGCAGCTAAGGTGCTTCGCGGAGAAGAGAAGATTCTTTCCGGATTGGAGTGCGGAGAAGACTTCGGCATCGGGCAGTCCGCATTCCGTGTGGATGTCCGGGAGAAAGTACTCGGTACAGGAGAATACCCGGATGATGTGGAGATGGAAAATATGGCCTACGGCGGTGCAGTGCGTACCGAGTATCCGAGGGCGAAGATTTTGAAAATCAATACGGAAGCTGCGGAAAGTCTTCCCGGAGTACTTTGCGTCTTAAAGGCGGAGGACGTTCCGAACAATAAGGTCGGACATATCCAGCAAGACTGGGACGTTATGATTGCCGAAGGGGACATTACCCGCTGTATCGGAGATGCGCTTTGTCTGATCTGTGCAGAGACTCCTTCTATTCTGGAAGCGGCTAAAAAGCTGGTGAAGGTTGAGTATGAGGTCTTGGAGCCGGTGAGAAGCATAGCGGAGGCCAAGGCGGAAAATGCCCCGAAGATTCATCAAAACGGAAATCTCTGCCAGCAAAGACATGTAAGTCGTGGAGATGCGAAGACAGCTATTGCGAACGCAAAGTATGTTGTGACAGACAGCTTCTCCACACCTTTTACAGAGCATGCCTTTATGGAGCCGGAGTGTGCTGTTGCCTTCCCTTATAAGGACGGTGTAAAGGTCTATACCACCGACCAGGGGGCATACGACACCAGAAAAGAAATTTCCATTATGATGGGCTGGGATCCTTCCCGTATTGTAGTGGAGAACAAGCTGGTCGGCGGCGGATTCGGCGGTAAGGAAGATGTTTCCGTACAGCATATTGCAGTGCTTATGGCTTTGAAGGCGAACAGACCTGTAAAGGTCAAGTTCTCTCGTCAGGAATCCATCAACTTCCACCCGAAGCGTCATGCCATGGAGGGAACCTTTACTCTGGCCTGCGATGAAAACGGCATTTTCCAGGGGCTGGATTGTGAAATCAACTTTGATACCGGAGCTTATGCTTCTCTTTGCGGTCCGGTTTTAGAGAGAGCCTGTACGCACTCCGTAGGCCCGTACACCTATCAGAATACGAATATTTTGGGATATGGGTATTATACCAACAACCCTCCTGCAGGAGCTTTCCGAGGCTTCGGTGTTTGTCAAAGTGAGTATGCTTTGGAAATGCTGATTGACAGGCTTGCGGAAATGGTGGGAATCAGTCCTTGGGAGATTCGCTTCCGTAATGCCATTGAGCCCGGAAAGGTGCTTCCGAACGGGCAGATTGCGGATTGTTCCACGGCACTTAAGGAAACGCTTCTTGCGGTAAAGGATGTTTATGAAGCCCATCCCGGAAGAGCGGGCATTGCCTGTGCTTTAAAGAATGCCGGAGTCGGTGTAGGACTTCCGGATAAAGGTAGAGCAAGAGCGGAAGTGCTGGACGGTAAGCTTAGAGTCTATACCGCAGCTTCCGATATCGGACAGGGCTGTCGTACGGTATTTCACCCAGATATTACAGAGTGAAACCGGCCTTCCCATAGAGAAACTCAGTATTTCCAGAGGATCCACCGAGGATTCCCCGGACTCCGGAACGACCTCCGGATCCCGTCAGACGCTGATTACCGGTGAAGCGGTTAGAGGACTGGCTGCCGAGGTCAAAAAAGATCTTGATGCAGCAGGAGGGAAGCTGGAAGAGCTGAACGGAAAAGAATATTTTTACGAGTTCTTTGATCCGACAGATAAACTCGGTGCGGATCTCCCGAACCCGAAATCCCATGTAGCTTATGCTTTTGCAACCAATGTGGCTATTTTGGATGATGAGGGAAGAGTTACGGATGTATATGCCGCTCATGATTCCGGAAAAGTTATGAATCCGGTATCCATTCAGGGACAGATTGAGGGCGGTGTACTCATGGGAATGGGCTATGCCTTAACCGAGGACTTCCCCTTAAAGGACTGTGTTCCAACAGCAAAATTAGGAACCTTAGGACTTCTGCGCGCAAACCAGATTCCGAACATCCATGCCATCTATGTGGAAAAAGATACACTCCTCCCGTTTGCACGTGGCGCAAAGGGAATCGGAGAGATTGCAAGTATTCCTATCGCTCCGGCAATTGCGAACGCATACTATGCCTTTGACCATGAGTTCAGAACGAAGCTTCCGTTGGAAGGAACCTTCTATCGGAAGAAGAAATAAGATAGTCCTAACAGAATAGGGATTGGAGAAGCAGGTCGAATTCGAAAAGCACTTTGATTTTCGTTTTGCCTGCTTCTCTTTTTCATAACGTATCGCTCGCGTAGCGTCGGTATCTCGTTATTTTTCAAAAAAATTTAATAAAATTTGAAGATAAAAAGAATGCCTTTTATTCCTTTTCCTGACAATCATCCAAAAACAGCTATTTTAGAGGATTGAGCGCCTAAAAAAACAGAATGAAAACCTTATCCGAATATGAAGTATAGAAAGAAAGTATGTTCTGTGTTATAATGCCAAAAGTCGAAGCTCTAAGCGTAGGGAGAAGACTGGAAATAATACAGCTTTGCTGGAGCTTATGAGGATACCCGTGATAAAAAATAATTCTTTTCTCATTGGAAGAGATATGTAAAAAGGAGAAAATATGGCTAGTAAAGTGAGTAAGGCCCCGGTAGTAGCGCTGGTGGACCATGAGGAGAAGCTGAAGGCACTGGATGCCGCTTTAACAAAGATAGAGAAGGACTGCGGAAAAGGATCCATTATGAAATTAGGAGATGCCGGAGTCAATAAGGATATCGAAGTGGTACCTACAGGCTCCCTTTCCGTGGATATTGCACTTGGTGCGGGCGGCTTCCCCAGAGGCAGAATTATAGAAATCTACGGTCCGGAGTCTTCCGGAAAAACCACACTGGCTTTGCATGCCGTTGCAGAGGTACAAAAAAGAGGCGGTATCGCTGCATTTATTGATGCGGAGCATGCTTTAGATCCCCGCTATGCGCAGGCAATCGGCGTGGATATTGACAATCTATATGTATCTCAGCCTGACTCCGGAGAGCAGGCTCTTGACATTGCGGAAACCATGGTTCGTTCCGGCGCAATGGATATTCTGGTTGTAGACTCCGTTGCTGCACTGGTACCCAAGGCGGAAATCGATGGTGAGATGGGAGACAGCCATGTGGGCTTACAGGCAAGACTGATGTCCATGGCACTTAGAAAACTGACAGCCATTATTTCGAAGTCCAACTGTATTCTTATTTTCATCAACCAGCTTCGTGAAAAAGGTGGGCGTAATGTTTGGAAATCCGGAGACAACAACCGGAGGGAAGAGCTCTGAAATTCTATGCTTCCGTGCGAATCGATATCCGAAAGGGAGAGTCTATTAAGGCGGGAGAAGGAGAGTTTAGCGGAAACCGTGTAAAGGTAAAGATTGCAAAAAATAAGATTGCTCCTCCCTTTAAGCAGGTGGAATTTGACATCAGCTTCGGCAGTGGTATCTCCAAGGAAGGAGAGATTTTGGACCTAGCAGTAGAAAAGAAGATGATTGAGAAGAGCGGAGCATGGTTTGCGTATCAGGGCAATAAAATCGGACAGGGTAGAGAGAATGCCAAGACCTTTTTGAAGGATCATCCCAAGCTTATGGCGGAGCTCGAAAAAGAGCTTCGGAAGGAATACGGTTTAAAAGAGGATCCGTATCTGGAAGCGGTAATCAATGCGGTAGAAGAGGAAGAGAGCGCTGTGGATACCTCTGCTCAGGAAGCTTAAAGAACCAGAACGATGCTTTTTTCTATCAGAGAAGGAGTAAAAGTCAATGAAGGAATGGGAAGCAAGCATAGAAGTGCATAACCCTTTGGACAGAGCTTCCCTTTCTTCGGAAGAAAAACTCTTGCAAAGATGTAAGGAGCGTAGTCTCTATCTTCTTACAGGGACAGCGAAGACGGAGAGGCGTCTTAAAGAAAAGCTCGAGAAGTCACAACGCTATACGGAAGATGTCATTGCTAAAACCATAGCTTTTTTGAAGGAATATGACTATCTGAATGATTATCAATATGCTCTCCGTTATCTTGAAGAAAACGGTGGAAAGCGTTCCCTTCGAGATATGAAGGCAAAGCTCTTTCCAACGAGGGGTGGATTCTGCGTCTCTTACAGAAGCAATAGAAGTCTTTCAGGAAAAGCAGAGAGAAGAAGAGGGTAATCCGGAACGGGAGGCCCTCCTAAAATGCTTGGAAAAGAAGAGAAGGTCTTTAGACCTTACAGATCCAAAAGAGAAACAAAGGCTCTATGCTTTTCTTATGAGAAAAGGCTTTTCCTATGACTTAATTCGGGATGCCCTAAGCTTGGAGGAAGAGTTTTAAGAAAAGTTTTATACAGAGCTAAATCATGTATATACGAGAAACTGTATTAAGAAGATTTCGCAAGACGATGAAAAAGTAAAAGAGAATAGTGTTGACATAATCAATTTAATTGTGTACAATTATTTTGTTTCTAAGTGAAATCGAACTTTTTACATAGATTTCGCTTTTGTAAAGGGCAAACAGGGTATCACAGGATTTGCCAAGGGCAATGAAGGTGATGGGAAAAGGATGATAAGATTCTTTTTGCAAAGCCCGATTCGTTTTGATTGATAGAGGAGGTTAAGCTATGTCAGCACCAAGTGTTACAGCAAAGGATTTTGAAGAGAAGGTTTTGAAGGCAAAGGAGCCGGTTTTGGTGGATTTTTGGGCTAGCTGGTGTGGACCTTGCCAGATGCTTTCCCCGATTATCGGAGAGATTGCGGAAGAGGCAAAGGGCTTTAAGGTTTATGCAGTTAATGCGGATGAGGAGCAGGAACTTATGGTCCGCTATGGCGTGCGTGCCATCCCGACCCTCATCGTATTTAAGGACGGTCAGGTATATAAGCAGAACACCGGCTTCATTCCGAAGGAACAGGTTTTAGAACTTTTAAAATAAGGGCTATAGTCGAAGGCACAAAAAGGGCGGCTATGGCCGTCCTTTTTTGCGAGATAGACTTTGTTTCGAAGAGGGAGAAAATATGTTTGATTTAGTTATTATCGGAGCAGGAACTGCAGGGCTTTCCGCAGCGATCTATGGACTTCGTGCAGGAAAATCCGTTCTGGTTTTGGAGGCCTCCACTTATGGCGGACAGATTATCAATACTCCTGAGATAGAGAACTATCCTGCTATACAGAAGATTTCCGGTTTTGAATTTGCTACAAATCTATATAAGCAGGCGAAGGATCTGGGGGCGGATATACGGATTGAGAAGGCAGTCGCCATTAAAGAGGATGGAAAGTACAAAGTCGTAGAAACGAAAAACAATGTATATCAGGCAAAAACAGTTATTATAGCTACAGGAGCAAAAAACAGGACCTTGGGAATAGATAAGGAAGAAGAGCTTGTAGGGAAGGGCGTTTCTTATTGTGCAACCTGTGACGGGATGTTTTATAGAGGAAAGGTCGTTGCGGTAAACGGCGGTGGAAATACTGCGGTGGAAGATGCTGCTTTCCTTTCCGGTTATGTAGAGAAAGTGTATCTGATTCATAGAAGAGAGGAATTCAGGGCAGATAAGGCTGAGGTGGATCGCCTGATAGCACAGCCCAATGTGGAATTGGTTTTAAACTCTACCATTAAAGAATTAAAGAGCGACGAGAGCGGCCTTACCGGAATTGTAGTGGCGGATAAGGAAGGCGGCGAAAGAGACATTCAATTGGACGGACTTTTTGTTGCTATCGGACAGGTTCCGGACAACGGGGCTTTTGCGGGACTTGTGGATTTAGATAGTAGAGGTTATGTTTCTGCGGGGGAGAATACCTTAACGAGAACGGCGGGAATCTTTACAGCGGGTGATTGCCGAACCAAGGAAGTACGTCAGTTAACAACAGCAGCTTCTGATGGAGCGGTTGCGGCATTGGCCGCAGTGAATTACATTCACGAACATGAATTGTAAGTAGTTAAGGGTTGATTGAATCGGAATGAGCAATATTGCCCCATTTTATAACAAGGGAAGGAAAGAATAATGCAGGGAGAATATGAGGCGTTAAGATTGGAGAATCAGCTTTGCTTTCCTCTTTATGCATGTGCCAAGGAAGTAACCAGAAGGTATAAGCCTTTTCTGGATCCCTTGGGTTTGACATATACGCAGTATATTACCATGATGGTGATGTGGGAAAAGAAGGAAGTAAGAGTAAAGGATCTGGGTGAGGTCTTATATTTGGACTCCGGTACGCTTACTCCGCTCCTTAAGAGATTGGAACAGAAGGGCTTGATTAGCCGTTCCCGTTATCAGGAAGACGAAAGAGCGCTTTGTGTACGTATTACAGAAGAGGGAGAGAAGTTGCGGGAGACTGCGAAGTCGGTTCCGGTGGGTATGCGTGCCTGTATTCCGTTAAGTGATGAAGAAATGCTGGTTATGAAGAAGCTTTTAAGCAGGACGCTGGATGCTATCGAACAGAAGGATTAGCTTCAGGGAGAGATAAGAAGCTGCGAAAAAGCGAGTTTATGAATATCTTTTATGTAAGATGGGTCTGAAAAAGGGGGACTATGATTGTGCCTCCATTTCGGACCCATTCTGCTAGACGGCGGAGTATGAATAGAGTAAAGATTTCTCGGTTAAAATACGTAGACAGCTATAATAAAGAGTGAAAATTTGTTAAAATAGCCTGAAAGATTGTCGATACATAGAAGAGGAGTAAAGTATGGAAGATTTGGATTACCTTGTAGTAGGGGCAGGACTTTTCGGCGCTGTATTCGCACATGAGGCGAAGCAGAGAGGAAAGAAGGTCCTCGTCATCGACAAGCGGGACCACATTGGAGGCAATGTATATTCCTATGAGAAAAATGGGATTATGGTTCACCATTACGGAGCGCATATTTTCCATACAAACAATACGAAAGTTTGGAATTATTTACAGCAGTTTGCGGAATTCAACCGTTTTACGAATTCCCCAATAGCCAATTACAAGGGAAAAATCTATTCGCTTCCTTTCAATATGTATACCTTTAATGCTATGTGGGGAGTGATTACGCCGGAGGAAGCCGCAGAAAAGATTGAAGCGGAAAGGCGGGAGGCAGGCATTACAGAACCGAAAAATCTGGAAGAGCAGGCGATTTCTCTCGTCGGAAAAGAGATTTATGAGAAGTTGATTAAGGGGTACACGAAAAAGCAGTGGGGAAGAGCCTGCAAGGACTTACCGGCTTCTATCATTCGCCGTCTTCCGGTGCGTCTCAGCTATGACAACAATTATTTTAATGCGCTCTATCAGGGAATTCCTGTAGAGGGTTATACCGCCATGGTAGAGAGGATGCTGGAAGGGGTTCCGGTAGAGCTTTCGGTGGATTTTCTGAAAAAAAAGGCAGAGTGGATGAGTAGGGCAAAGAAGGTCATTTTCACAGGAGCAATCGATGCCTATTATGACTACTGTCTTGGGGAGCTGGAGTATAGAAAGGTTCGTTTCGAGGTAGAAGAGCTTTCGATTCCGAACTTTCAGGGAAATGCAGCCGTAAACTATACGGATGAAGAGAGTCCATATACGAGAATTATCGAGCATAAGTGGTTTACCTTCGGAAAGGACCGAGAGGGAAAGGAAATTCCGACGACCATCATCTCTAAGGAGTACAGCGCGGAGTGGAAGAAGGGGGGATGAACCCTATTATCCGGTTAATGATGAGAAAAACCAGGCTCTTTATGAACAATACCAAGCGCTTTCGAAGAAAGAGGAGAAGCTGCTTTTCGGGGGGCGACTCGGTGAGTATAAGTATTACGATATGGACGCGGTGATTGCTGCAGCACTCGAGTTTCCGAAAAAATACTAGGATGAAATGGAGGAATCCGATAAAACGGAGGGGTTCAATAAAACGGGCATTTCGTAATGGTGCTGAAAGGAGGGGAGATGAAAAGTCTTGGCTTAATGGGAAGAGTTGCGGTCAGCTTCTGTGTCAGTACACTTTTGCCCATTTTCCTCTTTTTCCTCTCCACACAAGGTCTTACGACAATGGAGCAAAATATATTTATTCTTGTGATTGCCGGTATTTTTCTTGTGGCTTGGATTTATAACGGAATAGTTAAGCCGATTGATACTTTGAAAAATGCCGCCAGACGAATCGAAGGCGGAGACCTGAACTTTACCCTGGAAGCGGAGACGCATGACGAATTTGGGGAGTTGACGCAAGCTTTTGAAAAAATGCGAATCAAGCTGAAGCAGAATCAGGAAGAGAAGATGCGGGATGAAGAGGAAAATCGAGAGTTGGTCAGTAATATTGCACATGATTTAAAGACTCCGATTACGGCAATTCGAGGCTATGCAGAGGGGATATTGGAAGGCGTTGCTTCTACAGAAGAAAAAAGACGGAAGTATCTGCAAACGATTTATCATAAGGCAGTGGAGATGAATCGCCTGATTGATGAGTTAAACTATTATGCGAAGATAGAAACCAACAGGATTCCCTATCATTTTGTACGTCTGCCCGCACTGGAATATTTTCAGGACTATAGTGTGGAAATTGCAGTTGATTTGGACAGTATGGGCTTTCAGTTCGGTACCGATTTTTTTGTGGAAGACACGGTGGAGGTCATTGCGGATCCGGAGCAGCTACGGAAGGTTTTAAACAATATTGTCTCCAATGCCGTAAAATATATGGATAAAGAAGAGCCGAAGATTCAGTTCAGTCTTTTGGATGCAGGTGATTTTGTCGAAATTGTTATAAAAGACAATGGAAAGGGAATAGAAAAAAAGGATTTACCGTATATCTTTGAACGGTTTTTTCGCTCGGACACAGCAAGAGGAACGGAAACAGGGGGCTCCGGCATAGGCTTATCCATTGTAAAAAAGATTATAGAGGACAGCGGGGGACGTATCTGGGCCGAAAGTGAGTTAGGAGAAGGAACAAGCATTCATTTTGTGCTCAGAAAATACTTTATGGAGAGTGGTACGAAGTCATAGCAGAGTTTGATTCGGAGAATCATTTCTTTTCGCCAAAGGAAGGGGAAATATATGGATGAGAAACAGAGAATTTTAATCGTGGAGGATGATGCCTCTATTGCAGAACTGGAGAAGGACTATCTGGAGCTTTCCGGCTTTTTTTAGTGGATATGGAAAAAGGACGGGGAAAAGGGGCTGCAACGGGCTCTTAGCACGGACTACGATCTTCTGATTTTTGGATCTTATGCTTCCCGGTAGGGACGGTTTTTCCGTTACACAGGAGCTTGAGCAAAAAAAGATATCCCTATTCTTTTGGTTTCAGCCAGAAAGGATGATATCGATAAGATTCGAGGACTTGGGACTTGGGGCAGATGATTATTTGACCAAGCCTTTTTTTCCGCGAGTGAACTGGTGGCGAGGGTGAAGGCGCATCTATCCCGCTATAAGAGACTTAGAGACAGCGGAAAAGAAGAAAAATGAAATCATAGAGATACGCGGACTGCGTATCGATACAACGGCAAGGAGGGTTTTTGTAGACGGCAAGGAAGTCAGTTTTACCTCCCGTGAATTTGATCTGTTGGCCTTTCTTGCAGCGCATCCGAACCGGGTATTTACAAAAGAAGAGCTTTTCCAAGAGATCTGGAAGATGGACTCAATCGGGGATATTGCGACGGTGACGGTGCATATCAAAAAGCTTCGTGAGAAGATTGAAATGAGTAATGCGGTAAAACCGCAGTACATTGAAACAATCTGGGGCGTAGGCTATCGATTTAAGGCATAGAAATATGAAAAAATCCGGATTTATCCCATTCGTCCCTTTACTTAAAATGCCCTGTCGTATATAATTCCGCTTAGTGCGTATTTGCCTATATTTAGGGAAAGCACGGGTTTCAAACAGGAAAATGTACATCATGTACAGCATTCAAACTTATCTTCTTTACATTCATTTGTAAGAGAGACATATAAGGAGGTTAAAGATGGCAAGAAAGTGGGTTTACCTCTTCACGGAGGGTGACGCAAGTATGAGAGAGCTTCTTGGCGGTAAGGGAGCAAACCTTGCGGAGATGACCAATATCGGTTTACCGGTTCCGCAGGGCTTCACAATCACAACAGAGGCTTGTACACAGTACTATGAGGACGGCAGAGAAATCAATGCGGAAATCATGGGACAGATTGAAGAGCATATCAAGAAGATGGAAGAAATTACGGGAAAGAAGTTTGGAGACCATGAGAATCCTCTTCTTGTATCCGTTCGTTCCGGTGCAAGAGCTTCTATGCCGGGTATGATGGACACGATCTTAAACCTTGGTTTGAATGAAGATGTAGTAAGAGTTATCGCAGAGAAGTCCGGAAATCCCAGATGGGCTTGGGACTGCTACAGAAGATTTATCCAGATGTACTCCGACGTTGTTATGGAGGTTGGAAAGAAATATTTCGAGGAACTCATCGACAAGATGAAGGAGAAAGGGCGTTAAGCAGGACGTTGAGCTTTCCGCAGAAGACCTTCATGAGCTTGCAGAGCAGTTTAAGGCAGAGTATAAGGAGAAGATCGGTAAGGATTTCCCGAGCGATCCGAAGGAACAGCTTTTCGGTGCTATCAAGGCGGTATTCCGCAGCTGGGATAACCCCCGTGCAAACGTTTATCGTAGAGACAACGACATCCCCTATTCTTGGGGTACAGCCGTAAACGTACAGTCCATGGCATTCGGTAACATGGGTGACGATTGCGGAACCGGTGTGGCTTTCACAAGAGATCCGGCAACCGGAAACAAGGGACTTTTCGGTGAGTTCTTAACCAATGCACAGGGAGAAGACGTAGTAGCCGGTGTTCGTACACCGATGCACATCAATGAGATGGAGCAGAAGTTCCCGGAGGCATTTAAGCAGTTTACAGAGGTATGCAGTACTCTGGAGAAGCACTACAGAGATATGCAGGATATGGAGTTCACCGTTGAGCACGGAAAGCTTTACATGCTCCAGACCAGAAACGGTAAGAGAACCGCACAGGCAGCACTTAAGATTGCATGTGATTTAGTAGATGAAGGAATGCGTACCGAGGAAGAGGCAGTTGCCATGATCGATCCTCGTAACCTGGATACCCTTCTTCACCCGCAGTTTGATCAGAAGGCATTGAAGGCTGCCACTCCGCTTGGAAAGGGACTCGGTGCATCTCCCGGAGCTGCTTGCGGTAAGGTGGTATTCTCCGCAGACGATGCTGAAGCTTGGGCAGCTCGTGGCGAAAAGGTGGTTTTAGTACGTTTAGAGACTTCTCCGGAGGATATCACCGGAATGAAGGTGGCACAGGGTATCTTAACCGTTCGTGGCGGTATGACTTCTCATGCAGCCGTAGTTGCTCGTGGAATGGGAACTTGCTGTGTTGCCGGTCTTGGCGATATCGTTATGGACGAGGCAAACAAGAAGTTCACTCTCGGCGGAAAGACCTTCCATGAGGGAGACTGCATTTCCATCGACGGAACTACAGGAAATGTATACGAGGGACTTATTCCGACAGTAGATGCAAGCATCGCCGGTGAGTTCGGTCGTATCATGGGATGGGCTGATAAGTACAGAAAGCTTGCTGTTCGTACCAATGCCGATACTCCTACCGATGCAAAGAAGGCAAGGGAGCTTGGTGCTGAAGGAATCGGTCTTTGCCGTACAGAGCACATGTTCTTTGATCCGGAGAGAATCTTCGCTTTCCGTGAGATGATTGTTTCCGATACAAAGGAAGAGAGAGAAGAAGCTTTAGAGAAGATTCTTCCTTACCAGCAAGGTGACTTCGAGGCTCTTTATGAAGCTCTTGAGGGGAACCCCGTTACCATTCGTTTCTTAGATCCGCCTCTCCATGAGTTCGTACCGCAGGAGGAAGAGGAGATTGAGAAGCTGGCTAAGGCAAAGAATAAGTCTGTTCAGGAAATCAAGGACATCATTTCTTCCTTACATGAGTTCAACCCGATGATGGGACATAGAGGACTTCGTCTTGCTGTAACTTATCCGGAGATTGCCGTTATGCAGACCAAGGCGGTTATCCGTGCAGCAATCAACGTGCAGAAGAAGCATCCGGATTGGAAGCTTGAGCCGGAAATTATGATTCCGCTTACTTCCGAAGTAAAAAGAGTTCAACGTTGTTAAGAAGGTCGTTGTTGAGACTGCTGATGAGGAAATCAAGAAGGCCGGCGTGAAGCTTTGCTTACCAGGTAGGTACCATGATTGAGATTCCGAGAGCTTGTCTCACCGCGGATGAGATTGCAAAGAATGCAGACTTCTTCTGCTTTGGAACCAATGACTTAACACAGATGACTTTCGGTTTCTCCAGAGATGATGCAGGAAAGTTCTTGAATGCTTACTATGATAGTAAGATTTTTGAGTCCGATCCGTTTGCCAAGCTGGATCAGGTCGGTGTAGGAAAGCTGATGAAGATGGCTATCGACTTAGGAAAGCCGGTTAATCCTCACTTACATGTAGGAATCTGCGGTGAGCACGGTGGAGATCCGTCTTCCGTTGAGTTCTGCCATAATATCGGCTTAGACTATGTATCTTGCTCTCCCTTCCGTGTGCCGGTAGCACGTCTTGCTGCAGCACAGGCTGAGATTAAGAATCCGAGAAAGTAATAGAATTACCCGGTTAGAGGGAGTTGAGTTTGAAGGAGTCGTGGAACCTCACGGCTCCTTTTCTTTGACAGTTTTTCCTAGAAATACGGGAGAAGCATGGTATAATAGCCGTTATGAAATGAAGGATTGGGGCTCACAAGCTTAAATGACAAGGACAGGTGGATAAAAATGAACAGAGAAAAAAAGAATGGTTTGCACAAAGTTGGGATTTATATTGTAGTGTCGGGTCTTACTCTTTTGACTCTCTCTTCCTGTAAGCCGACATATGGAACCAAGGAAACTCCGGTTATGACGACTGCGGCGGCAGATGTGGATATTCCTATGGATTTTGACCAGATTCATGATGATGTTTTGGATGCGATGAATCCGAAGGATTATCCTTTTGTAAAGAACTTAAACATTTCCGGAGATAATGCATCAAAGACCGTAGAGGTCCAGGTGGAGATTGTTGATAATGTAAGTCAGGAAGCCCTGGCTGTCTTTATGGATGAACTGATGAAAAATATTGCAAATGAAGCTTTCATTCAGGACTTCCGTTATACCAAGTCCACGGATACGGAATATGGCAGCTTTTTCCGGAAGTATGCCGTACATTATATCATTACAAAGGGTGAGGAAACGGTAGAGGATGTTACGGTAAGTCCCGGAGAGAAATTTCCTTTTAAAGCATAAATCAACAACATGGAGTGACTGAGTATTCATGGAAAAAGAATTGAAAAAAAAGAAGGACGGATTTCGATTAGAACACTGGCATATTGTGGCCTTCGGACTGATGATTTACGATGCCTTGGCACTGGGGATTTCTTATCTTATTGCCTTGTGGTTGCGCTTTGATCTGCGGTTCTCGATGATTGATCCTCCATATATAGAAGCTTGGAGGAGATTTCTCCCCATTTACGTCCTCTTTTCTTTGGCAGTTTTTTGGTATTTGAAAATTATATAAGAGTATATGGCGGTTTGCCAGTTACTCGGAGCTGCTTCGAGTCAGTTTGGCAACCATGGTCAGCTCCCTCTTCCACATAGTAGGAATTACCATACTTTTTCGCAGAATGCCGGTTTCCTATTATTTTATCGGAGCATTGCTTCAGTATTTTGCGGTTCTGGGGATTCGCTTTTCCTATCGCTTTATTCTTCTGATTCGGAAAATCAATTCCAAGAGAATACAGTCGCGTATTATGGTGATTGGGGCAGGGGCAGCAGGACAGATGCTGGTTCGTGACATTCATCGTGCCGGTGAAGTGGGGGGGCGACGTGGTATGTATTATCGACGATAACCAAAACAAGTGGGGAAGACTGATTGACAATATTCCTGTTGTAGGGGGAAGAGAAAGTATCTTGGAAGCAGTTGAAAAGTTTGCTGTCGATAAGATTTTTTTGGCAATTCCTTCTGCCACGGCAGAACAGCGCCGTGATATTTTGAATATCTGTAATGAAACCAGTTGTGAACTGAAAAACCTCCCCGGTATGTACCAGTTGGTTCTTGGAGAAGTAACGGTTTCCGCGATGAGAAATGTCTCTGTAGAAGATCTATTGGGAAGAGACCCTATTCGTGTGGACTTGGAGGATGTTTTTCGTTTTATCAACGGGAAAACCGTACTGGTTACCGGTGGAGGAGGAAGCATCGGATCGGAGCTTTGCAGGCAGATAGCGGCGCATAACCCGAAGGAACTGATTATCTTTGATATCTATGAAAACAATGCTTACAGTATTCAGTTGGAGCTGAAAGAGAAATATCCCAATCTGCGTCTTACGGTATTAATTGGTTCGGTCAGAGATTCCCGTCGTATGTTTCAGGTTTTTGAGGATTATCGCCCGGATATTGTTTATCATGCAGCCGCACATAAGCATGTTCCTTTGATGGAAGAAAGTCCTTGTGAGAGCATTAAGAATAATGCATTGGGGACTTATAAAACGGCATATGCCGCACTGACGCACGGCTGTCAGCGCTTTGTGCTGATTTCCACCGATAAGGCGGTCAATCCCGCCAATATCATGGGTGCAAGCAAACGTCTTTGCGAAATGATTATCCAAGCTTTTGATGCCAAAATAAAAGCAGGAAAGGCGGAAGAAATTCCGCAACTTTATACCCATAAGGGAATGGAAAATGCGGATAAGGCCGGAGATGGAACTGTATTCCACAATATTCATACGGAGTTTGTTGCGGTTCGCTTTGGAAATGTTTTGGGATCCAATGGCTCTGTAATCCCTATTTTTAAAAAGCAAATCGAAAAGGGTGGTCCTGTTACAGTAACCCATCCGGATATCATCCGTTACTTTATGACTATTCCGGAGGCGGTAAGCCTTGTACTGGAAGCGGGAAGTTTTGCAAAGGGAGGAGAAATCTTTGTCCTGGATATGGGGTCTCCGGTAAAGATTGATACTTTAGCTCGGAATCTTATTCGTCTTTCCGGTTTTAAGCCGGATATGGATATCAAGATTCAATACACCGGACTTCGCCCCGGAGAAAAACTGTACGAGGAAAAGCTTATGGCGGAAGAGGGGCTGGAAGAAACGGAAAACAGCCGTATTCATATTGGTAAACCCTTGCATTTCGATATTGATGCGTTTTTGAAAAAGATAGACGGACTCATGCAGTGTGCCTATAAAAACAAGGATGCGGATGTCCGGGAAATGGTACAGGAAATTGTGGAGACCTATCATCCGGCAGAAATTTAGTAGATAAAATGCAGTAGAGAAAAAGCTGGTGAAGAGACCTTCGGGTCTCTTCTTTTTTTAATTAAAAAAAGGTTATAAAATAAAAAAACTAGTCGATTTGCTATATGTGGAATATTTTTAGACGAGAGGAGTGTCTATTTAAGTAAAAAAAGAAGCTGTCCGGATGTCAAAGCTCGGAGGTCTTATTTCCGTGATGATTTTATAAGATATATTGAGGAAATCATCGAAAAATATTTATTAAACAGCATAAAAATTGTATGTGGAATAGTTTTTTGTGCGACATTACAATAGAGAAAGAATTATTACTGCTTGCGTGATGTATATGCTATTTAGGAGGAAAATAAATGAATATTGCTTGTGTGGTTCGCTTGGGGAATGATTCGGACATTGAAAAAGAGCTGAAAAATCTGGTAAGACTGGGTCTTCATAGTTGTCAGCTTATTTCATGGGACAGAAAGTTTTACAATTCAGAAAAGAATGCACAGAAAGTGAAAGAGGTGACTGCAGCTTTAAATGTGCAGATTAGCGCTTTTTGGTGTGGATGGGAAGGTCCGAAGTTTTCCAATTTCTTCGAGGGACCGATGACTATGGGATTGGTTCCGGAAGCGTATAGGATGGAGAGACTCATAAGTTTAAAGGAAGGATCTTTCTTTGCTAAGGATATTGGAGTTTCCGATTTGGCTACCCATGTGGGATTTTTACCGGAAGATCCTAAAGATCCAAAGTATGCAGGCACAATTTTGGCGCTGAAGGAATTGATGAAGGTCTGTGAAGCCAACCAGCAGTATTTTCTATTTCGAAACAGGGACTGGAGACACCGGCTACCCTTTTGAGAGCGATGGAAGATGTCGGATCGGAATTCCTTGGTGTCAATCTCGATCCAGCAAACCTTCTCCGTTATGGCAAGGCCAATCCGATTGATGCGGTAGAAATGTTTGGAAGCAAAATCCGCGGTGTACACGGAAAGGACGGATTCTATCCGACTTCCGGACAGGAGCCGGGAGAAGAAGTCAGAATCGGTGACGGAAGAGTGAACTATCCTTTGTTTTTAAAGAAGCTGCAGGAAGTAGGATATCAGGGGGATATCACAATAGAAAAAGAAATTACCGCTGAAAAGATAAGAGATATTCTGTACACTAAGCAATTTCTTCAGGGACTGTTGGAAAAAAAA
>BNJU01001785.1_pt1 | contig 79232 bp, 80 predicted proteins | sample 8539281 | NCBI WGS metagenome assembly BNJU01 (sample SAMD00202456, study PRJDB9452) | human saliva metagenome | isolation source: human saliva | place: Japan
TTTTTTTGAAATCAAGGCGCTCTCTCAAGAATTTTCTAATCAACTCTTACAGGCCTACTACAAGGAGGCTTTTTCTGAAGGTCCATGTGCAAGCCAAGGATTTAAATCTCTTTTTCAGAATTTGCAAGTTCGTGCGGAGGGAAATCAGCTCTTTATTGAAGGGTCAGAGGCGGTTGATAAGGAACACTTTAAGAAGAATCATCTTCCTAATCTAGCAAATCAACTTGAAAAGTTTGGTTTCCCAGCTTTTGTATGCCAAATTGAAAAGAACGATGCCCTTACACAAGAACAGGAGGAAGCCTTTCATACGGAGAATGAACAAATTGTTCAAGCTGCCAACGAAGAAGCCCTGCGGGCTATGGAACAACTGGAACAAATGGCTCCTCCTCCAGTAGAAGAGAAACCAGCCTTTGATTTTCAGGCTAAAAAGGCTGCGGCCAAGCCAAAACTAGATAAGGCAGAGGTTACCCAGATGATTGATGTGACGACTGAGGAAAATCGGTTGGTCTTTGAAGGGGTAGTTTTTGATGTCGAGCATAAAGTGACCAGAACAGGGCGTGTCTTGATTAACTTTAAGATGACGGACTATAGTTCGAGTTTCTCAATGCAAAAATGGGTTAAGAATGAAGAAGAGGCTCAGAAATTTGACCTCATCAAAAAGAATTCTTGGCTCCGTGTTCGTGGAAATGTAGAGATGAATAACTTCACACGTGATTTGACTATGAACGTGCAGGATGTGCAGGAAGTGGTGCATCATGAAAGAAAGGATCTCATGCCAGAAGGTGAGCGTCGGGTTGAGTTTCATGCTCATACTAATATGTCGACCATGGATGCTCTTCCTGAGGTAGAGAAAATCGTTGAGGCAGCTGCAAAATGGGGACACAAGGCGGTAGCCATCACGGACCATGGAAATGTTCAGTCCTTCCCACATGGCTATAAGGCGGCCAAGAAAGCGGGAATCCAGCTGATCTATGGAATGGAAGCCAATATCGTTGAAGACCGTGTTTCTATCGTTTACAACGAAGTGGAGATGGACTTGTCAGAAGCAACCTACGTAGTCTTTGACGTGGAAACGACAGGTCTTTCTGCCATCTATAATGACTTGATTCAGGTTGCGGCTTCTAAGATGTATAAGGGAAATGTTATTGCTGAATTTGATGAATTTATCAATCCAGGGCATCCCTTGTCAGCTTTTACAACTGAGTTGACTGGAATTACAGATGACCATGTCAAAAATGCTAAACCACTGGAACAAGTTTTGCAAGAATTCCAAGAATTTTGCGAGGATACGGTCCTAGTTGCCCACAATGCCACCTTTGACGTTGGCTTTATGAATGCGAATTATGAGCGTCATGGTTTGCCTAAGATTAGCCAGCCAGTTATCGATACGCTAGAGTTTGCTAGAAACCTCTACCCTGAGTATAAGCGTCATGGTTTGGGGCCTTTGACCAAGCGTTTTGGTGTGGCACTAGAACATCACCACATGGCCAACTACGATGCGGAAGCTACTGGTCGTCTGCTTTTTATCTTTATCAAAGAGGTAGCAGAAAAACATGGTGTGACCAATCTAGCTAGACTCAATATTGATTTGATTAGTCCAGATTCTTATAAAAAAGCTCGGATTAAGCATGCGACCATCTATGTCAAGAATCAGGTGGGGCTGAAGAATATCTTTAAACTAGTTTCTTTGTCTAATACTAAGTACTTTGAAGGAGTGCCACGGATCCCGAGAACGGTTCTAGATGCCCATCGGGAGGGCTTGATTTTAGGTTCAGCTTGCTCTGAAGGTGAAGTTTTTGATGCGGTTGTTTCCCAAGGTGTGGATGCGGCGGTCGAGGTGGCCAAGTATTATGACTTTATCGAGGTCATGCCACCTGCCATTTATGCTCCATTAATTGCCAAGGAGCAGGTCAAGGATATGGAGGAACTCCAGACCATCATCAAGAGTTTGATAGAAGTTGGAGACCGTCTTGGCAAACCTGTTCTGGCTACGGGGAATGTCCACTATATCGAACCAGAAGGAGAGATTTACCGTGAAATTATCGTCCGTAGTTTGGGACAGGGTGCGATGATTAACCGAACCATCGGTCATGGGGAACATGCCCAACCAGCACCACTTCCAAAAGCTCATTTCAGAACGACTAATGAGATGTTGGATGAATTTGCCTTCTTGGGCGAAAATTTAGCACGCAAACTAGTTATTGAAAACACCAATGCCTTGGCAGAAATCTTTGAACCCGTTGAGGTTGTTAAGGGTGACTTGTACACGCCTTTTATCGATAAGGCTGAAGAAACGGTCGCTGAGTTGACCTATAAGAAGGCCTTTGAGATTTATGGAAATCCGCTGCCAGATATTGTTGATTTGCGGATTGAAAAAGAATTAACTTCCATTCTGGGGAATGGATTTGCCGTGATTTACCTGGCTTCCCAGATGCTGGTACAACGTTCCAATGAACGGGGTTACTTGGTTGGTTCTCGTGGATCTGTTGGCTCCAGTTTTGTTGCGACCATGATCGGGATTACAGAGGTCAATCCGCTCTCTCCTCACTATGTCTGTGGTCAGTGTCAGTACAGTGAGTTTATCACCGATGGATCTTATGGTTCAGGTTTTGATATGCCCAATAAGGATTGTCCAAATTGCGGTCACAAACTCAGCAAAAATGGTCAGGATATTCCTTTCGAGACCTTCCTTGGTTTGATGGAGACAAGGTTCCCGATATTGACTTGAACTTCTCGGGAGAAGACCAACCTAGCGCCCACTTGGATGTCCGTGATATCTTTGGTGAGGGATATGCCTTCCGTGCAGGAACGGTTGGTACGGTGGCTGCTAAGACGGCCTATGGCTTTGTCAAGGGTTACGAGCGTGACTATGGCAAGTTTTATCGTGATGCAGAGGTGGAACGCCTCGCTCAAGGTGCTGCTGGTGTCAAACGGACAACAGGACAACACCCGGGGGGAATCGTTGTTATTCCGAACTACATGGATGTCTATGATTTTACGCCTGTCCAGTATCCAGCAGATGACGTGACGGCTGAATGGCAGACCACTCACTTTAACTTCCACGATATCGATGAGAACGTCCTCAAACTTGATGTACTGGGGCATGATGATCCGACTATGATTCGGAAACTTCAGGACTTGTCTGGTATTGACCCCAATGAAATTCCTATGGATGACGAAGGTGTGATGGCACTCTTTTCTGGAACGGAAGTTTTAGGTGTGACACCTGAGCAAATCGGTACTCCGACAGGCATGCTGGGAATACCAGAGTTTGGAACCAATTTCGTACGTGGGATGGTCGATGAAACCCATCCGACAACCTTTGCGGAATTGCTTCAGCTATCTGGTCTGTCCCACGGTACCGATGTCTGGTTGGGAAATGCCCAGGATTTGATTAAGCAAGGGATTGCTGACCTATCAACCGTTATCGGTTGTCGGGACGACATCATGGTTTACCTCATGCACGCAGGTCTAGATCCAAAGATGGCCTTTACTATCATGGAACGGGTACGTAAGGGCTTGTGGCTAAAGATTTCCGAAGAGGAACGCAATGGCTACATCGAAGCCATGAAGGCCAATAAGGTGCCAGAGTGGTATATCGAGTCCTGTGGGAAAATCAAGTACATGTTCCCTAAAGCCCATGCGGCAGCCTACGTTATGATGGCCCTTCGCGTAGCCTACTTCAAGGTTCACCATCCGATTTATTACTACTGTGCTTACTTCTCAATCCGCGCCAAGGCCTTTGATATCAAGACCATGGGTGCGGGCTTGGATGTTATCAAGCGCAGAATGGCAGAAATTGCTGAAAAACGGAAGAACAATGAGGCATCTAATGTGGAAATTGATCTCTATACAACTCTTGAAATCGTCAATGAGATGTGGGAACGTGGCTTCAAGTTTGGCAAACTCGATCTCTACCGTAGTCAGGCGACAGAGTTCCTCATTGATGGGGACACCCTCATTCCACCATTTGTAGCTATGGATGGTTTGGGAGAGAATGTTGCCAAGCAGCTGGTACGTGCGCGCGAAGAGGGAGAATTCCTCTCTAAAACGGAACTCCGAAAACGTGGCGGACTTTCCTCAACCTTGGTTGAAAAGATGGATGAAATGGGGATTCTCGGCAATATGCCAGAAGATAACCAGTTGAGTTTGTTTGATGAGTTGTTTTAAAGGAGATGAGGAAAAGTAAAATGAAACTAAGAATTTTTGCGGAAGATAAGCCTGCTGAGAAGGTCTTTGACTATCAGCTAGAGATCGCAGATGAAACAATTATCCTATCAACAGCGCTCTTGTCAGGTGCTATTGCTTTAGCAGGATTATTCTCTGCTTTGAAAGAGAAATAAAAATAGAAAAGAGAAAACAACATGGTTTTACCAAATTTTAAAGAAAATCTAGAAAAATATGCGAAATTATTGGTTGCGAACGGAATTAACGTGCAACCTGGCCATACCTTGGCTCTTTCTATCGATGTGGAGCAACGCGAGTTGGCGCATTTAATCGTCAAAGAAGCTTATGCTTTGGGTGCGCACGAGGTTATTGTTCAGTGGACAGATGATGTCATTAACCGTGAGAAATTCCTCCATGCGCCGATGGAGCGTCTGGACAATGTACCAGAATACAAGATTGCTGAGATGAACTATCTCTTGGAGAACAAGGCTAGTCGTCTTGGAGTTCGCTCATCTGATCCAGGTGCCTTGAACGGAGTGGATGCTGACAAGCTTTCAGCTTCTGCTAAGCTATGGGACTTGCCATGAAGCCAATGCGTATCGCAACTCAATCTAACAAGGTTAGCTGGACTGTAGCAGCAGCTGCAGGACTCGAGTGGGCTAAGAAGGTCTTCCCAAATGCTGCAAGTGACGAAGAAGCAGTCGATCTTCTTTGGGATCAAATCTTCAAGACTTGCCGTGTCTACGAAGAAGATCCCGTTAAGGCTTGGGAAGAACACGCTGCTATCTTGAAGAGCAAGGCAGAAATGCTCAATAAAGAACAATTCTCAGCACTTCACTATACAGCGCCGGGGACAGATTTGACACTTGGTTTGCCGAAGAACCACGTTTGGGAATCAGCTGGGGCTATCAATGCACAAGGCGAAGGATTCTTGCCAAATATGCCGACAGAAGAAGTCTTCACAGCGCCTGACTTCCGTCGCGCTGATGGTTATGTCACTTCTACAAAACCGCTTAGCTACAATGGAAATATCATTGAAGGGATTAAAGTAACCTTCAAAGACGGACAAATCGTGGATATCACTGCTGAAAAAGGCGATCAAGTCATGAAAGACCTTGTCTTTGAAAATGCTGGAGCGCGTGCCTTAGGCGAATGTGCCTTGGTACCAGATCCAAGTCCAATTTCTCAGTCAGGCATCACCTTCTTTAATACTCTTTTCGACGAAAATGCGTCAAACCACTTGGCTATCGGTGCTGCCTACGCGACCAGCGTCGTTGGTGGAGCAGAGATGAGCGAAGAGGAGCTTGAAGCTGCAGGGCTCAACCGTTCAGATGTTCACGTTGACTTTATGATTGGGTCTAGTCAAATGGATATCGATGGTATCCGTGAGGATGGAACACGCGTACCCCTCTTCCGCAATGGAGACTGGGCTATTTAAGGAGTTACAATGCTTGGAAGTATGTTTGTTGGTCTTCTAGTGGGACTCTTAGCAGGCGCTTTGACCAATCGCGGAGAAAGCATGGGATGCTTTGGAAAAATGTTTCTCGGCTGGATTGGTGCTTTTTTAGGACAATTACTCTTTGGTTCTTGGGGGCCAAGTCTAAACGGTACAGCCATTATTCCAGCGGTTCTCGGTGCTATGATTGTCTTAGCGATTTTCTGGAGACGAGGAAGTTAAGTTCCTAAATATGAAAAGAAAAGGAGGTTGGTCATTGAGCCAGCCTCCTTTTGAGTATGATATAATTTCATAGTTTCGCAAAATTGGTAAGCTAGATAGTTTCTATACTTTTATCGAATTTCTCTATATAAATTTTTCATGCTTTATTTGATGAGCTCCTCATTACTCGCTATAGAGGAAGTGCCAAGTATTTTTTTATAGATAATGCGAACAGATACTCTTTTAAAAATGTGTTATAATATAATAACAAGGAGGTTTATATTATGATTGAAGTCATTAAAAATTACACTTATAAGTCGTTTAAAAAAATTATTCTACTCCAGAGAAGTTCTTCAAACAGAAAAAAATATACTGTTTGGCTATAATGGTAGGGGAAAGAGTTCACTGTCTAAAGGGATCGTTGAGGAATACTCTAAAAAAAGATACCACGGAAGAGTCAATTCGATTTTTTTAATAGAGACTATGTAAAAAAATCGATTGTTATTAGATAATAGTGACTCTACTATTAAGGGAATTAAAGTTTCTTTTTAGTAAAAAAAGATGCAGATATCGCAAAAGAGATTGCAGAATTACAAAAAAACAAATAGAAGACGTTACGGAGCGAAAAAAAGAAAAAAATACTCAAAACCGGCAGACTATTCGAGAAAAAGATTGATAGTATTCACGATAATAAAAAAGGAACTGCAAATATCAATAAAAAGCAATCTAAACTTAAAGTTGAAGAAGTCATAGAACAATACTCGGCAGATTTAGAAAATGCACTAAAAGTGAACAATCGAGAGTATATTAAAAAGTTTACTGCTGACAGTGATGAGTTGGAAAAGGAAAAAGATAGAATAACAAGGACTCAACTTCCCTGAACTGAAAAATACAAGAGATTCTTGCTGATGATAAAAAATTTTTATTCGATGCTTTGCAAAAAAAATATATACTGACCAGTGACATACCGACTTCTGAGGTAATTAGATGGCTGGAGAAAGGTGTCTCGTTACATGATGAATCGGATACTATATGTAAGTTCTGTCATAATAATTTTAATCTTGAAGATGTAAAAGATTCTATTAGAAGATATAAAGAAGATTCTAAGCAGAAAGATATCTTTAGATTAGAAGCAATTAAGGAGTGTTTAGATAGTAATATAAAGAACATTGATAATGCTGAAAGAATTAAGGGAATTTATCTGTTCTTGGATGTTCTAAAGAAGAGATAGATAAAATATTTAATTTTGATTATTTAGAATATACCACTCATCTTATAGAGGAAAATTGAAAGAAAGATTCTAAATATGGATAAATCAATAAAAAAATAGAAGATTATATTTTTAGAATTTGAAAAAGAAGTCAGCAAGAGATCCAAAAGAAATTCAGGATATACATAAGAAAAAGTTAGATGAAATAAATACTTCAATCGGCAATATTGAAAGAATTACGAAGGGAACAATTGCAATTACTATCGAAGAAGCCAATATTTCAGAAGAAATTAAAGATATTCAAAAAAATGAAGCAGAAATTGAGAAAATTGAAAATAGAAATAAGGAACTTTTAGGGAAATACGAACTTTAGAAGAAAGCAAATCTGAATATATTGATTTTTATGGATTTCTTAAACGAAGTGTTAAGTAGTTTAGGAATTCAGATTACATTAAGCTTTAAAGGACAATAATTATTATTTGAGACATACCTTTGAAGATTGCGACCTAACAATTGATAATATCAGTGAGGAGAGAAAAACCTTTTAGCATTATTATATTTTTTTACTTTGAATTATACAGTGATAAAGAGCAGAAAAAAATTTAAGCCTGAAATTAAACTTGTAGTAATAGATGATCCGATATCAAGTCTTGATGATTCTAATAAGTTCTATGTTTTTAGAGATAGTTAAAAAGATACTGTCCGAAAATTTCCCTCAAATATTTTTTTACTTACTCATTCTTGGAATGATTTTTTTGTCAAATTACATATGGAATAAAAACTGCGGACACTAATTACGGAATTTTTTTGAAATATAAAAAAATTCAAGTAACAATTTTTTTATAGCGAAATACGAACTTGTCAAGGGAATATTGCTCCGTATAAGAAATTATTTCAAGAAATTTATATATTGAAAGATAAAAAAATACAGATGAATTGGAACAGTGCGAGATTTATCACGCGGCTAATAGTATGAGGCGTATTTTTTTGAAGAATTTTTAAACTTTAAAAAAACCGAATCTTCTTCCACAAAAAGTCTAATCAAGCCAAAATAGAATCTCTATACTATGAAGCTACAGGAAAAACATTAGGGAACAACAAGAAGCGTAAGCTGGGAGAGTTGCTTACTTTTATAAACGTCTTGTCACACCGACCAATTAGAGCGGATGAAATAGTGCAAAATAGTAAAACCTTAATGCAAATCATAGAGGGCATGGACAAAGTTCACTTTAATGAGATGAAAAAATGAGATGAAAAATTTTCTATGTAGTTTATAAAAATTAGTGGATAAAAACGTTGGTGACTGAGAATCATTGGCTTTAAGGGTGCATAGTTGGTTGGTCATTGAACCAGCCTCCTTTTGAGTATGATATAATAGTTTTATGAGATTAGATAAATTTTTAGTTGCCTGCGCTGTAGGGAGTCGAACAGAGGTTAAAAACTTGCTCAAGGCTGGGCGGGTGACGGTAAATGGTAAAAAAGAAAAGTCAGCTAAACTGCAGATCAATGAGGAAAGAGATGAGATTCGCTTTGATGGCCAAGTGCTGGAGTATGAAGAGTTTGTCTACTACATGATGAACAAGCCCCAAGGAGTCATTTCGGCGACTGAAGATCCCAAGCATAGAACGGTTTTGGACTTGTTGGACGACTATGGACGTGCCAAAGAAGTCTTTCCTGTAGGACGTTTGGATATCGATACCCATGGACTCTTACTCTTGACCAATGACGGTCAGCTGGCCCATGCTCTTCTCTCGCCCAAGCGTCATGTGGACAAGACATATATAGCTCAGGTCAAGGGAATTATGACTCAAGAAGATGTGGAAACATTTGGCAAGGGTATTCCTCTCAAAGACTTACTTGTCAGCCTGCTAGGCTGGAGCTTGTGTCCATAGATACAGAAAAGAATCAAAGCCAAATTCGTGTGACTATTGCAGAAGGGAAGTTTCATCAGGTTAAGCGTATGGTGGCCTACTGTGGCAAGGAAGTGGTGGACTTGCAACGTTTGACGATGGGAACTTTAGCCTTGGATGAGAACTTAGAACGAGGAGAATGGCGTCGCTTGACCAAGGAGGAGTTAGAAATTTTCCTTGCTAGCGTTTCTTAAGTCAATTTACTTTAGTAAAAAGGTGAGGGACAATGTCTTTGCCTTTTATGTTTTTCAGTTGCTTCCTTTGTGAAAAGAGTTATAATAGACTGTAGAATAAAAGGAGGAATCTATGAACGCAATTCAAGAATCATTTACAGATAAATTATTTGCCAACTATGAAGCAAATGTCAAATACCAAGCGATCGAAAATGCTGCCAGCCATAACGGAATTTTCGCAGCCCTAGAACGTCGTCAGAGCCATGTTGACAACACACCTGTTTTCTCATTGGATTTGACCAAGGACAAGGTAACTAACCAGAAAGCTTCTGGTCGTTGCTGGATGTTCGCAGCCCTTAACACTTTCCGCCACAAACTCATCTCGCAATACAAACTAGAAAACTTTGAGTTGTCACAAGCCCACACCTTCTTCTGGGACAAGTATGAAAAATCTAACTGGTTCTTGGAACAAGTCATTGCGACTGCAGACCAAGACTTAACTAGCCGCAAGGTTAGCTTCCTACTCCAAACACCCCAACAAGACGGCGGTCAGTGGGATATGGTAGTGTCCCTCTTTGAGAAATACGGTGTCGTGCCCAAGTCTGTTTACCCTGAGTCCGTCTCATCTAGCAGTAGCCGTGAGCTCAATGCCATCCTCAACAAATTGCTTCGTCAAGATGCTCAAATCTTGCGTGACTTGCTCGCTTCTGGTGCAGACCAAGCGACTGTTCAAGCTAAGAAAGAAGACCTCTTGCAAGAAATCTTTAACTTCCTTGCCATGTCACTAGGACTTCCACCACGTAAATTTGACTTTGCTTATCGCGATAAGGATAACAACTACCAAAGCGAAAAGGGTATCACACCACAAGAATTTTACAAGAAATATGTCAATCTTCCTCTAGAAGACTACGTTTCTGTTATCAATGCTCCAACTGCTGACAAGCCTTACGGTAAATCTTACACAGTTGAGATGTTAGGAAATGTGGTTGGTAGCCGTGCAGTTCGCTACATCAACGTACCAATGGAGCGTTTGAAAGAATTGGCGATTGCTCAAATGCAGACAGGAGAGACTGTTTGGTTTGGTTCAGATGTCGGCCAGCTCAGCAACCGCAAAGCAGGAATCCTTGCGACAGATGTTTATGACTTTGAATCAAGCATGGACATTCAACTCACTCAAGACAAGGCTGGACGTCTGGACTACAGCGAAAGCTTGATGACCCACGCTATGGTCTTGACGGGTGTGGACTTGGACGAAAATGGTGAATCAATCAAGTGGAAGGTTGAAAACTCATGGGGAGACAAGGTCGGTACAGATGGTTACTTTGTTGCCTCAGACGCTTGGATGGATGAATACACTTACCAAATCGTTGTCCGTAAGGAATTGCTGACAGCAGAAGAACAAGCTGCCTATGAAGCAGAACCAATCGTACTCGCACCATGGGATCCAATGGGAGCCTTGGCAGAATAAAGCATAAAGAAAAGAGGTTAGGGAAATCCTAGCCTCTTTTTAAGTTCTTCTTGAAGTGGCGATAGATGCTGCTTGCTAAGTGAGTTCTCCTTATTTTGAGTCTTTAAGTGACAGAGAAAAAGATATGTGTTACTATAGTAGTACAAAAGGATATCGGAGTAGAAATGAAGTATTTAAGCAGTCAAGACATCAAGGATCGTCAACGAAATATCAGCGATATTAAACCCTATAAAACAACCAAGGAAATCGTCGTTTCAAATATTTTTACCTTTTTTAATGCCATGAACTTGGCTCTGGCAGTTTTGGTAGCGACAACCTTGCGATTTGAAAATATGCTCTTTTTAGGTGTGATTGCTATCAATACAGCTATCGGGATTTTCCAAGAGGTGCGTTCAAAAAATGCTTTGGAAAAACTAAGTTTGCTTGGTAAAAGTAAGTACAGGGTCAATCGAGACGGTCAAACGATTGAGATTGACCCAGAGGATATTGTTCTAGGCGAGTATCTGCATCTCAATCTGGGTGATCAGGTTCCTGTAGATGCAGAAGTGCTTGAAGGGAATATTGAAGTTGATGAATCCTTGCTGACTGGCGAGAGTGATTCGGTCTTTAAAACGGTTGGTGATAAGCTGATGAGCGGAAGCAATGTCGTCAGCGGCACTTGTCTCGTCAGAGCAACGGCTGTGGGTCCCGATAGCTACATCAACAAACTTGCAAAATCCAGCAAGGAATTCAAAAAATACCCTTCTCAACTACGCGATTACATGGATAAGATTTTAAAAATCGTCTCGATCTTGCTGGTGCCAGTTGCCATTCTGCTCTATGTCAGAGGTTTTAGTCTAGGACGGACTTATGTTGAAATTGTTTTAGGAAGTTCAGGTGCCTTGGTCGGCATGATTCCAGAGGGCTTGATTCTCCTAGTTAGTGTGTCCCTAGCAGTAGCGGCCATGAAGCTGGCCAAAAAGAAGGTTCTGGTGCAGGAACTATACTGTGTAGAGACCTTGGCGCGAGTAGATGTTCTTTGTTTTGATAAGACAGGAACTATCACGACGGGGAATATGAAGGTCCAAGAAATGGATGCTAATGTAGCAGAGAAACTGTCTTCTTATTTGGCTTATTTCGAAGATGAAAATGCAACTTCGCGCGCTCTGAAGACTTACTTAACCTGTGAGAAAAAGTGGGAAGTTCAAGAAGTCGGTGCCTTTTCAAGCAAAAACAAGTATTCCTTTGTCCAAGTAAAAGAGGGTGGGACCTATTTCTTCGGAGCTTATGAGTTTTTAGGCTTTACCCAGCCGATGGATGACTACTATGAAGATCTAAAACAGCAAGGTTTTCGAATCTTGACACTTGCTCATAGCAAGGACCAAATCACGCGTCCAGAAAGTATGGAACTACTGGGTCATGTTGTTCTATCAGATGAGATCAAGGACAATACCAAGGAAACCTTTGACTATTTCGAATCTCAAGGTGTTGAAGTAAAGATTATCAGTGGTGATAATCATGTAGCTGTATATGGGGTGGCTCGTAAGGCAGGTTTAAGGAAGAAGCACGTGCGATTGATATGACCAAGGTGAGCGATGATGACTTTGAGAGAGTGGTCTTGGAACACGAAATCTTTGGACGTGTGACACCTGAACAGAAGCAAAAGATGGTATCTATTTTGCAAAATGCTGGTAAAACAGTTGCCATGAGTGGTGATGGAGTCAACGATGTTCTAGCTCTTAAAAAAGCAGATATTAGTTTTGCTATGAATGGTGCTACCAGTGCAGCCAAAAGCGTCTCCAATATTGTTTTTCTCACAGATGATTTTGCAGTATTTTATGATATCTTGATGGAAGGTCGCCGTGTCATCAATAACATCCAAAAGGTTGCCTCTCTCTTTCTAACAAAGACCTTCTTCTCCATCGTTTTTGCGATTTTGAGTGTGATCTTTGGTTTGGAATTTGCCTTTATCCCCATTCAGTTTACAATCATTTCAGCCATTACGATTGGGATTCCATCCTTCTTTCTAACTTTTGAGTCCAATAAAGAAAAGGTCAGCAATCACTTTATGAGAGATATCCTGACCAACGCAGCGATTGGCGGTGGCGTTCTAGTCGCTAGTGTTCTCCTGACCAACTTCTTTATCACTGTCCCAGGTCAGGTCAAATTTAGTTGTTTCCTCCTTGCTTTAATCAATGGTCTGTGTCTAGTTGCCAAAGTCAGTCTGCCATTTAATCGATACAAGATGCTCTTACTCACGTTTTTGAGCCTTGCCGCCCTTGTTGGCGTACTTGCCAATACCTTTATCCTGCAAGGGGCTTTTGTGCCTTTAGAAACCAGCCAAGTCGTCTATGTAGCCATCCTAGCAGTGGTGATTGGGGGCTTGCATTATCTTACTAGGAGAAAAAATTGAGGTACAAAAAGAGTTGGAACAAATCTCTTATTCTACACGTTTGGATAGACATTTTCGAGTTTTGGGAGTACTTAGAATTTAGAGTAAGCACTTGATTTTAAAGCGAGAAACTAGTCAATCTAAAGAATTTGTTTTAAAAATACTATTTTGATGAAATTGTTTTGACAGATAGTCTACAAGCCTTTTATAATAGTATTATCATTAAAATTAGGGAGAAAATATTTATGTCAAACAATGAAAACGCTAAAGGTACGTTTCGTAAATTTTTAGATGGTTTTAAGCGTCTCATAAAAAGAGGAAATCAAGAGGAAGAGTTGTCCGCTACAAGAGAAAATGAGGGTGAGGATACAGAAGTAGTAGGAGAAAGTCTATCTTCCGAAGAAAGTGAAACTTTTCTTATTGATAAGGCTTTAGAGTCCATTCAGTACTACGATCGTTTGGATGTGATGAATATAGGTGAGGAAAGCAGTTCCGAAGAATCTCTATTGCCAGAAAGTGACTCTAATCTTTCTCAAGAAAAAGAACCAGCTAAGAGTCAAACAGTTAGTGCATCACATTCTTTGGAAACTAGCCTCTCTAAAACTATAGATTCTCGAAAAACAAAAGGCTTGAAGAGTACAGCAGACTCCATTTCACTATCATTAAGCCTCGAAAACAAAAAAACATCAAGTAGTTTATCTGTTCTTGAGTCAGCCTCAGCCAGCCGTTCAACGGAGCAATCACTGAGCGCTAAGACTGCAACATCGCTAAGTGTTTCTATCTCAGAATCCGACTCGGCTAGTCTTTCTCGAGTAGAGTCACAGACTTTATCTCGTGAGTCCTCTCTCAGCCTTTCGGCCTCAGAGTCCGTCTCAGATAGCCGTTCAGCGGAGCAATCACTGAGCGCTGAGGCTGCAAGCTCTCTAAGTGTTTCTATCTCAGAATCCGACTCAACCCGTCTTTCTCGAGTAGAGTCACAGACTTCATCTCGCGAGTCCTCTCTCAGCCTTTCGGTTTCAGAGTCCGTCTCAGTCAGTCATTCAGCGGAGCAATCACTGAGCGCCGAGGCTGCAAGCTCTCTAAGTGATTCTGTCTCAGTATCTGGCTCAACCCATCTTTCTCAAGTAGAGTCACAGATTTCCTCTGTTGAAGATTCTCTTAGCCTTGCTATTTCAGAGTTCGAATCACAGAGTGCCTATCTTGAACAATCTCTAAGTCAGTATGGTTCTCACTTGCTTAGCCTTTCAGTCTCAGCTTCGCACAGTGTTTATGCAGAAGAGTCTCTGAGTCAAGCAGCTTCCCTGTCTCATAGTCTGTCGGTTTCGGAGTCGGAATCTTCTAGTGCTTCCATTTCAGTCTCAACTTCTCACAGTGTATATGTAGAAGAGTCTTTGAGCCAAGCAGCTTCACAATCTCATAGTCTGTCGGTTTCGGAGTCGGAATCTTCTAGTGCTTCCATTTCAGTCTCAGCTTCGTACAGTGTACATGTAGAAGAGTCTTTGAGCCAAGCAGCTTCACAATCTCATAGTCTGTCGGTTTCAGAGTCAGTTTCAGCAAGCCTTTCTGTTTCAGCCTCAGCTTCTGCCTCGCACAGTCTCTACGTAGAAGAGTCTTTGAGTCAAGCAGCTTCACAATCTCATAGTCTGTCGGTTTCAGAGTCAGTTTCAGCAAGCCTTTCTGTTTCAGCCTCAGCTTCTGCCTCGCACAGTCTCTACGTAGAAGAGTCTTTGAGTCAAGCAGCTTCACAATCTCATAGTCTGTCGGTTTCAGAGTCAGTTTCAGCAAGCCTTTCTGTTTCAGCCTCAGCTTCTGCCTCGCACAGTCTCTACGTAGAAGAGTCTCTGAGTCAAGTAGCTTCCCTGTCTCATAGTCTGTCGGTTTCAGAGTCGGCATCCATTAGCTTGTCTGTTTCAGCTTCAACTTATCACAGTGTATATGTAGAAGAGTCTTTGAGCCAAGTGGCTTCAGAGTCCCACAGTCTGTCGGCTTCAGAGTCAGTTTCAGCAAGCCTTTCTGTTTCAGCTTCTACTTCATACAGTGTTTATGTAGAAGAGTCTTTGAGCCAAGTGGCTTCACAATCTCATAGTCTGTCGGCTTCAGAGTCAGTTTCAGCAAGCCTTTCTGTTTCAGCTTCTACTTCATACAGTGTTTATGTAGAAGAGTCTTTGAGCCAAGTGGCTTCACAATCTCATAGTCTGTCGGCTTCAGAGTCAGTTTCAGCAAGCCTTTCTGTTTCAGCCTCTACTTCTCACAGTGTATATGTAGAAGAGTCTTTGAGCCAAGCAGCTTCCCTGTCTCATAGTCTGTCGGTTTCAGAGTCAGTTTCAGCAAGCCTTTCAGTCTCAGCTTCGCACAGTGTATATGTAGAAGAGTCTCTAAGTCAAGAGGTATCCTTATCACATAGTTTCTATGTATTGGAGTCGGTGTCTCACAGTCTGTCATTTGAACACTCCCTTAGTCTATCTGCTTCTGAATCGTCTTCTCAAAGTTTAGTGATAACAGAATCTCTCAGCGCTAGCCAAGCAGTTTCAAGTGATTTAGTGGCTTCAGAGTCAGCAACTGACAAAATGACTGTTGACTTTAGTAGCACTACACAAGACTTATCAAAATTAACATTGATAAACAAAAGAAACAAGTAGACGCTGAAGAGATAGACTTCGGTCTATATCTGAATGAGGAGATTGTACATGAATCCGTATCATTCATCCTTTCGTTTTATTTGAAAGGAGATGCTCTTATTTTCTATCGAAACCTTGGGGAAGACCAGACTGGTCTTCCTCTTTTTGATAGTCTAGGAGGTAGGCTTACAAATGATATGCTTGTTAAAGTTACGAAAATACGAGGGAATTTCAGAAAGTTGAGAGAATGTAGTATCTGAACAGAGTTGATTGAACGGTTGAATCTTTATCGTAACTATTTAACTAGAAAGCTAGAACAACTAGCTTAATGACTTGCTTTTTTTCAGATTTTTTTGTCAGTTGAGCGTTAAAATAGGACATTTGAGAAGAGGGGAGGGATTTTATCTTTCTTGCAGAGTATAATTATGTATACGAAGGGGGTACTGAAAATGATGAAATCAATTCGCATCTTATTGTTACTGGCTTTGCTTCAGATTAGTCTGAGTAGCTGCTTGCTGTGGAAGGGAGCCATCTTAACCTTAAAGCAGTCAAGCACTTATTTTCTAGTGTTTATCGTATTGGCATCAGGTCTGTGTGCGGGCATGAATTTCTTTTATACTCGAGATCAGGATGTTCATAGCATTATAAACAGTCAGAAAAAAGTGAAACTATTTTATAGTACCTTGTTGGTCTTAAACCTAGTAGGTGTCTGTCTGGTGTTGTCGGAGACTATTTTAACACAGACAGCTTTTCAGCAAGAGCTGGTAGATCTTTTCTTGCCCTCCTTCTTTTTCTTGTTTGGCATTGATTTACTTGTCTTTTTGCCGTTTGAAAAATACAGCCGAGATTTGGGAGCAACTCTCAATAAGAAAAAAACGGTTGTCCTGACAGTTCTGGCAACCTTGCTGTTCTTGAGAAATCCAATGACAGTTTTATCCATTGTTTTTTATGTCGGTTTGGGATTCATTTTTGCTCGGTTTTTATTTCCAAAATCTATGAGAAGAGAATTTTCCTTTTACGGTCATGTGATCCGAGATATTTTACTTGTTAGCGCCGTGTGTATATTCTTTTAAAAACACTTTTCGATCAATAAAAATCTCTTATTTTACCAAAGTTGTTATAGTAAGTTTGTAAAGAAAATTTACATAAAAGAAAAACTTTTTGGTATAATAGTAGCATGTACACAAAAAATGAAGAAGAGCTGATCAATCTGGGAGAACGCCTAGGGACCTTACTCCAAAAAAACGATGTTTTGATCTTGTCTGGAGAACTGGGTGCTGGTAAAACAACCTTTACAAAGGGTCTTGCCAAGGGCTTGGGTATTCATCAGATGATCAAAAGTCCAACTTACACCATCGTGAGAGAGTATGAAGGTCGTTTGCCACTTTACCACTTGGATGTCTATCGGATTGAAGGGGATGCTGATTCTATTGACTTGGATGAGTTTCTCTTCGGTGGTGGTGTGACCGTTATTGAGTGGGGCCATCTTTTAGGTAAGGATTTACCAGATTCCTATTTGGAGTTGGAACTCTTGAAAGAAGCTGAGGGTCGTCGCCTCTATTTTACCGCTCAGGGTTCTCGTGCTGAACAACTGATTAAGGAGCTTCAAGATGGAGTATGAACTTTGTATTCGTGAGGCTGAATCTCATGATGCCGCTGCTTTGGTTGCATTCTTGGATCTAGTTGGTCAGGAGACAGATTTCACCAGTTTGGATGAAAATGGTATCCTGATGACAGAATCTGAAATGGCTCTTTTTATTGAAAAGCAAGCGACTTCAGATAACCAAATCACTCTCCTAGCCTTCCTGAATGATGAAATTGCAGGTGTTTTGAACATCACGGCAGAGCAGCGTATACGGATTCGCCACATCGGGGATATCTTTTTGGTCATCCAAAGGAAGTTTTGGAATCATGGCTTAGGAAGCATGCTCCTTGAAGAAGGTATTGAGTGGGCTAAAACTAGTGGAGTTTTGCATCGTTTGCAGCTCAGTGTACAAAAGCGCAACGAGGCAGCTATCCACCTCTATTCAAAATTTGGATTTGTTACAGAAGGCTTACAAGAAAGAGGAGCCTATTTAGAAGAAGGGATATTTTTAGACGTTTACCTGATGGGTAGACTGATAGATAAGTGATAAGATGGTAAAAAAAATAATCGGAATGCTATTAGCTTTTCTAGCAGTAACAGCTTTAGGTGTGGGTGCTTATGCCTATACTATTTATTATCAAGGAACTGAAACCTTAAGTAAAAAAACTTATAAGAAAATTGGTGAAGAAACCAACGTTATTGAAGCGACAGAACCTCTAACTATTCTCTTGATGGGGGTGGACACGGGAAATGAGGAACGTCTTGATCCTTGGGTAGGGAACAGCGATTCCATGATTCTCTTGACAGTCAATCCAAAAACCAAGAAAACCACTATGATGAGTTTGGAACGGGATATTTTGACTAAGATTGATCTTGGGAAAGGACAAGTTCAGGAAGCAAAACTCAATGCTGCCTATGCCAATGGTGGTGCAGAGTTGGCTATTTCAACTATTCAAAAAATGATGAATATCCATATCGATCGTTATGTCATGGTTAACATGAAGGGATTGCAACAGCTAGTTGATGCAGTTGGGGGAATCACAGTAAATAACACACTTGGTTTCCCAATTTCCATTACTGACCAAGAGGAGTTTAATAAAATCTCAATCGGAGTCGGTGAGCAGACTTTGAATGGTGAGGAAGCTTTGGTATACTCACGGATGCGTTATCAGGATCCTGAAGGGGATTATGGTCGTCAAAAACGTCAACGTGAAGTCATTCAAAAAATTGTGGAAAAAGTCTTGAGTTTGAATAGCATTAGTCATTATCAGGCAGTCCTAAAGCGCTCAGTGAAAATATGCAGACCAACATAGACCTTTCAGCGAAAAGCGTACCTCAATTACTTGGTTATCAAGATTCTTTTAAAAATATTGAGACACTTCAACTTCGTGGTGAAGGCGAAGAATTACAGGGAATCTCTTACCAAATCGTAACGAGAGAGCATATGCTAGAAATGCAAAATCTCTTGCGCCGTTCCCTAGGGAGAGAAGATGTGACGGAGCTGGAGACCAACGCTGTTCTGTATGAAAATCTTTATGGTCGAACAGCACCTTCCACAAATGCTTCAAACGAAGAGATAGAATAAAACTAAGAATCAAATCGTGGGAAATTTCCTGCGATTTTTTCAAAAAAATTCGAATAGATAAGTAGGAGGAAACATGAAAGCAGAAATTATTGCTGTTGGAACAGAAATTTTAACAGGGCAGATCGTCAATACCAATGCTCAGTTTTTATCAGAGAAACTAGCCGAAATCGGGGTAGACGTCTACTTCCAAACAGCAGTGGGAGATAATGAAGCTCGTCTTTTGTCCTTGCTTGAGATTGCGAGTCAACGTAGTAATCTTGTGATTTTGACAGGGGGCTTGGGACCAACTGAGGATGATTTGACCAAACAAACTCTGGCAAAATTTTTAGGAAAAGATCTAGTGTTTGACCCTCAAGCACAAGAGAAATTGGATATCTTCTTTGCTCATAGACCTGACTATGCTCGGACACCGAATAATGAGCGCCAAGCCCAAATTGTAGAAGGGGCAACTCCACTGCCAAATGAGACAGGTTTAGCAGTAGGAGGGGTGTTGGAAGTGGATGGTGTGACCTACGTGGTTCTCCCAGGACCGCCAAGCGAGTTGAAACCCATGGTATTAAATCACCTCTTACCCAAGTTGATGACTAGCAGCAAGTTGTATTCACGAGTGCTCCGTTTCTTTGGGATTGGTGAAAGTCAGTTGGTGACCATTTTAGCGGATTTGATTGATAATCAAACCGACCCGACCTTGGCTCCGTATGCCAAAACGGGAGAGGTGACCTTGCGTTTGTCTACAAAAGCAGTCAGTCAAGAAAAGGCTGATCAAGCACTGGATATCCTAGAAAATCAAATATTGGATCGCCAAACTTTCGAGGGGATTTCTCTACGAGAGATCTGTTATGGATATGGGGAAGAAACCAGCCTCGCAAGTGTCGTAGTAGAAGGGCTAAAGAAGAGACAGAAAAGCATTACTGCGGCAGAAAGTTTGACGGCAGGTCTCTTTCAAGCGACATTAGCAGACTTTTCAGGCGTTTCTGCCATCTTTAATGGCGGTTTTGTCACTTACAGTTTAGAAGAAAAGTCTAAGATGCTGGAAATTGCTGAGCAAGAGCTGAAAGAACATGGGGTCGTTTCTGAGTTTACGGCTCGAAAAATGGCAGAGCAGGTACGGCTTAAGACTCAGTCTGACTATGGAGTCAGTTTGACGGGTGTGGCTGGGCCAGATAGCCTAGAGGGGCATCCAGCTGGCACAGTTTTTATTGGACTGGCACATGTAAAAGGGACAGAGGTTATCAAGGTTAATATCGCAGGACGTAGTCGAGCAGATGTTCGACATATCGCGGTCATGCATGCCTTTAACCTAGTTCGCAAGGCTTTATTAAGTGACTAACTTTTGATATAATAGTAGATAGGTCTTAGGACTATTAGAATACAGGAGAATAGAATGGCGAAAAAACCAACAAAAAAATTAGATGAAATTGGGAAAAAATTTGGGGCTGACCGTGAAAAAGCATTGAACGATGCCCTGAAATTGATTGAGAAAGACTTTGGTAAAGGATCAATCATGCGCTTGGGTGAGCGCGCGGAGCAAAAAGTTCAAGTGATGAGTTCAGGCTCATTGGCTCTGGACATTGCTCTTGGTTCAGGTGGTTATCCTAAAGGACGTATCATCGAAATCTATGGACCGGAGTCATCTGGTAAGACAACGGTTGCCCTTCATGCGGTGGCGCAGGCGCAAAAAGAAGGCGGTATTGCTGCCTTTATCGATGCGGAACATGCTCTTGACCCAGCCTATGCTGCGGCCCTTGGTGTGAATATTGATGAGCTGCTCTTGTCACAACCAGACTCAGGTGAGCAAGGTCTTGAAATTGCAGGAAAATTGATTGACTCAGGTGCAGTTGACCTCGTCGTTATTGACTCAGTTGCGGCCCTTGTACCTCGTGCAGAAATTGATGGGGATATTGGAGATAGCCACGTTGGTTTGCAGGCTCGTATGATGAGCCAGGCCATGCGTAAACTCGGAGCTTCTATCAATAAAACCAAAACAATTGCCATCTTTATCAACCAATTGCGTGAAAAAGTTGGAGTTATGTTTGGAAACCCAGAAACAACTCCTGGTGGACGTGCTCTGAAATTCTACGCTTCAGTCCGTTTGGATGTTCGTGGAAGCACACAAATCAAGGGAACTGGTGACCAAAAAGATACCAATGTCGGTAAGGAAACCAAGATCAAGGTCGTGAAAAACAAGGTGGCTCCACCGTTTAAGGAGGCCTTTGTTGAAATCATGTACGGAGAAGGAATTTCTAAGACTGGTGAGCTCTTGAAGATTGCAAGTGATCTCGATATCATCCAAAAAGCAGGAGCTTGGTACTCTTATAAGGGTGAAAAAATCGGGCAAGGATCTGAAAATGCTAAGAAATACTTGGCGGATCATCCAGAAATCTTTGATGCCATTGACCATCAAGTTCGTGTTCAATATGGTTTGATTGAAGATGAAGAAGGGACAACCCCTACTTCTGTAGTTGAAGATTTAGCACCTAACCAAGAAGTAACACTTGACCTAGGCGATGGACTTGAAATCGAAATTGAAGAATAACATAAAAAGTAGCAGATAGGAACTGCTACTTTTTATATTTGCTTCAGATGAAAGAGCTAATGATCGCTAAAACGACGATACTCGATATGAAAGTCAAAATAATGCTCATCCTGTAACTTTTGGAAGATGTCGCGATAGGCTTCTTCGTCAAAATGATCGCCACGATAGAGGATTTCAAAACTCAAACCTTCATACTCTAGAAAAGCATTGGCTGTTTAAAGCCATTTTGGCGATAGAAGTCCATGCGGGCCTTTCTCTGCTCCAAGTTATCGCATTTTTCATCCAATCGCTCGACTTCTAGTAACATGGTTCGCTGGTAAAAATCAGTCAGCTTTTCGATGATTTCTTTTCCATATCCGTGGCTTCTCAAGTGGGGCATGATGGCAAAAAAACTGATATAGAAGGCCTTTGGATTGGAGATGGCAAAAGCAAAGCCGACAAACTCTTCTTGATTATAAAAGGCAAAAAAGTGAGCATCTTCTCGGTCCTGATAGCGTAAAAATTCGGATAAAGGAACGCGTTCCTCTTCGGGGAAGGCTTCAATATTTAATTTTTCAACTTTTTCAAGATCGGGAAATGCATCGGTTATTAATTGACTGGTCAAACTCATAAATGACCTCCTTTTCTTGATTATAGCAAATTGTTTCTCTGTAAGCAATTGATTGCAAACTTAGTTATAGAGCCTTGTCGCTCCTCTAGAAAGCTGATATAATAGCTTTATGAATAAGAAACGATCCGTGGACTTGATACATGGTCCTATTCTTCCTGCGCTGTTAAGCTTTGCCTTTCCAATCTTGCTGTCAAATATTTTCCAACAGCTTTATAATACAGCTGATGTCTTGATTGTTGGGCGTTTTCTTGGTCAAGATTCCTTGGCTGCAGTAGGGGCGACAACTGCCATTTTTGACTTGATTATAGGCTTTACGCTTGGTGTTGGAAATGGCATGGGGATTGTCATTGCCCGCTATTATGGGGCTCGTAATTTCACTAAAATCAAAGAAGCAGTTGCTGCAACCTGGATTTTAGGAGGACTTCTCAGTATTTTGGTTATGCTGATGGGCTTTGTCGGTCTGTATCCACTCTTGCAATATTTAGATACCCCTGCTGAAATCCTTCCTCAATCCTATCAATATATTTCTATGATTGTGACTTGTGTAGGTGTTAGCTTTGCTTATAACCTCTTTGCGGGATTGTTGCGGTCTATTGGTGATAGTCTAGCGGCTCTTGGATTTCTGATTTTTTCTGCCTTGGTCAATGTGGTTTTGGATTTGTATTTCATTACGCAACTGCATCTGGGAGTTCAATCTGCGGGTCTTGCTACCATTATCTCGCAAGGCTTATCAGCGGTTCTCTGCTTTTATTATATCCGCAAGAGTGTTCCAGAACTCCTCCCTCAACTCAAGCATTTTAAATGGAACAAGGCCTTGTATGCGGATCTTTTGGAGCAAGGTTTGGCTATGGGGTTGATGAGTTCGATTGTGTCCATTGGTAGTGTGATTTTACAGTCTTCTGTCAATACCTTTGGAGCCGTGATTATTAGCGCCCAGACGGCAGCTAGACGCATTATGGCCTTTGCTCTCCTTCCTATGACAGCTATTTCTTCTGCCATGACGACCTTTGCCTCTCAGAATCTAGGCGCCAAGCGACCAGACCGCATTGTTCAAGGACTTCGAATCGGTAGTCGTTTGAGCATGTCCTGGGCAGGTTTTGTTTGTGTCATCCTCTTTTTTGCCAGTCCTAGCTTGGTTTCCTTCTTGGCCAGTTCAACGGATAATTACTTGGTAGAAAATGGTAGCCTCTATCTGCAAATCAGTTCAGTATTTTATCCGATTTTGAGCCTTTTGCTGATTTATCGCAATTGCTTGCAGGGATTGGGGCAGAAAGTCCTTCCTCTAGTTTCCAGCTTTATAGAACTAATCGGGAAAATCGTTTTTGTGGTTTTAATTATCCCTTGGGCAGGCTATAGGGGAGTTATCCTTTGCGAACCCCTTATCTGGGTTGCAATGACTATCCAACTGTACTTTTCACTTTTCCGCCATCCCCTGATAAAAGAAGGCAAGGCAATCTTGGCAGCAAAAGTGTCATCATAGCTCGATTTGCTGAACAAAATCCATTTCCTCTAGTGAAAATCAGCTAAACTTGTGTTATAATAAGAAAGATTAAAATGTGAAAAAAGGAGATTCCTAATGGGACGTAAATGGGCCAATATCGTAGCCAAGAAAACGGCTAAAGATGGAGCTAACTCTAAAGTATATGCAAAATTTGGTGTAGAAATCTATGTAGCAGCTAAAAAAGGGGATCCAGACCCAGAATCAAACACTGCTTTGAAATTCGTTATTGACCGTGCGAAACAAGCCCAAGTGCCAAAACACGTTATCGATAAAGCAATTGATAAAGCAAAAGGAAATACAGACGAAACCTTTACAGAAGGACGTTACGAAGGATTTGGACCAAATGGTTCTATGTTGATTGTGGATACCTTGACTTCTAACGTTAACCGTACAGCAGCCAATGTTCGTGCAGCTTTTGGTAAAAACGGCGGGAACATGGGTGCTTCAGGTTCTGTTTCTTACCTCTTTGACAACAAGGGTGTGATCGTATTTGCAGGTGAAGATGCGGATGCCATCTTTGAACTTTTGCTTGAAGCAGATGTGGATGTGGATGATGTAGAAGCAGAAGATGGAACAATCACTGTTTACACAGCTCCAACAGACCTTCACAAGGCTATCGTTGCCCTTCGTGAGTCAGGTATCCAAGAATTCCAAGTGACAGAATTGGAAATGATTCCTCAGTCAGAAGTAGAATTGTCAGGTGACGACCTTGAAACCTTTGAAAAACTTTACAGCGTCCTTGAAGACGACGAAGATGTACAAAAGATCTACACAAACGTAGATGGATTCTAATTTGAAGAAATGAAAATCATCCTAAGCGAGAAAAGCTGGCTTAGGATATTTTTTATCAAGAGAATAGTTCTCTTGGAAACTTTTTTCTTGACATTTCTTCTGGAAGTGATAGAATAGTTCTCATGGAAACTTAAATAGTTCTCCAGAGAACTATATTTATCGTGAGAAAGGAGCAATCATGAACAAGCCGATGTTGACGTTTAAACGTTTTGGGCACCAGGTTCACCTGATGGTACAGAAAGAAGCCAAGCGATGTGGCATTGAATTTATGGGTGGACCGCAAGGGCAAGTTCTGCGTTTTTTAGATTATCGTGAACAAAAAGAGGAACTAGTCTTAATTAAGGATATCGAGCAGGAACTCAATATTACAAAGTCTGTGGCAAGTAACTTGGTCAAGCGTATGGTACAAAATGGTTTGGTCGAGTTAGAGGCCAGTCCAAGTGATAAACGAGCAAAATTTGTTCGTTTGACCGACAAATCGCGTTCGCAGATGCAAGAAGTTAAGGCCTTTTTTGATCGGATCGATCAGAGTCTGCTAGAGGGTGTTTCAAAGTCAGACTTGGCAATCTTTTGAAAAAGGTACTCGGTCAGTTGCAAGAAAATGTTGAGAAGATAGGAGGAGAGAATGAAGAAACTCGCTAAACGTATTACAGGAAAAGAGTGGGGAATGATCGTCCTTACGATTCTGTTCACTTGTTTCTCGGTCTATCTCGAGTTAGAGGTGCCGACCTATATTTCGCAAATTACAGAATTACTGGGAACGTCTGGAACGCAGTTGGGCGAACTCTGGTCACCAGCTGCGAAGATGATTGGATTGTCTTTATTAGCTTTCTTTTCATCTGTTATGGTTGGTTTCTTTGCTGCTCGCGTTGCAGCCTCCTATACAACCCATCTACGTAGAGATGTATTTCATCAGGTTTTGGATTTTTCGCAGACAGAAATCAAGCGCTTTTCAATCCCAAGTCTTTTGACTCGGACGACCAATGATATTACCCAGGTACAGATGCTCTTTACCATGGGCTTGCAAGTGGTCACTCGTGGGCCAATTATGGCTATCTGGGCCATTGGAAAAATCCTTGGGAAATCAGAATACTGGCTCTGGGCAGTAGTGGTGGCTGTTATTGTCAATGTTCTGATGACCACTGTTCTCATGACTCTGGCCTTTCCTAAACAATCTGTCATCCAAAAATTGACAGATAAACTCAATAGTATCACTCGTGAAAGTTTGACTGGGATTCGAGTTGTTCGCGCATACAATGCGGAAGATTACCAAGATAAGAAATTTGAGGCAGCCAACGATGAGGTAACACGTCTCAATCTCTTTGTCAATCGTTTGATGGCCATTATGAATCCCATTATGATGGCGATTTCCAGTGGACTAAGTTTAGCTATTTACTGGATTGGTGCCTATATCATCAACGACGCAAGTTTTACAGAACGACTGCCACTCTTTAGTGATATGGTGGTCTTCATGTCCTATGCTATGCAGGTCGTGATGGGCTTCCTTCTCATGGGAGCACTCTTTATCGTTCTTCCTCGTACCTTGGTTTCGGCAGGACGTATCAATCAAGTATTGGATCTGCATTCTTCTATTGAAAATCCTAGTCATGCACAGACAGCGGATCCTTCAGTTCAAGGACAAGTGGAATTCCGTGATGTGACTTTCCGCTACTCTAAAAACTCAGAAGCAGTCGTGGAACATGTCACTTTCAAAGCAGAAGCGGGTCAAACCGTGGCTTTCATCGGATCGACTGGATCAGGTAAGTCCACGCTTGTCAACCTCTTGCCACGTTTTTACGACGTTTCAGATGGAGAAATCCTAGTGGATGGTGTCAATGTGCAAGATTATGACTTGGAAGATTTGCGCAATAAGGTCGGCTATATTCCACAAAAAGCAGTCCTCTTCTCAGGAGATGTCAAGGGGAACTTGGACTTTGGTAAGAGCAAAGAAACTCCTCTAAGCGAGGCTGCTATGTGGCAAGCTCTTGAATTGGCCCAGTCTAAAGCATTTATCGAGGACAAGGAAGCAGGTCTTGCATCAGAAGTAGCCCAAGGTGGAACCAACTTCTCAGGAGGTCAAAGACAGCGTTTGGCCATTGCGCGTGCCTTGGCTCGTAAACCAGAGATTCTCATCTTTGATGACTCTTTCTCAGCCTTGGACTACAAGACAGATCGTGTCCTACGCCAAGAGCTAGCTGAGAAAACAAAATCCATGACCAAGCTCATCGTAGCGCAACGGATTTCTACCATTATGGACGCCGACCTGATCTTAGTTTTGGATCAAGGAAAAGTCGTGGGACAAGGCACCCACAAGGAACTTCTAGCTACCAACGAAGTCTACCAAGAAATTGCCTACTCACAACTATCGAAGGAGGAATTGGAACATGGAAAATAAAAAAAGTGTCGGTCTGGAAACAGTGCAAACCTTATATGGCAGGCCTCCAAGTCCCTCTCCTACTAGCAGTTGTGGCTGCAGTCATTTCAAGTATCATCACCGTTTATGGGCCAACTAAGATTAAAGAAATTACTAACTTGATTTCAGATGGTTTGGCTACAGAAATCGACTTGGTAGGCTGTGTCAAACATTGCTAGGATTTTTTTGGTTGTTCTGTATGTGTTTGGAGCTATCCTTAATTATACACAGGCCTATATCTTTTCAACGAGCATTCAGCATTTTTTTCAAAACGCTTGCGGACAGCTATCGCTGAAAAAGATTAATCGTTTGCCACTTGGCTATTTTGACCGTCATTCACAAGGAGACACCCTTTCGCGCGTGACCAATGATGTGGATACAGCAGCGCAATCTCTCAACCAAAGTCTAGGGACAGTTCTTTCAGCTAGTTTCTTGTTGATTGCTGTCTTGGTGACCATGTTTGGGATGAACTGGATTTTAGCTCTCGTAACAGTGGTCTCTACGCTTGTTGGTTTTGCAGCGGTTTCCGTAATCATGGCCAAGTCACAGGGTTATTTTAAAGCCCAACAAAATAATCTAGCAGCCGTCAATGGTTATGTGGAAGAGATGTACTCTGGCCATAATGTAGTGACCAGCTACAACGCAGTGGACACCTCCAAAGCGAGATTTGCAGGGTTAAACCAAGACTTGCATGACAGTATCTGGAAATCTCAGTTTATCTCTGGTATCATGATGCCAGCCATGTTCTTTGTTGGGAACTTTAGTTATGTCTTAGTCATCATCGTTGGTGCCGCGCTGGCGTTAGAAGGACATATCACGATAGGGATTATTGTAGCCTTTATGGTTTACGTACGGACCTTCTCCCAACCTCTGTCACAGATTGCCCAAGGGATTACGAGCCTGCAACAAGCGAGTGCAGCCATGACTCGTGTATTAGAATTTCTAGCTGAAGCAGAGATGCAGGATGAATCTCATAAGGAAAGACAATTGGCCCATATGAAAGGGGAAGTAGTCTTTGATCATGTGTCCTTTGGCTATACACCAGAGCGCACCATCATCCATGACTTTTCTGCGACAGCTCATGCAGGTCAGAAAGTCGCGATTGTTGGACCGACTGGAGCTGGTAAGACAACCATTGTCAATCTTTTGATGAAGTTCTATGAGATAGATAAGGGAAGTATCCGTATCGATGGCGTGGATACTAAGGACATGAAACGCTCAGAAGTACACGATGCCTTTTCAATGGTCTTGCAAGATACTTGGCTCTTTGAAGGAACGATTCGAGAGAACTTGATCTATAATCAGACAGACATCAGTGATGAACGTATGATTGAAGCGTCCAAAGCAGTAGGAATCCACCACTTTATCATGACTTTGCCAGACGGCTACGACACTGTTTTGGATGACACCGTAACCTTGTCTGTTGGACAAAAACAACTTTTGACCATTGCTCGTGCCCTTCTCAAAGATGCACCGCTCTTGATTTTGGATGAAGCGACATCCTCAGTCGACACACGTACAGAGGAGTTGATTCAAAAAGCCATGGACCGTTTGATGGAGGGTAGAACTTCCTTTGTCATTGCCCACCGCTTGTCAACTATTCGTAATGCCGACTTGATTCTTGTCATGAAAGATGGCAATATCATCGAACAAGGCAACCATGAGGAGCTGATGGCGCAAGGTGGCTTCTACGCTGACTTGTACAATAGTCAATTTACAGAAGACGAAGCAGAAGAATAAATCAAAAGAAGGCTTGACGGCCTTCTTTTTCTGCACTATACTAGAAGACAAACGTCTCACCTGTAGACGAAAACAAGGTAATGAATGAGAAATTTAATGAAAAATTATCAAGAATGGTATCAAAACATCAGCTCCAGACTCACCAGCTATCCCATCCTTTTATTTCTATTACGCAGTTTCAATCGTTTGATGACAGTCGCCATGCCCCTGGTCTATCTGACCTTGCTAGTCACCACTTACCTGCAACTAGGACTTGGGAAGCAAGTTGGGGTTTATGTGCTTATTCCTGCAACAGGTTTTATAATTTTGTCTCTTTTCCGTAAGAAAATCAATCATCCGCGCCCCTACGAAACTTGGGACATCCGTCCCTTGCTTGACAAGGATAGTTCGGGACAGTCTATGCCCAGTCGCCATGTCTTTTCGGCAACCATCATCTCCATGGCTTGTCTGCATGCTAGTCTACCTGTTGGATTGAGCATGCTTGATCTTTTCAGCTTTGCTGGGCTTGGTGAGGGTTTTAGGGGGTGTTCATTATCCCAAGGATGTCTTGGTTGGCTATGCTTGTGGTCTGGTGTGGGGATTCCTTTTCTTCCTATTCTGACATGTAAGTTAAGCTAGTCCTACAACCACTTACTGCTTCAAATTGACCACTTGCTTTTTTGCCCTTGTATTCCTAACTTAGCTTTGATATAGTAGAGTCAGAAAGGAGATGTGATGAAGTTACGAATTGAGATTGACGGCAATTTAGAGGAGACTGAAATTGTCATCAAGACACCCACTTTGACAGATGAAATTGCAGACTTGCAACGGCTCTTGCAAGAGTCAAAGGCTCCGAGGTTGACTTTTTACAAGGGGACAGGTGAATATTATCTAGACCTGTCAGAAATTCTCTTCTTTGAAACAGAAGGGAGCAAGATCTACGCTCATACCCAGAAGGAAGCCTATGAGGTTCGTCTCAAGCTCTATGAGTTGGAGTCCATCCTGCCTCGCTATTTTAGTCGAGTGTCCAAGTCAACTATCACAAACATCCGTCAGATTTACTCAGTGGACAAGTCCTTCTCAGGAACGGGCACCATTTCCTTTTATCAGACGCACAAGGAGGTTCATGTCTCACGGCATTACCAATCCCTCCTAAAAGAAAATCTAAGAAACATGAGGTAAAAAACATGAAAAAGAAAGCATTTGGTATTGATTTTATTGGTTTTAGCAGCCTGGATTTTGCTGCAAGGAAATTTTGGCATTCCTTCTTTGGATGGTAAAATATGGCCTTTGATATGGTATTGTCTTTTTGCTTATCAGTCCAGTTGAGTCTATGCTTAGTCGTCATCTAACATCGGCAGTTTTTACCGGTTTACTAGCGCTCATGATTGCAAATCACTTTTTATGACTTGTTGCCTAGTCCCAAATCAGTCTCTCATCTGGGCTAGTATCTTAGCAGTGCTAGGTGTCGGCTATCTCACTCACTCAAGTAAGTTTTGGTATGGCGAAAAAATGGTGGTACAACGGTGAACGAACAGTCATCACGGATAAGGAAGTCGCTTTTGGTAGTGGGACCTTTCTATAAGCAAGATCAAGATCTCGTAGATGACCAAGTGGAAGTCGCTTTTGGGGATGCTAAAATCTACTATGATAATGCAGAGATGTTAGGTGATTTTGCAACTTTAAATATTGAAGTGGCTTTTGGTAATGCAACTGTCTATGTTCCACAACACTGGCGTGTCGATTTGAAAGTAGAAACATCCTTTGGTGCAGCTAAGGCAGATGCTCCTGTAGCACCAACCAGCAAAACTTTGATTATTCGTGGGGAAGTTGCTTTTGGTAAACTTGGAGTTGTTTACGTCAAATAAAAAAATATTTTAATTCTCTTGATAAATTCAAGAAAGTGTGATAACATAGTACGGTATGTGGTGCTAGCACATCCGCTATATTAGATCTAATAGGAGGAAAACACAATGGCTAAAGTATGTTACTTTACAGGTCGTAAGACTGTATCAGGAAACAACCGTTCACACGCGATGAACCAAACAAAACGTGCCGTAAAACCAAACCTTCAAAAAGTTACTGTTCTTATCGATGGTAAACCTAAAAAAGTTTGGGCTTCAGCTCGTGCTTTGAAATCAGGTAAAGTTGAACGCGTTTAATAAAAATGAAAAGGCCGCTTAGGTCTTTTTCTTTTGCTCGATAGATAAAACCATTTGAAAAATAGAGTAAATATCCGCCGATACAGCATTCTGCTTTTACACTTGGAATGAAATATGATAAAATAGAGTATCAACTAGTTGAGGTAAAAAAATGACTGTAAAAATTAATACAAAAGATGGTCAAATCGAACTGACAGATGAAGTGATTGCAACCGTTGTAGGTGGTGCAGCAACTGAGATTTTTGGTGTGGTCGGTATGGCTAGCAAAAATACCCTCAAAGATAATTTCCAAGCCCTTCTTGGTAAGGAAAATTATGCAAAAGGTGTTGTCGTGAAGGCAGCCGAAGATGGTAGCATTGCAGTTGATGTTTATACCGTCTTGAGCTACGGAACAAAGATTAGTGAAGTCTCAAAAAACATCCAAGAGCGTGTTCGTTTTAGTTTGGAAAACCAACTAGGAATCACTGCTCAGACTGTGAATGTCTACATTCAAAATATCAAAGTTGTAGGAGAATAATCGTGTCAAAAATTACTACCAGCTTATTTCAAGAAATGGTGCAGGCTGCATCAACTCGTTTGAATAAGCAAGCTGAATATGTCAATTCATTAAACGTCTTTCCAGTTCCAGATGGAGATACTGGGACAAACATGGGAATGACCATCGAAAATGGTGCGAAAGAAGTAGCAGACAAGCCAGCTTCTACAGTTGGAGAAGTGGCGAGCATTCTTGCTAAAGGGCTCTTGATGGGTGCGCGTGGAAACTCAGGGGTTATCACGTCTCAGCTCTTCCGTGGATTTTCTCAAGCTATTAAGGAAAAAGACGAATTAACAGGTCAAGACTTGGCTCTTGCTTTCCAATCTGGTGTCGAAGTAGCCTACAAGGCAGTTATGAAACCAGTTGAAGGAACTATTTTGACAGTTTCTCGTGGAGCGGCTATCGGTGCTAAGAAAAAAGCTGAGCAGACAGATGATGCTGTTGAGGTCATGCGTGCAGCCTTGGAAGGTGCTAAGAGAGCTCTGGCTAAGACTCCTGATATGCTCCCCAGTCTTGAAAGAAGTTGGTGTCGTGGACTCAGGTGGTCAAGGTTTGGTCTTCATCTACGAAGGTTTCCTTTCAGCACTCACTGGTGAATACAGTGCGTCTGAGGACTTTGTAGCGACTCCAGCCAACATGAGTGAAATGATCAATGCTGAACACCACAAGTCAGTTGCTGGACATGTCGCAACAGAAGATATCACCTTCGGTTACTGTACTGAGATCATGGTTGCTCTCAAACAAGGTCCAACTTATTCTAAGGACTTTGACTATGATGAATTCCGTAACTACTTGAATGAACTAGGGGACTCTCTCCTTGTTGTCAACGATGATGAGATTGTCAAAGTTCACGTCCATACAGAAGATCCAGGTCTTGTCATGCAAGAAGGACTTAAATATGGTAGCTTGGTCAAGGTTAAAGTGGACAACATGCGCAACCAACACGAAGCACAAGTTGAAAAAGAAGCAGCTCAAGTCAGCAAGCCAGCTGAAGAAAAGGAATATGCCCTTATCGCAGTAGTAGCAGGTCAAGGCTTTGGCAGATATCTTCCGTGCCCAAGGTGTGGACTATGTCATCGAAGGTGGACAAACCATGAACCCTTCGACAGAGGACTTTATCAAGGCTGTTGAGCAAGTCAATGCTCGCAACATCATCTTCTTGCCAAACAATAAAAATATCTTCATGGCAGCTCAATCTGCAGCTGAAGTGCTAGAACAACCAGCAGTAGTGGTAGAAGCTCGTACCCTTCCTCAAGGGTTGACAAGCCTCCTTGCCTTTGACCCAAGCAAATCAATCGAAGAAAACAAAGAACGCATGACTGCAGCCCTCGGTGATGTCATCAGCGGTAGTGTAACAACAGCCGTTCGTGATACAACTATCGATGGCTTGGAAATTCATGAAAATGACAATCTTGGTATGGTAGATGGGAAAAATCCTTGTGTCAAATCCCTGACATGCACCAAACCTTGACTGAAACTTTGAAACATATGTTGGACGAAGATAGTGAAATCGTGACTTTCTATGTCGGCGAAGACGGAAGCGAAGAACTTGCCAATGAAATTGCCCAAGAAATCGCAGAAGAATTTGAAGATGTTGAAGTAGAGATTCACCAAGGTCAACAACCTGTATATCCCATATCTTTTCAGTGTGGAATAAAAATTTAATAGATTAAAAAGAAAGTTGATTTTGCAACTTTCTTTTTTTATGACATTTGTCATATTTCCTAGTGACAGAAGCATCTAGCTCCGCCAACTTCAAAAGACTATAATTGAAGTATGAAATGGAGGAAGAAGAAATGAAAAATAAAATGATTGTCGCAGTGAGTTTAGTAGCAGCAGGAGTTATGACCTATCTCATGTTTTCAGGATTGGATGAGAGTTTCTATCATTTTCCTTGGGAGCTATTTGCTGGCTTTGGGATGATGTCTTGGCTTGTCAGAGAAGGTTTGAAATTAGTCAGAGATGTGAAAAAGGAGTTTGAGGAATGAAAAACAATCATCTATCTCTTTATCGGCCTGTCACTCTTGGTATGGTTAGTAGAAATGTTTACTGGTTGGTTTGACCAAACCTTGCTTCGCCAATTTATTCTTGGTACTTGGGGTTTTGGATTTATGATTTTCGTCGTTTTCCCTATGGGAATGGAGTGGTTGAAAGGAGAATCTCATGACTGTGATTAAAGTTGAGAAATTGAGTAAGAAGATAAAAGACAAGGAGATTTTGCGGAACATCTCTTTTGAAATCCACCATGGTGAATGTGTCGCCTTGATCGGACCTAACGGAGCAGGAAAGACAACCTTGATTGATTGCCTCTTGGGCGACAAGTTCGTGAGCTCAGGTCAGATAGCCATTCAAGGGTTTGCACCAACAGATCCTCGATTAAAAGCAGCTTATTTCTGTCTTGCCTCAAGAAAATGCAGTTGTTCAAAGCTTGAAAGTAAAAGAACTTCTATCATTTTTCAAGTCACTTTATCCCGACAGCCTTTCAGACAAAGAAATTGATGACTTGCTTAGATTCTCAGACAAGCAGAAAAATCAGCTAGCGGGCAAGTTGTCTGGTGGGCAAAAACGTTTGTTCTCTTTCGTGTTGACTTTAATCGGTCGTCCGAAAATTCTATTTTTAGACGAGCCAACTGCTGCCATGGATACCTCGACACGTCAGCATTTTTGGGAGATTGTCGATCACTTGAAGAAAAATGGTGTGACCATTGTCTATTCTTCTCACTATATCGAAGAGGTGGAGCATACGGCTGATCGCATCTTAGTCCTCCACAAGGGTGAATTGATTCGTGATACGACACCTTATGCCATGCGTGGTGAAGAACAAGAAAAACACTTTACCGTTCCTCTAATCTATCAGGATTTTATCAGCACTTTGGAGCAGGTTCAAGGGATTGAAATCAAGCAAAATGCTCTTTCCTTCACAACCAAAGAAGCCAGTCAAGTATGGGAAACCTTACAAGAACAGGGCTGCACGATTGAAGAAATTGAAGTTCGCAATCGAACTCTCTTAGACAGTATCTTCGAAACGACTCAAGACTAAAGGAGATTGACGATGAAAAATATGACAAGTCTCATGAAAGTGGAAATCATTCTGATGAAACGGCAAGCCGTCTACTACTTGCTATCCATCGGACTTCCAAGTGTGTTTTACCTTATCCTTTTCTGGTATGATGTCAGGGTCAGATGTTCCAGAAATTGTTCTTCAAGCCTATCTTTTTGCCATGACGCTCTTTAGTATCATGTCAAGCGCCTTTTTCAGTATCCCTAGCACACTCGAGTCTGATAAGACAAACAACTGGCAAAAATTGATTCAACATTCTCCTGTATCTATGGTAGAATATTATGTATCAAAACTGTTCAGTACTCTGCTGACTTTCTTGTTATCAATTATAGTTGTCTTTTCGGTTGGTCATTTTGTCCGTGGAGTGACTCTGCCTTGGCTTGATTGGTTGGTGATTGGAGTTATTTTGCTGGTCGGAAGCGTGGTCTTTATCAGCATGGGTGTCTTGGTGAGCTTGCTTCCCAGTGCTCAACTGATGACGGTTATTGGAAATATTGCCTATATTGCTTTGGCTGTCCTAGGTGGACTCTGGTTCCCTTTGAGTTCCTTCCCAGAATGGCTCCAATCTATTGGAAAACTGACTCCAACCTATCAACTGATGCAAGTCGTTTCTGCTTATTTGGAGCATCATGAGTTTAATATTCTTTCTGCCCTAGTTGTACTAGGCTATACGGTTTTCTTTGGTGTACTGGTAATCCAGCTGAAAAAACGGATCGAGGTAAAATAAATCTATGTTGGAAAAATTAAAAAACACTCATTATATGTTTCATATTTCATTAGTGTTTATCATCTTTCCTATAGCGGGTGTCATCAGTGGAGAGTACCCGCCTTTGACCTTGTTCTGGACATTATTATTTGTCCTAGCCTTCTATTCGATTTTATTAAGTCAAAACCGCACCGTGCAGTGGCTGGCTTGGTGGGTCATGATTGCCTACATTTTTTACACATCGGTTTGGCTGAATTCGGGTTTCACATGGTTTATCTTTTACTTATCTAATCTCCTCATTTATGAGCTTGATGAGATTTCTCTTCACTCTTGGCGTTTTGTCAGTTTTGTTGTCTTGCAGCCATTGATTTTAACCGGGATTTATATGGTCAATCATGTTAGTCCCTGGCAACTGCTCTTTTTCTTGCTGACCTTTGTCTTTTCTGATGCTTTTACCTTTGGTCTCTACCGAATTCGAGTATCAGAGGAAATAAAAGAAGAAAAGAGAAAGCAAAATGCTAAGCTCAATCTTTTCTTGGCTGAAAATGAACGCAGTCGTATCGGCCAGGATCTCCATGACAGTCTAGGCCATACCTTCGCCATGCTGAGTGTGAAGACGGATCTTGCCCTCCAACTTCTTCAAATGCAGGCCTATCCTCAAGTGGAAAAAGAATTAAAAGAAATTCATCAGATCAGTAAAGAATCCATGAATGAAGTTCGTACAATTATCGAAAATCTTAAAACAAGAACCCTTGCTTCCGAATTTGCGACTGTTAAAAAAATGCTGGAAATTGCAGGAATTGAAACGGAAATCAATCACCAACTAGATACTGCTAGCCTAACTCAGGAATTAGAATCAACGGCCTCCATGATTTTACTTGAGTTAGTGACCAACATCATCAAACATGCCAAAGCATCGAAAGCTTACTTGAAATTAGAACGAACAGAGAAAGAACTCATTCTAACAGTGAGAGATGATGGCTGTGGCTTTGCTTCTCTAAAAGGAGATGAACTCCATACCGTTCGAGACCGTGTCCTTCCTTTTTCAGGAGAAGTAAAAGGTGATCAGTCAGAAACAGCCGACTGAAGTGCAGGTTCGACTACCTTATAAGGAGAGAAACTAAGATGAAACTACTTGTTGCAGAAGATCAAAGTATGTTGCGAGATGCTATGTGCCAGTTGCTTACCTTTCAACCAGATGTAGAGTCTGTCCTACAAGCCAAGAATGGGCAAGAAGCAATCCAACTCTTAGAAAAAGGAGTCCGTAGATATCGCCATTCTTGACGTAGAAATGCCTGTTAAGACAGGCCTCGAAGTCTTGGAGTGGATACGAGCAGAAAAGCTAGAAACAAAGGTGGTTGTGGTGACAACCTTCAAAGCGTCCTGGCTATTTTGAACGTGCGATCAAGGCTGGAGTGGATGCTTATGTCTTGAAAAGAAAGAAGCATTGCAGACCTCATGCAAACCTTGCACACTGTTCTCGAAGGACGCAAGGAATATTCGCCTGAATTGATGGAAGTGGTGATGACGCATCCCCAATCCGTTAACAGAGCAAGAAATCGCTGTTTTAAAGGGAATCGCTCAGGGCTTGTCTAATCAAGAAATCGCAGATCAACTCTATCTATCAAATGGAACCGTCCGAAACTATGTCACCAATATTCTTTCGAAACTAGATGCTGGTAATCGAACAGAGGCAGCCAACATTGCAAAAGAATCTGGTTGGCTTTGATAAGAAGAGTTAAAAAAAATCTCAAATGATAACTGAATCGAAGGAAATCCATACTAGAATGTAGGAGGCAGATTGCCTCCTTTTTTTGTTTAGAAAAGCGGTGAAAGCTAGTGTCAAAGAGTTAAAAGATCAGAATAAAAAAACGAAAAAAATATCTTGACAATGAAAGGGAAAAAATGTGTTACAATAATAGACGGTACTTTTTACTTTTGGTCTCTCAAAAGTGTACAGGGACGTGCTGACAAATGTTGCAAAAGTACACACAGATGGTAGCTGTCACCAAGTGTATCATCACCAAAAAAATAAAAAAACACAGGAGAATGTAGATGCCTACAATTAACCAATTGGTTCGCAAACCGCGTAAATCAAAAGTAGAAAAAAATCTAAATCACCAGCTTTGAACGTTGGTTACAACAGTCATAAAAAAAGTTCAAACAAACGTTTCTTCACCACAAAAAAACGTGGTGTTGCAACTCGTGTGGAACAATGACACCTAAAAAACCTAACTCTGCCCTTCGTAAATTCGCTCGTGTACGTTTGAGCAACCTTATCGAAGTTACTGCCTACATCCCAGGTATCGGACACAACTTGCAAGAGCACAGCGTGGTGCTTCTTCGTGGTGGACGTGTAAAAAGACCTTCCAGGGTACGTTACCATATCGTCCGTGGTGCACTTGATACTGCAGGTGTTAACGATCGTAAACAAGGCCGTTCTAAATACGGTACTAAACGTCCGAAAAAAGCATAAGGAAAGGGGATAAAGAGAAATGAGTCGTAAAAATAGAGCTCCAAAACGTGAAGTATTGCCAGATCCGCTTTACAATTCACAATTAGTTACTCGTCTTATCAACCGCGTTATGCTTGACGGTAAACGTGGTACAGCTGCTTCAATCGTTTACGGTGCTTTTGAGCAAATCAAAGAAGCTACTGGTAACGATGCACTTGAAGTATTTGAAACAGCTATGGAAAACATCATGCCTGTACTTGAAGTACGTGCACGTCGTGTTGGTGGATCTAACTACCAAGTCCCAGTTGAAGTTCGTCCAGAACGTCGTACAACACTTGGACTTCGTTGGTTGGTAACAATCGCTCGCCTTCGTGGTGAGCACACAATGCAAGACCGTCTTGCAAAAGAAATCTTGGACGCTGCGAACAACACTGGTGCAGCAGTTAAGAAACGTGAAGACACTCACCGTATGGCTGAAGCTAACCGTGCCTTCGCACACTTCCGTTGGTAAAATCATGATGCTAGGAACGGTAAGGATGCACAGTAAAAATAGGAAACTGACGCTGTATTCGATGAATACAAGGAAGTTTATCTTTTTTACCCAGCATCCCGTTCCAGCTCAAATAATGAGACTAAGAATTTTTAGCCCGGGTTCAATTGAACTCGGTACGCTCTTGAATTCAATTCAACTTACCATCTCGTAAGTTGAAACCAACAAAAACATGAAAAGATTGAGAACGGGTAGGTCCTGCCTATCCGTTTTTATTAAAATCGTGTTATAATAGAATAGAAATTAAAATAAATAGGAGAAACAAACCTCATGGCACGCGAATTTTCACTTGAAAAAACTCGTAATATCGGTATCATGGCTCACGTCGATGCTGGTAAAACAACAACTACTGAGCGTATTCTTTACTACACTGGTAAAATCCACAAAATCGGTGAAACTCACGAAGGTGCGTCACAAATGGACTGGATGGAGCAAGAGCAAGAACGTGGTATCACTATCACATCTGCTGCGACAACAGCTCAATGGAATAACCACCGCGTAAACATCATCGACACACCAGGACACGTGGACTTCACTATCGAAGTACAACGTTCTCTTCGTGTATTGGATGGTGCGGTTACAGTTCTTGACTCACAATCAGGTGTTGAGCCTCAAACTGAAACAGTTTGGCGTCAAGCAACTGAGTACGGAGTTCCACGTATCGTATTTGCCAACAAAATGGACAAAATCGGTGCTGACTTCCTTTACTCAGTAAGCACACTTCACGACCGTCTTCAAGCAAACGCACACCCAATCCAATTGCCAATCGGTTCTGAAGATGACTTCCGTGGTATCATCGACTTGATCAAGATGAAAGCTGAAATCTATACTAACGACCTTGGTACAGATATCCTTGAAGAAGATATTCCAGCTGAATACCTTGACCAAGCTCAAGAATACCGTGAAAAATTGGTTGAAGCAGTCGCTGAAACTGACGAAGACTTGATGATGAAATACCTTGAAGGTGAAGAAATCACTAACGAAGAATTGAAAGCTGCTATCCGTAAAGCAACTATCAACGTTGAATTCTTCCCAGTATTGTGTGGTTCAGCCTTCAAGAACAAGGGTGTTCAATTGATGCTTGATGCAGTTATCGACTACCTTCCAAGTCCACTTGACATTCCAGCGATCAAAGGTGTTAACCCAGATACAGATGAAGAAGAAACTCGTCCAGCATCTGACGAAGAGCCATTCGCAGCTCTTGCCTTCAAGATTGCAACAGACCCATTTGTAGGTCGTTTGACATTCTTCCGTGTATATTCAGGTGTTCTTCAATCTGGTTCTTACGTAATGAACACTTCTAAAGGTAAACGTGAACGTATCGGACGTCTTGTGCAATTGCATGCCAATAGTCGTCAAGAAATCGAAACCGTTTATGCTGGTGATATTGCAGCTGCTATTGGTTTGAAGGATACAACTACTGGTGATTCATTGACAGATGAAAAAGCTAAAATCATCCTTGAGTCAATCCACGTTCCAGAACCAGTTATCCAGTTGATGGTTGAGCCAAAATCTAAAGCAGACCAAGACAAGATGGGTATCGCCCTTCAAAAATTGGCTGAAGAAGATCCAACATTCCGCGTTGAAACAAACGTTGAAACTGGTGAAACAGTTATCTCTGGTATGGGTGAGCTTCACCTTGACGTCCTTGTTGACCGTATGCGTCGTGAGTTCAAAGTTGAAGCGAACGTAGGTGCTCCTCAAGTATCTTACCGTGAAACATTCCGCGCTTCTACTCAAGCACGTGGATTCTTCAAACGTCAGTCTGGTGGTAAAGGTCAATTCGGTGATGTATGGATTGAGTTTAGTCCAAACGAAGAAGGTAAAGGATTCGAATTCGAAAACGCAATCGTCGGTGGTGTGGTTCCTCGTGAATTTATCCCAGCGGTTGAAAAAGGTTTGGTAGAATCTATGGCTAACGGTGTTCTTGCAGGTTACCCAATGGTTGACGTGAAAGCTAAGCTTTACGATGGTTCATACCACGATGTTGACTCATCTGAAACTGCCTTCAAGATCGCGGCTTCACTTGCATTGAAAGAAGCTGCTAAGACTGCACAACCAGCTATCCTTGAGCCAATGATGCTTGTAACAATCACTGTTCCAGAAGAAAATCTTGGTGATGTTATGGGTCACGTAACTGCTCGTCGTGGACGTGTAGATGGTATGGAAGCACATGGTAACAGCCAAATCGTTCGTGCTTACGTTCCACTTGCTGAAATGTTCGGTTATGCAACAGTTCTTCGTTCAGCATCACAAGGACGTGGTACTTTCATGATGGTATTTGACCACTACGAAGATGTACCTAAGTCAGTACAAGAAGAAATCATTAAGAAAAACAAGGGTGAAGACTAATCAGTCCTCGCTCTAGAAGGAAGTCACTAAGTGACTTCCTTTTTCTATGCCTATTTCAAGCATCTTGTATATCTATCTATATCACAAAATGAAAGAAATCTAGAAAGAATATACTCTATTTACTAGAAAAATTTGAGAAAGTTAATAAAGATAGTTCAATAAAGATCCCTATTTTCGTTTAAATAGTTATAAAAATAGGAAAAACATTCATAAAATACACGCTTTAGATAGAAAAATTCAGAAAAATTGATTCTTTTTGTCTTGAAAAATTTTTTTGAAAAAATGGTATGATAGTAACAAGCTATTTTTTAAGAGAAGAGAAAGGGGAACAATGGAGAAAATCAGTTTAGAATCTCCTAAGACGGGGTCGGACCTAGTTTTGGAAACCCTCCGTGATTTAGGTATTGATACTATATTTGGTTATCCTGGTGGGGCTGTCTTACCTTTATATGATGCGATTTATAATTTTAAAGGCATTCGCCACATTCTAGGTCGTCATGAGCAAGGGTGTTTGCACGAAGCTGAAGGTTATGCCAAATCAACTGGAAAGTTGGGCGTTGCCGTCGTCACAAGTGGACCGGGAGCAACAAATGCCATTACAGGGATTGCAGATGCTATGAGCGATAGCGTTCCCCTTTTGGTTTTTACAGGTCAGGTTGCGCGAGCTGGGATTGGGAAGGATGCCTTTCAGGAGGCGGACATCGTGGGAATTACCATGCCAATCACTAAGTACAATTATCAAGTTCGTGAGACAGCTGACATTCCTCGTATCATTACGGAAGCTGTTCATATCGCGACCACAGGTCGTCCAGGTCCAGTCGTGATTGACTTGCCTAAGGATGTATCTGCCTTAGAGACAGACTTCATCTATTCACCAGAGGTAAATTTACCGAGTTATCAACCTACCATAGAACCGAACGACATGCAAATCAAGAAAATCTTGAAGCAATTGTCTAAGGCTAAGAAACCTGTTTTGTTGGCAGGTGGTGGGATTAGTTATGCTGAAGCAGCTGCAGAATTAAATGAATTTGCTGAACGCTATCAAATTCCAGTCGTGACCAGTCTTTTGGGGCAAGGCACAATTGCGACTAGTCATCCACTCTTCCTTGGTATGGGAGGCATGCACGGTTCTTTCGCTGCTAACATTGCGATGACCGAAGCAGATTTTATGATTAGTATTGGTTGCCGTTTCGATGACCGCCTGACTGGAAATCCTAAGACCTTTGCTAAAAATGCTAAGGTTGCTCATATTGATATAGACCCAGCTGAGATTGGGAAGATTATCAGTGCAGATATTCCAGTGGTTGGGGATGCTAAGAAAGCCTTGCAGATGCTACTGGCAGAACCAACTGTTCATAACAATACTGAAAAGTGGATTGACAAAGTTACCAAGGACAAGAACCGCGTTCGTTCTTATGATAAGAAAGAACGTGTGGTCCAACCGCAGACAGTCATTGAACGCATCGGTGAGTTGACGAATGGAGATGCCATTGTTGTCACGGACGTAGGGCAACACCAAATGTGGACAGCTCAATATTACCCATATCAGAATGAACGTCAATTAGTCACATCTGGTGGTTTGGGTACCATGGGATTTGGAGTTCCTGCAGCTATCGGAGCTAAGATTGCCAATCCAGAAAAAGAAGTAGTTCTTTTTGTCGGTGATGGTGGCTTCCAAATGACCAACCAAGAACTAGCCATCCTAAATATCTACAAGGTGCCCATTAAGGTCGTGATGTTGAATAACCACTCACTAGGAATGGTTCGTCAGTGGCAGGAATCCTTCTATGAAGGTAGAACATCTGAGTCGGTCTTTGATACCCTTCCTGACTTCCAGCTGATGGCACAGGCTTACGGCATCAAAAACCATAAATTTGATAATCCAGAGACGATAGAGAAGGATCTAGAGGTTATTCTGGAGGATGTGCCGATGTTTATCGAGGTGGATATTTCTCGTAAGGAACAGGTTTTACCAATGGTACCAGCTGGTAAGAGTAATCATGAGATGTTGGGGGTGAAGTTCCATGCGTAGAATGTTAACGGCAAAACTACAAAATCGTTCAGGAGTCCTCAATCGCTTTACAGGTGTCCTTTCTCGTCGTCAGGTCAATATTGAGAGTATCTCAGTTGGTGCAACAGAGAATCCTGATGTATCAAGGATTACCATCATTATTGATGTGGCTTCACATGATGAAGTGGAGCAAATTATCAAGCAACTCAATCGTCAGATTGATGTGATTCGCATTCGAGATATCACAGACAAACCACATTTGGAAAGAGAAGTTATCTTGGTAAAGGTATCTGCTCCTGCTGAGAAGCGTGCAGAAATCTTGGCCATTATCCAACCTTTCCGTGCAACGGTAGTAGATGTGGCTCCAAGTTCGATTACGATCCAGATGACTGGGAATGCTGAAAAGAGTGAGGCACTCTTGCGAGTAATCCGTCCTTATGGAATTAGGAATATTGCTCGTACGGGTGCGACTGGATTTACCCGTGATTAAAAATCCTACTTAAATTTGTTAAACTAGCCTCTAAGGCAATAAAAAATAGAAAAGAGAGAAAAACTATGGCAGTTCAAATGGAATATGAAAAAGATGTTAAAGTAGCAGCGCTTGACGGTAAAAAAATCGCCGTAATCGGTTATGGTTCACAAGGACATGCGCATGCGCAAAACTTGCGTGACTCAGGTCGTGATGTCATCATCGGTGTACGTCCTGGTAAATCTTTTGACAAAGCAAAAGAAGATGGATTTGACACTTATACAGTAGCAGAAGCCACTAAATTGGCTGACGTTATCATGATCTTGGCACCAGATGAAATCCAACAAGAATTGTACGAAGCAGAAATCGCTCCAAACTTGGAAGCTGGAAATGCAGTTGGATTTGCTCATGGTTTCAACATTCACTTTGAATTTATCAAAGTACCTGCAGATGTAGATGTCTTCATGTGTGCACCTAAAGGACCAGGACACTTGGTACGTCGTACTTACGAAGAAGGATTTGGTGTTCCGGCTCTTTATGCAGTCTACCAAGACGCCACAGGAAATGCGAAAAACATTGCTATGGACTGGTGTAAAGGGGTTGGAGCAGCTCGTGTAGGTTTGCTTGAAACAACTTATAAAGAAGAAACTGAAGAAGATTTGTTTGGAGAACAAGCCGTACTTTGTGGTGGTTTGACTGCCCTTATCGAAGCAGGTTTTGAAGTCTTGACAGAAGCAGGCTATGCCCCAGAATTGGCTTACTTTGAAGTTCTTCATGAAATGAAATTGATCGTTGACTTAATCTATGAAGGTGGATTCAAGAAAATGCGTCAATCTATTTCAAACACTGCTGAATACGGTGACTATGTATCAGGTCCACGCGTGATTACGGAGCAAGTTAAAGAAAACATGAAAGCTGTTTTGGCAGACATCCAAAATGGTAAATTTGCAAATGACTTTGTAAATGACTACAAGGCTGGTCGTCCAAAACTTACTGCTTACCGTGAACAAGCAGCTAATCTTGAAATTGAAAAAGTTGGTGCGGAATTACGTAAAGCAATGCCATTCGTTGGTAAAAACGATGACGATGCTTTCAAAATCTACAACTAATTCTTGAAAATAAGAACAGAAGGCGAGTTGGGGGGTACCTAACTCGCTTTTTATCTTGTAAAGTATTTGAGGAGGAGACATGCTAAGTGCAAAAGATGTGGTGAAAGCCCATAAAGTTTTAAGTGGTGTAGTAGTGAATACACCACTGGAATATGATCATTACTTATCAGAAAAATACCAAGCAAAAATTTATCTCAAAAAGGAGAATGCGCAACGAGTTCGTTCTTTTAAAATTCGTGGAGCTTATTATGCCATTTCACAGTTGACAAAAGAAGAACGAGAACGTGGTGTGGTCTGTGCATCAGCAGGGAATCACGCTCAAGGTGTCGCTTACACTTGTAAGGAGATGAAGATTCCTGCGACAATTTTTATGCCCATCACAACGCCCCAACAAAAAATTGGCCAAGTTCGTTTCTTTGGTGGTGACTATGTGACGATCAAGTTGGTCGGAGATACTTTTGACGCTTCGGCTAAGGCGGCCCAAGAATTCACCGTTTCAGAAAATAGAACCTTTATCGATCCTTTTGATGATGCCCATGTTCAGGCAGGACAAGGGACTGTAGCCTATGAAATTCTTGAAGAAGCCCGTAAAGAGTCTATTGATTTTGATACAGTACTAGTACCGGTAGGTGGTGGCGGACTGATTGCAGGGGTTTCAACTTACATCAAAGAAACAAAACCCGCTATTGAAGTAATCGGAGTTGAAGCAAATGGTGCCCGTTCGATGAAGGCTGCTTTTGAGGCTGGGGGACCAGTTAAACTCAAAGAAATTGACAAGTTTGCTGATGGTATAGCTGTACAGAAAGTTGGACAGTTGACCTATGAAGCGACACGTCAGAATGTTGAAACTCTTATCGGAGTGGATGAGGGTTTGATTTCTGAGACCTTGATTGATCTTTATTCCAAGCAAGGGATTGTCGCCGAACCAGCTGGAGCTGCTAGTGTTGCAGCCTTGGAAGTTCTATCGGACTATATCAAAGGCAAAACAATCTGTTGTATCATTTCTGGGGGGAATAATGATATTAACCGTATGCCAGAGATGGAAGAGCGTGCCTTGATTTATGATGGCATTAAGCATTACTTTGTGGTAAACTTCCCACAACGTCCAGGAGCTCTTCGAGAGTTTGTAAATGACATTTTGGGGCCAAATGATGACATCACTCGTTTTGAGTATATCAAACGGGCCAGCAAGGGAACAGGACCAGTCTTGATTGGGATTGCTCTTGCTGATAAGCATGATTATGCTGGCTTGATTCATCGGATGGAGAAGTTTGATCCATCATATATTAATTTGAATGGGAATGAGACTTTGTATAATATGCTAGTCTAAAATAAATTTGCTAACATATTATTTGCATAATGAATATGATGATGCTATAATGATGGTGACGAAAGGGGGAGATTCCCATGGTTTTACATGTTTTACTTGTTCTCTTTATTCTAGTGCTGATTGCATCAGCGATTATTATCAGTTCTGTATATGTTGTAAGGCAACAGTCTGTCGCTATTATCGAGCGTTTTGGTAAATACCAAAAGTTGAGTAATAGTGGTATTCATGTACGAGCACCTTTTGGAATTGATAGAATTGCGGCCAGGGTGCAGTTGCGTCTATTGCAAAGTGAGATCGTCGTGGAAACAAAAACACAAGATAATGTATTTGTGACCATGAATGTGGCGACTCAGTATCGAGTGAATGAAAACAATGTCACAGATGCTTACTATAAACTAATGAGACCAGAAGCTCAAATCAAATCCTATATTGAGGATGCCTTGCGTTCGTCCGTGCCGAAATTGACCTTGGATGAACTCTTTGAGAAAAAGATGAAATCGCATTAGAAGTTCAAAAGCAAGTAGCAGAAGAAATGTCTACATATGGTTACATCATTGTAAAAACACTGATTACGAAGGTTGAGCCTGACGCTGAAGTTAAACAATCAATGAATGAAATCAACGCTGCCCAACGTAAGAGAGTCGCTGCGCAAGAACTTGCAGAAGCAGATAAGATTAAAATCGTGACAGCGGCGGAAGCAGAGGCAGAAAAAGATCGCCTACACGGTGTAGGGATTGCAGAACAGCGTAAGGCTATTGTTGACGGACTTGCTGATTCTATTCAAGAATTAAAAGGAGCCAATGTTGAACTCACGGAAGCCCAGATTATGTCCATTCTATTAACAAATCAGTATTTGGATACTTTGAATAATTTCGCAGACAATAAGGGCAATAATACCATCTTCCTACCAGCAAATCCTGATGGAGTTGAAGATATACGAACAAGCATATTATCAGCTTTAAAAGCTAAGTAATAACAATTTATTATTTGTTTTCAATAAGTAGATGTTTTTTGTAGATAATCTTAAAAGAATGGATATATTTCAGTATCGTAAAGAACAAAATAGGAGAAGAACATGGCTAAATCAAACTTTGAAAAAGTAGAATCAGTTGTTGGCTGGGTTCGTGATAAGAAAATCACAGGTTACCGTATCTCTAAGGAAACAAATGCACGTGAAATGTCAATCATTGCTTTGGCACAAGGTCGTGCAAAAGTGAAAAATATTTCATTTGAAACAGCCCTAGGTTTGATTGATTTTTATGACAAGAATCATGAAAAATTTGAAGATTAAACTAGGCTTACAGGCAGATTCTTAAAATGGATTTGCCTTTTGTTTTGCAAACAGTTATCGGCTCTTTGTCAACTGAAATAGGTATTGGAAAGCTTAGAGTAAGGGGGTGAGATAAACTTATCTCTCTCCTCAAATTTGAGAAAATAGTTTTAAAAAGCGAATAATATAGGTTTATGAGTGTCAGATGAGTGAATATTAATCGGAAATACGCCTGAATCCCATTCTATCAAGCTTTAAAGGCTAGTCCAACTTGACAATTACCGAATTTTGGAGTAAACTAGTAATTAAATGTAGTCTCCTCTTGCTCTCATAAATGCCAAAAATGGTGGCCTTGAAAATCTGTATAAGGGAAATGTGAGCAGATTAACTAGTCACTCAAAGAATTTGAGAATATAAAAGTTGCAATCAATGCGAGGAGATGTAGGAGAAGGGGAGGAATGACTTAGCTTTATTTAGTATCAGATGTTCTACCGTGTAATGTTTTTTTAGCCCACCTTGGCTAGATTGCTCATCGTAAAAAAATGAAAAGTAAAAGTGAGGTTTATGTAAAATGATTAAATATAAAGGACATGGCTCTATTCGTAAAATGAAAAAAGGTGCTACGGGAGTCTTATTTGTAAGTGCAGCCCTTCTTTTTGGTGCAGTGAATGCGGTAACAGCTAGTGCAGATGAGGTTTCAACTCCTGCTCCAGCAACAGTAGCTACTGAATCAACTGCTCCTAAGGCAGAAGAGCCGAAAGTTGATGTAGAAAGTCCAAAAACAGATGTAGAAGCAGCTCCAAAAGCTGAAACTCCAGCCCCTAAGGTAGAGGCAGAGAGTCCTAAAACAGAGGAATCAAAATCTAAAGAAGCGGCACCTAAAGAAGAAGCTCCTAAGACAGAGGCAGATCTTTCTAAGTCCTATCAAGATTTAAAATCACTTCTTAATGAGAATAATCTAAGATATAAGGAAGAAAAAGCAGAGTACGATACGATTCAGGAAGCAACTGAAGCGATGGATAAGCAAGTTAAAACGGCTAAAGACTTGATTGCAAAACGTGACCAACTTGAAAAATCTATAGCTGATAAAGTAAAAGAAGCTGAAGCGCTCAGAATGATAGCTTATCGTGAGGATGAGGTGGTTTACAAGACAGTAGAAGAAGCTAAAAAAGCTACTGAAAAACAATTAGCAGATCTTCAAAATGATATTCAGTTAGTTGCAAAAACAAAGAAAATCGTAGAAAAATTGAGATTTGATTTAACGAATGCAGGTGTTACAATCGAACCACAAACGGAGTTTTGGAAGAATAGTGGAAAGTCTAAGGCAGAATTTAACTCTGAGGTAAAAGATTTTATTAAATATACCAATAGTGCCTTGAAGGCTCAACGTGAGGCCAAGCAAGCCTTTGAACAGGTCATAGCAGACTATCGTGCAAAAGGTCTGGATATCACAGTAGATGGTATAGAAGGTTATCGTTATAGCGCAGTCGAGGACGAGGTGCTAGACATCAAGATTAAGCTGGATAAAATTTATAATAAAAAGCTCATCAATGATCGCTACAATATGCCAACTGATCCAAGTTTTCTCAAAGTAACAGTAAAAAGACCTAATGTTGATTTATATGAACCCTATTTACCAAGATTGTTTGCAGTAGTTCCTAAAATCAACTTAGAGGCAAGCATTCAAGAGGTTTCGGTTAAGCATGCTGTGTCTGATCTTACTAGTGATGTGAAGGGAGACGAACCAGTAGCTCCTCAAGCTCAAGAGTTAGCTTATTCAGCACCAGCCAAAACACTTCCGAATACAGGAGAAAAAGGTTCGGTTGCTTTAGCAAGCGCAGGTGTAGTGATGGCAGTAGCAGGTTTGCTAGGTCTATCTCAAAAGCGTAGACAAGAGGATTAATATATAAATTCTTTGTCAACTGTAGTGGGTTCGTATCGACTATAATCTGGAGAGGACGATCGCTATCCTCTCCATTTTTGCTGCGCTTATTAGTGGATTCAAGGTAAGATCACTCTAAAGAATGGATAATGTACTTCTTACTGACGCTATTGTTTCTCATACTAGTGAATATTTTCTTATTATTTTCCTTAAAGTCAATGTTTGACGGGGTATGTTGAAAGTCGTATTTGATTATTTTTTGAAGAGGAAACAAGATAACCGAATTTTGCACAACTCTGTATTGATTCCAAAATGCTAGATAAATAATGATTGAAAGGATTTAGTTCTGTATTGCACAGGGCTAAGTCCTTTTAGTTTGACTTTGATTTGTTTGTTATTGTGGTAATCAATGTAGTTGACAATAGCTTGTTCAAGGCCTTCTAAAGACCTAAAGTTCCTCTTATATCCGTAAAACATCTCAGACTTAAGAATGCCAAAGAAAGATTTCATCATGCCATTGTCTGGGCTGTTGCCCTTGCGTGACATAGATGCTTGAATTCCCCTACTCTCTAGGAATCGATGATAAGAATCGTGTTGGTATTGCCAGCCCTGGTCGCTGTGTAAAATAGTATTCTCATAGTGTTTCTCTGTGAAGGCCTGTTCCAACATGACTTTCACTTGTTCTAAGTTGGGCGAAGTAGAAAGATGATAAGCAATAATTTCACTGTTAAATCCATCTAAAACAGGCGATAAATAGAGTTTCTGTGTGCTATTTGGAATGGCAAACTCTGTCACATCCGTATAGCACTTTCCATTGGTTTCGCTGCTTCAAACTGGCGTTGAATAAGATTCTCTGCTTTCTTGCCAATCTCTCCTTGGTATGAAGAATACTTTCGTTTCCGACGAATTCGGGCACTTAAACCAAGGATCTTCATCAGACGTTGGACCTTCTTATGATTCACTGTAAAGCCACGATTTCTTAGTTCAATAGTAACTCTCCGATAGCCATAATTTCCTTTATGCTCACTATAAATGGCCTGAATTTCGGTTTTAAGCTCTTTATCTTTATCAAGCCCATCCAGTTGCTTTAACTGATAATAGTAAGTCGAGCGAGCTAAACGTGCTGTTTCAAGAAAAAAATCTAGTCGAAATCCTCCTGAAACCATTTCTCTAACTGTCTCTGCCTTTCTCGCTCTAAGGCTTCGTCCCTTTCCTCTAACTCTTTTAACTTTTTTAGGTAGGCCACCTCAGTCCGTAAGCGTTCATTCTCCTCCTGAAGTCGCTCCAGTTCTGTCATCTCTTCCCAAGTTTTCTTCCGTTTACGTCCCATTTTAGCTGGTCTCCCTCTTGTTTTCTCAACAATAGTATACCCGTTTTTCTTGTATTGCGCCAGCCAATTTGTCAACAGCGAACGATCAAGTAAAGCATAAGCCAAAGCTACACTTCTTTGTGAACAACCTTCCAACAAGACTTTATCTATCAATTCTTGTTTCAATTTAGAGGAATAGTAACGGTTCTTCCCTTTTTTAACGATTTCTATTCCATAACGGTCAATTAATGTCACCATGTACTTTAGACCAGCAACATCCACTCCAAATCTTTTTGAAAGCTGCTTGAAGCTTTGTCCTTGCTTTCTTAGTTCATAGATTTGAACTTTATCCTCATAACTCAATTTCATAATAAAAACACCCCAAAAGTTAGATTTTTTCTGTCTAACTTTTGGGGTGCAGTTCAATATTTTATGCAGTCTTTTCTTTTTATTTGAGATAGCGCTGAAGAAACTCTTTTGTTCGCTCTTCTTTTGGATTGGTGAAGAGGTCTTCGGGATTGCCTTCTTCAGCGATGACGCCCTTATCCATAAAGATGACACGGTGAGAGACATCGCGGGCGAACTCCATTTCGTGGGTGACGACGATCATAGTCAGGCCTTCTTGAGCTAGGTCTTGCATGATTTTGAGGACTTCACCGACCATTTCAGGGTCAAGGGCAGATGTTGGTTCGTCAAAGAGGATGGCATCAGGATTCATGGAGAGGGCGCGAGCGATGGCTACACGTTGCTTCTGGCCACCAGAGAGTTGTTTTGGTTTGGCTTGCCAGTAGCGTTCTCCCATGCCAACTTTTTCAAGATTTTCTTTGGCAATTTTTTCAGCTTCAGAGCGTTCTCTTTTGAGGACAGTCGTTTGGGCGACAATAGTGTTTTCGAGAACATCAAGGTTTTCAAAGAGGTTGAAGGATTGAAAAACCATACCGAGTTTTTCACGATAGTGAGTAAGGTTATAGCCTTTTGCAAGGACGTCTTCTCCTCGGTAGAGAATTTCCCCTTCAGTAGGTGTTTCAAGTAGATTGATCGAACGTAGGAAGGTTGATTTTCCGCTTCCTGAGCTCCCGATGATGGAGATAACCTCTCCTTTGTGGACTGACAGAGAAATGTCTTTTAAGACTTCGTTTTGTCCATAGGATTTTTTGAGGTGTTTAATTTCAAGAATGGGTTGATTCATTATTTAAAGTCCTCCGTTTGCATTTGATTAGCACCTGTAGTGTATGTATCCATGTCCATACGTCTTTCGATGAAGCGGAGAATACGGGTCACTGTGAAGGTGAGGACAAAGTAAATCACGGCGATGATTGTAAATGTCTGGAAGTATTGATACGTTTGGGTGGCCACAGTATTACCGGAGAAGTAGAGTTCTACCACAGAGATCACATTCAGTACAGAGGTATCTTTGATATTGATGACAAACTCGTTACCGGTTGCAGGTAGTATATTGCGGACGACCTGAGGTAGGACAACCTTGTGCATGGTCTGATTATGGGTCATACCAAGAGCAGTTGCAGCTTCAAATTGTCCCTTGTCGACTGCTAGGATACCTCCACGGACGATTTCTGTCATATAGGCACCCGTGTTGATTGAAACGATGAAGATGGCTGCCAGTGTACGATCGAGATTGATTCCGAAGGCTTGTGCTGTACCATAGTAGATAACCATAGATTGAACGATCATTGGTGTACCACGGAAATTTCAATATAGACATTGAGGATCCAGCCAAGTAGCTTTTGCAAGCCATAGATGGCCTTGTTTTCAGATAGAGGGGCTGTACGGAAGACTCCAATTGCAAGCCCGATAATGAGACCTGTGATGGTTCCGATAATGGAGATCAAGAGTGTGATACCGGCACCACGCAGGAGTTGTTGCCAGTTTTCAGAAAGAATTTTAGCGACTTGGCTAAAGAAGCTACTTTCTTCCTCCGTTGTTGTCGCCTCCACTGGTTGTTCTTTAATCATCTGATCCATAAGGGCTACTTGTTCGTCCTTAGAAATGGTTTCGATGCTGGCATTGATTTGGCTGATGCGACTATCGTCCTTGCGAAGACCAATTGCAATAGCTGTATCTTCTTCTCCAGTTTTGAAACCTGGTTGGGGTTGGATCATTTTGAACTTAGCGTTGGCAGATTCAGCGGTCAGAGCTTCAGGGCGCTCCGAAACATAGGCATCGATGACACCTGCTTCAAGTGCTTGACGCATCTGAGCAAAATCCCCCATGGCTGTTTCTTTTTTGGCACCTGGAATTTGAGAAATCAGGTCATAAAGGTAAACGCCTTGTTGAGATGTGATTTTTGCTCCGCTAAAATCGTTTAAAGATTTGGCATTGGCATAGGTAGAGTCCTTTTTGACTAATAGAACAGGTTCACTAGTATAGTAACTGCTTGAAAAGGCAATTTCTTGTTTACGTTCAGCCGTTGGGCTCATACCTGCAATGATCATATCGATTTTGCCAGAAGTAAGAGCAGGAACAAGTCCTTCCCACTTGGTTTTAACGACTAAAGGTTCCTTACCTAAGTCTTTGGCAATCTTTTTAGCGATTTGGACATCGTAGCCGTTGGCATATTGGTTGGTACCATCGATTTTGACGGCGCCATTACTATCGTCGTCTTGGGTCCAGTTGAAGGGAGCGTAAGCTGCCTCCATCCCAATGCGTAAATATTCGTCGGCTTGGACTTGGCTAACTAGTCCTAAGGTAAGGGCTAGGCTAGCAAGGATAGATAAGCATAATTTTTTCATGTTTTCTCCTATTTCTAGTCTAAAAATGACTCTCTCTATTGTATCGAAAAATAGTGATATTTTCAATACAAGTAAGCCTTTTACTTATAAAAAAATGATATAATGATAGCAAAAGATAAAAAGGGGGATTGTGTTGTGAAAAAAAGACTTTTTTTCTTGCTTTTATTTAGCTTGTTTTGTATTTTTACCACTCTCTGTTTTTGCGGTTGATTTCAAGATTCTGCTCTTATCAAGGTGATTTGTATATTCATGCAGATAATACAGCAATTTTTAAGGAAATAATCACCTACCGCTTTGGGGATGATTATAACGGTCAGTTAGTTGGACTCGGAAAAGCTGGGAAAATGCCAGAAGGATTTGATATTAATCCTGACCCAATCGTTCAGGTCTCTAAAAATGGAAGAATTGTTCAAAATATTTCCTACTATACTATGGAGGAAGAGGACGGCTACAAGGTAAAAATTTACAATGCTGGATATGCCGGAGATACAGTTCGAGTGACGGTCACCTGGAAACTATCAAATCTTCTCTTTTTATATAAGGATATAGCTGAGCTAAATTGGCAACCTTTGACAGATAGTACTGGAGACATCAAAGAGATTGAGTTCAAGGTCAGCTCTGATAATCCAGCGGAGAAACTCTATTTTCATGCAGGACAACTTCTAAGGGACTCTAGTGTTGAAAAAGTTAATAATCTTTATCATGTCAAAATGAAAGATCTTCCTAAAAAAAGACAGATCGAACTACATGCTTACTGGCCAAGAAGTGCTTTTGCAGGAGCTCCAGATCAAGGATTAGAGGAAGAGCGTTTAACGGATTTTAATCGAATTGAAATCAATATAGCGACAGAAAAAGCGCAAAGTGAGATTATGATGAAATGGGTCTTCCCAGTCATTTTTATGAGTCTCTTACTTCCGATTCCTATCTTTTATAGAATGTTTCGCCAGAGTACGACCATTAAAAAGGTCTTTCCAAAAGATCACAGGCTTTATGAGCCGCCTATGGATTTGCCTCCAATGGTTCTAGCAGAAGCAGTGTATTCAACTTCTTTAGAAGAAGTCAACCCTCTAAACAAATCAGGTTTTGGCAAATTTACTTTTGAACGTTTGATTCAGGCAACCTTATTGGATTTAGTAGATCGAGGTCATTTATCTATTTTTCAAGGAGATGAGGAACCTTATCTACGAATTATCAGTGAAAAGGGCTTATCCAATTTTGAGAAGGAATTCCTGCGCATGACCTTGTCGAATAAGAAAGAATTAGCTATTTCAGATTTATTCCCTGATTACCAAGTTTCATCATCCCTATACCGTGGTGCTAAAGAGTCAGATGAAAAACATATCCGAGAAGCAGGTTTGCACCTCAAACGTTCCTTTGAAAGAAGACTTCAACGCATTCAGTCTTGTGTCAAGGATAAGGTTCATGTACTTCGTATTCCTAGCTATTATCGTCCCTTGACAAGCGATGAACGCCGTCTTGCTCTTGGGATGCGGGTTTGTTCAGCTATAACGGCTCTAGGTGGCTTGCTATTCTTCTACTATAGTTGGCAAACACATGGCTTCTTTTCGATTCCGTTTCTAATCTTAGGTTTGACAGGATTCGGGGCCAGTTTCTGGGTTCATTTTGCGATGCGAGGAGCCTATCGTGATGGAGTTCTAACAGAGGAAGGGGCGGAGATTTTCTATCTTTGGACTAGTTTTGAAAATATGCTTCGTGATATTGCTCACCTAGACAAGGCAGAATTAGAGAGTATTGTTCTTTGGAATCGCCTCCTTGTCTATGCTACTTTATTTGGTTATGCGGACAAGGTGAGTCATTTGATGAAATCTTATCAGATTCAAGTTGAGAATCCAGATATCAATCTTTACGTAGCTTATGGCTGGCACAGTATGTTTTCATCATTCTACTGCTCAAATGAGCCACTATGCTAGTATTGCAAACACAGCTAGCACCTACTCCGTATCTTCCGGAAGTGGTTCTTCAGGTGGAGGATTCTCAGGAGGAGGTGGCGGTGGTAGCATCGGCGCCTTCTAAAAATCTATCGCAACATCTGAAATTATGTTATAATAGAGGACAGAAAAAGGAGTAATGTATGTATTTTATTGAAATTTTGAAGTCAATCTTTTTTGGGATTGTTGAAGGAATTACGGAATGGTTGCCCATTTCAAGTACTGGCCACTTGATCTTGGTTGAAGAATTTGTACAATACAAGGACCAGAATGAAGCCTTCATGTCCATGTTTAATGTTGTCATTCAGCTTGGTGCCATTTTAGCAGTTATGGTCATTTACTTTAACAAGCTTAACCCTTTCAAACCTGGTAAAACTAAGGTAGAAGTTCGTAGAACTTGGCAATTGTGGTCAAAAGTCTTCGTTGCGACCTTGCCTTTGCTATTGGTTTTTAAATTAGATGATTGGTTTGATGCTAACTTCCATAACATGGTTTCAGTTGCGATTATGTTGATTATTTATGGTGGTGCCTTTATCTATCTTGAAAAACGAAATAAGGCGCAAGCCATTGAACCAACAGTAACAGAGCTTGACAAGTTGCCTTATAAAACAGCCCTTTACATTGGGCTCTTCCAAGTCCTCGCCCTCTTCCCGGGAACGAGCCGTTCAGGTGCGACTATCGTTGGTGGTTTGTTGAATGGAACAAGCCGCTCAGTCGTAACAGAGTTCACCTTCTATCTCGGAATTCCTGTTATGTTCGGAGCCAGTGCTTTGAAGATTTTCAAATTTATTAAAGCAGGTCAACTATTGAGTTTTGGTCAACTATTCTTGCTCTTGGTTGCTATGGGAGTAGCCTTTGCAGTCAGCATGGTTGCTATTCGTTTCTTGACCAGCTATGTGAAGAAACACGACTTTACACTCTTTGGTAAATACCGTATTGTACTCGGTAGTGTCTTGTTGCTCTATAGTTTTGTGCGTTTGTTTGTATAAGTTAAAAATAAAATAGGATAGTTCGCCAAAAAATCATTCGGGGAACTATCCTATTTTTTTATAATCGTTTAGTTTATTTTTTTCACCTTATTATGTCGCCTTGTCCTACGTTTATCCAAGGCTTTAAAAGTAAACGAAAAGGTTGTATTTAATTTGATTGACTTAAAATTTCTTGGATCAAAGATTCATCAAAAATATCTAATCCAATGGATTGAAGCATAAATTGTAAGAAATAGATACGATCAACTATTTTTTCGGAAGAATTTTCAAAAATACTCCCTTCAACCCAAAAGTTAGTCAAAAGCAAGATTGTCTCGGCCGCTTCATTAGGGAAGGGGATGGGTTTGATGGACTGATCTTCTATTCCTTTTTTTATAATATCTGCAATAAGGGGAGTTCCTATACGCAGATTGTAACGGATAATAGTCAGCATGAACTCTGCATCAAGAGGCGCGTGATTCAACATTTCGTAGTTAGTTTTCTGACTTTTTAAACTAAACTGAAAGGTTTCTTTGAGCTGTTCTCTTCCAGTTAAATGACTGGTGGATTCAAGCCAGTCTAGCAATTCCCTTTCCATCAATTGATAACGCTGTTTTAAAACTGCAAAAAAAATTTCATCTTTTGATTGAAAATGGTGATAAATCGCCCCTTTTGAAATGCTAGCTGTTTGCGCTATGTTCTGTACACTTGTTTTTTCATAGCCATTGTGAATAAAAAGCTGTGAAGCTGTTGATAAAATTTTTTCAATCATTGCTTGAGATTTTTCTGTTTTTGCGACCATTAAGTTCCTTCTCTCTGTTTTATTAAATTTATTTTATCAAAAAAAGAAGAAAAGGTAATATTTGAGCGTCTAACAAGCCTCCTTCTTAAGAAAACCACTCTACTTTTTTAATTTTGCTTCTATACGTTTGATGTGATACAAGTTTGAGAGAACTGAAATCCCACCGATGGCCATTATTCCTAAACCATTCCAAGGACTAAACAAAGTAGTGATGAGCCCACCAGTGATTGTAGCATACCCACATTTCACTCCCAAACGAGAATGTCGGATACCACTCTCTCCTTGTGTTAATCGATAAAATTGTTCTTTTTGCTGAATTATTTGCTTTTTAATGGCTTCGTGATGACGTATTTGTTGTTGACGTACTCGTTGATTTTGTTTTTCAATAGAATCAATTGTTTTTTTCTAGCATAGATTTTTTTCATGTTAAGTCCCTTTTGTAAAAAAACCGACCGGTCGGTACTTTTTATATTTTCTAGTTTAACAAATAAAAATGAAGGTATCAACCCCTACCACTTATGAGAAAAAGTTTTTTTACTAGAAACTATTTGAAATCTATCTCACATTTTTAGTTTTTAAGTGTTGGAGTTAATACTTAATTAAAAACCAACTGTTCCTTTTCATTAATAAATTGTCAAAAAATATTGTAGTCCAAGTATATGCGTTGGAATGTCCCTTGAAAATTATAGCACATATCTTAGTACAAATGCGGTAGGACATCAAACTAAACTATATTTCCCAAAAACATTCAGTTTTCTAGCAAAAGAGTGTGGAAACTAAGGGAAAGAAGTTTCTTGAATTAGGATTTTTTAGAGTCTAAAATGTGAATAACAGCCTGTTGAATGCTGGCCAGCGATTTAAGATAGTTCCTCGAACTATTTTAGTGATTAGCTATCACGCTCTGAGTATTATTTCTAAAACAGAATGAGGCTGAAACACTGTTGTTCCAACCTCATTTGATTCAAACTAATGAAACTCCCCTCAAGGGTTTAAAATCCTGTTACTGTGATTCCTAGTAAACGAACGCCTTTTTCTTTTTCAGCTAGTTCTTCGTAGAGTTGAAGGGCAGTTTGAGAAATCTGACTAGCGTCCTGTGTTGCTTGTGGGAGGCTTTTTCGCCTAGTCAGAGTGGAGAAGTCAGCATATCGTATTTTTAGGATAATGATTTTTCCAGCTTTGTCCTGCTTGTTGAGATTGTGAGCTACTTTTTCAGAGAGAAGAGTCAGCTCTTTTTTGATGTCTTCTTCAGCCTGGAGAATCTTACCATAAGTTTTCTCCTTGCCGATGGACTTACGAATGCGATTGGACTTGACTGGAGAATTGTGAATACCACGAACCTTTCTATAAAGGTCAAAACCGAGTCTGCCAAATCGATCGATTAAAGTGACTTCTGAGACGTCCAATAAGTCTGAACCAGTATAAATGCCCATTTCATGAAGGCGTTCAACTGTTTTTTTTTGCCCACACCATGGAATTTAGCAATGTCCATTTGTTTGAGAAAATCCTCAGCCTGATCTGGGAGGATAACTGTTAAACCATGCGGTTTTAGATAGTCACTAGCCATTTTAGCTAAGAATTTGTTATAAGAAACGCCTGCAGAAGCAGTCAGGTGCAGTTCCTGCCATATATCCTCTTGGATGAGGCGGGCTATTTTGACAGCAGACTTGATACCGAGTTTATTTTCCGTCACATCTAAGTATGCCTCGTCAATACTCATAGGTTCAATCAAATCAGTGTAGCGTTTAAAAATAGCTCGAATCTCAAGTCCCACAGTCTTATACTTTTCATAATTTCCAGAGATAAAGACAGCTTGGGGACAGCGCTCATAAGCTTCTTTAGAACTCATGGCTGAATGAACACCAAAAGCTCGTGCCTCATAGCTACAGGTAGAAACAACACCCCGTCCGCCTGTTTGTCTAGGGTCACTTCCAATGATGACAGGTTTTCCTTTTAACTTAGGATTGTCTCTTATTTCCACCGCAGCAAAAAAGGCATCCATATCGATATGGATGATTTTTCTGGACAAATCATTTATCAATGGAAATATGAGCATTTAGCTTCCTTTCTACCATCATTCATTTTCTATTTATTATACCCTTTTTTCTGAAAAAATGGAAAAGAGTAATTTTACTTTCAAACATATAATACAGATAGTGCCAAATAACAGACTGTATTAGAAAAGAAAGCAACAAAAAAGCCGTATATCACTTGTTGAAATCGGTTACTGTATGGTATACTTGACTCATGAATGTAACAGATGACTGTTACTAGAAAGAAAAATGAGGACATTAACATGGTTGTTAAGACAGTTGTTGAAGCACAAGATATTTTTGATAAAGCTTGGGAAGGCTTCAAAGGCGTAGATTGGAAAGAAAAAGCAAGTATTTCTCGCTTCGTTCAAGCTAACTACACACCTTATGATGGTGATGAAAGTTTCCTTGCAGGACCAACAGAACGTTCACTTCACATCAAAAAGATTGTAGAAGAAACGAAGGCTCACTACGAAGAAACTCGTTTCCCAATGGACACTCGTCCAACATCTATTGCTGATATTCCTGCCGGATTTATCGACAAAGAAAACGAATTGATCTTCGGTATCCAAAACGATGAACTCTTCAAATTGAACTTCATGCCAAAAGGTGGTATCCGTATGGCTGAAACTACTTTGAAAGAAAATGGATACGAACCAGATCCAGCTGTTCACGAAATCTTCACTAAATATGTAACAACGGTTAACGATGGTATCTTCCGTGCCTACACTTCAAACATCCGTCGTGCTCGTCACGCTCACACTGTAACTGGTCTTCCAGATGCATATTCACGTGGACGTATCATCGGTGTTTACGCACGTCTTGCTCTCTATGGTGCAGACTACTTGATGCAAGAAAAAGTAAACGACTGGAATGCAATCAAAGAAATTGATGAAGAAACAATCCGTCTTCGTGAAGAAGTAAACCTTCAATACCAAGCATTGCAACAAGTTGTTCGCTTGGGTGATCTTTACGGAGTTGATGTTCGTAAACCAGCGATGAACGTTAAAGAAGCGATCCAATGGGTGAATATCGCCTTCATGGCTGTCTGCCGTGTTATTAACGGTGCTGCCACATCTCTAGGACGTGTACCAATCGTACTCGACATCTTTGCAGAACGTGACCTTGCTCGTGGTACATTTACTGAATCAGAAATCCAAGAATTCGTTGATGATTTCGTTATGAAACTTCGTACAGTTAAATTTGCTCGTACAAAAGCTTATGACCAATTGTACTCAGGTGACCCAACTTTCATCACAACTTCTATGGCTGGTATGGGTAACGATGGTCGTCACCGTGTTACTAAGATGGACTACCGTTTCTTGAACACTCTTGACAATATCGGTAACTCACCAGAACCAAACTTGACAGTTCTTTGGACTGACAAATTGCCATACAACTTCCGTCGCTACTGTATGCATATGAGCCACAAACACTCTTCTATCCAATACGAAGGTGTAACGACAATGGCTAAAGACGGATACGGAGAAATGAGTTGTATCTCATGCTGTGTGTCACCACTTGACCCAGAAAACGAAGATCAACGCCACAACATTCAGTACTTCGGTGCTCGTGTAAACGTTCTTAAAGCCCTTCTTACTGGTTTGAACGGTGGTTACGACGATGTTCACAAAGACTACAAGGTATTTGACATCGATCCTATCCGTGATGAAGTTCTTGAATTTGAATCAGTTAAAGCCAACTTTGAAAAATCTCTTGACTGGTTGACTGACACTTACGTAGATGCTTTGAACATCATCCACTACATGACTGATAAGTACAACTACGAAGCTGTTCAAATGGCCTTCTTGCCAACTAAACAACGTGCCAACATGGGATTCGGTATCTGTGGATTTGCTAACACTGTTGATACATTGTCAGCGATTAAATACGCTACCGTTAAACCAATCCGTGACGAAGATGGCTACATCTACGATTACGAAACAATCGGTGAATACCCACGTTGGGGTGAAGATGACCCACGTTCAAACGAATTGGCAGAATGGTTGATCGAAGCTTACACAACTCGTCTACGTAGCCACAAACTTTACAAAGATGCAGAAGCTACAGTTTCACTTTTGACAATCACATCTAACGTTGCATACTCTAAACAAACTGGTAACTCACCAGTCCACAAAGGTGTATACCTCAACGAAGATGGTTCAGTGAACTTGTCTAAACTTGAATTCTTCTCACCAGGTGCTAACCCATCTAACAAAGCTAAAGGTGGATGGTTGCAAAACTTGAACTCACTTGCTAGCCTTGACTTTGGTTACGCAGCTGACGGTATCTCATTGACAACTCAAGTTTCTCCACGTGCTCTTGGTAAAACTCGTGACGAACAAGTTGATAACTTGGTAACAATTCTTGATGGTTACTTCGAAAACGGTGGACAACACGTTAACTTGAACGTTATGGATTTGAATGATGTTTACGAAAAGATCATGTCAGGTGAAGACGTTATCGTACGTATCTCTGGATACTGTGTAAACACTAAATACCTCACTCCGGAACAAAAAACTGAATTGACACAACGTGTCTTCCACGAAGTTCTTTCAATGGATGACGCATTGAGCTAAGATTCAATTAGAATATAAAGAAAGCCAGTCGATATGACTGGCTTTTTTTGCGTCTTTGAAAATTCTTTTTAAAAAAAATAGTTAAATTTGGTCAAAAAGTTATTGACTTTTACTGACCAATGTGATATAGTAGAAACATAAGGAAAAATGAATTCTTAGAAAACTTCATTTTCAATGATTCTATTTCTTGAAAATGTACGATAGATACCCTAGAAAGGGGTGAGGCCTATGTTTAATCTAACAGACTTTGAAAAGAAGATGATAAAAGGCTTATTTAAAAGAGAAAAACCAGAAATTATACGTAGGGTAGCCAACAGCGAGTAGCTAACAGCTAGTCTAAATTTTTTAAAACAAAGGTCAGAGAAAGTCAAATTGTTTTGACTAAGTAAATTTTTAATTAAACGAGGTATGAAATATGAATAACAATTTTAATAACTTTAACAATATGGATGATTTATTTAACCAATTGATGGGTGGTATGCGTGGATACAGTTCAGAAAACCGTCGTTACTTGATTAATGGTCGTGAAGTGACACCTGAGGAATTTGCTCATTATCGTGCAACTGGGAAATTACCAGGAAATGCAGAATCTGATGCGCAAATGCAACAACACGCTTCAGGTATGAAACAAGACGGTGTCCTTGCTAAACTAGGTCGTAACTTGACAGCAGAAGCTCGCGAGGGCAAGTTGGATCCTGTTATCGGGCGAAACAAGGAAATTCAAGAAACATCTGAAATCCTCTCACGTCGTACTAAGAACAACCCTGTTCTGGTCGGAGATGCAGGTGTTGGTAAGACAGCAGTTGTTGAAGGACTAGCGCAAGCCATTGTGAACGGAGATGTTCCAGCTGCTATCAAGAATAAGGAAATTATTTCCATTGATATCTCAGGTCTCGAGGCTGGTACTCAATACCGTGGTAGCTTTGAAGAAAACGTTCAAAACCTAGTCAACGAAGTGAAAGAAGCAGGAAATATTATTCTCTTCTTTGATGAAATTCACCAAATTCTTGGTGCTGGTAGCACTGGTGGAGACAGTGGGTCTAAAGGGCTTGCAGATATTCTTAAGCCGGCTCTCTCTCGTGGTGAATTGACTGTTATTGGGGCAACGACTCAAGACGAATATCGTAACACGATTTTGAAGAATGCAGCTCTTGCTCGTCGTTTCAACGAAGTCAAGGTCAATGCTCCTTCAGCAGAGGATACCTTTAAAATTCTTCAAGGGATTCGTGACCTCTATCAACAACACCACAATGTTATCTTGCCAGACGAAGTCTTGAAAGCAGCAGTGGATTATTCAATCCAGTATATTCCTCAACGTAGCTTGCCTGATAAGGCTATCGACCTTGTCGATGTAACGGCGGCTCATTTGGCAGCTCAACATCCAGTAACAGATGTTCATGCTGTTGAACGTGAAATTGAGGCAGAAAAAGACAAGCAAGAAAAAGCAGTTGAGGCAGAGGACTTTGAAGCAGCTCTCAATGCCAAAACACGCATTGCAGAATTAGAGAAAAAGTCGAAAACCACACAGAAGATATGAAAGTGACTGCCACTGTCAATGATGTGGCCGAATCTGTGGAACGAATGACAGGTATTCCAGTATCTCAAATGGGAGCGTCAGATATCGAACGTTTGAAAGATATGGCCCATCGTTTGGAACACAAGGTTATTGGTCAAGATAAGGCAGTAGAAGCAGTGGCTCGTGCTATCCGTCGTAACCGTGCTGGTTTTGATGAAGGCAATCGCCCAATTGGTAGCTTCCTCTTTGTAGGTCCAACTGGGGTTGGTAAGACCGAGCTCGCTAAGCAATTGGCACTCGATATGTTTGGAACCAAGGATGCGATTATTCGTTTGGATATGTCTGAATACAGTGACCGCACAGCCGTATCTAAGCTGATCGGTACAACAGCCGGTTATGTGGGGTATGATGACAATAGCAATACCTTGACAGAACGTGTTCGTCGCAATCCTTACTCTATCATTCTATTGGATGAGATTGAAAAGGCTGATCCTCAAGTCATTACTCTTCTCCTCCAAGTCTTGGATGATGGTCGTTTGACTGATGGTCAAGGAAATACAGTGAACTTTAAAAATACTGTCATTATCGCAACATCAAATGCTGGATTTGGCTATGAAGCTAACTTGACAGAAGATGCGGATAAACCAGAGTTGATGGATCGCTTGAAACCATTCTTCCGTCCAGAGTTCCTCAACCGCTTTAACGCAGTTATCGAGTTCTCACACTTAAATAAGGAAGATCTTTCTAAGATTGTGGACTTGATGTTGGCTGAAGTCAACCAAACCTTGGCTAAGAAAGACATTGATTTAGAAGTCAGCCAAGCAGCTAAGGACTTTATCACAGAAGAAGGTTATGACGAAGTCATGGGTGTTCGTCCTCTCCGTCGAGTGGTTGAACAACAAATCCGTGATAAGGTGACAGACTTCCACTTGGATCACCTAGATGCTAAACATCTAGAAGCAGATATGGAAGATGGCGTTTTGGTCATTCGAAAAAAAGCCTAACTCGAGATTTTGATAATAAAAGAACCAGTTATTGTAACTGGTTCTTTTGCTTTTAGATGACATGGCGTTCAAAGGCATCATCTGAAATACCTTGTTCCAGGATGAGTTTAGCCCATTCTTTAGCAGAAAAGAGGCTGTGGTCCTTGTAGTTTCCACAAGATTCGATGGTTGTTCCAGGCACATCTTCCCAAGTAGTGGTCTCAGCGATTTCCTTGAGCGAATCCTTGATAACAGCTGCAATCTCGGCGCTGGTATGACGTCCCCACATAATCATGTGGAAGCCTGTACGGCAACCAAACGGTGAACAGTCAATCATACCGTCAATGCGGGTACGGATGAGTTTGGCCAAGAGGTGTTCGATAGTGTGAAGGCCAGCAGTAGGGATAGAATCCTCATTTGGCTGCACCAAGCGAATATCAAAGTTGGAGATGACATCTCCCTTAGGGCCTGTTTCTTCCCCAATTAAGCGAACATAGGGTGCTTAACAATAGTGTGGTCAAGTTCAAAACTTTCAACAATAACTTCTTTTGACATGGTAGTTCCTTTCAGTTTTCTTCTTTCATTATATCATAAAGCCTGCTCTTGATGGAGTTTGACAAATGACTTTTTGAGACTAGCATTATAACAAAGTCTCCATACAAAACCCGCAGAATTATAAAGAAAGAATGGGGTAAAGGAAAAGAAAAACTGAGTTCTTTCTAATGAAGCTAGAGCGACTTTTGAAAGATGGGATCAACTTTTAGAATTTTTGCTTGATCTCTGAACTAATTCTGAACTAGATTGGATATACTGGAGAAAATAAAGATAAAGGAGTTCGTTATGGAACATATGGTAAAAATAGAAGGAGTCTGCAAAAAGCAGGGCAACAAGCAGATTTTAGAAGATATTTCTTTTACAGCTAGAAGCGGTCGGATTACAGCTTTTCTGGGCCCAAATGGTGCTGGTAAAAGCTCGACCTTGAGGATTCTCTTGGGGTTAGATCGGGCGACAGCAGGAACTGCGACTTTTGATGGGCGAACTTATCAGTCAATGACTTATCCGCTCAGAACAGTAGGTGCATCCTTTGATGGCATTGGCGGTTTGCCAAATCGAAAGGTTTATGACCACTTGAGGATTATTGCAGCGAGTAATGCCATTTCCAAGTCTCGGATTGATGAGGTTTTGGAGATGACTGGAATCGCTCATAAGAGGAAGGATCTCTTGTCAAGCCTGTCTCTGGGGGAAGGTCAGCGGTTGGGTTTAGCAGCAGCTTTGCTGGGTGATCCTCAGTTTCTTATATTAGATGAGCCGACCAATGGACTGGATCCAAGTGGGATTAAGTGGTTTAGAAAGTTCATCCGTCAGCAGGCTGATTTAGGGAAAACGGTACTTCTATCATCCCACATCCTGTCAGAGGTGCAAATAGTGACAGATGATGTGGTCTTGATTCATCATGGGCGAATTGTTGAGCAGGGACGATTGGAAGAGGTGCTGCAAGATTCAGACAGTCTAGAAGATCTCTTCTTTGATTTGACAGAGGAGGTTTAAGATGAAAGAAACGATGTCCTTATTGCATTCAGAATGGTTGAAGATCCGCTCAACCAAGGCTTTCAGAGTGAGTATGGCCTTCATGCTGCTCTTGGTGCCTGCCGTATCCTGGCTGGAGGGTCGACAGTATGTGTCTATTGGCTTGGATGCCACGCCTGAGACGGTTCCCGGCCTGGCAGAAGCCATTGACCCGCTGGAATATCTAGGCCTCAATGGGGCCTCTATGGCAGGCATGGTTTTGGTCATCTTAGCTGGAATTTTGGGAGCTATGGAATTTCAGTCCCATAGCTTGAGAACCAGTCTTTTATCCTGTAATAACCGCCTGAAGTTGCTTGTGGGGAAACTCATGACCTTTGCTTGCTTTTCTCTTGCCACTAGCTTTTTATCAATCTACTTTAGTTATACAGTCATGCATCTGGCTTTAGGAAAGGAAGGGCTTGATCCGATTTTGCTCAATCAGGCAGCTTGGAGTTTGATTTTGTGGAAAACCTTATCTCTAACCTTATTGGGGATCCTTTCATTTTTGTTAGGTTTATTGGCTCGGACCATGCTAGTTCCTCTGCTTTTTCTCGTGCCACAGATCTATAATCTGGGAAACTACCTAGCTGCTCACACGAGTTGGGGGGCTTATTTGCCACAGCCAGCAGGAGAGTTGTTTGCTGCAACGCCAACTTCCCAATATGTCAATAATCCCTTGCAAGGGCTGTTGATACTAGGCACATGGTTGCTGGTCATCGGCGGTATGACCTCTCTGCGCTTTTTGAAGACGGATTTAGGAGGGCGATACTGATGATAAAAGCTCTACTTAGAAGTGAATGGATTAAGTTCCGTTCTTACTATCTCGCTCTTGGTGCAGCCTTGGTGACTCTGGTAATCGTTCCATTTTTTCTGATGAATCTTGACTACAGTCAGACAGCAGTTGGCCAGACAAAGGCTCTGAGTGAGGCTTTGCATGCCCTCTATCTGGCGCAGCCTGTCATCGTCATTTTTACTTCCCTCTATTTTGCCCAGGAGTTTGTCAAGTCTGGGATGCGAACGAATTTTCTAACTGTATCAAATAGAAAGGCTTGGTTGGCTGGGAAAATCTCATTTTTGAGCTTATTGCTCTTGGTTCTCTATAGTGTCATTGTAAGTAGCTGTTTCCTTGTGATGCAGGCTCGTTTTGACCTAGACTTTAGCTGCTCCTTACTGGGGAAATTCCTTTATTACAGCTCTTTTGGTCTTCTCAGCAATCTTTTCCTGGCTTTTTTAGCTGCTGGCCTCGCTTTGCTCTTTCAATCTTGGGTTGTGCCGGTGTCGGTGCTCTTTCCTCTCCTGATTGGTCTCAGCCGTTTATTGGCAACTTTTATCAAGGAAGCAAAATACCTGCCCGATCTTGCTACGCTAAATCTTTTTGAGTATGAAGGTCTTCAGCATTCAATAGATTTATCGGGGTTGGGAATACAGCTGTTCTGGTTAGCTTTGGTTTGGAGCTCTGCTATATTCTTAACCTTGAAACGAGATGTTCGCTAGAGGTATGCTATAATGGAAAATATGAGACAGTATCGTATTTTGGTGGTTGATGACGACCGGAGCATTTTGAAACTGGTGAAAAACGTCCTAGAGCTCGATGCTTATGATGTGACGACGCTTGATCGGATAGAAGAGCTAGAGCTGACACATTTTGTCGGATATGACTTGATTCTGCTGGATGTGATGATGGAGCCTGTTAATGGTTTTGAGCTGTGTTCCTACATTCGTCCTCATCTTTCGTGTCCGATCATCTTTCTGACGGCTAAGGAGTTGGAGGCGGACAAGGTGGAAGGGCTCTTTCGCGGAGCAGATGACTATATTGTCAAACCTTTTGGAACCAAAGAATTGCTGGCGCGTGTCAGAGCGCATCTTCGGCGGGAGGAAAGACGGGAGGAGCGCTATTCTGAAATTGCTTCTTGTCAATTTTATCCAGAGCGCTATGAAGTTGCCTGTTTTGGTAAAGTCTTGAAATTTTCAGAGCGAGAGTTTAAGTTACTGCATTTACTAGCTAGTAATCCCAAGCAGACCTTTTCAGCTGAACGTCTGCATACCTTGCTTTACCCAGAAAGCTCAGAAACACAGCTTCGTTCCATTTCAGAATACGTATATCAGATTCGTCAAAAATGCAAACAAGAAGGGCTGCAAGCAATCGCAACAGTGAGAGGAGTAGGCTATAGATGGCAATTAGAACCCGAAATTTCAAAAGCCTAGTCTGGACAACTAGTTTAAAAATCGTCTTTTTCCATGTTTTGATTTTTGTGCTTATAGGTTATGAATTTACACAAGGCAGCGATTATGCCCTTTTCACCTTGTTCTTTTGGGCAGGGAGTTTGCTGCTGATTACTTTTTATCATATTTTGAAATTGCTCCGAAAAATCGACAGGGAAATAAAAATGCTAACGAGCGAGAAGCTTTTAGAAGAAAATCAAAGTCAGCTTTTTCGGATTGAGGAAATGCTAGAAGTCTACAGCGATTTACGGAGCAGCCACCAAGAAAATGCTCGTCTTCTAGAAAGAGAGCAGCAGCATAATCAGGAGTTGATTTTACAGCTATCAGCGACATCGCACGATTTGAAGACGCCCCTAACTGTGATTAAGGGGAATGCTGAGCTCTTGGAGTTGGCGCAGTTGGGTCAGCCACAGGCAGACTACGCTGCTGAGATTTTGCAGGCCAGTCACAAGATGGAAGAGTATTGTGGCTCTTTGATTGATTATGCTAAGACTTTTCAGATTGATGCTAATCAGTTCAGTCATCTTTCCTTAGGGGACTTTTTGGCTGATCTACAGGACGACTGGGCGCTGTTCAGCAAACAGGAAAGCTATCGTTTCTACTTCCAAGAAGATTGTGATCCTAGCTTGAGTTTATCAATTCATTTGGACTATCTCAAGCGAGCTTTGCTCAATATTTTACTAAATGCGCTTGAACATGCAGACCAAGACCAAAAAGAAGTCAAGCTAACGGTATCAGTGCAGCAGGACCAGTTGGTTTTTGCTATCTGGAACAATGGCCCTGCATTTCGGAGGAGATGCTGCTGGAAGCAGATCAACTCTTTTACCAGAGTGACCAAAGCCGCAATTCAGCTAATCCCCATCATGGTATCGGCTTAGCCTTTTCTAAGCAGGTCGCTCTCTTGCATGGTGGTCGTCTGACCCTGCTCAATCCAGATCAAGGAGGAGCCTGTGTTGAGTTGGCAATTTCATTGAAATAAATGAGGATGAAAAAATCATAAAAACGCATAATACCAAGTGTTCAAAAGCCTTGATATTATGCGTTTGATTTTTTTATTATGTAAAGATTTACTGGATTTTTATCTCGAATTGAGTTTTTGTCCAGCCTTGTTTATTTATTTGCGATACAAGCGATCGTATTGGTAGTAAGGGTCAAAGGTCACGTTGATACCTAGTTTGCGAAGGACATTCTTGTCTTCATCGGTCAGGATGATAGTTGAATGAGCTTCGCTTCCTTTGAGATTCCCAAGTTCTTCCATGGCACGCGCAGCATCAGGATTTTCCATAGCTGTGATTGCAAGTGCAATCAAAATTTCATTTGAGTGGAGGCGAGGATTGCGGCTACCTAGATGATTGATTTTAAGACCTTGAATTGGTTTGACGACTTCAGGCTCGATTAATTTTACTTCCTTAGCGATGTTAGCTGATTTTTTGATGGCATTGATCAAGGCAGCAGCTGTAGGACCAAAGAGTTCAGAGTTTTTACCAGTTACGATTTCCCCATTTGGCAATTCAAGGGCAAGGGCAGGGCCACCAGTTTCTTCTGCTTTTTGGCGTGCAGCGACAGCAACCTTACGGTCTGCAGGTGTGATACCGAGGTCGTTCATGAGAAGTTCAATTTTCTTGACAGCAGATTCTCCGACTTTTTCAGCTTTAAAATCAAGTACAGTCTGATAGTAGCGACGGATGATTTCTTGTTTTGAAGCTTCAATAGCAGCCTCATTATCTGTAATAGCGAAGCCAACCATGTTGACACCCATGTCTGTTGGTGAAGCGTATGGAGATTCACCGAGAATGCGTTCCAACATACGTTTGAGTACTGGGAAGATTTCGATATCACGGTTGTAATTGACAGTAGTTTCTCCGTAAGTTTGAAGATGGAAGGGGTCAATCATGTTGACATCATCTAGGTCTGCTGTAGCAGCCTCGTAGGCCAAGTTGACTGGATGATGAAGGGGGCAGGTTCCAGACTGGAAAAGTTTCAAACTTAGCGTAACCAGACTTGATGCCATTGAGTTGGTCATGGTACATATTGGACATACAAGTTGCCAATTTTCCAGAACCAGGTCCAGGAGCTGTTACGACGATTAAGTTGCGACTGGTTTTGATGTAGTCGTTTTTCCCCATGCCTTCGGGAGAAATAATGTGATCCATATCCGTCGGGTATCCTTTGATTGGATAATGAAGATAGGAATCAATCCCGTTTTTATCTAACTGGTTGCGGAAGGCATCTGCAGCAGGTTGTCCAGCGTACTGTGTGATGACAACTGAGCCAACAAAAATTCCTAGCTCATTGAATTTGTCAATCAAACGAAGAACTTCTTGGTCGTAAGAAATGCCTAGGTCGCCACGTGCTTTAGAATGCTCGATGTTACTTGCGTTAATGGCGATCACAACCTCAACCTGCTCCTTCAATTCTTGCAAGAGCTTGATTTTGTTGTCAGGCTCATAACCAGGAAGGACACGAGCAGCGTGGAAATCTTCTAACATTTTGCCACCAAACTCCAAGTAGAGCTTGCCGTCAAATTGGTTAATACGCTCCAAAATGTGGTCGCGCTGTAGATTCAAATATTGTTCAGAACTAAAAGCTTGTTTTTTCATTTTTTTACCTCTGACCTCCATTATAATAAAAAATTGGAAGTTAGGAAACTATAAAGGTAAAAAAGAAATCAAAAAGATTAGGCAAACGCTTGCACAAAGTTTGAAAAAGCGTTATCATAGACTGTAGATTATTAAAATAATGAGGTAACAAGATGCAAGAAAAATGGTGGCACAATGCCGTAGTCTATCAAGTCTATCCAAAGAGTTTTATGGACAGCAACGGAGATGGAATTGGCGATCTGCCAGGAATTACAAGTAAGTTGGACTATCTAGCCAAGTTAGAATTACAGCTATTTGGCTTTCTCCCGTTTATGACAGTCCTATGGATGATAATGGTTATGACATTGCTGATTATCAAGCGATTGCTGCTATTTTCGGGACCATGGAGGATATGGATGAATTGATCGCGGAAGCTAAGAAGCGGGATATCCGAATCATCATGGACTTGGTGGTCAATCATACCTCGGATGAACACGCTTGGTTTGTAGAGGCCTGTGAAAATCCCGACAGCCCTGAGCGAGACTACTATATCTGGCGGGATGAACCCAACGATCTTGATTCTATCTTTAGTGGGTCTGCTTGGGAATACGATGAGAAGTCGGGTCAATACTATCTCCACTTTTTCAGTAAGAAACAGCCCGATCTCAACTGGGAGAATGAAAAACTTCGCCAGAAAATTTACGAGATGATGAACTTCTGGATTGATAAGGGCATTGGCGGTTTCCGCATGGATGTCATTGACATGATTGGGAAAATTCCTGATGAGAAGGTAGTGAATAATGGTCCTATGCTTCACCCATATCTCAAGGAGATGAACCAAGCCACCTTTGGAGATAAGAATCTCTTGACAGTAGGAGAGACCTGGGGAGCAACGCCAGAAATTGCCAAGCTTTACTCTAATCCAAAGGGACAAGAGTTGTCTATGGTCTTCCAGTTTGAACACATCTGTCTTCAGTATCAGGAAGGTCAACCTAAGTGGCACTACCAAAAAGAGCTGAATATCAGTAAGTTGAAAGAAATCTTCAACAAATGGCAGACAGAGTTAGGAGTTGAGGATGGCTGGAATTCCCTCTTTTGGAACAATCATGATCTCCCTCGTATCGTCTCTATCTGGGGAAATGATCAGGAATACCGCGAAAAATCTGCCAAAGCCTTTGCAATCTTGCTTCATCTCATGAGAGGGACTCCATATATCTACCAAGGTGAGGAAATTGGGATGACCAACTATCCGTTTGAAACACTGGATCAAGTAGAAGATATTGAATCCCTCAACTATGCGCGTGAGGCTCTTGAAAAAGGCGTTCCGATGGAAGAAATCATGGACAGTATCCGTGTTATTGGACGTGACAATGCCCGTACGCCTATGCAATGGGATGAGAGCAAAAACGCTGGTTTCTCAACTGGTCAACCGTGGTTGGCAGTTAATCCAAACTACGAAGAAATCAACGTTCAAGAAGCACTGGCAAACTCAGATTCTATTTTCTATACCTATCAGAAACTCATCCAAATCCGTAAGGAGAACAGCTGGTTGATTCGAGCTGATTTTGAATTACTCGATACGGCTGATAAGGTCTTTGCTTATATCCGTAAGGACGGCGACCGTCGCTTCCTGGTCGTGGCCAATTTGTCCAATGAAAAACAAAACTTTTCAGTAGAAGGAAAAGTTAAATCGGTCTTGATTGAAAACACTGTGGCTCAAGAAACAGTTGAGAAACAGACCTTGGCTCCATGGGATGCCTTCTGTGTGGAAATGACTGACTAAAATGAGCAAACCTCAAGCTTTTGAAGCTTGAGGTTTTTTACTAAAAATTGTGTAGAAAAAAATCTTTAAAAAAATATTTGTTAGAATTTTTCTAAAAAAATTATGCGAAAGTTCTTGCTTTTTATAAAAAAATAGGGTATAATGGTGAAAATACTATCTTTAAGGAGATTACTTATGAAATCGAAAAAGTGGCTCTTAGGAGCAGGTGCTGTTTTGAGTGCAGCCCTACTGTTAACTGCTTGTGGGCAAAGTGAAAAGAAGGCTGATGCTCCCAAAACGTTCTCTTATGTCTACGCTATGGACCCATCTTCTTTGGACTATAGTGTGACGAGCAAGAGCTCAACCTCTGACGTTATAGCCAACGTTGTCGATGGACTTTTGGAAAATGATAAGTATGGGAACTTAATTCCATCACTTGCAGAAGACTGGTCTGTTTCAAAGGATGGTCTGACTTACACCTACAAACTTCGTAAGGGTGTAAAATGGTATACTTCTGATGGAGAAGAATACGCTGAAGTCAAGGCAAAAGACTTCGTTACTGGTCTGAAACACGCAGCTGACGGCAAATCAGACGGCCTCTCTCTCCTTCAAGATTCTATTAAAGGCTTGGCGGAGTATGTCAGTGGTGAGAGCAATGATTTCTCTACAGTAGGAGTTAAGGCTGTTGACGATTATACGGTTGAATATACGCTCAATAAACCAGAAAGTTTCTGGAACTCTAAAGTTACAACTGCTACCATGCTTCCAGTTAATGAAGAATTCTTGAATTCTAAAGGGAGCGACTACGGTGCGCCAACACCATCAAGTATTCTTTATAACGGACCTTATTTCTTGAAATCATTGACTTCAAAATCAGTCATCGAATATGAAAAGAATCCGAACTACTGGGACAAAGACAATGTTAAGATTGACAACATCAAACTAACCTTCTATGATGGTTCTGACCAAGAATCCTTGATTCGTAGCTTTACACAGGTGCCTATACAACAGCTCGTCTCTTCCCAACAAGCTCAAACTTTGAGTCAACTAAGAAAGAGTACGGAGATAAGATTGTCTACAGTCCACAAGAAGCGACAAGCTACTATCTCACTGTTAACGTAAACCGTCAGTCTTACAATAAAACAGCCAAAACTGATGAGGCTCAAAAAACTTCAACGAAAGAAGCTCTTCTCAACAAGAACTTCCGTCAAGCGCTGAACTTTGCCCTTGACCGTCACTCTTACACGGCTCAGTTGAATGGTGAAGAAGGTGCGGACAAAATTATCCGTAACAGTCTAGTACCTCATGACTACGTTCAAGTAGGTGAAAAGACCTTTGGAGAGTTAGCTCAGGCAGAACTGGTTTCTTATGGAGATCAATGGAAAGATGTAGCTCTTACTGATGGTAAGGATACGCTTTACAGTCCTGAAAAAGCTAAGGCAGCCTTTGCTAAGGCCAAGGCAGAATTGCAGGCTAAGGGTGTGACCTTCCCAATCCGTTTGGATGTTCCGGTTGAACAGACCGATGTGATTGCCGTTCAACAGACAAACTCACTCAAGCAGTCTATCGAATCAACACTCGGTACTGAGAATGTCATTGTCGATGTCCTTCAAATGACCGATAATGAAAAAATGAGCATTACTTCTCAAGCTAAGGTTCCAGCACAAAAAGACTACGACTTGAATGGAACTGGTTGGGGACCAGACTATCAAGACCCAGCTACCTACCTAAACATTCTTGATGCTAAGAAGGGTTCTGCCCTTAAACACTTGGGTATCACTCGCGGAAAAGATCCAGAAGTGATGGCTCAAGTTGGTCTAGATGAATACAAGAAACTCTTGGATGATGCCGCAGCTGAAACAAGTGATCTCAATAAGCGTTATGAGAAATACGCTAAAGCTCAAGCCTGGGTATCGGATAGTTCGCTCTTGATCCCAGTTGCTTCTTCAGGTGGTTCTCCAACTGTTAGCCGTACTGTACCATTCACAAAAGCATACTCTCAAGTCGGAATCAAGGGAGACCCATTTGTCTTCAAAGGTTTGGAGTTGCAAAATGATGTTGTGACTGCAAAAGAATACGAAGAAGCCTTCAAGAAATGGCAACAAGAAAAAATCGAAACAAATGCCAAATACCAAAAAGAACTTGAAAAACATGTCAAGTAATCTATAAATAGAAAAAGGAAGTTGTAGAAATCTCTACTTCCTTTTTTTGTTTTTGAGACACCAGTTGTCATAAAAAGCAGTAACTTTACATTTTTTTGAATAAATTTGATAAAATATAGTTATGTTATAAAAAGTGACATAAAGGAGTGAATGATGATCAAAATGAAAAAAAGACTGATCGGGACAGGTCTTGTCCTAGCGACAGGGATTTTACTGACAGCTTGTGGACAGTCCAACTCAGATACAAGTACCTTCTCATCAACATTTAGTGCAAATCCGACGACATTTAACTATCTTTTAGACTATTATGCAGATAATACTGCCGTTATTACCAATCTTGTAGATGGTTTGCTAGAAAATGATAGCTATGGGAACCTCGTGCCAGCTTTAGCGGAAGACTGGTCAGTTTCGACAGATGGTTTGACCTATACCTACAAACTCAGAAAAGATGCCAAGTGGTACACTGCTGATGGAGAAGAGTACGCTCCAGTCAAAGCCCAAGACTTTGTCACCGGGATTAAGTATGCTGCGGACAACAAGGGTCAAGCCATGGATCTCATCCAAAACTCTATCAAGGGATTGAATGACTATGTGACAGGTGCGACCAATGACTTCACAACAGTTGGTGTGAAAGCCTTGGATGACCATACGGTCGAGTATACTTTGACTCGACCAGAACCGTACTGGAACTCAAAAACAACCAACAGTATCCTTTTCCCAGTTAATGAAGAGTTCTTAAAATCAAAGGATAAAGATTTTGGGACTTTGACGCCAGACAGTATCCTTTATAATGGTCCATATCTGTTAAAAGATTTCACATCAAAATCTTCGATCGAGTATGTGAAGAACCCGCACTATTATGATCATGATAAAGTGACCATTGAAAAAGTTAAGTTAGCCTATTTTGATGGATCAGATCAGGAGATGACCATTCGAAACTTTGAAAGTGGCGCCTATACGCTTGCGGGAGTCTATCCAAATAGTTCGAACTATGCTAAGACAAAAGAAAAATACCAAGACAATATCGTTTATAGTTTGCAAGACAAGACATCTTGGTACTTTAACTTGAACGTCAACCGCAAAACCTATAATCATACCGCTAAAACAACGGACGAACAAAAGAAATCTACTCAAACAGCTATCTTAAATAAAAACTTCCGTCAGGCTATCAACTTTGGTATTGATCGTACAGCCTACTCGGCTCAATCTAACGGTGAAGAAGCGGCTAGCAAGACCCTTCGTAATACTCTAGTTCCCCCAACTTTTGTTCAGGTTGGAGATAAAACCTTTGGAGAAGTGACAGCTTCTAAGCTTGTGAACTACGGAACAGAGTGGTCAGGCATCAACTTGGCGGATGCCCAAGACGGTTACTTTAACAAGGAAAAGGCTCAAGCAAAATTTGCGGAAGCTAAAAAGGAATTGGAAGCTCAAGGGGGTGACCTTCCCCATTCATTTGGACGTCCCAGTTGATCAAACCAATAAAAATGCAGTTTCTGGTATGAACTCGGTTAAACAGACACTTGAAACAGTACTAGGTTCTGATAATGTTGTCATTGATGTTCAGCAACTTTCAACGGATGACTTTGGGAATGTCGCTTTCCTAGCACCAAATCCAGCAGCTCGTGATTACGATTTGAACTTTGATGGCTGGGTTGGTGATTACCAGGATCCATCAACTTATCTAGATCCCTTCAATGCTGAAAGTGGCTTCTATCTCAAGATTTTTGGTCTTGATGCCAAGGAAGACCAAGAACTTATCAAGAGTCTAGGACTTGATACCTATACGAAACTTCTGAAAGAAGCAGACGCTGAGAACAAAGATGTCGCTAAGCGTTATGAAAAATATGCTGAAGCTCAAGCTTGGATGATTGACAATTCTCTAGTTATGTCTGCTATGTCAAATGGTGGGACAGCCTCTGTAACCAAAGTAACTCCCTTTACACGTGCCTACTCTCTAGTGGGAATCAAGGGTGACGGAAATAATTATAAGTACATGAGACTCCAAAAAGAGCCTGTTACCAAGAAACAATTTGACGAAGCAAAGGCTAAGTGGGAAGAAGAAAGTAAAAAGACTATTGAAAAGAGTCAAAAAGAATTTGAAAATCATATCAAATAAAAAGTTGAAATAAGATCTCTTGCAAGGGATCTTATTTTTCTTGTCGAGACTCTCTATATTGAATCGTCTAATCGGAAGCTACACATAGAAATAAAAACGCTTAACTCGACCGAATGAATGGAATTTATCTTGTATCTATGATATAATGTTTCTAACTATTGACGTATAGAGGAGTATCATGAGTAGACCTTCAAAGAGAGCTCGTTCGAGCAACATGAAGCGCAATATTAATATATTTTTACTAACTATTTATCTGATTTTGGGTGGTTTTTTGTTGTTTCTAATCTTTCGACACAACATACTTGCTTTCAGATATCTCAACATAGTCGCGGCAATCTTGGTTTTAACAGTGGCTGTTATCAGTTTTCTTCTGATTTTTTATAAAAAAGCTGAGAAGTTCACCATTTTTCTATTGATTTTGTCTATTCTTATAGGGTCTGTTTCTTTATTTACAATCCAACAATTTATTGGCTTAACCAATCGTTTGAATGCGACGTCTAATTATTCAGAGTATTCGATTAGTGTTGCGGTTTTGAAAGACAGCGATATCAATAATGTTAGCCAGTTAGACAGCGTTATGGCTCCAACCGAAACGGATAATGAAAATATTCAAAAATTACTTACAGACATTAAATCAAGTCAAGGTAAGGATCTGACAGTAGAGCAGAGTGCTTCTTATCTAGCGGCTTATAAGAACCTGCTTGCAGGTGACACAAAGGCGATTGTTTTAAATAGTGTCTTTGAAAATATCATTGAATCAAAATATCCTGACTATGCTGCAAAAATCAAAAAAATTTATACCAAGGAGTTGACTAAAAAAGTGGCTGCTCCGAAGGCAACCAAGAATCAATCGTTTAACATTTATGTGAGTGGGATTGATACCTACGGGCCGATTAGTTCCGTTTCGCGATCAGACGTCAATATCCTGATGACCGTCAATCGCGACACCAAAAAAATCCTTTTGACAACAACGCCACGTGATTCCTATGTTCCGATTGCAGATGGGGGCAACAACCAAAGGATAAGTTGACCCACGCAGGAATCTATGGAGTGGATGCTTCTATCCACACTTTGGAAAATCTCTATGGTCTAGATATTAACTATTACGTTCGCTTGAATTTTACATCATTCCTGAAATTGATTGACCTTTTAGGTGGTGTAGACGTTTATAATGATCAGGATTTTACATCTCTACACGGGAAGTTCCGTTTCCCTGTTGGTAATGTGCATCTTGACTCAGAACAAGCTCTTGGCTTTGTTAGAGAACGCTATTCTCTAGCAGATGGTGACCGAGATCGTGGACGCAACCAGCAAAAAGTAATTGTGGCCATTATTCAAAAATTGACCTCAACTGAAGCCTTGAAAAATTATGACCATATCATTCGAGGTCTACAAGACTCTCTCCAAACCAATATGCCACTTGAGACCATGATGGACTTGGTCAATACACAGTTGGAGAGTGGTGGCAACTACAAGGTCAACTCTCAAGACCTAAAAGGAACAGGTCGAATGGATCTTCCTTCTTATGCGATGCCAGATAGTAACCTTTACATGATGGAAATTGATGATAGTAGCTTAGCTGCTGTCAAGTCGGCAATCCAAGATGTGATGGAGGGTAAATGAGATGATTGATATTCATTCGCACATAGTCTTTGATGTAGACGATGGACCAAAATCAAGAGAAGAAAGCAAGGCTCTCTTGGCAGAAGCTTATCATCAGGGAGTACGGATGATTGTTTCCACCTCTCACCGTCGCAAAGGTATGTTTGAGACCTCAGAAGAGAAGATCGCTGCTAATTTTCGTCAGGTGCAGGAAATCGCCAAGGAAGTGGCAGATGACTTGGTGATTGCCTATGGAGCGGAGATTTATTATACACGAGATGTCCTTGATAAATTAGAACAAGGGCTACTCCCCACCCTCAATGCTAGTCGTTATGCCCTGATTGAGTTTAGTATGGACACACCATATCGTGACATTCATAGTGCCTTAAGCAAAATCTTGATGTTGGGTATTACCCCAGTCATTGCCCATATCGAGCGCTATGATGCTCTTGAACAAAATGAAAAACGTGTTCGTGAACTGATTGCAATGGGGTGTTATACACAAGTAAATAGTTCACACGTCCTTAAACCCAAACTTTTTTGGAGAACGCTACAAGTTCATGAAAAAAAGAGCTCAGTATTTTTTTAGAGCATGATCTGGTCCATGTGATTGCAAGTGACATGCACAGTCTAGATGGTAGACCTCCTCATATGGCCGAAGCTTATAGCATAATTGCCAAAAAGTATGGGGAAGAGAAAGCGAGAGAACTCTTTGAAGAAAATCCTCGACAAATTGTAATGAATCAACTAATTTAGGAGAAATGATGAAAAAAACCAAAATACTATGGAAATTGATGTATTTCAATTGCTAAATACATTGTGGAAACGGAAATTGATTATTGCTTTGGTGGCTATTGTAACAGGAACAGTTGCCTTTGCATATAGCAAATTTATTATAAAACCAGAATATACTAGCACTACGCGTATTTATGTAGTCAATCGAAACCAGGGAGATAAGCCGGGATTGACAAATCAGGATTTGCAGGCAGGGTCTTATCTTGTTAAAGACTATCGTGAGATCATCCTTTCCCAAGATGTGTTAGAAAAGGTTGTAACCGACTTGAAACTAAATATGTCAACAAAGGGTCTTGCTAGTAAAATACAAGTAACTGTTCCAGTCGATACACGTATCGTATCTATTTCTGTTAAAGATAAACAGCCGGAGGAAGCTAGCCGTATCGCTAACTCTCTGCGTGAGGTTGCTGCTCAAAAAATCATTAACGTAACTCGTGTATCTGATGTGACAACGCTTGAAGAAGCGCGACCAGCCACTTCCCCATCATCTCCAAATATCCGTCGTAATACTTTGATAGCTTTTCTCGGAGGATTAGGGGTGGTAGTTGTCGTCGTTCTCTTGGTTGAGTTGCTAGATGTCCGTGTCAAGCGACCAGAGGATATCGAAGACGTTATGCAAATTCCACTCTTAGGGGTCATTCCAAATTTGGATAAATTGAAATAGGAGAGAACGATGCCAACATTAGAAATCACACAGAAAAAATTGGAACTCGTAAAAAAGGCAGAGGAATACTACAATGCCTTGCGTACAAATATACAGTTAAGTGGAGATAATTTGAAAGTCATCTCTATTACTTCAGTTAATCCGGGAGAAGGGAAGTCTACAACTTCTACTAATACTGCTTGGGCTTTTGCGCGTGCAGGCTATAAAACCCTATTGATTGATGCGGATATTCGTAACTCGGTCATGTCAGGTGTTTTTAGATCTAATGAGAAGATTACTGGATTAACAGAGTTTTTATCAGGTACAACAGACTTGTCACAAGGTCTATGTGATACCAATGTTGAAAATCTCTTTGTCATTCAGGCGGGCTCAATTTCACCAAATCCCACAGCCCTTTTACAAAGTGAAAATTTCAGAACGATGCTAGATACCCTGCGTAAATATTTTGACTATATCATTGTGGATACCGCTCCCGTAGGTATTGTGATCGATGCAGTTATTGTGACACAGAAATGTGATGCTTCTGTTTTGATTACGGCAGTTGGTGAAGCAGATCGCCGTGATGTTCAAAAGGCGAAAGAACAGTTGGAACAAACAGGAAAGCCGTTTTTGGGTGTTGTCTTAAATAAATTGAATATCTCAGCGGAGAAATATTCTTCTTATGGAGGAT